>ERZ1740068.431-NODE-431-length-21118-cov-6.298106_pt1 | contig 21118 bp, 19 predicted proteins | sample MGYA00581735_ERZ1740068 | MGnify/ENA primary metagenome ERZ1740068 (study PRJEB43018, sample SAMN04849740) | marine metagenome | isolation source: floating plastic debris | place: Pacific Ocean | collected 2008-08-30 | study: EMG produced TPA metagenomics assembly...
TACCAAAGTATTTGACATAATCATAAATTTAACGAAATAACACAATAAAACTTAACCCGTATTTAAGCATCCTCTAGCGAGTAGCTGTGACATTTGCTTTCGCTAATGGATTGGTCACATACTATATCGGCAATGAAGAGCGCCAAGAGAAAATTATGATGGCGATCAGTGACATGCGCGACCAAATTGAGACGCGCCCTGAGTTCATCGTAGAGCTTTTAGCCATAGAAGGCGCCAGCGAAAACGTCGAAGAAGACATTCGTGAGATTTTCCCCTTCGATTTCCCTGCAAGCTCCTTTGATATCGATATCGACCATGTCCATGAGATGATCTCGGGCCTGCCTGCGGTGCGCTCGGCCGATGTGCGGATCCGCAGAGGCGGCACGATGGTCGTCACCGTATCCGAGCGGGTGCCGGTCGCGGTCTGGCGGACTTGGGATGAATTGGCGCTTTTGGACGCCGAGGGGTTTGTTGTCGCAGAGATTGCCGCCCGATCGGAGCGTGCGGATCTCCCCGTTCTTGCCGGTGAGGGGGCCCATGCAGATGTGCCTGGCGCGCTGGCGATCCTGGAAGCGGCAGCGCCGCTTGGGGCGCGGGTCCTTGGCTTGGTGCGCATGGTGGTGCGGCGGTGGGTTGTGGGGCTTTAGAAAGTCCAGCGCATCCTGTTGCCCGAAGATGGGTCCGTGCGGGCGCTGGAGCGGGTTTTGGTGCTCAACCAAACCCAAGACATGTTGGCGCGCGATCTGGCCATTGTCGATATGCGACTGGCCGGACGCCCGACCGTAAGATTGAACCAACCCGCAGCAGAGACCTGGTGGCGCGTGCGTGAATCGATGACAGGGATAAAACAGTGATGATTGAACTTTATGACAGCCAAAGAGCCATGCGAAATATGCGCAAGGCCGCAATCCAGCGTGGCGTAGTGGCCGTGCTGGATGTTGGTACCTCTAAAATCGCCTGTCTGGTCTTGCGCTTTGATGGCACGGAAAAGCTGAACGACACCGATGGTGTCGGTGGTTTGGCGGGGCAGGCGGGGTTTCGCGTGATCGGAGCGGCGACCACGCGCTCTCGGGGGGTGCAGTTCGGGGAAATATCTGCGATGCAGGAAACCGAACGCGCGATCCGAACCGCGCTCAAGGCCGCGCAGAAAATGGCGCAGATCCGAGTAGATCACGTGCTCCCCAGTTTCACTAAAACCACGCCAAGATCTTATGGCCTGGCCGGTCAAGTGGACTTGGAAAACACGACCGTCACAGAGCTTGATGTGAGTCGCGTTCTGTCGGCCTGCGATGTGCCGGACTACGGCGAGGGGCGCGAGGTGCTGCATGCCCAGCCGGTCAATTTTGCGCTGGATCACCGCTCAGGCCTGGCCGATCCCAGAGGCCAGATTGGCCACAGCCTGGCTACGGACATGCACATGGTGACGGTTGATGCGGTCGCTGTGCAAAACCTCGCCCACTGTGTGAAGCGCTGTGACCTGGAACTCGCCGGATTGGCCTCTTCGGCGTATGTTTCAGGCATTTCCGCGCTGGTGGAAGATGAGCAAGAGCTTGGCGCCGCGTGCATCGATTTCGGAGGCGGCAGCACGGGCGTGTCGATCTTCATGAAAAAGCACATGATCTACGCTGACAGCATTCGCATAGGTGGCGATCACGTCACGAGTGACATCTCCATGGGCTTGCAAGTGCCGCAGTCTGTCGCCGAACGGATCAAGGCGTTTTACGGCGGTGTGGTGGCCACCGGCATGGATGACCGGGAAATGATCGAGATCGGCGGCGAGACCGGCGATTGGGAGCATGACCGCCGCAATGTGAGCCGCGCCGAAGTGATCGGCATTATGCGCCCGCGGGTCGAAGAGATCCTGGAAGAGGTGAAGGCCACCCTGGACAGTGCGGGCTTCAATTGTTTGCCGAGCCAACAGATCGTTCTGTCCGGTGGTGCCAGTCAGGTGCCGGGCCTTGACGGTTTGGCCAGCCGCATTTTGGGTCAGCAGGTGCGGTTGGGCCGGCCCTTGCGCGTGCACGGTCTACCACAGGCGGCGACGGGCCCTGGATTTGCCTCAGCTGTGGGCATGTGCCTCTTTGCGGCGAATCCCCAAGACGAGTGGTGGGACTTTGAGATTCCCACAGATCGATACCCGGCGCGCTCGCTGCGACGGGCCGTGAAGTGGTTTAAAGAGAACTGGTAACCGCAATATGTGGGTGTATAGGCAAAATACCGCGAGTTCTGGCCGAAAAAAAACCATATTTGGTGTGTTTTCGCGGATTTTAGGGTGACGGAACGCCTCGTCATCGGTAGTGTTGCCACAATTTAGGCGGAAAAAGGCCCGACTCTAAGGGCAAGCAGCAGGCGGAAGAGAAATGACATTGAACCTCACCATGCCCGGACAGGAAGACCTAAAGCCTCGGATCACCGTATTTGGCGTCGGTGGTGCAGGGGGCAACGCTGTCAACAATATGATCCACAAACAGCTCGATGGCGTGGATTTCGTTGTTGCCAACACGGATGCTCAGGCTCTGGCGCAGACCGAGGCGCAGGCGCGCATTCAGCTGGGCGTGAAAGTGACAGAGGGCCTTGGGGCCGGGGCAAAAGCCTCCATCGGGGCTGCGGCGGCCGAAGAAAACATCGAACAGATCGTCGATCATCTTGCGGGCGCGCACATGTGCTTTATCACCGCCGGGATGGGCGGCGGCACCGGCACGGGCGCGGCACCGATTATCGCGCAGGCGGCCCGGGAGCTGGGCGTGTTGACCGTTGGGGTGGTCACCAAGCCGTTTCAGTTTGAAGGTGCCAAGCGCATGCGTCAGGCCGAAGACGGCGTAGACGCGCTGCAGGCGGTTGTTGACACATTGATCATCATTCCCAACCAGAACCTGTTCCGGTTGGCCAATGAGAAAACCACCTTCACTGAGGCTTTTAGCCTGGCCGACGATGTGCTGTATCAGGGCGTGAAGGGCGTGACGGATCTGATGGTTCGCCCCGGCTTGATCAACCTAGACTTTGCTGACGTGCGCGCGGTGATGGACGAGATGGGCAAGGCCATGATGGGCACCGGTGAGGACACCGGCGAAGATCGCGCGATCCAGGCGGCCGAAAAAGCGATCGCCAACCCGCTCTTGGATGAGATCAGCTTGCAAGGCGCTAAGGGCGTGCTCATCAATATCACAGGCGGTCATGATCTGACGCTCTTTGAGTTGGATGAAGCGGCCAACCGGATCCGGGAAGAAGTGGATGCCGATGCCAATATCATCGTGGGCTCCACTCTGGACACGTCGATGGAAGGTCAAATGCGCGTGAGCGTTGTGGCAACTGGCATCGACGCAACGATTGATCAGATGGATACTCCGATACCGCGCCGGTCTTTGGCAGAACCGCTGCGCACAACCGGTGAGATCGCGGTCGAGGAGCAAGCGCCATTCGCCGAGCCGACAATGGAAGAGCTCATTGAAGAGATGGCGCCTGTTGCGCGCGAGCCCGAAGTGGAACCAGGCCTCTTTGACGCGCAAACCGCTGCGGCAGAAGACCAAATGGAAGATATTTTTGCTCAGGAAGATACATCCGCGCCTGCCGCCGATGATCTGCCGCCCCCGGCCTATCGCCCTGCGGCAGAAACCAGTCCGTTGATGGACGAGGCTGAGGATGAGCGCGAGACATTTGTGGCCCCGCGCGGCCCGTCTTTCGGTCAACCCTCTGCTGATACGATGGCACGGTTGCAGGCCGCAGTCGGGCGCACGCCGTTGCCGCGCGAACTGCCTCAGACCGACGCGGCCCTGCCAGAGTCAGCAAAGTCTCAGGAAACAGAGAGACCGCGGTTTGGCATAAACTCCCTGATCAACCGCATGACTGGAACAGGTGAGACCACCACCCCTCCTGCGCGTCCTGCGCGCCAGCAACCGGCGCTGAAAACAAACAACTCCACGCAGGAATTGCAGGAACAAGACGAAGACAGCCAGATCGAAATTCCCGCGTTTCTGCGTCGTCAGGCGAACTAGAGCGTAAAATCCTAAGACGTCGAAGGGGTCGCGCATTGCGGCCTCTTTAGGCTCTTGAGGCCTGCGATTTCGGCAAATATGGGCCCATGTCAGGCGGCGTTTTCGTCATTGGCCGTGGGATGTATCGCGGGCGCTGATGTGACATCTGAAGGAATACAGGCGATTTTGTGCCATTTTTGACGAAGCCCAAGTCAGAAAAAAGCGCGACGTTTCTTGTTAAATTGTTTTAAAACAATGCCTTAAAGAGGATAAGCGAAAATCTGCCAAGTTTCGGGTGGCGATGTTTCATAACGTTGCAAAGTTTGAGTTGAGGCGAAAAATCTCGCATTTTACACGTTTCCCGCAGAGAAGCAGCAAACGGGGCATCTGTTGCAAGGGACTTTGAAAAATCCAGTTCGTTTCAGCGGAGTCGGTCTTCATTCCGGTGCGCAAACAACGCTTACTGTTTATCCGTCACCTGCCGACAGCGGCATCGTGTTCCACAGAATGGATGTGGCCCGCGCTCACAGGGCTGTGCCGGCGCGTTGGGACAGCGTGATTTCCTCTCCTTTGTGCACGCGCATCGTGAACGACTTTGAGGTTTCCATCTCCACGGTTGAGCATCTGATGGCCGCTTTGGTGGGATGTGGCATTCACAACGCCCGCATTGACGTCACCGCTGGCGAAGTGCCGATCATGGATGGCAGCGCGAGTGTCTTTGTCAGGGCATTTTTGAATGCCGGGATTGTTGCGCAACGCGCTCCTGTCAAAGCACTACGGGTTTTGAAACCCGTTGAGGTGCGTCGCGGCGACGCGGTTGCGCGGATCATGCCGCACAAGACTCTTCTCATTGAGTTCGACATTGAATTCGAGGACCAGGCGATCGGCGCGCAGAGCAAAAAGCTGAACATGTCAAACGGCAGCTTTGTCCGCGAGCTGTGCAGCAGCCGGACCTTCTGTCGGCAGGCGGATGTAGATCACATGCAGGCCAATGGTCTCGCTCTGGGCGGGTCTCCTGGCGAAAATGCCGTGGTGTTTGACGGCGATAAAATCGTGTCGCCGGGCGGATTGCGGCACGCGGACGAACCTGTTCGGCACAAGATGCTGGACGCCCTCGGCGATCTGGGTCTCGCAGGGGTGCCAATCCTCGGCCATTATCAGGGCATTCGCGCCGGTCATGCATTGACCAATGATCTGCTGCGCGCCCTCTTTGCGGACAGGGAAGCCTTTGAAATCGTTGAATGTGATCCGAAAATGCTGTCTCTTCTGCCGGGCGCTGGCGTGCACTTGGGTGAACTGCCAGAGGTGGCGTGAGACACAATAGCGTGTGACCTGTTTTGAACTGTGTCAAAAGCTGGTTATACCGTTTTCCATTCTCAATTAATATGTTACCACATGTCCTGCCCGGGTAGGGGTGGGTTTGAGCAGCCTGTAATAGTGATGAGAGATCGGCGATGAATACGACCAAGAGGCGCATCGGTCTGGTGGTTGGAACTGTCAGCGTTTTGGCGCTGTCGGCCTGTGGTGGTGCGGACCGCGTTGAGCTTGGCAAAGTAAATTACGAAGATTTCACGGCACAACAGATCTATGAACGGGCGGAATTTGACCTGGCCCGCAACAATCCAGAGCTTGCCGCAGAGGTGTTTGCGGAGGTTGAGCGGCTCTATCCTTACTCGGACCTGGCGAAACGGTCTGTCATCATGCAGGCCTTTTCGCATCACGAAGCCAAGAACTACGAGGACAGTCGCGCGTCCGCACAGCGCTTCATTGATTTTTATCCCACGGACGAGGATGCCGCCTATGCGCAGTATCTGCTGGCGCTGAGCTATTATGACCAGATCGACGAGGTCGGGCGCGACCAGAAACTGACCTTTGAAGCCTTGCAGGCCCTGCGCGAAGTCATCGAACGCTACCCTGAAAGCCAATATTCAAGATCCGCCAAGCTGAAGTTCGAATTGGCGTTTGACCATCTGGCATCCAAGGAAATGGAAGTGGGCCGTTTCTATCTGCGGCGTGACCACTATACCTCTGCCATCAATCGCTTCCGCGTCGTCGTGGAGGATTTCCAGACCACAACCCACACTGCAGAAGCGCTGCATCGCTTGGTCGAGGGCTATCTGTCCTTGGGCCTGACCAATGAGGCGCGCACCGCGGGTGCCATCCTGGGTCATAACTTCCGCGGCACCGAGTGGTATGAGGACAGCTATAGATTGCTCACCGGGCGTGGGTTGACCCTTGAAGTCGTGGGCGACAATTGGTTGAGCCAGGTGTATCGTCAAACGGTTCAGGGCCGTTGGCTCTGATCAGGGCATGGGCCGGGGCGTGCGACAGACAGGGGAGAGGGCCAACCGCCCCGTGACCTGATGCTGCGTGCGCTCGACATTCGCGACATTCTGATCATCGACCGTCTGGAAGTGGGGTTCCGGCCCGGCCTGAATGCGCTCACAGGTGAGACCGGGGCGGGCAAATCGATCCTGCTTGACGCATTGGGCTTTGTTCTGGGGTGGCGCGGTCGGGCAGAGCTTGTGCGTCAGGGAGCCGATCAGGGCGAAGTGGTCGCCGAGTTCGATCTATCACCGGGTCACCCAGCTTTGAGCGTCCTGAAAACGGCGGGGCTGCCCGTCGACGACTCGCTTATTCTGCGGCGAGTGAACAGCCGGGATGGGCGCAAGACGGCCTATGTGAATGATCGGCGCTGTTCAGGTGATGTGCTGCGGCAGCTGTCGGAAACCCTGGTGGAACTGCACGGTCAGCAGGACGATCGGGGCCTTCTCAACCCTCGTAACCACCTCGTTTTGCTGGACAGTTTTGCGGATCTCGCAGCGCTCCGCGAGATGGTGAGGTCCGCCTGGCGGACATGGCGTGACACGCAAAAATCCCTTGCTGTGGCGCAAGAGGCGGCGGCGCGCGCGCGCGAGGATGAAGACTTCTTGAGGCACGCGGTGGCGGAGCTCGATCAACTGGCGCCAGAGCCTGGCGAAGATGCCGAACTTGATGCGCGCAGGCGCATGATGCAGGCGGCAGAACGAATTCGTGAAGATGTCGCGCGCGCGCAGTCTGCCTTGGGCTCAGACGGGGCAGAGGGGGCAGCATCGGATGCGCTGCGGTGGCTTGAAAGCAACTCTGAAAGTGCCGAAGGCGGGCTTGATGATGCTTTGGCGGCCCTTGGCCGGGCCATGGTCGAGCTTGATGAAGCCGCCAGCGGCGTGGCGCGGTTTGCCGATATGCTGTCGTTCAATCCGCATGAATTGGATGAGGTAGAGGAACGGCTCTTTGCCATTCGCGGTCTGGCCCGGAAGCACGGGGTGCAGCCAGATGAACTGGGCGTCTTTGCCGAAGATCTTCGCGGGAAACTTGCCGCGCTGGATCGCACCGATGCAGATATCACGGTGGCGGGGGAGGCCGTGCAGGTGGCTGAGACCGCTTATGAAAAGGCCGCGCGCGCGCTCAGCGGCAAACGCAAGCAAGCGGCCCAAAAGCTGGACGCGGCGATGGTCGCAGAGCTCGTACCTCTAAAGCTCGAGCGCGCGCAGTTTCTGACCGATGTCACGGATGCGGCGCCCGGACCGGACGGGGTGGATGCGGTGACGTTTACCGTGGCCACGAACCCTGGCGCCCCCGCGGGGCCGTTGAACAAAATCGCCTCTGGCGGCGAACTGAGCCGCTTTTTGCTCGCGCTCAAGGTCTGCCTCACGGATCAAGCCAGCGGTATCACCATGATTTTCGATGAAATAGACCGCGGTGTCGGCGGCGCGACGGCCGATGCTGTTGGCCGCCGCCTTGCACAGATTTCAGAGCGATCTCAGGTCTTGGTTGTGACGCATTCCCCCCAAGTGGCCGCCCGCGCGGCGCATCATTGGCAAGTGGCAAAACGGGTGGAGGAGGACGTGACCCTGTCGACGGTCACCTCTCTCAACGGCGCCGCGCGCGTGGATGAGATTGCGCGCATGCTGTCGGGCGACCGCATATCAAAAGAAGCCCGCGCCGCGGCAGAAAAGCTGATGACCGGGTGACACCCCCCGCGAGACGCGCCCGAAAGGGAGCGGCGAGCCACCCCTCTCTCGCGTTCAATTTCGCGGTGGCACCAGCTTACCCGGATTCATGATGTTGAGCGGATCAAACGCCGTCTTGATCGCGCTCATCAGGGCCCATCCGCCGCCATGCTCTCGCGTCATGTAGCCAAGCTTGCCCAAGCCAATCCCGTGTTCCCCCGTCACCGTGCCGCCCATGGACAAAGCCAGATCCACCAACCGCTCCGAGGCCGCTAAAACCCGCGCCTTTTCGGCCTCATCATCTGGGTCGAACATCAAAATCGCATGGAAATTGCCGTCGCCCACATGCCCCAGGATCGGCCCGTCAATGCCCGCTTCTTCGAGATCGGCGCGACAGGCCTCAATCGCCTCTGCAAGTCTCGATATTGGCACGCAGACATCTGTCACCACAGCTTTTGCCCCGGGTCGTGCGGCCAGAATGGCCCAGTAGGCATGATGGCGCATTGTCCAGAGTGCGGTGCGGTCTTCTGCCCTGGTCGCCCAGTTAAAATCCGAGGCCCCGCGTTGATCGGCAATCTCACCGAAAAGCGACGCTTGTTCCTCGACCCCCGTCTCAGTGCCGTGAAACTCCAAGAGGAGATGCGGCCGATGCGGTAATTCAGAGCCCGAATAGGCGTTCACGGCCTTCACACTTTCCACGTCCATCAGCTCAATGCGCGCCATTGGCACGCCCATCTGAATCGTGTCGATCACGCAGGCAACAGCGTCGGGCACACGCTCAAAGGCGCAGACGGCCGCTGCGGTCGCTTCCGGGATGCCCTGCAGACGCAAGGTGAGCTCGGTGATCAGCCCAAGCGTTCCCTCGCTGCCCACAAAAAGCGCTGTCAGGTCGTATCCCGCCGATGTCTTTCGCGCCGCAGTGCCGGTGCGGATGACCTCGCCTGCGGCTGTCACGACCTCAAGCCCCAAGACATTGTCGCGCATGGTGCCGTAGCGCACCGCCGTGGTGCCGCTGGCCCGCGTCGATGCCATGCCGCCCAAAGAGGCGTTGGCGCCAGGATCGACCGGAAAAAAAAGACCTGTCGCACGCAGCTCTTCGTTAAGCGACTCCCGCGTGACGCCGGGTTGAACCCGCACCGTGAGATCTTCTTGATTGACCTCCAAAACGCGGTTCATACGGGAGAAATCGACGCTGACCCCGCCATGGACCGCCTGGGCCTGGCCTTCCAGGGATGTGCCCGTCCCCCAGCCGATAATCGGCGTTCGGTGCGCAGCACAGGTCTGTACGATCTGCACGACATCCTCTGCGTTTTCTGGATAAGCGACAGCATCTGGGGGCGAGAGTGGAAAATGTGTCTCAGAGCGTCCATGCAGTTCCAGATCGGACTTGGAGCGCGACAGTCGTTGTCCTAGGATCGCGGATAAATCGTCTATTGCTGTCTCATGCGCCATTGTTACACCCGCTACATGCCTAGATCAAAAGGCCCCTCGCTACGTACACCTCTTTGTTCTAGGTCAACCTGGGCGTTGTTGGAAGCCGAACTTCGCAGAGGGCCGCGTGCCTCATGACGGTCTCGTCCCGCCGATTCGCCAAAAAGAAGATCGTCTCTGCCCGGCTTGCCTTGCGCAGAGGATGGGACATTCTGCGGTCCAAAGGGCCAAGTCAGTTTCAGTTTTGGCTCATCGCGCTCTTTATCGGGATTGCAGCGGGCGTTGCGGCCTCTCTCTTCCGCATGGCCGTCAACGAGTTGCAACGCTGGGTTTACGGCACCGAAGACGTGGCCCTTCTGCACAGTTTTGCGCAAACGCTGCCATGGTATTGGATCCTGCTGGTGCCCATGTGCGGGGGGCTTGCCGTCGGGCTCATCCTGCATTTTTTCACGCCGGATGGACGGGCGAGATCGGTTGCAGACGTGATCGAAGGGGCCGCCTTGGGAGATGGCCGTGTGGAAACCAAGGCCGGAATCGCGTCGGTGTTTGCGTCCATCATCACTCTGGGTACGGGGGGTTCAAGCGGGCGAGAGGGCCCTGTTGTGCACTTGGCGGGGCTCATTTCAACGTGGGTCAGTGACCGCATCAAGGCGTCAGGGCTCACCAGCAGGGATCTCTTGGGCTGCGCTGTGGCGGCGGCTGTGTCGGCCTCATTCAACGCGCCCATCGCGGGGGCGCTTTTCGCCTTGGAAGTTGTGCTGCGCCACTTTGCGCTGCATGCCTTTGCGCCGATTACAATCGCGGCCGTCTCCGGCGCCGTTATTGCACGGCTGCAATTCGGAGACATGGCCGAGTTCGCCTTACCGGTTGCGAACATGTTGGAATTCTACGTGGAACTGCCCGCCTTTTTGCTTTTGGGGCTGATGTGCGGTCTTGTGGCCTCGGCCCTGATGTACGCAGTATTTTTTGCCGAAGATGCAGGCAATCTGTTGCAGGATCGGCTGAGACTGCCGCGATGGCTGCGGCCTGTGGTGGCCGGTGCACTGCTAGGGGCGATCGCCATCTGGTTTCCCCATGTCATCGGCGTGGGCTATGAAACGACCTTTGCGGCTCTCAATGGCGCGTTGCTGTGGCATGAGGCGGTGGTCTTTACCGTGCTCAAGGTCTTGGCGGTCGCGATCACCCTGGGTGGGCGGATGGGCGGAGGTGTCTTTTCGCCCTCGCTGATGGTAGGGGCCCTCGTTGGTCTGGCCTTTGGCATCGTGGCCACAAGTTTTTTCCCGGAAAACTCGGGATCGGCCAATGTTTACGCGCTGGCGGGGATGGGCGCGGTGTCGGCCTCCGTGATCGGGGCGCCGATTTCCACCACGTTGATCGTGTTTGAGCTGACAGGCGATTGGCAGATCGGGATCGCCGTCATGGTGGCTGTCTCCATGTCATCGGCGCTAAGCGCCAATTTGGTGACGCGGTCGTTTTTCCTCACGCAACTGGAACGTCGCGGCGTGCGCTTGGCGGCGGGGCCGCATGCCTATGTGCTCTCGATGATGCGTGTGCAGCGGGTCATGCGGGCCAAAGAGGATCCGGATGCCGCGCCGGAAGATCACTGTTGGCAAATGATCGAAGATGGGATTTACGTGGATGCTGGCGCCACGTTGGAAGTGGCCATGACCATCTTCGATCGCACCTCGGCGCAGTTTCTACCGGTCGTCCAAATCCCAGGAGAGGGCGCGCCGCCGGAGCTTTTGGGGGCTGTTTTTAATGTGGATGCTTTGCGAAATTACAACCTCGCACTGGCTGAGATTTCGCGGGAAGAGCATAGTTGACGGGTTTTCGTGTGAATTCTGGGAAAATCGCGATGTGCAAGCAAAAAACTTACAAAAACAATCAAGAATGATCTTGTTTCCGCGACAAAAAACAGTAATTCAGCGACATTGTCAGGACACAACAGGGAGCGTGATATGACATTTTCCAACTCCGTTTCGACCCTCGCAGTCGCGGCGACAATCGCCGTCGGCGCGGCAAGCGCCAGTTTTGCTGAGGGCGAACTGAACCTCTACTCCTCGCGTCACTACGACACTGATGAGCGTCTCTACTCTGAATTCGAAGAAATGACGGGTATCAAAATCAATCGCATCGAGGGCAAAGGCGACGCGTTGATCGAGCGTATGGTCGCTGAGGGTGCAAACTCCCCCGCTGACGTACTGATGACCGTTGACAACACGCGCCTGGACCGTGCAAAGGCCGCCGGTGTTCTTCAATCCATTGACAGCGACGTTCTCGAGGCACGTATCCCCGCCAACCTGCAGGACGCAGACAACCAGTGGTTTGCCTTCTCGCAGCGCGCCCGGATCTTCTTTTACGACAAAAATGACGTGACAGACCCACCAATGACGTATGTCGATCTGGCTGACCCCAAATACAAAGGCATGGTGTGCCACAGGTCGTCCTCGAACGTGTACTCGCTGACGCTTCTGTCGACCGTGATCGAGAACTTCGGCGCGGACACCGCCAAAGGCTGGGCACAGGGCGTTGTCGACAACTTTGCACGAGAGCCGCAGGGTGGTGACACCGATCAGCTGCGCGGTCTGGTCTCGGGTGAGTGCGACATCTCTGTCTCCAACACCTACTACTTTGCACGCGCAATCCGTAAGGATGTGGACGGTCTTGCCAAGGCCGATCTGGAAAACATCGGTTGGGTGTTCCCGGCACAAGCCTCTGAAGGGGCCCACATCAACACCTCCGGCGGTGGTGTGGCAGCCAACGCACCGAACAAAGAGAACGCGATCAAATTCCTTGAGTATCTCGCCTCTGACTCGGCGCAGGAATACTTTGCCAACGGCAACGACGAGTACCCGGCCGTTGCAGGTGTTGGCCTGGGCGCACCAGCCGCCTCTTTGGGTCTCTTCAAAGCCGATGACGTGGATCTGAGCAAAGCGGCTTCAAACATCGAGCAGGCGGCCCAGATTTTCAACGAAGTGGGTTGGAAGTGATCTGATCGACCAAAACGTTGATTTGAGAAGAGCGCGGCCCTCCGCGCTCTTTTCTTTTGGCGAGGGGACGGGCGGCTCGGGCGGCGCAGTCGTCTTTCAAAGGCACGCCGTAAAGCTCCAGCTTGTGACCCTTCAGCTTATAGCCCAGCTTGCGGGCAATGCGTTCCTGGAGCGCTTCAATGTCGGCATCTACAAACTCAATCACCTCACCCGATTGCAGATCAATCAGGTGATCATGGTGATCGCGTTCGGCATCTTCATAGCGCGCCCGGCCATCGCCAAATTCCAGCTTGTCGAGAATGCCGGCCTCCTCAAAAAGTTTCACCGTGCGATAGACGGTGGCAATGGAGATATGCGGATCCACCGCGGAGGCGCGGAGGTAGAGATCTTCAACATCGGGGTGATCCTCTGCGTCCTCGAGCACCTTGGCGATGGTGCGACGCTGATCCGTCATCCGCAGCCCTTTGGCCTCGCAGCGATCGGTGATTGTATCGTTCATCAGGGCTATCCGCACTTGTCCCGCACCTATCCCGGTGGCTCGATAGCGCGTGTCGGCGTTGATTTCCACTGATTTTCGGGATTTGGACGTCTGAGGCGCTGGTCCCAGGCTTAGGTGCCACAGAAAGTTTGCTGCACCACTTCGGCAGGCTCGGGCGGGCGACGCAGATCAGAGGCGTCTGGTTGGTCCGTGTAAGGACGGCTCAGAACGTCCAAAAGGCGCGCAAACACCGAATAGTCCCCGGCCACCGCTGCGGCAATCGCCTCTTCCACCCGGTGATTGCGGGGAATGAAGACGGGGTTTGCGGCATTCATCACGTCGTTCGGCGCCACTTCTGAAGCCAGTCGGGCGCGCCAGTCTGCCTCCCAGCTGTCAAAGGCCGTGGGATCGAGGAACTGATCCCGTGCCTGGCCGTCGATCAACGCGCGGAAGGTGTTGGTGAAATCCGCGCGGCCTTCGGCCATGCGTTGCAAGAGCCCGATGATGAGATCGAGGTCTTCGGCTTTGGTGTCCGCCAGCCCGATCTTTTTGCCAAAGGCGTGCAACCAGGCGGCCTCGAGTTTCGGGCCCATGGCGTGGATGATCCGGGTGAAGGCCTCAACCGCGTCCTCTTGATTGGGCATGAGCGGGACGAGCGCGGTGGCAAACTGCGCCATGTTCCAGACGATGACATTGGCCTGATTGGCATAGGCATAGCGGCCATGGGTGTCGATTGAGCTGAAGACGGTATCGGGGTGGTAGACATCCAGAAACGCACAGGGGCCATAGTCAATGGTTTCGCCCGAGAGCGTGGTATTGTCGGTGTTCATCACGCCGTGGATGAAGCCCACGGACATCCATTTCGTGATCAGGCCGATTTGGCGTTCAACAACGGCGTGCAGAAGCTCAACGGGGTCTTCAACATGAGGGTAGTGGCGCGTCAGCGTATAGTCGTAGAGCGCCTGCAATCCGTCCAAATCGCGACGCGCGGCGAAGAACTGAAACGTGCCCACGCGAATATGGCTGGAGGCGACGCGCGTGAGCACCGCACCGGGCAGGGCGCCCTGTTCGCGGTAGACGTTTTCGCCCGTGCTGACGGCGGCCAGGGCGCGGCTGGTGGGCACGCCGAGCGCGTGCATTGCCTCTGATACGATGTATTCGCGGATGACCGGGCCAAGCCACGCGCGCCCATCGCCCATGCGGGAGTAGGGGGTCGGGCCGGAGCCTTTGAGTTGAATGTCATACCGAGATCCGCCCTGGGCCACTTCGCCCAGAAGATTGGCGCGCCCGTCGCCCAATTGCGGGGAGAAGCCGCCGAACTGGTGACCGGCATAGACCTGTGCCAGCGGGTCGGCGCCATCGGGAAGAATGTTGCCCGCGAAGATCTGCGCCATTTCATGCGCTTCGCCGGGAACGATGCCCAGCTCAGCGGCGAGGGTGTGATTGAAGCGGATGAGGGTAGGGGCCTGCACCGAGGCGGGCGGCATCTTAGTGAAGAACCGGTCCGGCAGTCGGGCGTAGCTGTTATCAAACGGGATCGTGATGGTCATGAGGCCAAGATAGGCATTGCGGGCGGATTGAACAGAGGGCGCGTGCTCTTCAGCCCTTACGGGCTGCCTCGCTTGGGTGCCTGACGGGTTTTCGCAAAGACTTCAGAGCGCGCGGGTCATCAGGACGTAGCGGTCGCGGGCCTCAAAGCCCATTTTTTGATAGAGACGCTGGACATCCGGCTTGTCGCGGTCGACTTCCAAATGAACCGCCTTGAGCCCGAAGCCCGCCAGTTGCGCGGGCAGGCTTGTCAGGATCTCAGTCCCGATTCCGCGGCCGCGCACGCCAGGCCGGATGTAGATCTCATCGACGAACCCGTCCATGCCGCCCATTTCAAGCGACCAGCCGAAGGTCAAAACCACGTAGCCTACGGGCGCTTTTGACGGCCCGGCCAGGTAGATCGCGCCATGGGGCGAGCCTTCAAGCAGGGGCATGATCGCGGCCTCACGCGCCGCATCCGTTTGAGTGATGCCGTCTTCGGCGTGGAAATCGGCGACAAGCTTGACCAGCTGAGCGAAGTGTTCCGGCTTGGCAAGGGTGAGCTGCGTCATAGCAGGGCGAGCCTTTCTGTCAGGAGGGCAAAGAACCCATCGGCGTTGATATCGCCCATGAACGTGGCATTGGCGGGCCGGTCGGTGACCCGCCACCAATCGGCAACGGTCATGCCGAGGGTTAGCTCGGACGTGGTTTCAATCTCCACGTTGATGTGCCGCCCGGTAAACAGGTCCGGCTGGAGGAGATAAGCAATGGTGCAGGGATCGTGGAGCGGTGCGCCCGCCGAGCCGTATTTTTCGCGGTCGTAGCGCTCGAAGAAATCCGTCATGTCGGCCACGGCGGGACCCACGGCATTTTGGAGAATGCGGAAGGCGTCATTGCGCGGACGTGTGACCAGGGCTTTGTGCGTCACATCGAGCGCCATCACGGTGATCGGCACGCCGGAGGCAAAGACGAGCTTAGCGGCTTCGGGATCGACGTAGATGTTGAACTCGGCCGCGGGGGTGATGTTGCCCACCTCGAAATAGGCGCCGCCCATCAGCACGATCTCCTGGATGCGCTCGGCGATATCCGGCGCCCGGGTCAGGGCTGTTGCGATATTGGTCAGCGGACCGATGGGGCAGAGCGTGACGGTGCCACGCGGTTCCCGACGCAGGGTATCGATCAGGAAATCGACGGCGTGGCCTTCGGCCAGGGGCATTGTGGGTTCTGGCAGCACGGGGCCATCAAGGCCGGTTTTGCCATGCACGTGTTCGGCGGTGATGAGGGTGCGTTTGAGCGGCGCGTCGCAGCCCGCGTAGATGGCCATATCTCGCCGCCCGGCGAGCTCGCAGACGATGCGCGCGTTGCGGGTGACCAGCGGCAGGGGCACGTTGCCCGCAACACAGCTCAGGCCCAGAAGATCGAGCTCGGGGCTAGCGAGTGCCAAGAGAATGGCGACGGCATCGTCCTGGCCGGGATCTGTGTCGATGATGATCTTGCGGGCGGTCTTGTCAGGTGTCATGGGGCAGGGATTTCACGTGGGACAAGGATTGTCCATGAGGTCATTTCTGCGCGGCGCGTCTTTGCGAAGGGTCGCTCGCCGCTCCCTTTCGGGCGCGTCTCGCAGGAAAGCTTAGCGTCCGAGGTTGCGCATGCCGGTCTCGATGCCTGCCAGCGTCATCGGCACCATCTGATCTTCGAAGATCTGCGAGATCATCTGGATCGACTGGGTGTAGCCCCAGTATTTTTCGGGCACCGGATTGATCCAGAGATGGTTGGGCCATTGCGCGCGCGCACGCTGCAACCAGACCTGGCCCGCTTCGGCGTTCCAATGCTCATTGGCGCCGCCAGGATAGGCGATTTCATAGGGCGACATGGAGGCGTCGCCCACGAAGATGCATTTATAGTCGGGCCCGTAGGTGCGCAGGACCTCATCTGTCGGTGTTTGCTCAGACCACCGACGGTGATTGTCGCGCCACACGCCCTCGTAGAGACAATTGTGGAAGTAGTAGTATTCCAGATGTTTGAATTCGGTGCGGGCGGCGGAGAAGAGCTCTTCCACCACTTTGATATGCGGATCCATCGAGCCGCCCACATCGAGAAACAGCAGCACTTTGACCGCGTTGTGCCGTTCGGGCCGCATTTTGACGTCCAAGTAGCCGTGCTCGGCCGTCGCGCGAATGGTTCCGTTGAGATCCAGCTCATCCTCGGCGCCTTCGCGGGCCCAGTTGCGCAAGCGCTTGAGCGCGACTTTGATGTTGCGGGTGCCGAGCTCCACGCTGTCGTCGAAATTGCGGAACTCACGTTTGTCCCAAACCTTCACGGCCCTGCGGTGGCGGCTTTCGTTTTGGCCGATGCGCACGCCTTCGGGGTTGTAGCCATAGGCCCCGAACGGCGAGGTGCCCGCCGTGCCGATCCATTTGTTGCCGCCCTGGTGCCGCCCTTGCTGTTCTTTGAGGCGTTCTTTGAGCGTCTCCATCAGCTTGTCGAACCCTCCAAGGGCCTCGATCTCGGCTCTTTCCTCGTCTGAAAGGTGCTTTTCCGCCATCTTTTCCAGCCATTCCTGCGGCAGGTCTACGGCCTCCATCACCTGGTCGACTGAGATGCTTTCGAGCCCTTCGAAACTGGCGGCAAAAGCGCGATCAAAGCGGTCGATCATGCGCTCATCTTTCACCATGGCGGCCCGGGCGAGGTAGTAAAATCCCTCGACATCGTAGGTCACCAGATTGCGGCCCATGCCCTCAAGAAATGTCAGGTATTCGCGCAAAGACACAGGCAGGCCCGCGTCGCGCAAATTCTGAAAGAAAGGCTGAAACATGTCAGGCCGCAGCGCGGTGAATGATCAGCGTGATGAAGAGCCCGATCACAGCAAAGGCCATGGCGTAGACGACACCGTATTGCAGGATGTCGGCCCGATTGCCTTTGCGGCGACGTGCAATCGTGGATCCGACGATTGCCCCAAGTAAGCCCCCCAAGACAACGATCATGTTACTTCCCGCCTGATACCTATTGCGTTTGGTTCGCAGGGCTCAGCGCGGAGATCTCCCGGAGCCTTGCCCGCACCGCCCATTGCGTGCCGAACCCGTAACGTGCCCAGGCAAGACTGTCCATACGCACCAGATTGGCCTCTGCCGACCGCCCGATCTGCGCCAAGGCCTCTGCGCGTAGCATCAAAAGCGTCGACAGCAACGCGGCATTCTCAAATTTCTCGGCCGTGGCAATGTGTGGGTTGAGCAGGATCAGGGCGTCGTTGCCCTCGCCCTGGCTGATGGCGTAGGCAGCGAGTTGCGAGGCAGAATAGGCCTGGTGAAGGCGGGTGCCGGGTGCCCGTCGATAGGCCAGTTCAGCGGCGACAAAATTCTGAAATGCGACGTCTGGCTGCGCCACCTGGCTGAGCCGGGCCAGAGCGAAATGGCTGAAGCCCAGCCGGTGATCTGTCCAGCCCTGGTTTTGGGCGATCCGCAACGCATCTGCGGCGGCACGACGTCGTTGCGACGGGTTTGTATCCGGCCCGAGCGCGGTTTGGATGGCGCGTATCCAGGATCGAGGCGTTTTTGGCGTGTTCCGTGAGGCCACTGCATTGCCGCGCGGATTGAGCCGCGACAAGATCCCAGGAATGCGCTCGGCCACCTGGGCGCGGGTCATACCCGATTGCAGTTCGGGCGAGTAGTAGGCCCGCAGGATCAACATGTCGAACCCGGTCAGCACTGTGTGCACATTGTCGTCGTTAAACACGCTGTCGGGCAGTCGGTAAAGATCGTTGAGCGGCCCCAGGGCCTGGGCCAGCTCTTCGTGCAGACAATCGCGCACTTCCTGAGGGGCGGCATCGCCAGGCAGGAAAATGGCGATCTGTGTGCGCCGCGTGAGTGTCGACCAGTTGGTCTGGGCGGTGTGACGCGCGCTGCGGTACTCGCGCAGGCTCGACACGTTTGGCACCACGAAACAGGCCGCTTTGGGCAGGAAGCGGCGGATATCTGCGCGCGAGACCACTTCGATCGTGATGACAGATTGGTTTGGCCCGCTGGGTTTGCGCCGCGCGATGTCAAGCCCGGCCTCATTGCGCAACCGATTCACCAGACGGTTAAGATCGGGCATCAGCGTCGGCGGAGGGTTGCCTGTGACCTGAATGGCAATCGGGCCTTCAAACCGGGAAAACTGTTTGAGCTCCCGCCCCGATTCCAGTTGAAAGGCGAGCTCAAGGAAATCCCGCGCCATATCCCGGTTGGATCTGTCAGGTGAGGTGGGGCGCGATCCGCCGAAGGTTTTCATCGCCGGCAGGTTGGTCTGAACTGGTGTGGCCGCCCGCGAGGAGACATCTTGAGGTGCGCTCATGCAGGAGGCCAGCGCCATGCAAAGAGGAAGAAAGAACCAGCGACGCATCTTTAACCCGTTAAAACGATGTACTCTTTTCCACGCTACTCGGCGGTCAGCCACCGAGCTGTGAGGCGTTTCAAAGATCGGACATACGCGATCACCGTGACCTTGATGAGAGGCAACTTGGGCAATTGTGCGACTGTGCTTTTTTTGCGTCGACGCCGTCAACCAAACCCATAGATGCATGATGCACTGCCTTTCTCCCTGCGGGTTGCCTGCCAGTACCCAGGGATCATTCCCAGAGAACATGCTTGGATAGCATCAAAGGCGGCAAACTTCTCTTCTTACGGGTAAAGCGTTTGAGGCAAAGAAGGAACAGTAGATTTCACCCAAGGCGTTGATTGCCTATTTTGAAAAGACATGTCTTGAAAAAATAGGCGTTTGGAGCAGTTGACTTGATCTCTGTTGAATGGGGTGGCACGCGCATGACATCAGCATACACGGCCGTCTTTTGGGCCTCATCGCTGCTCCAGTGACCTCCGCCGAATTGGCCACCAGCGCAGAAATTATGGACATGATCATCGGCAACACCGTCGAAAGCGGCATGGCAGAAGGCGCAGCCTATGCGGAATTTTACAGCACCGACGGCGCAATCAAGGCGGACGGCTACCGGGGCAAATGGCCAGTTGAAGGCGATGCCATGTGCTTTGGCTATGGCGAAGGCGCGGACTGTCTTACCGTGAGCATTGATGGTGACAGTGTCTCGTGGATGGTGGACGGCGAAGAAGTGGGCACCGGCACCATCTTTTCGGGCAACCCGAACGCGTTTTGATCCGTTTTTGAAGGTGGGGCGCGCCCAGTTGCTGGCGCGCTATCTCTGTGCCTATGAGTTGCGGCGCGCCATAAAGGCCAGGCGCTCAAACAGGTGCACGTCCTGTTCGTTTTTCAGTAGCGCACCATGAAGTTTGGGCAGGGCATCCGCGCCGTCGCGTCGCAGATCTTCGGCTGTGAGATCTTCTGCTAGGATGAGCTTTAGCCAATCCAGCACCTCGGATGTGGACGGCTTTTTCTTCAGGCCCGATTGCTCCCGGATCTCATAAAATTGTGTGAGTGCCGTCGTCAGTAGTTGCTCTTTGATGCCAGGGTGATGCACTCCGACGATCTGTTTCATCGTGTCTGGATCAGGGAAGCGGATGTAGTGGAAAAAGCAGCGGCGCAAAAACGCGTCCGGTAGCTCTTTTTCATTGTTGGAGGTGATGATCACGATGGGGCGGGTTTTGGCACGAACCATTTCCCCTGTCTCGTAGACGTGAAATTCCATTTTATCGAGTTCTTGCAAAAGGTCGTTTGGAAACTCGATATCGGCCTTGTCGATCTCGTCGATCAGCAAGACGACTTTGCCGTCTGCCTCAAACGCCTGCCACAACTTTCCCTGTTTTATATAGTTGCCCACGTCGTGGACGCGCTCTTCGCCCAATTGGCTGTCCCGCAACCGGCTGACGGCATCGTATTCGTAAAGACCCTGTTGGGCGCGGGTGGTGGATTTGATGTTCCACTCCAACATCGGCAAACCGAGCGCCTCAGCCACCTGACGGGCGAGCTCTGTCTTGCCTGTGCCCGGCTCGCCTTTGACCAGCAAAGGGCGCTCAAGAGTGACGGCGGCGTTGACCGCGACAGTCAGATCATCTGTCGCCACATAGCTGTCAGTTCCCGTAAATTTCATGCACTTGGCTCCCTTTGCCTATGGTGAGGTATCTGCCGGGCAGACGCTGCAAGTGCAAGCTATAATCACAAGGATGAGATGTGATTGACTAGTGACATTCGCAAAGGCTCAGTGTATCTGGTCGTCAAACGGGAATGCTGCTGCCTGTTAGACGCGCGTACGGGCCGCTGCTAATTTTAGGGATACACTCAATGAAAGCAGAAGCCTTTGTGCCAGAGGACTACCGTCCGGCGGAAGACGAACCCTTTATGAATGAACGCCAAGTGGAGTATTTCCGCCGTAAGCTTTTGGCCTGGAGAGAAGAGTTGCTTGAGGGCAGCCGGGACACCATCGAAGGCTTACAAGACGGCACGCGCGCTATTCCCGATGTCGCGGACAGGGCATCTGAGGAAACAGATCGTGCGCTAGAGCTGCGCACGCGCGACCGTCAGCGCAAATTGGTGGCCAAGATTGACGCCGCTTTGCGCCGGATCGACGAGGGTGAATATGGCTACTGCGAAGTCACCGGCGAACCAATCAGCCTCAAGCGCCTGGACGCGCGTCCCATCGCGACGATGAGCCTTGAAGCCCAAGAGCGGCACGAACGCCGTGAGCGGGTGCACCGGGACGACTAATTTGGGACGACTGATTTGGGGTGATTGACTGGACAACTGATCCGTCTCTGACACATTCAAGATGTGATGAAACGCCAGGGT
>ERZ1740068.432-NODE-432-length-21086-cov-8.169654_pt1 | contig 21086 bp, 19 predicted proteins | sample MGYA00581735_ERZ1740068 | MGnify/ENA primary metagenome ERZ1740068 (study PRJEB43018, sample SAMN04849740) | marine metagenome | isolation source: floating plastic debris | place: Pacific Ocean | collected 2008-08-30 | study: EMG produced TPA metagenomics assembly...
TGCACTTTGCGAAATGCGCCCCAAAGGTCTTGGTCAGTTACAAGGTCCATGTAATGGGGAAGTGAGTTGCCATCCGAGGTCTTCATTGGTCCATGTTTTTGATGATTCATGGTCCCCGAATGGGAGCGAATGGGATCACCAGCAAGGTTTCGCGCTTATTTTTCGATCAACACCAAGATAATTTCACCCAACTCGAAAAACTTGCGAAAAATCAGTGCGAACCCGAAGGGCTTGACCTTGATGGGGAAAACAGGCGGTCACAAATTGACCGATGAATCAACAAAGCGGTGGATCGGTGAAATTGGGAGGAAAATCAATGACCCTAACTACAGGGAATTGCCATGCAGCAAGTAAACGATGGAAAGAAAAGAAAGTAGTCTACTCGGGACACTCGCAAATTGCATCGCCGTTTTTCATGGAAAGCCATTGAAAGCGGTTGTACTTTATTTTGCGAAATTTCATGGCTAGCTTCTCTTGAGCGGGATTTTCACCTCTGAAAGTATATTCGAAAGGGTCTCGGCGGATGATCTCGAATTCAGATTCTCTGAGAAATGATGCCAGGCCGGCACTGTCCAAACCAGAACACGCCAACATGCAAGAAAAGCGAGGCGCCTTCACCAACACCGAATCGTCCTGAATAGCGAAAGCTACCTTGTTTTGTGGGAACCAAAAGCTAAAGTCGCGTTCGCCCCGACGAATGATCAAAACGTAGACCAGAATCAGACCAATGCCAACTCCAACCAGGTAAATACGAATTCTTCGTGCCATAAATCCTGGACGCAAAAATAGAACAAATGGAAACCAGAGCCTTAAAAAGCGGCCATCAACAGGTCGAGATCAGAGAAAGGCAAGTTGAACGTTTCACCCAGGTAACGGTTGGTCAGTGTACCGTTGTAGAGGTAGATCCCATTGCGAACACCCCCAAACTTGCGGAGCACATTTTCAATGCCGCCTTCCGTACCCATAGTGACCAGAATTGGAGCAAAAATGTTGCTCAATGCTTTGGAAGCCGTTTTGGAAACCCGCGAGGCGATGTTGGGCACACAGTAGTGAATCACATCGTATTTCACATACACCGGATTGTCGTGGTTGGTCACCTGTGAGGTTTCAAAACAACCGCCCTGATCAATGCTCACATCCACAATGACCGAACCCGATTTCATCGAGCCCACCATTTCTTCTGTAACGATGCTTGGTGTACGGCCGTGCGGAGCACGCACTGCACCAATGGCCACATCGGTACGCTGAAGCGCTTTTCGTAAGATCTTGGGCTGAATGGTTGAGGTATATACCCGCACACCTCCCAGGTCTCGCGTAAGCCGGCGAAGTTTGGTAATGCTGTTGTCGAACACCTTAACCGAGGCGCCTAAGCCAAGAGCCGTACGGGCCGCAAAGCCACCTACCGTTCCGGCACCGATGATGACCACTTCAGTGGGTGGCAAACCAGTGATGCCTCCAAACATGGCGCCTTGTCCCTGGTTGGTATTGCTCAAGTATTCTGCGGCAATCAGGATCGAGGTGTTCCCAGCAATTTCGCCCATAGCACTCACCACGGGATACAGCCCTTCTTCATCCTGGATATAATCCCAGGCAATGGCCGTTACCTTTTTGTCCATCAACCGCTTGACAAAATCTTTGGGCTGCACGGTAAGTTGCAAAGCCGAGATCAGAATTTGTCGGGGTTGGAGGTAATCAATCTCCTCCATCGAAGGAGGAGCCACTTTCATGATAACTCCCGCTTTGTAAACGTCTTCGGTGGTGTAGGCAATCTGAGCACCAGCTTCACTGTAGTCGTTATCGGAGTAATTGGAAGCCTTGCCAGCGTTGGTTTCTACCACCACCTCGTGGCCGTTTTGCACCAGCAGCGAAACCGCTTCAGGTACCAGAGCAACCCGGTTTTCCTGAAAAGACGTTTCCTTAGGTATTCCAAAAAACAAGCGCTTTTGGCGAGGTTCAACCATCACCATTTGTTCTTGCGGCAACATCACAGCCGATTGGCTGAGCGAGCGCAACGTCTCCTTAGAAGTCATCATGTCAAACTGGGGGGAATCAGATGAATCTCCCGACCTCGGTTGTTCTCTGATATCTTGATCAGCAGATGATTCGGAGGCAGTAGTGAAGCGATTTTTTCCGGCCATTCGATCAAACAAAGATTTCCGCTATAAAAATAGTCTTCATACCCCATATCCAGGGCTTCAGTTTCATTTTTGAGCCGATAAAAGTCAAAGTGATAAATCGACTTCCCATCTCCACTGAGGTATTCATTTACAATTGAGAAGGTAGGACTACTCATCTCATCCTGAACACCCAACAAGGTACAAAATACTTTAATAAGCGTGGTCTTACCCATGCCCATCTCCCCTTGAAAGGCCATTACCCGATAGTTTGCTGCAGCTGCTTGCAAGGCTACAGCTGCAGCACTGAGGTCTTGTACCTCGGCGGCTTCAAACACCTGAGTCTCCATCAAAAACGTTAGCGAGAGCTGAGTTTCACCACCGGAATAATCATTTCCTCCAAAGAAATACCGCCGTGTTGGAACGTATCACGGTAATAATTCACGTAGTGATTGTAATTGTTGGGATAGGCAAAAAAGCTATCCTCCTTGGCAAAAATGAACTTGGTGCTCACATTCGTTCGTGGCAAAAAGGCATCCGAAGGACGGCCTACTTCAAACACTTCACGGTTGTTGTATTGCAGGTTACGGCCTTGTTTGTAGCGCAAGTTCGTATTGGTATTGCGGTCCCCTATCACTTTGCTGGGCTCTTTCACCCGCACAGTGCCATGGTCGGTGGTGAGCACCACACGTCCTTTCATTTGGGCAATCTCCCGCATAATGTCAAACAACGGTGAGTTTTTAAACCAACTCAAGGTCAACGACCGGTAGGCACTTTCATCGTCGGCCAATTCGCGAATCACCTCCATCTCAGTGCGCGCATGCGACAACATGTCTACAAAGTTGTAAACGATCACATTGAGGTCGTTGGTCATTAGGTTACGCATGTTGTCGGCCAACTTACGGCCGTTTTGATGCGTAGTGATTTTATTGTAGCTGAACTTGATTCCACTCTTACCGAGCAACCGCAGTTGACCTTCCAGGAAAGCCTCCTCGTGTAAGTTTTTTCCACCTTCGTCCTCATCGTTTTTCCAAAGCTTGGGATAACGCTTCTCGATTTCGGAGGGCAACAAACCGGCAAAAATGGAGTTGCGAGCATATTGAGTCGCAGTAGGCAAAATACTGTAGAAAGCCTCTTCCTCTTCTACCCGGAAAAATTCTTCTATCACCGGCTCAAGCACCTTCCATTGGTCCAGGCGCAGGTTGTCGATCAACACCATAAACAAAGGACCATCACCTCCAATTTCGGGGGCCACTTTTTTGCGGAACAAGGTGTGCGACATCAACGGAATATCGTCTCCTACCCCATTCAACCAGTTGAGGTAATTGTCTTCTACAAAACGGCAAAACTGACTATTGGCCTCCGATTTCTGCATTTTCAGAATATCGAACATGCCTTCATCTCCGCTCTCTTCCAGTTCCAGCTCCCAGTAGATCAGCTTCTTGTAAATGTCTACCCATTCCTCCATGTCCAGCCGATCGCCGAGGGTCATACCAATCTGACGAAACTCTTGCTGGTAATTGGAGTTGGTTTTCTCTCCCACCAGGCGTTTGGTGTCGAGGTTCTTTTTAATAGAAAGCAGAATTTGCTTTGGGTTAACCGGTTTTATGAGATAATCAGAGATTTTGGAACCAATGGCATCCTCCATGATCGACTCCTCCTCGCTCTTGGTAATCATAATGACCGGCAACGAAGGATGAGAAACCTTTACCCTGGCCAAAGTTTCCAAACCCGTGAGGCCGGGCATGTTCTCGTCCAGGAAGACGATGTCGTAATTTTCGCGTTGGATGTGGTCCAGGGCATCGTCCCCGTTATTGGCCGTAGTTACCTGATAGCCTTTTTCTTCCAGAAACATCACATGAGGTTTCAGAAGGTCGATCTCATCGTCGGCCCAGAGAATTTTAATTTTATCCATAGTTCGGTTCGTAATCTGGTATTGCCCTATTTTAGCGGCTAAATTAGTCATTTCAAGCTGCGTGAGTTCGTCAAGCCCAAGCAAAAGGAAGATATTTAACGACCCCGTTTATGGATTTATTTCCATCCCGAACGATCTGATTTTCGACTTGATCGAACACCGCTATTTTCAGCGGCTTCGCAGAATCAGTCAGTTGGGACTCACCAACGCGGTATATTCCGGAGCCATTCACACCCGTTTTCAACATGCCTTGGGTGCCATGCACCTCATGACGGAAGCCATTGAGGTGATCCGTAGCAAAGGCATTGAAATTACCGAAGCAGAAGCCAATGGCGTGCTGGTGGCCATCCTGATGCACGATATCGGGCACGGTCCTTTTTCCCACACCTTAGAGCGCAGTTTGGTGGAAGGGGTAAGCCACGAGGACATTTCGGCCATTATCATGGACCGCCTCAACCAGGAATTCAACGGACAATTAGACCTTGCTATTCCAATTTTCCGCAACCAGTATCCTAAAAAATTCCTGCATCAATTGGTATCCAGCCAACTGGACATGGACCGTTTGGACTACCTGAAACGTGATTCTTTCTTCAGTGGGGTGAGCGAGGGCGTCATTGGTTTGGACCGCATCATTAAGATGCTCAACGTGGTGAACGACGGGTTGGTGGTGGAGGCCAAAGGCATTTATTCCATCGAAAAATTCCTCATTTCCCGTCGGATCATGTATTGGCAGGTATACCTTCATAAAACGGTGCTGGGTGCTGAATACCTGTTGATGCACATTCTTAAGCGCGCCAAGGAATTGGCCGATCGGGGCGTGGAACTTTTTGCTACGCCTTCGTTCCGCACTTTGCTCTATCACCACTACTCAAGGGAAGATTTTTTGGCCTCTCCGGAAGCATTTGAATCCTTTTTGTCCATCGACGATTTTGATATCCTCACCAGCGTAAAAGTTTGGGTAAACCACCCTGACCCCGTATTGGCCAACATGTGTCGAAAACTGGCCCAGCGCGACCTGCTGAAGGTAGAAATGCAAAATCATCCGTTCGACCCCACGTACCTCGAACGGGTGTTTTCCAAAGCCCTGAACAAATACGGATTCTCACCTGAAGAAACCGCCTATTTCGTTTTCAACGATAGCATTACCAACAGTGCCTACCAGCCGCACCTCAACAAGATCAACATCCTGTTTAAAGATGGAACGGTAAAAGATTTTGCCAAAGCATTTGATAATGAATACATTGCCGGATGGAGCGAAGTGGTGAAAAAACACTTTTTCTGCTATCCGAAAGGCCTCTAATTATACACACGGCCGTTGTTGAAAATAAATACCCCTACCTTCCGTCCACCAAGGCACTTATTTATAATTTTGGGGCGATTTTGAGGGGTTTTGAGTCGTTTGGAGCGACCAAAAGACCCGGTGAAAACCAGGCAATTACGTTACCATCCGAATGGAGTTTACGGCCAATGCTTTAGCACAACTGTTACAAGGGGAAATCGAAGGAGACCCTGAAGTAACCGTTAACAATCTGTCTAAAATAGAAGAAGGAGCCCCTAATACGGTTTCGTTCCTCTCCAATCCGCAATACACGGAATACATCTACGACACCGATGCTTCGGTGGTGATTGTTGCCAAGGATTTTGTGCCTGAACGTTCCCTAAAATCTACCTGCACCCTCATTCGCGTGGAAGACCCGCGTATGAGCTTTGCTAAAATTCTGGAAGCTTACCACGCCTACAAATCCAACAAGAGCGGAGTAGAACAACCCTCTTACATTGCTGATTCAGCCCGTTTGGGCGAACAGGTTTACCTTGGTGCTTTTGCATATGTTGGTGAAAATGCGGTGATTGGCAACAATGTGAAGCTACACCCACACGCCTTCATTGGCGATAACGTAACGGTAGGCGACAACACGGTGGTGCACGCGGGGGTCCGCATCAACTCCGAATCTGTCATTGGTAAGAACTGCACGCTACACTCTGGTGTAGTGATTGGCAGCGATGGTTTCGGTTTTGCGCCCAACAGCGAAAACAATTACCACAAGGTGGTACACATTGGAAACGTGATTGTAGAAGATCATGTGGAAATAGGTGCCAACACCACCATCGACCGTGCTACTTTAGGGTCTACCATCATTCGCAAAGGAGTGAAGCTCGACAACTTGATTCAGGTGGCACACAACGTAGAAATTGGAGAAAACACGGTAATCGCTGCGCAATCGGGCATTGCCGGTTCAACCAAAGTTGGCAAGAACTGTATGATCGGTGGGCAGGTGGGCATTGTAGGCCACATCACCATTGCCGACGAAGTAAAAATAGCCGCCCAATCGGGCATTGGGCACAGTATTGATAAAGTTGGAGAAATCGTTCAAGGCAGTCCGGCCTTCACCATTCGCGACTACAAACGGGCTTACGTTGTATTTCGCAACCTTCCCCAACTCAAAGAGCGGGTGGACCGGTTGGAAGACCAACAAGGGGCACCCAGCTAACCTCAGCAGCGGACATGATCGAACAACAGAAGACCATAAAAGAGCCGGTATCGATTTCCGGGGTAGGCCTGCATACGGGCCAAAATGTTACCATTACCCTCAAACCAGCTCCTGAAAACCACGGCTACAAATTCAAGCGGATCGACCTGGAAGGCGAACCCGTGGTACACGCCGATGTAGATCGTGTAGTATCCACCCAACGTGGTACTACGCTGGAAGAAAACGGAGCCCGTATTCATACTACAGAGCACTTATTGGCCGCGGTTTACGGAATGGAAATCGACAACCTGATGATCGAGATGGATGGCCCGGAAGTACCCATCCTCGATGGAAGTTCGCGGCATTTTCTCGAAATGATCAACCAATCGGGGATACAGAACCAAAAAGCTGAAAAACGCTACTTCGAACTGCGGTCCAACATGACCTTCGAAGATCCGGAGCGCCAGGTAGAAATGCTTGCCGTACCTGCCGAAGACTTTCGGATTACCGTAATGGTCGATTACAATTCGCCATTGTTGGGTACGCAACACGCTTCGATGTACAATATTGGTGAGTTTGCCGATGATTTTGGCAACTGCCGCACCTTCGTTTTCCTTCGTGAGTTGATGCAACTGGTCAATGCCGGGCTCATCAAAGGAGGAGACGTCAACAATGCCATTGTAATGGTAGACACTTCCCTTTCGGAAGAAGAAAAAGACAAATTAGCTGCCACCTTCGATCGTCCTAAATCGCAACTACAAGAAATAGGGATCGGAATATTGAACAATGTGGAGCTGCGCTACGAAAATGAGCCTGCGCGCCACAAACTGCTCGACATTGTGGGCGATTTGGCATTGGTCGGCGTTCCAATTAAAGGACACATCCTTGCGGCCCGCCCTGGCCATGCTACCAACGTGGAGTTCGGCAAGATGCTCAAGGCTTTGATCCGCAAAGAGCGCAACAGTGCTCCGGTGTTTGACCTCAACGCCGATCCGATCTACGACATCAACCACATCGCCGAGATGCTGCCGCACCGGTATCCCTTTCTACTCATCGATAAGGTGATCGAAATTTCGGATACCCACGTGGTAGGGGTGAAAAATGTAACCTTCAACGAAGAGTTTTTCCAAGGGCACTTTCCCGGCAACCCAGTGATGCCCGGCGTGTTGATGATTGAGGCCATGGCCCAAACGGGCGGTATTTTGGTTTTGAGCAACGTGCCCGATCCAACCAACTACGAAACTTACTTCATCAAGATAGACAAGGTGAAGTTCAAGCAAAAGGTGATACCCGGAGATACCCTCATTTTTCGAATGGATTTGGCCTCCCCGATCCGCCGGGGAATTTGCCACATGAAAGGGGTTGCGTATGTTCGCGACCGTGTTGTTGCGGAGGGCGAACTAATGGCCCAAATTATTAAGAAATCCAACGATGAGTAAATCTCCTCTGGCTTCCGTTCATCCCGATGCCCGGGTTGGAGAAAATGTGACCATTTCTCCCTTTGCCACCATTGAAGCGAATGTAGAAATTGGCGATGGCACCTGGATCGGACCCAATGCCGTGATTATGGACGGTGCCCGAATTGGAAAAAACTGTCGGATTTTTCCCGGTGCGGTGATCAGCGCCATTCCGCAGGATTTGAAATTTGAAGGGGAAGAAACCGTCACCAATATTGGAGACAACACCACCATTCGCGAATACGTTACCATCAATCGAGGCACCAAAGATCGTAACCTCACCCAAGTGGGGAGCAATTGTCTTTTGATGGCCTACGTGCATGTAGCACACGATTGCGTAGTGGGTAACAATGTAATCCTCGCCAACAACGTGACGCTGGCCGGCCACATTACCATTCAGGATTTTGCCATTCTCGAAGGGCTGGTTGCGGTGCAACAGTTCATTCATATTGGTGCCCATTCTTTCATTGCCGGTACTTCCAAGGTGCGTAAAAATGTACCTCCTTACGTAAAGGCAGCGCGTGAGCCCCTCTCTTATGTGGGCATCAATTCTGTAGGCCTGAAGCGAAGGGGTTACAGCGATCAGGACATTGCCGACATCGAAGAAATTTACCGCATCCTTTACGTGAAAAATCAGAACCTGGGCAAAGGCGTGGAAGAGGTACAAACTGCTTTTCCCGACAACACCTACAGCAAAAAGATTTTGGGCTTTATCGAAGATTCGCCCAAAGGCATCATGCGGGGTGCCATGACGATGTAAACACCTCCGCTATTCAGAAAGGCTTCCATGCACATACAACTTGAAGCCATAGGCAAACACTATAACCGAGAGTGGATATTTCGCCACCTCGACCATCAATTCTCGCCCGAAAACCCCACCGTTATTTTAGGAGGCAACGGCAGTGGTAAATCTACCTTGCTGCGTCTACTAGCCGGTCACTTGCTGCCTTCCGAAGGTACGATCACCTATTCCCAAAACGGAGAAAGTTTGGCCAACGAAACCATTTTCACCCAAGTGAGCATGGCGGCACCTTACCTCGACCTTTTTGAAGACCTGAAGCTCACCGAAGCCATCACCTTCCATCAGGGTTTTAAACCTTTGCGGGAAAATTGGTCGGTGAAGCAAGTAATCGACCGCTTGCAACTCGACCGGGCGGCCAACAAGCCCTTGAAAAATTATTCTTCGGGCATGCGCCAACGGGTCAAGCTGGGCCTGGCCGTTCTTTCGAACACCTCCCTCCTACTGCTGGACGAACCCGTTTCTAACCTCGACCCAGCTGGAATTGCCTGGTACCAACAACTGGTGGAAGACCATCGAAAAGACCGCATCCTGGTAGTGGCCTCCAACCGGCAGCGGGCCGAATACGATTTCTGCACCGCTCAGTTGTCGGTAGAAGATTTCAAACCAGAAAAAAAGTCCTGAAAAGGGCACGATAGCAGTCTTCGAAGCGTAGTCTGGACCTGGGCCGCTATCCCGGATTTCCTTACTTTTACCACTCCAATTTATTTTTCTTTCCCATTTATGGCAACTACCGCTGACTTTAAGAACGGCTTGTGCATGGAGCACAACCATGACCTCTATACCATCGTCGAATTTCAACACGTGAAGCCTGGAAAAGGCCCTGCCTTTGTGCGGACCAAGCTCAAAAGCCTCACTACCGGAAAAGTGTTGGACAACACCTTCACTGCGGGTGTGAAAATCAATACCGTACGTATCGAACGGCGTCCTTATCAATACCTCTACAACGACGACCAGGGCTACCACTTCATGCACAACGAAACTTACGAGCAGATTTTTATCGAAGAAAAATTGATTGATGCTGCCCGTTTTTTGAAGGAAGGCGACAATGTAGAAATCGTATTCCACGCCGAGGAAGAATTGCCATTGACCTGCGAATTGCCAGCTTATGTAGTGTTGGAAGTGACCTACACCGAGCCCGGATTGAAAGGCGATACTGCCACCAATACTTTGAAACCTGCTACGTTGGAAACGGGAGCAGAAGTGCGGGTGCCGCTTTTCATCAATACGGGCGATAAGATAAAAGTAGATACCCGCAACGGAGCCTATTCGGAGCGCGCCAAATAATGAAGTTAGCCAGCGCACAAACTTTGGCCCAGCTGGCCGACTTGCTGGGCGTTTCTTATGCCGGACCGGCCGAGCATGCCATCACCGGACTCAACGAAATTCACAAAGTAGAGCCGGGCGATCTCATGTTTGTGGATCACCCCAAGTACTACGACAAGGCCCTGCAATCCAAAGCCACGACCATCCTCATCAACCAGGAAGTTGCGTGCCCTGAGGGCAAAGGCCTCTTGTTTAGCGATGATCCCTTTCGGGATTACAACAAGCTGGTACAGGCCTTTGGGGTGTTTGAAAAGGCCGCCCAATCCATAAGTTCCAGCGCACAAATTGGCGAAGGAACGCACCTGCAACCTGGGGTATTCGTGGGCAACCACGTTACCATTGGCAAAGACTGTTTCATACACCCCAACGTCATCATAAAAGATCATACGGTGATCGGCGACCGGGTAACGATTCACGCCAACACGGTGTTGGGGGCAGATGCCTTTTATTACAAGAAACGGCCGGAAGGTTTTGACAAGCTGCTTTCTTGCGGTCGGGTGGTGATTGAAGACGATGTAGAAATTGGCGCCAGCTGCACCATCGATCGGGGCGTCTCGGGCGATACGATCGTGGGAGCAGGTTCCAAATTGGACAACCAGGTACACGTGGGCCACGACACAGAAATTGGAAAACGATGCCTTATTGCTGCACAAGTCGGCCTGGCCGGATGTGTGATTCTGCACGACCATGTGACCCTTTGGGGGCAAGTGGGCGTGAAGAGCGATGTGACCATTGGAGAAGGTGCTACGGTGTTGGCCCAATCGGGTTTGGGAAAAAACGTTCCGCCTGGAAAAACCTTTTTCGGAACACCCGCCAAAGAAGCCCGTCAACAAATGAAGGAGCTGGCCGCGCTTCAATACCTTCCAGAAATGGTTCAAAAACAGGGATAAGTGGCAGAACGTTGCTTTGAAATTCCCTAACTTCAACGGCAAAGCAGGGCATCGGAAGAACTACTTTTAACGGGAAGCATGAAGAGTCTGGAAAAGACGGAACTCAAACTACGGGCGCAGGAATCGAAGCTCGACACCCTTTTGGAGGTGACGAATGCGGTGAACAACAATTTCGACGAATCCAAGCTTTTTAGCCTGTTTGAACTCATCCTTCAGCACCAGCTCAACATCGGAAAGGTCATTGCCTTCGTCAACAACGGAGACGACTGGATTCGGGTGATTGCCTACGGTGTGCGCGAAGTAGAGCGCCACCTCCGGGTAGATCACGACCTGCTGAGCATTACCCGCATTACCCTCATTGAAAATACGCCGGACCTCAACCTGAACAAAGCTTTTGACGTGGTGATTCCGGTATTTCACAAATCCAAACCACTGGCCTACCTCCTGCTGGGCGATTTGGATGAGATGGAACTCAAGATCAGTCCCATCATCAAACACCTGCGCTTCATACAAACCATCGCCAACATTGTTACGGTAGCCATCGAAAACAAGCGGCTGGCCAAAGAGCAATTGAAACAGGAACGGATCAAGAAAGAGTTGGAACTAGCCTCGGAAATGCAAAGCATGCTCATTCCGACTTCGCTGCCCAACGATCAGTTGTTGCAAATTGCGGCCTATTACAAACCACACCAGCAAGTTGGTGGCGATTACTACGATTTTATTCGACTCAATGACGAAGAGGTAGTGCTTTGCATTGGCGATATTTCGGGCAAAGGGGTTTCAGCGGCTCTGGTGATGGCCAACTTTCAGGCCCACCTGCGGGCCATTGTCAACTACCACGAACACCTTGCCGACATGGTGCCCTTGCTCAACCAGCGGGTATTTGAGTCCACCATGGGCGAAAAATTCATTACGCTGTTTGTGGCCAAATACAACCTGCGCACCCATGTTTTGCACTACGTGAATGCCGCGCACAATCCGCCCATTTTCAGAGACGAAGACGGCAGCAGCGAATTGACGGTCGGCTGCACTGGCTTGGGGATGTTCGAAGAAATCCCCTCCATTTCGGAAGGTTTGATCACCGTTTCGCCCAACTCCATGTTGGTTTGCTTCACCGATGGTGCGGTAGAACTGGAAAACGAAGCCGGAGATTTGTTCGAGTCGGACAACCTGAAGTCAGTCATCGAAGAGAACCACCAACTGAGCATGTCTCAACTCAACAAAAGAATTGTGTCTGCCCTGGACATTCACCGGGGAACGCAGGTGTACAACGATGATGTAGCTTTGTTTAGCTGTCGCTTTTTTTAAGCTCCCCTTCGATTTCCTCCCCTTTTCCTTCTTTTCGGAAATAAACGTCCATCGCTACGATAAGTGCAGCAAAGCCCCAAAAAGGTACGGAAGCTTTGTCGAGGTCGAGAAAGTTATTCAAGGTTCCGTGGGCAATATAAGTGGAGTAGCCCAGCACCACCACCAACAAAATCACCTTGAGTTCCGGGTCGAGGTTTCCACGAAAATAAAGGGCAATACCGTAGTAGAAGACCAGCACCACCACCGTGAGAAAAGTGAGCAAGCCCAACACCCCCGACTCGGCCAATGGCCCAAAGTATTCAGAATGCGCGTTGCCGCCATCGCCAAAGTTGGTGCTGATAATGGTCAGCTCACTGCTGTGTTGAAAAGGAGCATAGAGAAAACTGTAGGTTCCCGGTCCCCAACCGAATACCGGGCGCTCTTCAAACATGCGTAAGGCGGAATTCCAACGGTTGATGCGCTCCAGGTTAGAAGCATCGGTCGCTACGTTGGAAATGGATTCTACGTGTTCGGTCAAGTCGCTGGAAGAGTCCTGTCGGTTCTTCTCCAACTTCTGAAAAATCTCGGTTTGAAAGCTGAAAAACAGGCCTATTGCCAAGACCAGCAACGCTCCAACCTGCCATACTTTCACACGAAAACGGATGAGCAAAAACAGGGCAAAAGCACCCAAAAGACTCACCCAAGCCGCGCGGGTGTAGGAATAAATCACACCGACCAACAAAATGCTCAACAGGAAAAACGCCAGTATCCGGGTGTTGATGTGGTATTGCTTGATGGCGATGAAACCCACCAAAATAGGGATGTACATGGCGATGAGTGCACCATAGCTGGTGTGATCTTTGAAAAAAGGCTGCATCACCCAGTGGGCCGGTTTTTCTTCGAAACCAAAAGTGGCATGACGGATAACTGTATACACCACCACAATGCACAACGGCACTGCATAGATCCACAAAAACCGGCGAATGTTTTTGCGGTGCTGGAACAACTGAGTGGCCATGAAATATCCGGTAATTACAAACCACATCCGCGAGAGCAGAAATTTGAAGGACACCACCGGCATTTCGCTGGTGATGGAAGTCATGAGAATCCAGCCGAGGTTGAACAAAATGGCCACGGTAATCGGGTGGCTGATGATCTTCCAGTCGAATTTATGGTCGTACCACAAGCGAATGAGAAAGATGAGCATGGCTCCAAACATCAGCGGCTCGGTGGGCAAAATAATGCCCAGCCCAAAGGCTATTTTTTCGAGGTTGAGTGATAATGGAGTGGCAAAAACGATGAGCAACAGCAGCCAATCCAGGCGAAAGAGCGCCATCCAAATGATGACCAACGCGGCCGGGATGGCCCACACCCAAAAGAATTCAAGGAAGAGGCACAACCCCAATACGGCAATGAATCCAAGGCCAAAGCCGTAGATCCACCGCAATTTCTGGAGTTCTGTTAACACAGGAATGAATCAGAGCTTTCCTTGTGCCTTGAGGCGTTGGAAATTTTCTACTCCAATGATGAGCAACAGGGTAAACAACACCGTTGATAAGGTGGAAACTACCACAATCAACCACCGCACCGGGTAGGCCTTTTTATCGGCCGGATAGGCATTGTCAACAATAAATTTGTGGGGAATGCTCTGCTCAGAATCTTCCCGGGTTTCTTCGAGCTTGGAGCGCAAGAGGCCGAGACGGTCCTGCTCAATTTCCAGCCGCTCGGCCAGCGCCATCTGGGTGGCTCCATACTTGGCCAATACCGCCAGTTGTTCTTCCAGCTTTGCAACTGCCGAGGAGTTCCCCCCCGCAATGGCCCGGTAATATTCGGTCGAGATCATTTCGATCTGCTTCTCATGATCGTGTACGCCCAAGGCGGCCAACACCGACAACGAATCTTCCAACGATCCCAGGTATTCGGCCAGTTCCTTGTGTTCCCGCTCGATCACCTTGAGGGCCTCAGCCGCACGATCGCGCTGCATCCGGTTCTTTGTAGAGTCGAGTTGGGCCGCAATATCGTTGGCCATATCGGCGGCCAGTTGTGGGTCTTTGTCCAACACATCGATGCGCACCGATTCAAACTCGGTGCGTTTGAACGAGATGTGGCTTTTATATTCCTCCACCAGGTCGGCCCCGGGGTGGGGTCCATCCTGATCAATCTCGTAGTGATCAAACAGGTTGTATTTGTACGTGATGTAAGAGCGAATTTGATCAGAATTGAGAATCTGAAGCATTTGTTCTGCTTCCTCTTCCTCTCCAAACGCCATAATGCTGGCCTTACCGGTAACGTCTTCCGTCATCACCGATTTGGAAACCGAAGTCGCCTTGGCGGGAAAGAAAATCACCGAAGATTGAAACTTCTCTTCGATCATGAGCGAAACGACAGAAGATACCCCTGCCGCAAGAATGCCCATCACCAACAAAGGCCACTTCCAGCGGAAGAGAAAAACGAGCAAATTAGAGGAGTCAAAAGAGTAGGAATCGTCCTGAGATTGAGGCATGAACACGGTTTTTTGAGACGGCCAAAAGTAAGGAAATTTTACCAACGCCTCCGACCTTGGATTATTGCCGCCGAAGGATGCGAAACAACGATTTTGGGTCTACCGTGCGGGTGAAAATGGCCAACAGGATGGCCCCTCCGATAAAGGTCCAAAAACGCAGGCTCCAGGCACTGGCCCATTGGTCGATGCCCCAGGCCAGCAACAACACACTGAGCGCAAAGCCAAGGAGGTGCAACACAAACTTCACCGGGATGGTGAAGCCAAACAATTGCCGGGCAATCCACATTTGGGCCAAAGCCGTAAGCAATTGGGTAATACAACTGGCCACCGCTGCCCCATAGGCCTCTAAGCTGGGAATCATTACCCAATTGAGGCCAATGTTGAGTACTACTCCACCCACGCCCATCCAATTGAGTTGGCGCAGGCTGCCGTTCGCCGTGAGCAGCGTACCAAACACATAGGTAAAAGCAATCGGCACGAAAGCCGCCATGAGCATCCCCAAAATGGGGGCCGAAGCGGCCGTTTGCTCCTGGTAAAGCAACGCCATAATTTCTTCCTGAAACAACCAACACGCCACCGCCAAAACAAACGCTGGCACCGCCAGCAAGCGCACCGAAAGGCCGAGCATTTCTTCCACCGCCTCTCCCTGTTTCAGCATGCGCGAAAGGATGGGCAACAACAAACCGGCAAACAACACCGCAATCATGTGGGCCGCATCCAGCAAGCGGAAACCCTGGTAATAAATGCCCACCTGCCGGGCACCATCCGGCAACAGCCGCTCGATCATCACCGCATCCACTTTGTAATAAAAGGTCATGAGCAAAATGAGCAGGGCATACGGAATGCTTTGCCGCAACACTGTGAGGCTAAAGCGCCAATCGAAGCGGGGCCGAAAGCCCTCCAGGCGTGGATAGAGCGCTACAAAAGCAATGCACAAGGTGAGCAGGTAAGAACCGCTTTGTGCATACACAAACCACTCGATTTGAAACCGTTGCCCGGTGAAGTCTCCCCAGAGCAAGGCCCCACAAATCAGAATCATGAGGCTCCGGTCGAGCACCGAAAGCAAGCTGTCGGTGCGAAACAAATGCAGCCCCGATAGGTTGGAGCGCAGGTAGAGAATGGTATAAGCCAAAAATTGATTGAACGCCAACCAAAGCAACAATTGCAGGTAATTGGCCCCATAGCCCAGCGCCCAACCCGCCAACAAAGTCACTCCGCCATAGAGCAGCCCCAGGCCCAAGCGCGTAACAATGAGGCGCGAAAAATGCTTCGACACCAGGTGTTGGTGTTGGGCAATGTTGCGGTTGTTGAAGTTGTTGATGCCCAGGTCCAGCAGAATGTTGAACAGGAACGAAAAGTTGAACAACGTGGCATAAAACCCGTAATCGTCTGCACCAACGGTATTTTGCACCGTGCGGTCGATGCCAAAAATCCAAAACGGTTTTACCAGCAGGTTGACCACCAGCAACAACGCCAGGTTGGTTAGGAACTTCTTTTGCATGCCAGGATGGCAAAGGTAAGGAACTGCCCCACTTGATTTTTTAGGGCTTCAATGGAAGAGTTTAGCAACTTGGCAACAAACGAAAAATAAAAACCGGCAGTAATTGTCCGGCGGTAAGCAGATTTACTCTTCCTCAACCGGAGCCGTTGCTTCCTCCAAGGTTTCGTAAGCCAACCACTCCTCGATGCGCTCCATTACAAAAGGATTGATTTTCGGAATGAACGCAAAGCGCCCTTTTTGCCCGGGAAGGTGATAAAGCAAATCTCCTTCCATGGAAATGATGCTCACCCGCCAATTTTGGTAGCTCATGTAGATGTTGGCATAATGCACAATTCCGATGTCGGTAGCTGTATAGTTGGGATAATCTTCCAAGAGATCATCCTTGGTAAGGTCCACCACTTTTACATCAATGGGGCACTTTTCGCGCAGCGCATCTTCTTCCTGAAATTCCGGACTCAACGATTTTTTACTCACGAACCAGGTCGTGTTTTTCAATTTCTCCCGATTGGTCCAGGCCACTGCTTCAAATCGGGCATCTTCAATCTCAATCGCGGTTCGGATATACGATTGCATGGCACGAATCAAAAAGGCAAATGACTCTTTTTGGCAGGTGTGCCCAGGACAGTCCGCTTCAGAACGCCGTTGAACATAAAATTTCACAAACTGCACCAGCGCACTTCTCTGATAATCGGCCCAGTCGTATTTAATCACCGGTTGACGAAAACCTTGTGTCAACAACACCATGGCACCTTGCCGTTTGTTGAAAAACACGTGACTGAGCTGCAAGAAGTAGTTGTTGGTATCTCTGCCTATGGCACGGGCATCAGTAATGGAAATAAACTCATAGTCGCGCTGGTTCCAGTTGTCTTTAAAAGCTTCTCGAAATTCGTAGAAATAAGTTTTCGGGTCGGTCAACTCAGTGGTAGGGCCGATCACTACATACAGCTTTTCGGCTTTCATCATGCGCTGCAACTTTCCGAGGTCTTGCTTGCCGATCTGAGCCGAAAGCAAAGCGGGAAAAGCAGCAAAAAGTAAGGTAATCCAGGCGAGGGGTCGTTGGAAATTTTTCATGGTTGGGGGCTAATAGTTAAATCACTTAAGTGAAAGCAAAGATAGCAGCCTAATCGACTTTATTCGTCCAAAGCATCTTTCTCCAACCACTCCTTGAGGGCTTCCATAAACGCATCGTTGATATTTGGGAACGGAATCATCAACCGATCGCCTTTTTTGAATGGAATGTGAAACAACAAATCACCGGAGAGGCTGACCAAATTACGGTCCCAATGTCCGGTAGTACGGTCCACGTAGGCAAACTGTACAAATACCACTTCCTCCTCTTTCAAACCATTGAGGTCCTGGCGCACCTCCCGGTTCATAAAATCGTGGTACTGGTGATCGATCGGACATACTTTCGCAAAGGTGTCGTTCATCCGCAGGGTACCGGCAAGGGAGCGCTTGTGCAAGTACCAGGTGGCATTTTTTAATTTCTCCCGGTTGGCCCAAGCTACCGCTTCAAAGCGGCCATCCTCAATATCGTAGGCGGTTTGCAAGTAGGACTGCACGCATTTGACCAAAAACCGAAATGTAGGCACCATGCAAAATTGTCCGTTGCACTTTTCGGGTTTAAATTTCTTGACGAAATCGGTAGAATACTGTACAATCGCCTGGCGCTCCATTTTCGAAAGCATCGGACTGATCCAGGCACTTTTATAGCCCTTGGTAAGCATAGCGACCGCTCCGCGGGGTTCGCTTTTCATGTCGGGTGACAGCCGTAGAAAATACAAGTTGGTATCCTTGCCCAATTTGCCGGCTTCACTCCAGGTAATGACTTCAAACTTGCAAAAGTTCCATTCGTTTTCGAAGGCAGCCCGGTATTCAGCATAGAAGGAACCGGGTTTTACGTGGCTCTTCTTTCCGTTGCCAACGACCACAAACAGCTTTTTATCTTCTTTCAATTCGCGGATGGCCTCATAACTCTGGCGGCCGATTTGAGCGGATAACAACGTTGGAACAAAAGCGAAGAACAGGGTGACCCAGGTGAGGGCGATTTGGAAATGCTTCATGATTGGGGTGTTGAATAGTTTGGTTAATAGTGGTTGAAAAACAATTGATCAGTTTCGCTAATCGTTGAGTGACTCTTTGACCATCCAGGCGCTTAAGGCTTCTAAAAAAGCGGTGTTGACGTGTGGGTAGGGAAGCAACAAGCGGTCGCCTTCCCGGAAGGGATGATAGAATAACAAATCGCCTGAAAGACTAATCAGGTGGCTGTCCCAATTGCCATTGGTGGATTGATCTACGTGATTGAAATGCACCAGGGCTACCTGACTTTCTTTCCATTCCTTGCCGGTTAGGGCCAGGGATTCGGTCCAGAAATCGCGAAACGCAACCGGTATTGGGCAGCGTTTTTGAAAAGTACCATCTTCCAATATGCCTTCGGCAATGGTATCCCTATCGACCAACCAGGTGGCCGTTGCCAATTTTTCCCTATTGGCCCAGGCTACGGCCTCAAAACGCGCATCTTCTATAGCATAAGCGGTTTGCAAATAGGCTTGCACGCTGCGGACCAGCAAGCGCAGCGTAGGGCGCAAGCACACTTGTCCTTTACATTCCAGTGCATTCCGCGTTTTGTCGTAACCCATGGAATACTGAATGATTTCGGGATGTTGCAAATGGGGAAACAACATGCGGTTCAAGTCCTTTTGGTAGCCTTTGCTGAGCCGAGCAGCTGCACCAAACAGGTCGCGGGAGTAGTCTTGAGACAGGCGCAAGAAAAACAGATTGGTATCTCCACCCAACTTCACCGCCTCATCGCGGGTAATGATTTCATATTTACAAAAGCGCCACTCGGATTCGAAAATGGTACGGAATTCGGCAAAAAAATTGCCCGGCTTGGTTTGGCTCAATTTGCCATTGCCGACCACCACGTACAGCTTTTTGTCTTCGCGCAACTCGCGGATGACCTCGTAGTCTTGCCGCCCGGTTTGCGCCCATAGCAAAGTCGGAAAAAAGAGTAGAAGCAAAACCGGGCGCCATTCCCGAAAGATCCAGCGGTTAGTTTTCAGATTTTGTTTTTTTACAGGGTTCAACGAAGCGATGCTTACCGTTTACCGACAGATAAAGCTAATTTATATTTTACCGGAAACGAGGCGAATGGCCAAGAAATGCACCAGGTCCACCCCCACTTGAACGAGTGCGCCTTTATCTAGTACGAATGACAGACCAGCAAACGTTCTCAAAGCGGCCAAATCCCTACCTTTAGCCCCCAATATGCGCATTGCGGTCAACGTTCGCTTACTCCTGGCGGGAAAACTGGAAGGCATCGGATGGTTTACTTTCGAAACCCTCCAGCGCATCACCCGGCAGCATCCCGAGCACGAGTTTTTGTTTCTCTTCGACCGTCCGTTCGACCCCCAATTCATTTTTGCGGACAACATCACCCCACTGGTGATTCCTCCGCCCACCCGCCACCCGGTGCTGTGGTATTTGTGGTTCGAAGGACAATTGCCGCGCATCCTCAAAAAACACAAAGCCGACCTCTTGTTGTTGCCCGATGCCTTTGGCTCCTTGCGTTGTCCGGTGCCCTTTGTGAGCGTGATTCACGACATCAATTTTGAGCACTATCCCAAGGCATTGGCCAAGAGCCACAGCTGGTTTTACCGAAAGTTTACCCCGCGCTATGCCCACGCAGCCCGCCGGGTGGCCACCGTTTCCGAAGCCAGCAAACAAGACCTGGTGACCTCTTATGGGGTTGCCGCCGATAAAATTGATGTAGTTTACAATGGTGTGAACCCACGCTACCAACCCATCGACCCAAAAGCCATTGCCGCCACCCGGGACAAGTATTCTGCGGGTGTTCCTTATTTCCTGTTCATCGGTTCGTTGCATCCGCGCAAAAACCTGGCGCGGCTTTTTCAGGCCTTCGACCGTTTTCGCGGAAACACTTCAGGAAAAGAAAAACTACTCATCGTGGGGGTACCCAAATGGTGGACCGGAGAAATGCGGGGAGCTTACGAAAGCATGCGTTTTAAAGAGGAAGTAATTTTCGCCGGCCACCTCGAACCGGGCGAATTGCACCAGGTAATCGCCTCGGCCCTGGCCATGGTGTATGTATCGTATTTCGAAGGTTTCGGCATTCCGATCCTGGAGGGCTTTCAGTGCCGGGTGCCGGTGCTTACCTCCAACCTCAGTTCCATGCCCGAAGTAGCGGGCGGAGCCGCTCGTTTGGTAGACCCTTTCTCAGTGGCCGATATCGCGCGGGGTTTGGAAGAACTGGCCCAAGACCCGGAATTGCGCCAACAACTGATCGCGCTCGGCGAGCAACGCGTAAAAGATTTTAGCTGGCAAGCCACCGCCGACCGTCTGTGGAATTGCCTACAAACTGCCATTCATGCTTGAAGCCTACCATACCAAAGGAGTGATCGAAGCGGGCTGTGATGAGGCCGGCCGCGGCTGTTTGGCCGGTCCGGTGTTTGCTGCTGCCGTTATTCTGCCCGAGGGTTTTGCCCATCCCTTGCTCAACGATTCCAAGAAACTGAGCGAAAAGCAACGCGACTTGCTGCGGCCCATCATCGAAGCCGAAGCCATTGCCTGGGCCGTAAGCCGGGTAGAACCCGAAGAAATCGACGAGATCAACATTCTCAACGCTTCGTTTTTGGCCATGCACCGTGCTTTGGACCAACTCACCACCCGGCCCGAAGAATTGCTGATCGACGGCAACCGCTTCAACCCTTACCAAGACTTGCCGTTTCATTGCATGATCAAAGGCGATGGCCGCTTTCGGTCCATTGCTGCAGCTTCAGTGTTGGCCAAAACCTACCGCGATGCCT
>ERZ1740068.433-NODE-433-length-21080-cov-6.393532_pt1 | contig 21080 bp, 18 predicted proteins | sample MGYA00581735_ERZ1740068 | MGnify/ENA primary metagenome ERZ1740068 (study PRJEB43018, sample SAMN04849740) | marine metagenome | isolation source: floating plastic debris | place: Pacific Ocean | collected 2008-08-30 | study: EMG produced TPA metagenomics assembly...
GGGCGGCCCGCGTGCTGCGTCGACCGGATAGTCGGCGGCGTATTGATCGAGGATATCGCTCTTACCAGCTTCGCGCGCCGCTTCGAGCATTGTGTCTTTGCTCGAACACGCACCGCCCGCAACCGGGGCCGTGCCCGAGCCAAGGGCAAGCGTGTCGCGAGCGCGGTTCGAGGCGGGTTGAGCAGCCATCAGATCTCGTCGTAAACCACTTCAAGGCTTGGTTTTTCTTCAAAAATTCCGCCGCGCATATCGGCCTGGGTGGCTGGGATCAGCTCGACATTCCCGCCCGTTTCTTCGGGTGAGAACAAGTCAAGCAAACCATCCTGGTCGAGTGGATTGGGTTGGCGCGGCGGGGCCTCGGCGACGTTTTTGGCAAGCTCTTCGAAAAGACCTCCCCATTCGCCGTCGGGCTTCCCAATAATCTGGTAATTGGCGCTCTTGCGCCGGATGTCTTCGTCGGCCGGGATCGCGGTGAGGACCGGGATGTCGACCGCTTCGGCGAACGCTTGCGCTTCGCCGGTGCCGTCATCCTTGTTCACGATCATGCCAGCGACGCCGACATTGCCGCCCATTTTGCGGAAATATTCGACTGCGTGGCAGACATTGTTGGCGACGTAGAGCGATTGCAGGTCGTTCGATCCGACCACGATCACTTTCTGGCACATGTCGCGCGCAATCGGCAGGCCGAAGCCGCCGCACACCACATCGCCGAGGAAGTCGAGAAGGACGTAGTCAAAGCCCCATTCGTGGAAGCCCAGCTTTTCGAGCAGTTCAAAGCCGTGAATGATGCCGCGTCCGCCGCATCCGCGACCCACTTCAGGACCGCCGAGCTCCATGGCAAAGACGCCGCCGCGCTTGAAGCACACGTCGCCGATTTTCACCTGCTCGCCCGAGAGGTTCTTTTTCGTCGATGTTTCAATGATCGTGGGACAGGCTTTGCCGCCGAATAGCAGGCTGGTGGTGTCGGACTTCGGATCGCACCCGATCAAAAGCACGCGTTTGCCCTGCTCCGCCATCATGTGGCTGAGATTGGCCAGGGTAAAGCTCTTGCCGATGCCGCCTTTGCCGTAGATCGCAATGATCTGCGTCTGCTTGGTGGGTTCGTCGGTGACCAAATCGGCGAGATCTTCATTCGCCTCATCGCGCAAACGCTGATCAAAGCTTTTCAGGTTTGGAACGTCGTCTTTCACGCGGCTTCCTTCCAGTTGAGTATCATTTTGAGGCAGGACGCATCTGTGAAGGCGGTCCTATAGGCCTTGGGTGCCTCTGAGGCGCGCGCATCATGCGTTATCAGGCCATCAAGCGAGAGCGCGCCACGTTCAACAAGTCTGCGAATTTGGGTCAGGTCGCCAGCTTCCCACTCCGCCGCGACGCGCAGGCGAACCTCTTTCATGAAGGCCAGGGGAAACTTGAAGCGCAGGTCCTGGGCATAAAACCCGGCCAGAACCACCTCGCCGCCTTTACCGATCCGACGGAAGAGATCGTCAAGAATACCTTCTGCGCCCGACGCGTCATAAACAGACATGTAGTCGCTGCGCGGATCATCATCCGGACGCATCACGGGGTAGTCATATGCGCCGCGACACCGTTGCGGATTGATGTCCCAGACCATGGGCGCGGGCGCGCCCGCTGCGATCGTCAACCGCGCCAAAAGCCGCCCCAGAACGCCGTGCCCAACAATCAAGTCAGGCGGCGTTTTGTGGGGCCCGTGCATGGCATGATACGCGGTTGCTGCCAGAGCAAGAAGAGCACCATTCGCGCCAAGCCCCGAATCGACCTTGGTCACCCGGTTGGCTTTGGTCACCAATGTGGCCGCAGCCCCGCCAAACAATCCAAACGCATCACTGAAGCAATCGGCCCCCGGAACGAAAACGATATCGCCCGGTTTGTAGCCGGTTCCGGGGCGTACTTCGGTCACTTCACCGACCGATTCGTACCCCGGAACCAAGGGGTAGCCCATGCCAGGAAAAGGAGGCATCTTACCGGACCAAAACAATTTTTCAGTGCCAGTAGAGATTCCCGAATGGGAAATTGAGACCACGATATCACCCTCTCCCGGCGGCTTGAGCGCCAGAGTGTCCAATTGGAGATCCTCCGGACCCCGCAACAGGACAGCGAGTGTATTCATGATCGCCTCCTCTCTTGCCCGCCGCTCGCATCCGATACAGAGGCGATCTGCAACACGAGCGACGTCTTCTAGTATCGTAAGTCTAATTAGACAGAGCTATGTGTCAAGTTAACATTACACTTGACGCGCCAAGATTGCGCAAAGATCACGGCGACTTAACACAGGTTAAAACGCTGGTGACGAACGGGCGCAGCGGCTTGGGCGTTCTGAACTCAGAAAAACCTGCCTCGGCCGCCAGTTCCATAATGCGCTCTTGTGATCGCGCTCGCCCGGTTCCCATGGCCATGGTGTAAAAGGCAAAATACACATCGCCCGCACGTTCAGGACGGGTGCCGCCCGACATCGGCTCGGAAATGATAAGCCGACCGCCAGCAGGAAGCGCATCGTAGGCTTTTGCCAAGAGCGCGCGCACGGTGTCATCGGCATGGTCATATAGCACACGGATCAGGGAAATTGCGTCCGCGCCACGGGGCAAGGCATCGTCGCGAAAGCTGCCAGGATGCAATTCCACCCGCGCTGTGAGCCCTTCGGCGCCCAAATGCGTCTGCGCAGATGGCGCGACATCGGGCAGATCCATCCACTGCGCCGTGAGGGCCTTATGCTTGTGCAATGCGGCTGACAGAAACGCGCCGGAACCGCCTCCAACGTCAAGCAAGCATGACACACCCTTGAGCGATGTCATCTGCAACGTATCTGCGGCCACCAAAACCTGAGACCGCGCCATGAGGTCGGAATAGCGTTCTGCCGCCTCAGACGACATGCCCTCTTTGCCGCCAAAGACGTAAGGCCAGAACTGCTCCAGCTGCGTAGGCCCTTCCCCGCGCAAGAGCTTTTCGGGCTCAGCCATATCCGCGTAAAATGCACGATTGTGCCGGATCATGTCGTCCAAACCGGGCACGCCCAAGATCGCCGCGCCCTTTCGCGCCAGGGAAAACTGCCCATCCTTGCGCCGCTTCAGCAAACCAAGCGCAGCCCCCGCTTGCAAAAGATCGGCCATGCGATCAGCCGGAATGGACAGGCTATGCCCAATGCTCCGCGCCGTATCTGGCCCCTCAAGCAAACGCGTCAGGATACCCAGTTCGATCAGGGTTGAGAGCACCTGAGATGCAACAAATCCTTGTAAAATATCGAATATTTCCGCCCCATCCCGCCGCGCAAAACCGCGAGAGATCGGCAGGCGATGCGCCCATGACTGAAAGCTGGGCTTGGCGATCAAGCGGTTGAGCCAGGCCCCAAAACCTGTTGAGCGCCCCCCAGAACCGAGGGCGGGATCTGTGTCCGCGACCATCAGGCTTTGTACTTGGCAGGCATAGCAGGCATGATCCGCTCTGCCTGCAGGCTGACAATCTTGGCAAGTGCCGCCTCACCCGGGCATGACGGGATCGACGCAATGGCACCGCCCAGAATATCAGAGAGGTGCGTAAACGCGCCCTTCACCCCCAGTTGCGCCACGGCATTGGGGCGTCCGTGTAGGTCGTCCTGCCCCGCCGGCTTGCCGAGCGTGTCCGCATCCAGAAGCGCGTCCCTTAGATCATCTGCGACCTGGAACGCCTCACCAATCAGCGCCCCAAGATCATACCAAGGCTCGGGTGCATGACCGGCCGAAATGGCCCCCATCTGCGTCGCCGCGATAAAAAGCGCACCCGTCTTGGAACGATGATAAGCGCCCAAATCAATCTCTGGCTCGCTTTCCCAGCCTTGACCGGCACAAATGCCGTTTGGCATGCCAGAGCGATTGGCCAGAGCCAAGACAAGCTGCGCGACCCGGTCCGCCCCATAGGGCATGGCGCGCGCCAAAGTTTCAAACGCCAGGATGATCAAACTATCGCCCGTAAGTACTGCTAAAGGCTCAGAAAACGCCTTATGTACGGATGATTTGCCACGGCGCAGGTCGGCATCGTCAAAACATGGCAGGTCATCATGCACCAGCGAGGCGCAGTGAATAAACTCAAGTGCCGCCGCCGCTGCATCTGTCAAAGGCGGCGCATCGTCTCCGCAGGCCATCGCCACAGACAACAAGAGCGTCGGTCGGATCCGCGCCCCGCCGGGCAAACAGGCATAACTCAAAGAATTGGCCAATTTCTCTGGGGCAGCACCGCTTTGAGAGGCCTGCAAAGCCGCGATCACCGCGCTTTCTATTCTTTGGGTCACCGGCATGAGTCGTCCTTTACCTGAATCTGTAACACATTACAGACATGTAAACTGTAAATAATACTGGACACATCCATGCCGCGAGTCAACAATCATGGCATGACACGCTCCACAGTTCTGGTGATCGGCGCAGGCATCGGCGGCCTGGCCGCAGCTGCACGGTTGGCACATGCTGGCTGTGCCGTACGCGTGTTAGAACGACACAGCGCGCCCGGTGGTAAGATGCGCACCCTGCCCTCGGAGGCTGGCCCCGTGGATGCAGGACCGACGGTTCTGACCATGCGGTGGGTGTTTGAGCAGCTATTTGAAAGTCTTGGAGAAAAGCTCTCAGATCATCTTATCCTGCACCGCCAAACGATGATTGCGCGGCATTTCTGGCCAGATGGCGGTTCGCTTGATCTATTTGACGATCCCGATCGCAATGAAGCGGCCATCGCAGAGTTTGCCGGGCCAAAGGCTGCGCGCCAGTTCCGCGCCTTCTCCGCCCGTGCCAAGTCTCTTTTCGAGGCATTTGAAAAGCCTGTGATGATAGCAGAGCGGCCATCGCTTTTTCCTTTGGTCGGGCATGTGATGACCAAACCCTGGCTCATCCCAAAAATGGCCCCGCTGTCGACGTTGGCTCAGATCTTGGAGAAGAGCTTTGATGACCCGCGGCTGCGTCAGCTTTTCGGGCGCTACGCCACGTATGTCGGTGGCTCACCTTATCAATCGCCTGGCCTGCTCTCTCTCATATGGCACGCAGAAGAACGCGGTGTTTGGGTGGTTGAGGGCGGCATGCACCGGGTCGCACAAAGCATACAGGCGCTCTGCGAAGCGCGCGGGGCTGAATTCACCTTTGACGCCCATGTCTCTGAGATCACGTCACAAAATGGTAAAGCAACAGGCGTTTTGCTCGAAGACGGCACGCATGTGACAGCTGACACCGTCGTCTTCAACGGGGATCCACGCGCGCTCGCCACGGGCTTGCTTGGACACGGCCCTGTTGGTGTGGCTGCACAAACCCGGCGTGTGCCGCGATCTCTCTCGGCAGAGGTCTGCGCCTTTGCAGCGACCCCGCACGGACCGGAGCTTGCCCATCACAACGTCTTTTTCCGCGCGGACCCGAAGCCAGAATTTGACGCCCTTGCGCGGGGCAAACTCAGCCCCGATCCCACAGTGTACCTGTGCGCCATGGATCGCGGCCTGCCCACGCCCCCACCCACGCTCGAACGATTTGAAACCATCGCGAACGCTCCGCCCGTCCCCGATGATGCCTCCGATGACGCCAACAAGGATGCCAATCCATGCCCGACACGCACCGTTCAGACGCTTCAGAGTTTCGGCCTGACCTTCACCCCGGCCCCGAAGACTATGACAACGCCCGCCGGCTTCAACGCGCTCTTCCCGGGGACGAACGGATCGCTTTACGGGCAGAGCCCGTATGGGATGACGGCCGCCCTCAGTCGCCCGACGGCGCGCACGGGCGTGCGGGGGCTTTATCTGGTCGGGGGCGGAGCGCATCCGGGCGCGGGGGTACCGATGGCCACCCTCTCCGCCAAGCACGCGGCCGCGGCGATCTTGAGCGACCAAATTTCAACCTCGCCGTCCCCCCAAACGGCTACGCATGGTGGTATGTCGACGGGATCGCAAGCAACACACGCGACGGCCGCCCCCGTGCGATCTCTATCATCGGGTTCATAGGCTCGGTTTTTTCGCCTTGGTATGCATGGTCTGGTCGGAAGGACCCGGAAAACCACGTTTGCATCAATGTCGCCACCTACGGGCCCGGTGGGCGCTTCACCATGACAGATCGCGGGCGCGCGGCCCTGCACCAAACGGTGGACGAATTCACGGTTGGCCCCTCTGCCATGAGCTGGCAAGGAGACAAGCTCGTGATCGATGTGGACGAAATCGGCGCCCCACCCATGGTGGCCCCGGTCCATGGCCGCATCGTTCTGACGCCGAGCGCCATCACCGAGGTCGAAGTGCCTCTGACCCCTGAGGGCACTCATGTCTGGCGCCCCTTTGCCCCTACCGCGCAGATCAGCGTGGATCTGGATGCCAAAGGTTGGCAATGGGAAGGGCACGGCTATTTCGACGCCAATTTCGGCACGCGCGCTTTGGAACAAGACTTCACCTATTGGACATGGGGGCGTTTTCCCCATCGCGGCGGATCAAGCTGCTTTTATGACGCCACCCTGCTGAACGGCAGCTCCCTCGGGCTAGGCGTGCATTTCGACGCCGACGGTAAGGCGCATGCGATGGACTTGCCGCCGCAAACTCGGTTCCGCAGGAGCCTTTGGGCCGTTCATCGCGAAACCCGCGCGGATGCAGGCTACGTGCCGCACCAAGTGCAGAACATGTTGGACGCGCCTTTCTACAGTCGCTCATCAGTGCGCACACAGCTGGACGGTGAGCTGTGCGACGGAGTCCACGAGGCTCTGGACTTGCGGCGCTTCCGCTCGCCTTTGCTAAAGCCAATGTTAGCCCTCCGCGTCCCAAGGCGCGCAGGTTGGCGGTTCAGCTGAGAGTTTTAGCCTCCGGCGGGGGTTTTGGGGCTGCCCCCCTGTCTGTCCAGCGTTAAGAAGGCGTCGCGCAGTCTCCGTTTTACCCGTTCTGAGCAAACTCTGGGTTGAGGCGAATAACGGACAGGTTCAAAGCTCCGGCCACAGTCACCCAAACGAGGTAGGGCACGAACATCAGGCCAGCCCAGGTGTCGACCATGAACAGGGCGACAAGCGTCGCCGCCACAGCCAGCCAGAGCGCCCCCAGGACAATCATCCCGAGCTTTAAGCGTTCCAAACCAAAAAACACGGGCGTCCAAAGACCGTTTAGCGCGATCTGAAGTGACCAGAGCGCCATCGCGATGCCGTTGCCCGGCTGCATCCCCGCCCGCGCGCCCGCGCCGGCCATCAAGAGATAGAGCGTCGTCCAGGCCACCGGAAACAGCCAGTTTGGTGGCGTCCAAGACGGTTTTGACAGTCTTTGATACCACTCGCCTGGCGGAAACAGGCCACCAGTGGCCCCGGCGGCAAAACAGGCTGCGAGAAATATGCAAAAGAGCGTCCAGAACATTACGATCGCACTCCACGCCCCAGAGCAGCCAGCGCTTCGTGCTGCTCTCTGTCGCGGATTTTCAATCGCGCCATGGTGGCCAGGATACCATCGCTCCAATCGGCGCCGCTCGGGATTGGTGCGGCCGCAGCATTGACCAAAAACGCGGTCTCAAGCAAAGGCTGCGCGTGAATGAGGGCAGAGCGCGGCATAAAGGTGGTGCCAAAGGTGCGCGCAAGAGACACCATGAGCCAGCCGATCTTTTGACCATCTGTTGTATAGGCGCGGTGATTGATCGCGTCATACCCTTGACGCCGCACCTCTCCGCCAATGCCCGCATAGATAAAGCGCGCGGCAAAAATCCCCGGGCGGCAATCCACAGGCAGCGCCCCGACGCCCGCTTCTGAGCGTTGATAGAGCCGGTCCGCTTCCTTCAGAAGGCGCTTTTCCAACACCTCCAGTTCGGGTGTCATTTGAGGGTTTGCCAGGAAAGCCTCAGAGTTGATGCCCATTTCATCGAGCCATTCCAATGGCAAGTAAAGCCGTCCCTCGCGGGCGTCCTCGCCCACATCGCGGGCAATATTTGTCAGCTGCATCGCCACGCCCAAATCGCAGGCCCGCGCCAACGCATCGCGATCACGCACGCGCATCAGCACACACATCATCGCGCCGACGGCAGAGGCCACGCGCGCCGAATAGGCCCGCAAATCCGACAGTGTCTCATACCGCCGTTCCATCGCATCCCAGGCCAGCCCTTCAAGCAAGGCCTCAGGCAAGGCCCGCGGCATGTCAAATTCCTGCACAATATCAGCAAAGGCGCGATCGGCAGGGCCATCTTCTGGAACACCGCGATAGACCTTGTCCAAACGTTCATGCAGTCGGATCACGGCTGCGGATTTTTCCACTTGCAGATCAACGGCGTCATCGGCCAGTCGGCAGAACGCATAAAGCGCAAGAGCCGGATCGCGCAGGCGTTTGGGCAGCAATTTGGAGGCCGCATGGAACGAGCGTGACCCATGCCGGATTGCCTCAACACAATGGGCCATGTCTTGGGGATTGATCATTCAGCCGCCTCACGCATGACCGTTTCCTGAACGATGGCGTCGGGCACCAGCTGCGCCAGGACCTCTGCGCTGGCCACCACGCCCGGCAGACCTGCACCGGGATGCGTGCCCGCCCCCACGAGGTAGAGACCATCGGCTTCCTCACTGACGTTATGCGGCCTGAAATAAGCGCTCTGGAGGATCCGCGGCTCGATGGAAAACCCAGAGCCATGCGGGCTGAGATACCGATCCCGGAACGTCTCAGGCGTAAAGACTTCGGATGCGCTGAGATGCGCGCCAAGGCCCGGGAGCAACTGATCTTCCAGCACCGCCTGCACCTTCTGGCGATAGGTTTCGGCCATCTGGCCCCAATCAACCGGGTTTTCATGACCCAGATGCGGCACCGGGCTCAGCGCATAGAACGTGTCGCCGCCATCGGGTGCAACTGAGGGATCCGTGACGGAGGGTCGGTGCACATAAAGGCTCATATCATCCGCCAGTTTGCCTTTGATAAAGATATCTTCCACCAGGCCCTTGTATCGCGGCCCGTTGAGAATGGTGTGATGGCCCACATCGGGCCACATGCCTTCGGTGCCGCGCGTGCCAAAATACCAAACGAAAAGGCCCATCGACCAGCGTGTGCGCTTCAGGCGCGGGGACGTCCACCGACGTTTTGGAGCTTTGCGCAGCAAGTGGTCATAGGTGTGCCCAGCATCGGCATTTGAGACAACGATGTCGGCTTTCACCACCTGCCCGCCCTTGAGTGTCACGCCAACAGCACGGCCCTCTTGCATCAAGATCTCGTCCACTTCGGCGCCTTGCCTTACCTGCCCGCCTTGCTCTGAGATGACGCCAACCATCGCTCGGGCAATCGCATCAACGCCGCCGATCGCGTAGTGCACGCCAAAGGATTTCTCCAAATGGCTGACAAGCGCGTACATCGAGGTGACGTGAAACGGGTCCCCCCCAATAAAAAGCGGGTGGAATGACAACGCCATGCGCAATCTGGGATCACGTACGCGGCGCGACACCAGTTTGTGGATCGACCAATCCGCGCGGAGCCTCGCAAAGGCGGGCAGCACTTTGATCAGGTCAATGAGGCGATGCATGGGACGCCGCCCCATATCCTCAAAGCCCAGCCAATATCGCCGCTCACTGTCTTTCAAGTAGCGCTGGTATCCTGCGACATCTCCGGGCGACAGGCGGCGGACCTCTTCCAGGACCGCGTCGGTTTCTTGTCGGGCGGCAAATCTACTGCCGTCTGGCCAGCGGATCTCATAAAACGGATCAAGCGCGTGCAACTCTACATCCCGGTAAAAATTGCGCCCGCAGGCATCCCAGAGCCCCTCAAAAACCTGCGGCACAGTGACGATGGTCGGGCCCAGATCAAACCTGTGCCCGTTCTGCCAAATAGCAGAGCCGCGCCCACCGGGTTCGTTCAACCGGTCCAGAACCGTCACCCGATATCCCTTAGCGCCAAGCCGCATCGCCGAGGCCAAACCACCGAGGCCCGCTCCGATCACAACAGCATGGGGGTTTACGATGGACGCGCCCGATGCATCCGCATGTGAGGAATATGAATGTGTCAACATTTCTTTAGACTACATGTGTCCAGTTAAATTGACAATCAGCGATTGCTGTTCTTTAATCAAGGTGTTCCGGTGTGTCTGCGATCCGTTGCGCATGCTGGGACAGCGCCAGTTTCAACGCCATAAAGGTGGTCGACATAAGTACTGTCAGCCTCAGCTTCTTTCGCTTTGCGCCCGGATGGGCGCGATTTTGGGCTTTTGCAATGATGGGCTTGGCCAGACCAGCCATGGCGCGCGTTGAGGGTATCGGGTTCTGGAAACTGTGCGGATCTGGCACGGGGGAAGGATTTACCCCCGTGCCAAACACCGAGGTTTACGCGATCCTCGCCTCATGGCCAGATCTGGAAACGGCGCGACATCAAACGTCGAGCGCGCGGATTTTCAACCGCTACCGGGACCGCGCGACCGAAGATTGGACTGTCTTTCTGACACCGACCTCCGTGCGTGGCGAATGGTCTGGGGTGACACCGTTTGAGGCGGAAAAGCCTGCAGAACAGGGCCCTGTGGCCGCGCTCACCCGTGCGACGGTGAAACCGCGTGCAGCGCTGCGCTTTTGGAGACGCGTGCCGGATATCAGTGAGGTGATCGGCCTCGACGAAAATGTCGTCTTCAAGATCGGGATCGGTGAGGTGCCGCTTTTGCATCAGGTGACCTTTTCCATTTGGCCCGACACCTCGGCCATGGCGGATTTCGCCCGCGCCGACGGACCGCACGCGCGCGCGATCAAGGCCGTGCGCGCCGGCGAATGGTTTCAGGAAGAACTCTACGCACGGTTCCACGTCGCCGGATGCGACGGCACCTGGGATGGCAAGCCTCCCCTGCAACGCATCGGGCTGTCCTAATGAGCGCGCCTTTTCCTTTTTCCGCCATTGTCGGTCAGGACGACATGAAGATGGCCATGATCCTGACGGCGATCGACCCTGGCCTTGGCGGCGTTTTGGTCTTTGGCGATCGAGGCACAGGAAAGTCCACGGCAGTGCGCGCACTGGCCGCTCTCTTGCCGCCCATTGAAATGGTTGCAGGCTGCCCTGTGAATTCTCACAAGGTGAAAGACTGCCCAGACTGGGCGGATATAAAAGATAAATCTATCGTCGAACGCCCGACACCCGTGGTTGATTTGCCGCTCGGCGTGACCGAGGATCGAGTGACCGGAGCGCAGGATATCGAACGCGTGCTGACACAAGGCGAAAAGGCCTTTGAGCCGGGTCTGCTGGCCAAAGCCAACCGGGGTTATCTCTACATTGATGAGGTCAACCTGCTGGAAGATCACATTGTCGATCTGCTGCTCGACGTGGCGCAATCGGGCGTCAACGCGGTCGAGCGGGAGGGACTTTCGATCCGCCATGCGGCGCGGTTTGTCCTGGTGGGCTCGGGCAACCCGGAAGAAGGGGAATTGCGTCCGCAATTGCTCGACCGGTTCGGTTTGTCCGTCGAAGTGCGCTCTCCCGATACTGTGGCGGAGCGTGTCGAGGTCATTCGCCGCCGGGACGCCTTTGAACACGACACATCCGCCTTCATGCGCAAATGGAACGGTCAGAATACCCGCATTCGCAAGGCCATCATTGCCGCGCGAGAGGCGTTGACGCACACCGCCACGCCCGACGAGGTTCTGGAAGATTGCGCACGGCTGAGCCTCGCGCTAGGGGCCGACGGCCTGCGTGGAGAGCTGACCCTGTTAAAATCCGCCCGTGCCTTAGCGGCTTACGAGAAATCTCAGACGGTCACGCGCAAGCATCTGCGCCGCGTGGCCCCTCTTGCCCTCAGTCACAGATTGCGGCGCGATCCCTTGGACGAAGCCGGGTCGTCGACCCGCGTGGATCGGACAGTCGCGGAAACGCTGGGATGACTGGTGCAGACGGTTGGCGTCGCGCGTTGCGCGCGTTGGCTGCTCTCTGCGTGGATCAAAGTGGCCTGAAGGGGCTGTGCCTGCGCGCCCGCCCCTCGCCTGCGCGACAAGTCTTGGAAGATCAGTTTGGATACGTGCACCTGCCGTTGCTGCGTATTCATCCCGGCATTTCCGACACGCAGCTTTTCGGCGGGGTGAATGTGGCGGCCAGCTTGTCTGAGGGCAAAATGATCCGCGACGCAGGGCTCTCAGAGACGCAGGCCACCTTTGTCCTCACCATGGCAGAACGGGCAACATCCAGTTTGGCGGCGCGCCTCGCGATGATCCTCGATGCGGGGTCTGATCATGCGCTTATCCTGCTTGACGAAGGGGCCGAGCCTGATGAGGCGGCGCCTGACGCGCTCACAGAACGCCTTGCATTTCATGTCGATCTGGCTGATGTGCGATGGTCAGAAGCCAGGCCTTTGATGCCGGCCCCTGCCGATCTCGATGCGGCGCGCGGGCGTCTTGCGGACCTCCGGTTAGCTCCCCATCAGCATGAGGCCCTCGTTACAATTGCCGCCAGTTTCGGCATCGACAGCCTGCGCGCGCCGCAACTGGCCGCGAGGGCCGCCTGCGCTTTGGCCGCGTTGGACGGGGAGGCGAAGGTGAGCGATGAACTGCTGCAGGAAGCACTCGAACTGGTCTATCCCAGCCGGGCAACACGGATGCCAGAGCTGGACGATCCAGAGACTGCACCGGAGCAAGCGGAGCCCCAGCAAGACAGCGATGGCGCGGAACAAGGGGAAAGCCAGTTGACAGACATTCCTCAAGAGATGCTCATCGATGCCGTCCGCGCCCTGCTGCCCCCAGATTTCCTGACGCGTCTGGAAAGCCGCGCCCGGTCAAAACGTTCCGCTCAAGGCAGCGGAGCGGGATTAAGACGGATCGCAAACCGACGTGGCCGCCCCTTACCGCCCCGTCCCGGCCGCTTGGATGGCCGCGCGCGGATTGATGTTGTGGCCACGCTGCGCACGGCGGCCCCTTGGCAAATGCTGCGCCGCAAAGCACGCGCCGATGCACCGCGTCTGATCATTCATCCATCCGACATTCGATTGAAACGCTATGAAGAGCGATCCGACAGGCTGGTGATCTTTACGGTTGATGCCTCAGGATCCGCCGCGATGGCCCGTATGGCGGAAGCCAAAGGCGCGGTAGAGCTGATGCTGGCACAAGCCTATGCCAAGCGCGATCAAGTGGCGCTCATCGGCTTTCGCGGCGAAGGCGCAGACATCCTGCTGTCGCCCACCAGGTCCTTGGTGCAAGCCAAAAAGCAGCTTGCAGGCCTGCCCGGCGGTGGCGGCACCCCGCTTGCGGCCGGTTTGCATGCGGCATTGGAGTTGGCAGAGCTGGGCCGGGTGAGAGGCCTTTCGCCCGCCCTCGCCATTCTCACAGACGGGCGCGCCAACATAGCACTTGATGGCGCCGCTGGGCGCGCCAAAGCCAATGAAGACGCGCAAGCCATGGCCCGTGCATTGGCGATCCAAGGCCTCAAAGCCGTCGTGATAGACACCTCGCAACGGCCGGGCCGCGAAGGGGCAGAGCTTTCGGGATGGCTTGGCGGAGAGTACCTTGCGCTGCCACGGGCGGACGCCCAAAAAATCAGCGCGGCCACCGATGCGGCACTGACGGATTAGAACATGAATTGGGCGCGCGATCACTCAGACTGGCCGCTCGCTGACCATTCTCGGACCATAGACGTCAAGCCGCACAAATGGCACGTGCAGGAGATGGGCAAAGGCCCGACCGCCCTATTGCTGCACGGGGCCGGTGGATCCACCCACAGTTGGGCCGGTCTTTTGCCCGTGTTGGCACAGAACTATCACGCCGTTGCCGTGGATCTGCCGGGCCAAGGCTTCACGCGCGCAGGCACCAAACTGCGCCTTGGCCTGCCAAAGATGAGCGCGGACCTCAACGCACTGCTGGACGATCAGGGCTGGCAGCCTGAGCTGATCATCGGACATTCGGCAGGCGGCGCGCTGGCGTTGCATCTGGCCGAGAGTTTGGATCACCCAGCCCGCGTGATAGGCATCAATGCTGCGCTTGAGCCGTTTGAAGGCCCGGCGGCTTGGCTTTTCCCGATGATGGCCAAAATGCTGGCGATTAACCCGTTTACATCGGTGGCCTTCACCGCCGGTGGATCTGCCATGGCGCGGGCTCGGGGCCTGATCCGGACAACCGGCTCGAACATCCCGGACGAAAGCCTGCGCTGCTACGCGAGGCTCTTCTCGGACCGAGGCCATGTGGACAGCACGTTGCAAATGATGGCGCAATGGGACGTGGACAAATTTGCCGCGCGCATCAAGCGCGTCGAAACGCCCATTCTCCTGATCGCAGGATCGAACGATCTGACCGTGTCGCCCGATGTCTCTCGACGTACGGCTGCGGCGATGATCAACGCCACGTTTGTGGAACTGGAGGGATTGGGCCATCTGGCCCATGAAGAAAACCCTGATCTCGTCGCTCAAACCATTTCAGATTGGCTGTGACAAAGACGCTTTACCGCGCCGCCGTGATCGCCTGCTCAATGAGCGCTTGCATCTCAGCCTGATCCGACTGCCTCGGGTTCGTTCCCGCCGCCGCATCAAGAAGTGCTTTGCCCGCCAGACGCTCTGCACTGCTCATTTCAACGCCCAGTGTGCTCAGCCCTTTTGGAATGTCGAGCCTGTCCAAAATGCCGCTCACGTGGTTGCAGAATGCATCAAATCCCAGAGAGCCAAGGGCCATCGCCTCGGCCATGCGCCGGGTTTTCTCCGGCAGGCCTGGCAGATTGTAGCGAAGGACCACAGGCAAGACGATCGCATTGGTCAGCCCATGCTGGGTGTCATACTCGGCCCCGACCATGTGCGAAATGGCATGCACATGCCCCAATCCCTTGATGAACGAAATGCCCGCAAGGCAGGATCCCAGGATCATACCGCCCCGCGCTTCCAGATTGCCCGGCTCTTGCACAACCACCTCGAGCCATTTTGAGATGAGCGACAGCGCCTCGAGCGCCATGCCGTCACAAAGCGGATTGAGATCCGGCACAGTATAGGCTTCAATCGCGTGCGTTAGGGCATCAACGCCCGTCCACGCAGTTAGGTTTTCAGGCAAACCAAGGGTCAACTCAGGATCCAGGAGCGCGACAGCAGGCTTCAATTCCGGGTGCCAGACGCAGAACTTCATGCCTTTGACAGTGTCCGTCACCATCGCTGTGCTTTCGGTTTCGGCCCCCGTCCCGGAGGTCGTCGGCACGCAGATCAGTTTGGGAAACGGCGTTTCACCCGCCATCGACGGCGCGGCTTTATCGTTGTCAAAATCCCAAAGATCGATCTCGTTATGCGCTGTGAGGCAAATCGCTTTACCGCCGTCCATGGCGCTGCCGCCGCCAATCCCGATCACGGCATCATGATCGCCCGCGCGTAGCGCGGCACACCCCGCTTCAATCTCGTCATCACGTGGGTTGGGAGAGATGTCCGAAAAGACCGCGTTCGTTAACCCTGCAACGGCCAGAAGCTCTGCAAGCCGACCGATGAACGGCAAATCCCTACTGCCACGATCCGTGACTATGAGAGGACGTGTGATCCCGCTGCGCGCGCAATGATCTGCAATCTCAGCAATGCGACCCGGCCCGTAGGCTATGGGCACCGGAAAACCGTAATCCTGCGCATCGAGAAGCCCGGATGCCATGCGTCTACTCAGCCTCCAGTCCCAATTCTTCTTGCCGGCCTTTGCTCCACGCAGCAGTCAGGCGATCCGCGATGATCGCGATAATCGCCATGCCGAGCCCGGCCACGATGCCAACGCCAAAGTCTCCATCGCCAAGGCCGATATAGACCTGCTGGCCAAGCCCGTTCGTGCCCACAAGGGCGGCAATCACAAGCATCGCGATGCCGTACATAATGGTTTGATTGAGCCCCAGCATCATCACCGGCAGCGCGAGCGGCAGCTTCACCCGCCACAGGCGTTGCATCCGCGTGCACCCGATGCATGTGGCGGCCTCGATCACATAGGCGGGGACGGATCGCAGCCCATGTTCGGTGTAGCGGATTGCCGGCACGATGGCGTAGGCCATGATCGCAAGTAACGCTGTGAATTCGCCGATCTTGAAGATCATCAAGAACGGGATCAGGATCACAAAGAGCGGCATCGTTTGCAGCGTGTCATTGATCGGGCGCAGCACTTTGGACACCCCGTCAAACTCAGACGCCAGAATGCCAAGCGTGGCCCCTAGCGCAAAGGACAAAAGCACCGCAATGCCGCAAAGGTAGACCGACAGCATAGCTTGCGGCCAGACGCCGGACACAACAAGGAACATCAGACTCAGCGCTGTCCCGATCGCCAGTTTCGGCCCTGCCAGTTGCCAGCTGAGAAGGGCAGCCACCGCGACGATGGCTGGCCAGGGCATCCGCGTCAGTCCGAAATAAATCAGCATCGCAGCGAAGAACACCGCAACACCGGCCCCGCTCCCCTTGCTGCGCGCCACCCAAAGGATGACAGCCGCTGCAATCGCTGCGTAGCCAATCCGCAGGGGCGTCGTGAACTCGAACCCCCATGTGAACGGGCTGACTGTCTCGTTCAGGCCGATTTTCACCGGCAGCATGATGAAGAAGAATGCCACCGATTTGATCGTGTTGATCGCGTCTGAGTACTCCACCACAACGAAGGTCACAGCGTCGTTGAGGTATTGCGCGGGAAAGATCTCCCATGCCCGCGGATACGCGCTGAGCGCGGGAAATACCTGCGCCAAAGCGGCCGTGAACAGGGCCAGACCACCCGCGATCAGCCACATGCGATAGCGTGACCAGAGCGGCTCGTTCAAAATGGGTTCTTTCGGCTCGGCAATGGCCGCCGCCGCAGTGATCCGATCCATCACCATGGCCATCAGCGCGATCACGATCCCCGCCAGAAGGCTTTCTCCAAACTGCGCTTTGCGCATCGTCGACAGGACTTCCCAGCCAATGTCAGCCGTGCCCCCGATGATGGACGCAATGATCACCATGGAGAACGCCGCCATCGTTGTCTGGTTCACGCCCAAAAGGATCTGGCGCATCGCTGAGGGCACGCGCACGCGCCAAAAGAGCTGTCGCATGGTCGCGCCTGACATCAGCCCGGCTTCGATCACCTCATCGGGCACGCGGCGTAGGCCCAGCATGGTGTTACGCACAGTGGGCGGGAACGCATAAAGGATGGATGCAATGAGGCCCACCACCGGCCCAAAGCCAAAAAGAAGCAATATGGGCAGAAGATATGCAAAGGCAGGCACTGTCTGAAGCAGGTCCATCACCGGTTTGATGAGCCGCCCTGCCCGGTCTGAGAAAAACGCCAGCGCGCCCAAGCCGAACCCGATGCCCACCGCCATCGGCACAGAAATGGCCACAAGCGACAGCGAATTCATAGATTCCGGCCAATACCCGATGACCACCATGTAAAGCACAGCCAGAAAGGTGAAGATCGCAAGCGACGCACCCGAGACAGCGTAGGCCACGAATGTCAGCAGGACGAGCGTGACCGACCAGGGCAACCATTGCAGAAACTCTCGCACAGCGCTCATGGGGATATCCATCACCGCCGAGAAGGCTTTGAAGGCCGGGCCAAAGACGGCCACCGTCCAATCCATGGCCGCGTTCAGCCACGGCGTGATCGGCAAAACCCACGCTTCTGGGTACTCGATCAGCCATTTGGCGGCGTCCGACATAAACAGCATGGCGAGGGTCAGTGCCCCAAGCCCCACCCAAATCATGCGCAATTGAGCCTCTGCCATCACGCCGCTCCCGCTTCCATGGCCGAGGCACGATCCGGCCCGCGATCTGCATCCTGATGGGCCAAGGCGGCAATCACGCTGGTCGCTGTAACCACGCCCACCGTTTCCCCATCGCGCATGGCTTTCACGCCGTCTTTGCTTTGGGCCAGGAGTGGCAGCAGCTCTTCGACACTACAATCACACTCCCGCTCGGGCATGTCTCCCCCGGCCTGTGCCTCCCGGTCCAACACATCGAGCGCTTTCAGCACCCGAACCATCGGGACTTCCTCGGTGAATTCGGCAACGTAGTCATCGGCCGGATTGACAATCAAATCAGACGGTTTTCCCATTTGAACGACCTGGCCATCCCGCATGATCATCATCCGATCTGCAATACGCAGCGCTTCTAGGAAATCATGCGTAATAAAAACGATCGACTTTTGCAGCGTCGTCTGAATGCGCAGGAACTCGTCCTGCATCTGCCGGCGGATAAGCGGATCAAGCGCCGAAAACGGCTCGTCGAGGAACCAAAGCTCCGGTTCAATCGCCAAAGAGCGGGCAATCCCCACCCGCTGCTGCTGACCGCCTGAGAGCTGTTTGGGATAAGACGTCTCGCGCCCCTCTAACCCCACGAGCTCAATCACGCGGCGCACTTTTTCAATCTGTTCGCTCTTGCCCAATCCCTGCAAAGACAGGGGGAATGCGATATTGTCCCAGACGCTCAGATGCGGCATCAGGCCAAAATTCTGGAACACCATCCCCATCTTGTGGCGACGGATATCAATGAGGTCTTTGTCGGATTTCTTCAGAAGATCTTCACCATCCAGCAGGATCTCACCATGGGTGGCTTCAATCAGGCGAGACAGGCAGCGCACCACCGTGGACTTGCCAGAGCCAGACAGCCCCATGATGACAAAAATCTCACCGACATGAACGTCAAAACTGACATCTGCAGCAGCCGGGATCGCCCCGTCAGCGCGCATCCGCGTGCAGAGCTCCGGTGTCGCTGCACTGCCAACGTCGGACTTAAAGTAAGGCGCGTTTTCGCCCGCGTAGACTTTCCAGATATTCCGGCAAGACAGCTTCACCTCACCCAGCCCGTTTTCCATGGCGCGTTTCCCTCATGGTGCACGGTGCAAGGGGCCAGCCCAGCGGACCGGCCCCGCACCTAAAAGATCAAAGGTGTCGGTTAGTTCTTGGCCGCTTCGCCAGCCGCCACCCATGGTGCCCAGGTGGACTCGTTGGCAGACACCCATTCCGCGACCACCTCTTCGAGGTCCCGACCCTTCTGGTCGATCTCGAGCATCATGGCGTTTTGAACGTCATTGCCGATCGAATAGGCCTCATAGATCGCATTCGCACCTGGGTAGGCATCTGCAAACCCTTTACTGGCAATTTTGCTGATCGAAGCCTGCTGGAACCCGCAGGCATTGCCCTTGGATTGTCCGCTTTCCTCAACGCACTCGCCATCAGCGGCGTCCCATTCAACCCAGTTCATTTCGTTTTCCGCAAACAGCCAATGGGGCTGCCAGAACATCACCAGAACAGGATCTTCAGCGGCGACAGCGGCTTTGATCTCGGCGATCATGGCCCCTTCAGAGCCACCGGCGATCGGCGCGAACGGAATGCCGATCTGGTCAACAACGTCTTTGGAACGTGTGCCCCAATCGGCCGGATAAGTGATCAGACGGCCATTCGGGAAGGTATCGGCCGCGGCAAATGCCTGGGCGCACTCATAAAGCGCTTCATAGGCTGGCAGGCCGGGGCACTTTTCTTCCATGTAAGGCGGATAGATCCAGCCTTCCTGCGGCTGTAGGCCAAGATCGCCCAAAACGACAATGTCGCCGGCCTCGACCGCTTTGGGGTAGATGTCGCCCACGTTGTTGGTCCAGGTTTCCGGCTGCACATGCAGATCGCCCTGCGCGATCGCCGCGAACTGAGGCACGGCGCCTGCGGTGACGAACTCAACCGTATATCCGGCTTTCTCGAAAAGCGTCCCGAGAATATGCGCCGATACATGCTGCCCGGTCCATTCATTGATCGGTATCTTAATGGGATCGCTGGAATCTGCCATTGCAGCCCCTGCGAGCCCGAGGCTCAGAGCCGTCGTGGCCAATAGCTTGGTGAAAGTCATAGGTAATCTCCCTGTTTTTATGCCCGTTTTGGCGCGCGGGCTTACATTGGTGTCTTTGCACAAACGCATTGATGCACAGTTTTTAAGGGTTATCAAAAAAAAACTCGTCGCAGCCAGATGCTTGCAACCTGCAGTAGCCAAAGAGCTTTTCGAGAAACCCCGTGAATCTTAGGTTTTGGAGCGGTGTCGTTTTGCAATGCACGCCAATCTCGGCCACACTCTGATCGTCGATGAGGAGCCCGGTATGCCCAAACCAATCGCGGAAAATTGGTTCACCGTAGAACATCTAAGTGATGGCGTGTCGCGGATTTACGAGCCGCATATGGCAGACTGGTTGCGCTGCAACATATGGCACGTGCGCGGGAGGGATCGCGATTTGGTCATCGATACTGGTATGGGCGTGCGCCCGATGCTTGAAGAGATGACACAGCTCACCCAGCGCCCTGTCACTGCCATTGTCACGCATAGTCATTTTGACCATTCCGGTGGCCTCTATGAGTTTAAGACAAGGTGTTGCCATCCGGTTGCAGCGCCCACCATGGCGGCACCAACACTTGCCAACACTGTAGCGGACACCGGGTATGTCCGGGCCGAGGCCTTTACGGCCCTGCCCTATGAGGGCTTTTCCTACAAAGACTATTTCGTACGCCCTGCCCCGATTACAGATATGGTCGATGAAGGCGACGTTATCGATCTGGGCGACAGGGTCTTTCGTGTCATGCACCTTCCTGGCCACTCTCCAGGCTCGATTGCGCTTTATGAGAAAGAGACGGGCCTGCTGTTTTCCGGCGATGTCGTATATGACGGAGAGTTGCTGGACGATCTCTTTCATTCAAACGCAGAGCATCTGGCCGAAAGCTTGAACCGGCTCCGCGAGCTGCCTGTCAGCACAGTACATGCCGGACACTACACGTCCTTTGATCGCCAAAAATTGCGAACCATCATTGATGAATATCTGGCGGGCGGGCGCAGGCCCGGCGATCTGGACGCATGGATCAGAGGCGAAATGGAAAAATCAGGTGAGTGATCGTGTCGCTGTGGTGACTGGCGGTCTGGCCGGGATTGGACACGCCATTGCCGTGACCCTTGCCTCCCAAGGCGTGCGTGTGGCCATCGGTGCACGCCGCGGCAAAGACGCGGCCTTGCAACAGCGCATGCGAGAAACAGTCGGGCCAGAGACCTTTGTCGACGCATTAGATGTCTGCGATGAACGCTCAGGCACAGCCTTTTTTGACGGCGGCACCCAACGGGTTGGACCGGGTGATATCTTAGTGAATGCCGCCGGCGTGACGTTGCATCAGACAGTCACGGACCATTCGCTCAAGGACTGGCGCGCTGTGATGGATACAAATCTCACGGGCCCATTCCTGACCACCCGCGCAGCCCTGCCTG
>ERZ1740068.434-NODE-434-length-21055-cov-9.422095_pt1 | contig 21055 bp, 21 predicted proteins | sample MGYA00581735_ERZ1740068 | MGnify/ENA primary metagenome ERZ1740068 (study PRJEB43018, sample SAMN04849740) | marine metagenome | isolation source: floating plastic debris | place: Pacific Ocean | collected 2008-08-30 | study: EMG produced TPA metagenomics assembly...
CACTAAAGTAGTCCCTGTTGATTGAGCTGACCAACTTCTTTGGCAAAGTAGCTTAGGATGACATTGGCTCCAGCCCTTTTGATGCTCAGCAGGCTTTCCAACATTGTGCGGGTACCATCGAGCCAGCCTTTTTCGTCGGCGGCTTTGATCATGGAATATTCACCGGAAACGTTGTAAGCAGCGATCGGTAATTCATAATTGTCATTGAGTAACTTGATCACGTCCAGGTAGGCAAGTGCAGGCTTTACCATGAGGAAATCGGCTCCTTCTGCTTCGTCCAAATCTGCTTCTATGATGGCTTCCTGTAGATTGGCCGGGTCCATCTGATACGTTTTTTTGTCACCGGCTTTGGGCGCTGAATCCAGTGCGTCCCTGAAAGGACCATAGAAAGCACTGGCATATTTGGCAGTATAGGACATGATAGACACCTCTTCGTGGCCATTTTCATCAAGAATGTCCCGGATGAATTCCACACGTCCATCCATCATATCTGAAGGGCCTATGATGTCGATACCCGTATCGGCCTGAGCCAGTGCCATTTCACCCAGAATGTCCAGCGTTTCATCATTGAGGATCTTTCCATCTTCTACCAATCCATCGTGACCATCGGTTGAGTAGGGGTCCATGGCGACGTCTGTCATGATGCAAGCCTCCGGAAATTCTTCTTTGATCCGTTTGAGGGATTGTAAGTAGAAGAAGTTGGGATCGTAGCTTTTTGTTGCGGTTTTGTCCTTATGCTTTTCTTCCACCACCGGGAAAACATCAAATGCACAGATGCCAAGCTTCATACAAGCCTCGATTTCTTTGAGCATCAGGTCAGTAGAATAACGATAGATACCTGGCATGGAGTCCACTGCTACCTGTTTATTGGCTCCTTCCAGCAGGAACATTGGAAAAATAAAATCCTTTACCGAAAGACGGGTTTCTTCCACCATGTTTCTGATGGCTTGTGACTTGCGATTTCTTCTGGGTCTTCTAAGCATAATGATTCCGTTGAGGATGTAAAGCTACTACGCGAGAGATAATTGTACCAGCATTTATTACCGGAATGACCTAATTAAGTAATGCCGGAATGATTGAACCTGAAAGCATGAAGGTATTTCGTCATGACTCAATTGCGGTATTAAAGGATTAGTGATTATCACGAAAATTCAAGCAGCACGAAAATTACCTGAAAAAATTAGCCTGATACCGCACTGCCTGTCCTCAAACCATGTTCTTTTTTCTTTTATCTCAAAATAGCCTGACGCAAAACAATCGTGATAACGTATATCATTTCAACAAAATCTGCAAAATCTTGCCATCCGTTCCCGTTGCCCAGCCGACGGCGTCACCACCTTCTCCGTCATAAAAATCGAGGGCCCAGTAGTTTTCACTGCTTAGTGAGTCCCATTGCACCCCAAAATCTGGTGTGTAGTTAATTCCTTTGGGTCCACATACAAATGCGTATTCTGCATCCCTGTAGGTGATCAACCCTGTACCATAGATGCCTCCTTTCATGATGGGATGCGTTGCCAGCGACCAAACGGTGCCGCCATTCACAGTAAATGCCACATTTCTGGTGTAGACATCGGGCATGCTCAAGTCACCTCCGGCAATGAATCCGGTTGTTTCATCCCAAAAGTTAATGGAGGCAATCCCCGCAGCTTCTCCAGATACGATGGGTGTGGAAATGCTTTGCCAGGTGTCGCCATAGTCGCTGGTGTACAATACTCTTGGTCGTTCTCCTGCTCCGGTGCCTATCCATGCCTTGCCATTGGGCCCGGTAGCGATACAAGTACCGCTCGCTGCAAATCCCCCTTCAGAACCCAGTGCAGGAGGTAATTTTGCAGGATCAATTCTATTCCAGCTGTCACCGCCATCGGTGGTCTTGAGTACGAATAATTCGCCATTGATTGCATCGCCATAGGCCAGGCCTTGCTGCTCATCCCAGAACTCGATGGTATTGAGAAAGCCGATACTGTCTTCCATCAGGTAGGTGATCTGCCAGTTTTGTCCGCCGTCAGTGGTTTTGCGGATTTGTGAAAGCTTGCCTGAACCGGCACTCATCAGCAATATTTCCTGGTTATTGAAGGCATGTAAATCCCTGAACTGTAGCGTATCCGCATTAGGCATAACACTGGCCTCCCAGGTTTTACCTCCGTCAGTGGTATGGGCATAGGTGCCCTTGTGACCGCTCACCCATACATTTTGCGCATCGATGATACTGATGGCTTGCAGCAGCGATTTTGTCTGACTGTTTTGTGGGGTGGCCATTACTTCCACCGGTTTTTCTTCACAACTCCATAGCCCGATGATGCAGGCCGCAAAAAATAAAAATGCTCTCATAGTGCTTCTAAGATAAGTGTAATTTTATTCACCAGTGATCGTAAAAGAGAGCTGGTGGCTGGCAGGTTTCGATGCTGCCTCCTGTTTCTGTAGGTCCCTGTCAAACGGTCGCAATAAGCTATTGCCTGCCAGATCTTCAATAGATGGGGTGATTTCGATGGTGTAAGTACCCGTCACCCATGGCTTTGAGGGCTGGAAAAGCCATCTTTTTTCCCCATTTCCCATTTCTGCTGTGCCTTTTTGTGCTATTCCATCCTTCAGGATGGTGAACCCTGAGAGGGTAGTGAGGTAGTCCATATTTTGAGGAAATATCATGGTGAGCGGGTCGGTGGTTCCTGTTTTGGGAGGGATCACCTGCCAATTTTGAGGTTCCGCGAGCTTTTCTGTACGTGCTGCCACATAAAATGTCTTTTGCCATGGTGTTCCCAACGGCGCGCCATCAGCACTTTGCCAGTTTTCGGAAATGGCGAAGGTGTAGCTTTCACCTTCAGTAATGGGTGCACCCAATCTGCGGTTCCGTTTCAAACCTCTCTTCACTCTTCCCGGATCAATCCAGAAAGTGAGCATGGTGCGGTCTTCATTCCAGAGTGCAGGCTCAAGTGGCAGAATGACCTCCCGGACTTCTTTCCCCTGGCCGTCGGAGACGGTGATATAGCTGTAGAGGTCTTTTTCCCGCATGGGTTTGGAGAACTGGACATAGCACTTGAGCAGGTTTTCAGGGACGGTATCGGCAGAAGGGAAAAATGCCGTGATCGTGGGGGCGATCACATCTTCTTTGGGTAATTTGAAACTATGAGTGGGTCGGTCATTGCGATAGACGATGTAGTCTATGCCAGCGCTAAGGGATAGGACAGGCCTGAAAAAGTGTATTTCCTGTTTGTATTCCCAGCTACCCAGGATGGCCCTGCTGCCCCCCAGTTTGTAAACAGCGAGTGTATCAGTTTGCGTAGCCCCACTGACTTTGACCAGCCTAATCTGGTTTTTGTTGGCTACCAGGTCTACTTGTATCTGTGCTTCGCAGTGCAGATATAAAAAGGTCATCCCTAGGGATGACCATATGATTAATAATGACCTAACCATAGTGGTAGACTACAACCACCGGTTATTCTGGGTTACCAGATCGAGGTCACCATTGCCTTTTCTTTGGATGAATACAAACTGATCATCACCCAACTTATCCAATTGCTGTACATTAACGAATGGTAAATTGATGAAATCAATACCGTCCGTGCCTGCTCTTTCTTCTACTCTGGTGTTGAGTGAGCCACTAAAGCCAGCGATGTCGGTGAATTTGAATTTCATCAGAGATCTGCTGGAGTTGGCCATCAGTAGGTAAGAAACTCCGTCTTTTTCCATCACGATCATATCGAGTGGAGTATTCCAATTGCCCAATTCCGCTACGGTTCTGCCTTTCACGTGTTTGTCAGGCTGTAGATTGCTCATTGGGAATACCACCAGTGGAGTACAGGTATAACTGGCGATGAGGTGGTCCTCTCCGCCTACCTTCGCCGCTGTAAATGCTTTGATTGGTGCATACGTTTCATATCTGCCGTGTGCAGCGTGATAGATTTCCAGTGAAGAAAGCGTTTGTTTCTCCTCAAAAGGAAATTGAATACTCCTGAAAGTGGAGCTGAATTCTTTATTGGAAAGCCCTGATACCATGACCTGACCTTGGTAAAAGCTAAGGTCTGAGACCGCCCAGTTTCTTTGTGATCGTCCTCTTCTGTCCTTGGCGTCTTCGGCGATGGGGGCATTCAAGGAGATAGATGAATAGCTTACATCGTTCAGGGGCATGGCCGTAAATTCTTCCTTGACAAGCTTCAGGATCACCGGCTGGTCACCGTTGGCATGGACGGCAAAATAGATACTGTTAGAGATCGGGTTCACCGCCATGTCACGGATGTCTATTTCAGATGCTTCCGTGCCCAGCACTTCGGCGATTCGCTGATCAATGTTTTTGATAGAAGCCTTGCCGGCAGCCTGGGCATCGGTGTCTTTGGTATCAATTGCGACGATACTGGCTGTTTTAGAATCACCAATGAACAAAATGCCTTCGGGTCCAAAGGAAATGGCATTGATAGATTCAACAGTAGGGGTACCAACTACAAAATTTCTCTTGTAATCGATTTTCTTCGGATTGTTGGCCATTGCAACTCCACAGAACAGGAGGGCCATCAAGATTAGGTTAAAGCGCTTCATTGATTTCATATTTTGTAAATAACAATATAACGTCAGTGAAAGATTTCACCGCAGAGATCTTTTACACAAGTGGTAAGATTCATCTATCTTCGAGGTGCTACATTGTCGTGTAGTATTGAATTACTAGCCAAATTAAAACATTATGCGTAAGATTTATATATTGACCATATTAACATTGGTCGTTGGGACGGCATACAGCCAAAAAATTAAGGATGAGAAGGTCCATCAACTGGCAGAATCTGTAGAACAGAAGGTCATAGAATGGAGAAGAGACTTCCATCAATACCCGGAGCTGTCCAACCGGGAATTTAAAACTGCGGAGAAGGTCGCGGCTCACCTGCGGTCATTGGGGATAGAAGTACAAACAGAGATCGCATACACTGGTGTAGTCGGTATTCTAAAAGGAGGTAAACCGGGCCCGGTGGTCGCACTGCGTGCCGATATGGATGCCTTGCCGGTGACTGAGCGTGTAGATGTGCCCTTTGCTTCCAAGGTAAAATCTGAGTATAACGGTATCGAGACCGGCGTGATGCATGCTTGTGGCCATGATACACACATTGCTGCGCTGATGGGTGTTGCTGAGGTACTGTCGGGCCTGAAGAAGGACCTGAAGGGCACTGTGAAGTTTATTTTCCAGCCTGCCGAGGAAGGAGCTCCTGAAGGGGAAGAAGGCGGTGCCGAGCTCATGGTCAAAGAAGGCGTGATGAAATCCCCTGATGTGGATGTGATCTTCGGTTTCCACATCAGTGCTGGTACCCCGGTTGGTCAAATCAACTATCGCCCCCGCGGTATCATGGCAGCAGCCGACAGATTTGTGATTAAAGTAAAGGGAAAGCAGTCGCACGGTTCCAGGCCCTGGGGTGGAATAGATCCGGTGACCGTCTCGGCTCAGATCATTCAGGGACTGAACAACATTGTCTCCAGACAAACCGAACTTACCAAGGAAGCGGCCGTCATTTCAGTGTGGCTGATTCGTGGGGGTATCCGTAACAACATCATTCCTGAGGAAGTGGAGCTGATAGGAACCATCAGAACGTTGGATACTGACATGCAAAAGACCATTCATGAGAAAATTAACCTCACTGCCACAAAGATTGCGGAAAGTGTGGGGGCACAAGCCGATGTGAAGATTAAGATTGGTTATCCTGTTACCTATAACGACCCGGAACTGACAGCAATGATGACTCCTTCATTGAACAAAGCATCGGATAAGGTGATGCGTGTCAATGCGGTAACAGGTGCAGAGGACTTTTCCTTCTTTGCCAGAGAGGTGCCTGGTTTATACGTTTTTGTGGGAGGCTTACCTCCGGACGTGAAGCCTGAAGATGCTGCTGCACACCACACACCTGACTTTTTCATTGATGAGTCGGGGATTATTACAGGAGTGAAAGCGATGCTGTTTTTGACGCTGGACTACATGAATAAGAAGTAAAGATTAAATGTTATCACGGTTGTTTTTATATGAAACAAATTTAAGTTCCTGATGAGTAATGAGTAATTCTTGATTTGTAATGGAATGTGATGAATCAACCGTGATAATGTATATTATTACTTATCAGGAAAGATTTATTATTTAATGCAAACACCAGGTTCTTAACCATATGCTGTTTTCCATCATTGGTAATTATGAATTAATAATGAGTTTCAGTTTGTAGAAGGAAGGTGTTTTAGTACTATCACCTGATCTATCATGTAAGGTCTGGTAGTTAATATTCTCTCCCTCGGTGCGGAACGGATGGGCTGAGGGAGAAATACCACTTTTGAAGCTAAAACTGATGAGGCTGTCTGAAACCAATCCTATTCACCAACTCTGTGAATACCAATCACATCTTCGCAGGTAATTTACCGCTTCGCTGTTCGTTTTATCTAAATTAACAGGTCTGATGAGACTTTTCTACAATCTAACTGTCTTGAAAAGGCAACCAAGTTGTGGTTTTTACTGATCTTTATATATTTACATTTTTGAAACTAAAATTTTTTTTAAACTAAATCCAACATAATGCTACAAAGAAAATTTGATAGGGTTGTTAAGGAAATTTTTCCCAATGCTAAGGATGCCAAAGATACTTCTATTCACTACCTGGGTCAGATGCAGATTGAGCACAAGCTTGATATCTCAAAAATCCTGATGGCCACCTCTGTCTGCTCTGATGATATCAATGTGCCTTCTACTACTTTTTTCAATGTTTTATTCGGACCATTCATCATGGGCGGGCTTGGTGGATTGCCGTTTGCCGGTCAGACAGGGATGACGGCTTTTGCGCACCACATTCCTGATGAGGGAAGTGCTTTTATTTTCTATGGTCCACATATTGGTCTTACGCTTGAAGGCGAACTGGGTAAAATGTACAGACCCCGACAAGAAGAAACGGGTAATTCCTGCGGCGCGTTGATGCTGGCGCTCAGTCGGTTTCAGGATGCGGGCTATGCACCTGTCATCAATGATGATGACTATCAGCAAATGAAACTAGAGGAAAGTCTGCTTCCCTACAGAGAAGAAGTGCTTGAAAGTAGTAATCAGGCAAAAGCGATTACTGAGGCTACTTATGACATCATTGACAAAAAGATACACGAGCATATCAAATCCTGCAAGGATGAGTTCCACGTTGACAAAGTCACCCTGCTGGGAGGAATCATTATCAATACTGATTACGGGCTGGACGATTATTTTGATGCAAGGAATTTTGAGGTAATCGATCTCAATAGTCTCTGATCTGAACTTACAGCAAAAAACGGGACAGGATATTTAGGACCGGCCAGGGTTCATTAACGCAAACAAAAAAGGCAACTCATCATATGAGCTGCCTTTTTTGATATATATCGTATTGAAGCGATTTACAGACCGAAAGCCTCTTTCACTTTGTCTACATAATCTAATTTTTCCCAGGTAAAAGTCTCTACCTCTTTCTTGATTTCATTTCCGCCTGTACCTCGGAATACAACCGTTTTTGTTTCAGGCTGCCTTCCCATGTGACCATATGCTGCAGAATCTGAATAAATAGGATTCTTCAACTTTAGTCGCTTGATCAGGTAAGCAGGACGCATGTCGAAAAGGTCTTCGATCTTTTTGGCGATCTCACCGTCATTGAAATCTACATTGGCTGTGCCATAGGTGTTCACATAGATACCCATAGGTCTTGCTACGCCAATGGCATAGGATACCTGCACCAGGATTTCGTCTGCTACACCAGCGGCTACCAGGTTTTTGGCAATGTGTCTGGTTGCATAAGCAGCAGATCTGTCTACTTTGGATGGATCTTTACCAGAAAATGCACCACCGCCGTGGGCACCCTTGCCACCGTAAGTATCTACGATAATCTTTCTACCTGTAAGACCAGTGTCTCCATGTGGCCCACCAATCACAAACTTACCCGTAGGATTGATGTGGTAGTTGATGTCATTGTTGAATAACTGCTGTAGCTCCGGCTTCAATTGTGCCTTCACCCTCGGAATAAGGATATTGATCATATCCTGCTTGATCTTGTCCAGCATCTCAGCTTCTTCAGCGAAATCATCGTGCTGTGTAGAGATAACAATGGCGTCAATTCTGATTGGCTGGTTGTCATCACTGTACTCAATAGTAACCTGCGACTTTGCATCTGGACGCAAATAGGTGATATCTGTAGCTTCTCTTCTGATGTCTGCGAGTTCCTGCAAAATTCTATGTGAAAGATCCAGTGCCAGTGGCATGTAGTTTTCTGTTTCTTTCGTTGCGTAACCAAACATCATTCCCTGATCTCCGGCTCCTTGTTCTTCTTCAGTGGCTCTTTCAACTCCCTGATTGATGTCGGGAGATTGTTCGTGGATAGCTGATATCACACCGCATGAATTACCATCAAATTGATATTCTCCTTTGGTATAACCAATTTTGTTGATCACGTCTCTGGCTACTTGCTGTACGTCAATGTAGGCAGTGGTTTTCACCTCTCCGCTCAGCACTGTAAGTCCTGTAGTCACCAAAGTTTCACAGGCGACTTTAGACTCGCCGTCAAAAGCTAAAAAATGATCAAGCAAAGCATCTGAAATTTGATCCGCGACCTTATCGGGATGACCCTCAGACACTGATTCTGATGTAAATAAATAGGGCATGCTTTCGTTTATCTTATAATAAAGTGAGCAAATTAGCAGAAAAGAGTTTAAATAGTCAAACCCTTGCGAATATAAAAATCTGTCATTTATAAAGTATATAAACTGAAAATCACAGGGATTTTTTTCAAATCGATTTTTTCACGCTTCCATTGTCCAATACTTTGCGTGCGGACAAGTTCGTCTTTTCCCGTAATATCTCTTGCGATAGATAACATGGATTGCGGTTTACAGTTTTTCAGCAAATCCTCAAAAAGTGCGGGGTTTCTGTAGGGCGTATCCATGAAAATCTGCGTTTGGTTGAGCCTGGAAGACTCTTTTTCCATTTTTTTGATCTTATCAGCTCTTTCCTTTTTGTCAATGGGCAGGTAGCCATGAAATACAAAAGACTGCCCGTTGAATCCGGAGGCCATCAGTGCCATCAGGATAGAAGATGGACCCACCAATGGAACCACCTGCACCTGGTTTTGATGTGCCACTTCTGCGGCCAGTGCTCCGGGGTCTGCTACGCCGGGACAGCCGGCCTCGCTGAGTATGCCCATGTTGTTTCCGAGGAATAACGGTTTGAGTAGTTCTTTTAGCTCGTGTTGCTGTGTGCGTTTGTCCAATACCTCAAACTGCAGCGATTCTATGATCACTTCTGCCTCCAGGCTACTGATGAACCTTCTCGCTGTACGAATATTCTCTACCAGGAAGTAATCACAGGACTTTATCGCTGCAATGGTCTGGGGAGGGGTGATTTGTTTGGAAGTACCTTTTGATATTTCGCTGGGGATCAGAAAAAGTTTGCCGTTGCCCATGCTCTAAGCTTTTAAAAAAGTATCTACTAACTCATACAGTTCTTTGGGCTTCACGGCATGTACCCAATGCCCTGCACCGGCAATCATCTCAATTTTTGCCGCAGGAAAATGTTGCAAGATTAGTTCATGGTCCTGTACCTGGATATAATCCGATGCACCTCCGCCGATAAACAGCGTCTCACCCTCATAGCGGTCCCCTTCATTGAGTCCTTGCCCCACTTCTGTGATATTGTGCCTGATCACATCAAGGTTGACTTTCCATCTAAAACCATCGCTTGTACGCTTTAGGTTTTTCAGGAGAAACAGCTTCACTCCGGGGTCCGATATCGCCTCACTCATTTGCTTGTCGGCGTCGCCCCGTGATTTTAAAGTACCCAGTTGTACGGAGTCAAATGCTTCAAAAATCTGCTGATGGTGCGGCGGGTAGAGGCGTGGGGCAATGTCTACCACGATGAGCTTCCGGATCATCTCCGGGTATCGGGCAGCAAATGTCATGGCGGTTTTACCTCCCATGCTGTGTCCCATCAGGTCTATTTTATCGATGTTCTCATGATCGAGGACTTTTTTCAGGTCCTCCGCCATTACTTCATAGGTGAAGTCATCATGATGGAATGAGGCACCGTGATTTCGCTGGTCTACCAGGAACACTTCCTGTTTTTCTGCAAACTGCCTGCCCAGGGTATGCCAGTTGTCTGAAGACCCAAAAACACCGTGAAGGATGAACAAAGGGCTTCCGCTGCCCAGTTTCCGATAATTGAGGATCATTGTAGCTGTTTTAAGTACATCTGAATGGTATTTTCCAGCCCAAAGTACAGGGCATCACAAATCAGGGCGTGACCTATGGATACCTCTGCCAGGTCGGGTATTTGCTGTTGCAGGAAACGTAAATTGTCCAAATCCAGGTCGTGACCAGCATTGATGCCCAGTCCTGCAGCTTTGGCCGCTTCGGCAGCGATGACATAATCTTTCACAGCCGCGTCCCTGTCCTGATGATAGTGACTCGCATAGGGTTCTGTGTATAATTCAATGCGATCAGCGCCTACTGCTTTGGCACCTTTGACCATTTCCGGATCCGGGTCTGTAAAGATGGATACACGGCAGCCCGATGCTTTCAACCTGGTGACAATGTCGGTGAGTAGTTCAGCATTGGCCACAGTATTCCACCCTGCATTGGAGGTGAGTACATCCGGGCCGTCTGGTACCAGGGTAGCCTGTTCAGGACGAAGGTCCTCAATGAGTTTCATAAAGCGCTCATCAGGATAGCCCTCAATATTGTACTCCGTAGTCACCACTTTTTTGAGGTCATAAGCGTCTTTGGTGGTAATGTGCCTTTCATCTGGCCTTGGGTGTACAGTAATCCCCTGTGCCCCATATTTCTCGCTGTCAATTGCCGCTTTTACGACATTTGGATTGTCGCCACCCCTTGCGTTTCGCAGCGTAGCTATTTTATTGATGTTAACACTGAGCTTGGTCATATATATTCCTAATCTTTCTTTTATCTTTGTTGTTTATTTTATGCTCTACAAAAACTAAATAATGAGTTTAAAACAACAAATCGAATCAGATATCAAGCAAGCAATGCTTGCAAAAGACAAAGATAAACTAAGAGCTCTAAGAGCCATTAAATCTTTGATATTATTGGCTGAAACAGAAAAGGGTGGTGGAGACGGTATCTCCGAACAGCAAGAGGTACAATTATTGACCAAAGCAGCCAAACAGCGAAAAGACTCTATCGAAGTATTTGAAAAGCAGGGCAGAGAAGACCTGGCATCGGTTGAGAAAGCGGAGTTGGCCATCATAGAAACGTTTCTTCCACAGCAGTTGACGGAAGAAGAACTCAAGGCTGAATTGGAAAAAATCATCGCTGACACCGGCGCATCTTCTCCCAAAGAGATGGGTAAAGTGATGGGTGTAGCTACCAAGGCACTTGCTGGCAGAGCAGATGGCAAAGCCATTTCAACCATGGTCAAACAGCTACTTACTGCCTGATTTGGGTATTCTCGACATTATATTCCTTTGCGTCTTTGCATTGGCAGCCTACAGGGGCTATAAGAATGGATTGCTCATTAGCATCATTTCTTTGATTTCCCTGGTGGTAGCGTTGGTAGCGGCAATGAACTTTACCGGTAGGGTAAGTGAGTATTTTTTACTCAAATACCCCGATAAAGAGGAAATTATCCCGGTGCTGGTGTTTGTGGCATTGTTGATCATTGTCATCCTGCTTTTGACAATCATTGCCCGGGTTTTGAAAAAAATCATCGATTTGACCTTAATAGGTAGTTTTGACAGTATTGCGGGTGCACTGTTCAGCATATTGAAATGGGCGTTTTTTATGAGTGTCTTTTTATGGGGACTTTCCTACCTAAATATTGTTATTTCTGAAGATTATGCCACGAATTCGAGGATATTGCCCTATATTGAACCACTCGCACCACTTGTTTTTGATAATTTTGGTAAAATCATGCCATTTATCGAAGACTTTATAGAGCCTCTGAAGCGATTGGAAGAGGATAATAACGAGCTGTTTACCACTATGATCAATTACAGATAGTTAGTTTGACATATCGTTTAAATTAAAAAATGGAAATAAAAGAATCCGGCGATTACAGATATATAGACGAAGGCAATGGAGAGGTCATCATCCTGCTTCATGGCCTGTTTGGTGCATTGAGTAATTGGGACGGTGTGGTCAGTGATTTTTCAAAAACACACCGGGTCATCATTCCTATGCTGCCTATTTATGACATGCCTATTAAGAAGGCAGGTCTGGAAGGACTCACCGATTTTGTTGAAGGTTTTGTGAATACCATGGGTTTGAAAGACATGAGCGTCATGGGAAATTCACTGGGAGGACACATCGGATTGATTTATGCCTTGAGAAATCCCGAGCAGGTAAAGCGGATGATCCTGACGGGTAGCTCCGGCCTGTTTGAAGATACGATGGGTGGATCCTATCCGAAGCGCGGTAGTTATGACTTTGTGAAGCAGAAAGTAGAATATACTTTTTATGACCCAAAGACCGCCACCGATGATTTGATCAACGAAGTATTTGAAACGACCAAGAGCATTCCAAAATGCCTGAGGATTGTCGCAATTGCCAAATCAGCACAGCGCAATAACATGGCCGAGGAAGTGACCAGGATACAAACCCCCACTTTATTGATATGGGGGCTTAATGATACCATTACCCCGCCGATGACCGCACATGAGTTCAACAGACTGATGCCCGACTCGGAATTGCAATTTATAGACAAGTGTTGCCATGCCCCCATGATGGAGCATCCGACAAAGTTCAACACGTTGGTAAGAGACTTTTTAGAAAGAAGACCATGATCGCCAAGGAACTCATTAACTATATGATCCCACCATTGAAGACCTCTGATCCTATCAGTAAGGTAAAACTATGGATGAGAGAACTGCGGGTATTTGAGCTTCCTGTAACCGATTCGGATCGGTTTTTAGGTCTGATCACCGATGATAAACTGGATGAGGTGCTTGACGGAGACCTGCAACTGCATGATCTGGAAGGCGCTGAAGCATTGATTCATCAGAATCAGCATTACTATGATGTGTTGAAAGTTGCCAATCGCGAGGCCGTAAGCCTGGTAGCAGTGGTGGATGATTATGGTAAATACCTGGGCGTCATTGCTCTTGAGGATATTGTAGAGGCCTTTTCACAAACCTCGGCGGTAAGAGGGCCTGGCTCTATGATCACCCTTTCATTGAATACCATTGATTACTCGCTTGCTGAGATCAGCCGGCTGGTAGAAGAAAATGGTGTCAAAATCCTGAGCTCCTATGTGGTCAATGTAGACACTGACCCTAGTAAAATCAAGGTAACCTTGAAGCTCAATACGGAGGATGTCAGCCACGTAGTTGCCACGCTCAGCAGGTTTAGCTACACGGTAGAAACTAACTACCAGGAAAACTCCAGGGATGTTCAGGAAAGGGAACGTCTGGATGGGCTGCTCAACTACCTTAACTTATAGTCTGATCACATTTAGTTACGTAACATATGAGACTTGCCATACACGGGAGAGGTTTCTCAGAGGAGCCCGAACCTTATATCCGGGAAGTGCTGGATATCATCAGGTCCAAAGGCAGTGAATTACTACTTTCAGATGAATTCGTTGAACAGAACCGTTCTTCAGACATCGATTTTTCAGCTTATCCCACTTTTACAAAGCACGGTACTTCACCAGATGTGGATACTTTCATCAGTCTCGGTGGTGATGGCACCTTGCTGGAGACCTTGTTGTATGTAAAAGAACGGGAGACGCCCATTATGGGAATCAATACCGGTCGCTTAGGATTTATGGCCACCATTGCCAAGCAGGATATTGCCAAGGCTTTTGAGTGTTTGTATCATGACGATTATCAACTGGAAGAAAGGGTCTTGATCCATCTGGAGAGCAACCAGTCCCTTTTTGATGGCTTTAATTTTGCCCTCAATGAGTTTGCCATCATCAAAAAGGATACTTCTTCAATGGTCAACGTGCATTGCTATATCAACGGGCAGTTTTTGAATTCCTACTGGGCAGATGGGTTAATGGTCTCAACGCCAACAGGTTCTACTGGCTATTCGCTGTCTTGCGGTGGACCTATTATGTTTCCGGAGCAGGAAAACTTCATTTTAACTCCCATCAGTCCGCATAATTTGAATGTGAGACCGTTGATTGTTTCAGCGGATGTCAATATATCCTTTAAGATTGAGAGCAGAAACAGGAACTTTTTGATATCACTTGATTCGAGGTCTGTAACTGTAGATAATCAAGTAAAACTTTCACTTAAAAAAGAAAAATTTAAGGCAAAACTAATTAACTTAGCGGATTACAACTTCCCCGACACACTGAGAAAAAAGTTAAACTGGGGACTTGATTTAAGAAATTAAAAATTTAGTAATTAGAACACAACTACGGAAATTAAATTTTTTATGTTAATTTATGGTGTTTTAAAAGAGCAGATATGAAACGACCTTTTATCGTAGTGGTATTGATGCTGATAGCATTGATGTTGATGCCCGACATTTCAGAAGCGCAGCGGAAAAACAAGTACAGACGAAGAAGAGGTTCTAATAAAAGAATCAGTAAGTATAGTGGTGCCAGGAAAAAGTCCAGTGGACGTTTCAGACCCTATACGTTGGTGGGTGCCAGTCTCAATGCAGGAAACTACTTCGGTGACCTTGCTCCCGTCAACAGAGCAGCCAGTACAGATATCACTTTCACAAGACCCGGTTTCGGAGGTTTTATAGGTAGAAAAATCAATCCATGGGTTACTGCCAGGCTCAATGTGAACTGGGTGAGATTAAGTGCATCAGATTTTTCCTCTGATCCCAACGGTTCGGATTCCAATCCAACGAGATATGCGAGGAATCTGAGTTTTAGAAATGATGTTTTTGAAGCTGGAATTGGTTTAGAAATTGATTTTTTGAAGAATACAGGAAGCTCCAATAGTCGTGCTCCTTTTACACCTTATTTATACGTAGGTGTTGGAGGATTCTACCACAATCCAAAAGGCAAAGTTCCTACTTTTGATACACACAACCCCGATTACTTGCCCAATGATCCCATATCTTCTCCCGAATCAGTAAGGTTTGCAAATGCTGGTGATTGGGTAGCTTTACAACCATTGGGAACTGAAGGTCAGAACATTGAAGGTACTGGTGTAGAGCCTTACAGCCTGGTGCAGTTTCAGGTTCCCATCGGAATCGGTTTTAAATTAAGGTTGCCAGATAATTTTGATGCTGCTATAGAACTAGGTGCACGATATTTATTCACTGATTACCTGGATGATGTCAGCGGATCATATCTGGGATTGGAACGATATGATGATCCTCTTACCAGGGCATTTGTTGATAGAAGTATAGAGCACATTGATGTGATTTCAGGAGATGCCAGGGATCTGAATGCTGTACAGCAAATCGCCGGTGGTTTTACAGTAGTAGACGGTATCAGAAGGCGCGCAAGCTTCGGTTCTGAAGGAGATATTCGAGGCAATAGCAATGATAATGACTTTTATTTCGTTACTCAAATAAAGCTTTCTTACATTCTGGGTGGAGTGAAGACGAGAGCCAAATTTAGGTAACAATCACACATGAATAAATTTGATATTTTTTCTGTATATATAGTGAAGAGGTTACTTGTAACCTCTTTCTTTTTTATTGCCGCTTTCAACACCAGTAAAGCACAGCTAATAGAGTATGGCGGCGGAGTCGGTGCTTTCAATTATTCGGGAGATCTCATCCGTGGTTTTCAGGTGAGCAATGCCACTCCAGGCATTTTTGGAGTTTACAGACTCAATCTTAGTAATGCAGTCAGCACCAGGTTTTCACTCACTTATGGCAGCCTGCAGGGCAGTGATGACAATCCCATTGACCCTTTTGCCCGTCAGCGCGATTTTCAGTTTAAGATCAATATGCTGGAATTATCTGCTGCTTTCGAATATTATTTCCTTGATTTCAAGAGCAAACACGCTCGGGTGAAGTTCTCTCCCTATGTTTTTGCCGGTTTCGGTCTATTTAAAATTTATGGCAGAGACTTTCGCGAACTCAATTATAACTCCATTCAGCCTGCATTGCCTTTTGGCGTTGGCTATAAGCAGCTGATCAACAGAAAGTTTAGTGTAAGCGTGGAATATGGCGCCCGAAGAACCTTTTTTGATCGACTCGATGACTTGTCTGATGGCGATCAGGCACTCAAGAATTTTCAGTACGGGAATCCTAATGACCCCGACTGGTATCATTTTGTAGGTATTTCATTTACCTACATTCTATGGGATATCCCCTGTCCTTTCCCATATATTCCCAATAATTCGATATACAAATGACATTAGGGTAAAACTTCTTCATAAAATTCTAAAAAAAATAGCAACTTTGTAGGCTTTCAGTAAAACAATGGTAAACATACACAGGAAAGAGAGCGCGTTCAGGAAATGAGTAATTTACCAAGACATGTTGCAATTATCATGGACGGCAACGGCCGCTGGGCCAAGAAGAAAGGTGCCGCTCGTATATTTGGTCACAGAAGTGCGATCACTGCTGTACGTGATAGCGCGGAGTTTTGTGCTCAAAATAACATAGACTTCCTTACGCTGTATGCTTTCTCAACTGAAAACTGGAGCAGGCCAAAAGAAGAGGTGCAGGGTTTGATGTCTTTATTGGTTTCTACAATCAAAGACGAACTGTCCACTCTTACGAAGAATAACATCAAGCTTGCTTCTATTGGTGATGTGAGCTTGTTACCGGAAAAAACACAAAATAGCCTTAGGAAGGCAAAAGCACTGACAGCTAATAACACAGGCCTTACATTGATACTGGCGCTCAACTACAGCGGTCGCTGGGATATTGAGCAAGCAGTAAAGAAAATAGGGAAATCTGTGGAAAAAGGGGAATTGTCAGCAAACCTAATAGACGAAAACCTCATTAGTACTTATATGGATACCAGTGGAGTGCCCGATCCGGAGTTGTTGATCAGGACCAGTGGAGAGATGAGAGTGAGTAATTTTTTATTGTGGCAGATTGCTTACACCGAGCTGTATTTCATAGACGTATTGTGGCCGGATTTTAGGAAGAAGCATTTGGAGGAGGCCTGCGAAGCCTTTCAGAAACGAGAACGCAGGTTTGGTATGACTAGTGAACAAGTGAAGATATAGTGATGAAAAAGATCTTATTACTGGGTTTTGTATTAATGACCTTAGTAGCAGGAAATGAGTCGTTTGCTCAAACAAATAGTGTTAGCTACGGGAACCCCAGGGAATATGAAATTGCTGAGATCAATGTAGAAGGATCCAAATATTTGGATAAAATAGCACTGATTTCGCTTTCAGGTCTGAAAGTAGGAGATAAAGTGAAAGTTCCTGGTGAAGATATCAGTGGCGCCATTCGCAAGCTATGGAAGCAAGGTATCATCGGTAATGTGGAAATCTTTGCCTCTAAAATTGAAGGCGGACAAATCTGGCTGACCATCAGGCTAACAGAACGGCCCAGACTTACGAGGTTTATCTTTGAAGGGGTCAACAAAACACAGGCCGGTGAGCTGGATGACAAAGTCAATCTGGTGAAGGGTAAAGTGCTGACGGATGCCATCGTCAAAAATGCCGAAACCACAGTTAAAAAGTATTTTGTTGCTAAAGGATTTCTCAATGCAGATATTGAGGTCTATCAGCAGGAAGATACACTACTCCGAAACAGTGTCCAGCTGAAGATTGTGGTGGATAAAGGCCGAAAGGTGAAAATTCAGGACATCAGTTTTGAGGGAGATTCCAATTTTTACGCTTCCAAGCTCCGCAAGCAATTGAGGGGAACCGGAGAGATTCCCAAGGTGAAAATACATAAGCGAATCCTCGCTAAATCACTCAGTTTATTAAATCCCAAAAATGCGTACGAATTCATTGCCAATTCTCACAAAGTGGAAAAAGCTGAACTGAAGGAGTATCTGAGTGACAATGCCAACATCAATTTTTTCAAAGCCAACAAATTTGTCCAGGCAGACTTTGACGATGATAAGAATAGTCTCATTGGCTTTTATAACAGCAAAGGTTACCGGGATGCAGAGATCATCTCCGATTCTGTTTACACAGATGGTAATCGCTTTTTGAAAATAGACATCAAAGTAAACCCTGGTAAAAAGTACTATTTCAGAGACATTACCTGGACAGGGAACTACATACATTCAGATGAAACACTTGCCAGGGTTCTTGGCATCACCAAAGGCGATACTTATGACCTGGACCTGGTGAACAAGAAATTGAATTTTAACCCCACAGGTGCCGATGTTAGTGCATTGTACATGGACAACGGTTATTTGTTTTTCCGTGTTGACCCCGTAGAAGTTGGTGTAGATGGTGATTCTGTAGACCTGGAGATGAGAATTACTGAAGGAGCACAGGCCACCATTGATAAAGTATATGTGACAGGAAATGATCGTACCAACGACCACGTGATTATGAGGGAACTCAGAACACTTCCTGGTGACAAATTTAGCAGAGCACAATTAATCAGAACCCAAAGAGAGCTTTCACAGCTTGGGTACTTCGATCCTGAGAAAGTGAATCCTGTCCCGCTACCCAATCCGGTAAAGGAAACAGTAGACATAGAATGGCAGGTAGAAGAGAGGCCAAGTGACCAGGTTCAATTGTCTGGAGGTTGGGGTGGATTCTTTGGCTTTGTTGGGACGGTAGGACTACAATTCAACAACTTCTCTCTTCGCAATATCCCTAATTTCAAGAAATGGAGACCTCTGCCAATTGGTGATGGTCAGAAGTTGAACCTGAGTATCCAGGCAAACGGTAGAAGATTCCAAAGTTATAATTTCGGTTTCTCCGAGCCGTGGCTGGGTGGTAGAAAGCCTAACAGCTTTGGTGTTAACTTCAATTTCTCAGTGCAGAGAAGTTTGAATAACAGAAATGAAACGATCGGCTCGCTGAAAGTATCTGGTGTAACCGTCTCTCTTGGTAGACGAGTAACCTGGCCGGATGACTTCTTTACCATTTCCAATTCAGTTTCTCTGTTGCAATACCGTCTCTTCAACTTTGGCCAGACGCTTGGGTTCTCTACAGGAGATGCGAACAGTATCACCTTCAATACCACCATTGCAAGAAACAGTGTTGACCAACCGATGTTCCCCCGTCAGGGTTCTCAGGTATCGCTCAACGTAGCATTGACCCCACCTTACTCATTGTGGAGAGACATAGATTATGACGATCCTGAACTTGATAATGCGACGCGTTATCAGTGGTTGGAGTACCACAAGTGGAACCTGGACTTAAAATATTACCTGAGACTTGTCGGGAATCTGGTGCTGGCCCCACGTGCGCACTTTGGGTTTATTGGCTCATACAGCAGCGCAGCCGGAATAGGGCCATTTGAGCGATTTCAGCTTGGAGGTGATGGTCTTACAGGTCAAAACTTCCTGCTGGGTACAGACATCATTGGTTTGAGAGGATATGAAAACAACTCAATTGTACCATTTGATGCAGACCAGCAGATAGAGGGAGGAGTAGTATTTAATAAATTTGTCATGGAGTTGAGATACCTGATCTCTCCTAATCCGGCAGCGACTATTTACGCGCTTGGATTTGCCGAAGCAGGTAACAACTGGAATGACTATCAAGAATTTAACCCGTATGATCAATTCCGATCAGCAGGTTTTGGTGTGCGAATCTTTATGCCGGCATTTGGTCTGCTGGGACTGGATTGGGCATATGGTTTTGACACATTACCTGGACAAATAGCACCAAGTGGTTCACAATTCCACTTCTCAATCGGACAACAGATCAGATAAAATTTTGAAGATGGATATGGCTGATTATCATAATTTTAAAAGCCGGGCGTTATGTTGTTTTGAATAGTTTCGTAACTAACCTAACATTATTATGAAAAATATTGGCATAATCATTGGTCTTCTTTTTTTGGCAAATAGTTATAGCTTTGCACAAAAGTTCGGATATGTTGACTCGGATTACATTTTAAGTAAGATGCCTGAGTACGCAGAAGCCCAATCTGAAATCGATAAGTTGTCTCAGCAGTGGGAAAATGAGATCAAGGATATGTATAAGCAGGTTGAGGCAATGGAGGCTAAACTCAAGGCGGAGGAAGTCCTTTTGACTAAAGAAATGCAGGACGAAAGGGAAGCCGATATCAACTTGAAATGGACTGAGGTAAAAGACTATCAGAAAAAAGTATTTGGATTTGAGGGACTTTTCTTTCTCAAGAAAAAAGAGTTGATCAAGCCAATACAAGATAAAGTGTTTGATGCAGTAGAGAAGGTTGCCAAGAACAACCGCCTTCAGATTGTATTTGACAAATCAGGTGAGCTGGTGATGATCTATACAGATCCTATCCATGACTACACTGATTTTGTACTGGAGGAACTGGGACTTGGCGACAAGAACGATACTGTGAAGTAATTAAAATTGGATTGATAAAAACGACTAGATATGAAAGTTAGATTATTCGCATTAGTGGCATGTATGATGCTGCTATCCTTTGCAGGAGAGGCGCAAAACCTCAAGATCGGTTACGTAAATGTAGAAAAAGTATTCAGCGAGTGGCCAGAGCTCAAAGCAGCAAATACTGAGTTGCAAGAGTACGAAACAAAATTGCAAACCAGATTGCAGGCCAAAGTAAAGGATTTCCAGACGAAGGTTCAGGATTACAATACAAGAGCCCCTCAGATGGACGAGCTGACGAAGAAAGATACAGAGACTGAATTGCAGAATCTACAGACGCAGATTCAACAGTTTGAAGCCAATGCACAGCAGTCTGTAGGTGAAAAGAACCAGACTTTGCTCGTTCCGCTTCAAACAAAGCTGAAAAATACAATTGATGCTGTTTCTAAGGAGAACGGTTATACACATGTATTTTCTTTGAACTCCGCTTTGGTCTTCACTTCAGATAAAGGTGGCGATATCACCGCTTTGGTAGCACAGAAATTAGGTTTCACCCTTTCTTCTGACAGCACCAACTAAGCGATCAAAAAAACAAAATTTTAAGGAGGCCTCTCTACAATTGTAGAGAGGTTTTTTTGTTTTATCCCCTTTACGTAATTTAGATGAGGTCAATCAATGGTATGAACTCCAGGGTAAGTCCGAGGCGCGCAGCCCTGGACCCTAAAATCGAGGCAAGCCTCGGGGAAACCTGCCTG
>ERZ1740068.435-NODE-435-length-21019-cov-26.460933_pt1 | contig 21019 bp, 15 predicted proteins | sample MGYA00581735_ERZ1740068 | MGnify/ENA primary metagenome ERZ1740068 (study PRJEB43018, sample SAMN04849740) | marine metagenome | isolation source: floating plastic debris | place: Pacific Ocean | collected 2008-08-30 | study: EMG produced TPA metagenomics...
CCGAGGCAAGCTTTCCTCCATTTACCCGAAGATTAAAAGCTGACGCTGCACTAGTAGCCAGGTGATGGCTTCGCGATCGCTGGTAGCGTCGTCCCAACTCAGCGTTATCGTGTCGTCGGTGGTGTTCCAGGCGATCGGTGCATCGCTAGTGTCGATCGCATCGAGCGCGAGCGCGAGTCCTGCAAGACCAGCGCGATGGGGCAGAAGCGTATCGGGATTAAAAATCGAGAGCTTTAACGTTGTCATTTCTGCACCTCGTTTCGTCTTTGCTTGGCTGCTGACGCACCAATTTCCGGGCTGTAGGCAAACTCTGCCGATGGTGCGATCGGGTAGTTCCGAAAGCGCTCCCACTCGCGAACGCGATCGGCCTTCGCCAAAATCGGCACGGTGTATGACGAAACTCGATGCGGCTGTTCCCGTAGCAAATCCATATCCGCCTCCAGCAAGGCCGTCACCGTCACTCCCGCCTCACGCAGCGACCCCGGATAGGTTCGCCATTCCGCATCGAGCCAAATGGAATGGCAGTCCGGCTCGATCGCCGTAGGGTTTGCCGCGAGCCACCGCGCCAGATCGGCTTGAGAAACATCGCCCGTCAGCTCGCGTACCAGCCGCCTGCCGCGATCGAGCTGACTTTTTTCGTAAGGCATATCGACCAATCGATCGGGATAAAACATCGCCTCTAAAGGATGCCCGCAATACCGGCGGTTCAGCCGTCCCAGGCGCTGCACCAACGCCGCTGGGTCTGCAATTTGCGACACCAGTAGCGTGGCCGATAGATCGAGTGACATTTCGGCCACCTGCGTCGCGATCGCCAACACCGGCTCCGTCGCCCCCGGCTTGAACGCATCGACTGTTTCTCGGTGGCGATCCTTGCGATCCTTATAGCGAAATCGGCTGTGGTAGAGCCGTGAATTCAAACCGCGCCGCTTGGCCTCTTCATAGACCTTGACCGCCGTACTCACCTGATTGCAGACCCACAGCACCTTACCGCCTGCCTCCAGCTCGCTAGAAACCCGCTCCCAGTCCGGCGCATCCTCGACTCGAAATCGGTAACGGGGCAGCGCTTCGAGAGCGGGCGCGCCTTCGATAACCTGCACGGACTCGCCCACTGCCCGCTCGATCGCCTCTACCTGCGAGGGCAGAAACGATGCAGACATCAGCAGAGTCGGCGCTTTCACCGTCTCGAGAAACCGCAACAGCGCCCCAAACAGCGCATTATCGTAGCTGTGAACTTCATCAAAGACGAACGCCCCATTCGCGATCGCGGGAAAGCCATACATCGGACGACGGTGGCACTGAGTCAAGCCCAGTACTGTATCCACCGTGCAGACAATCGCCTGAGACTCCCATGCCTGCAATGTCGTCTTCTTAATCGCCGGTTCGTTGGCTGAGATGTCATTGCGCCGATCGTCTTTCACCCCAGATTCGAGCGATTCAGCCTCTTCTCCCGTACGCGCTAGTACCAAGTCAGCGGCAGCTTTGGAGTGAATGAGTTCCGATTTCAGCTCGGTTTGAACGTAGTCGAGAAAGCCTTCGGTACTCGTCCCCATCGTGGGGTAGCAGAAGAACAGCTTGCGAGCGAGTGCGTGACGCTTTGCCCAGCAGTATGCACCGACTGTCTTGCCCGTGCCGCAGCCCGCACGGACGATCGCAACGCGCTCGCGGATTTCGCCCATCTTGGCTTGGAACGGACGCAGCGGTTGGCCTTCGAGACGTGCTGCGATCGTGCGATCGAGGTCATCTGCCGTGAGCGTCCGGCCCAAAGCCTGCCTTGCCCAGGTTTCGATGTCACGTTCCTGCCGACTTAAATCCCGACTACTCGCAAGTGCCGAGGCAAGCGTATCGCCTGCAACGAGCAGCGATTTTAAGATGGCCAGTCGAGTACAGTGCGGCTCCCAGTCCAGAAAACTATCTAAAATTTCAGCCTGAATTGCTTTAATGCGTTGCCTCGTCCAGAATCCAATGGGGCGAAAGTTCGGTGGCGCTTTGTTCGGAAGGCCAACGTTTGCGACACCAAAGCGAATTAGTGAAACAAAATCGGGATGGTTAACGTAGCTGCTGAGGTGGCTGTCGCCACACTCGCGAGTTTCTCCGATTTCGTCGTTAGAAATCCCGCGTTTGCCGCCAAGCTTCAAATGGTGGCCGCCTGAAACCGCAACCGCCTCTAGAAAATTGCCCCTTGCCTGCTCTAGCCAGTCGCGAAACTCCCAGGCCAAAAGCATAGACAGCGCCTCATGGCGAAAGAGCTGAGCGTTTTGTCTCACGTTACGCTGGGGTGCGAACTCTGGATGGCGCGATCGCATATCGAAACGCACAACACCTTGAAAGTGATCGTTGGCTTTTCCCCAGTCGTGCAAGTACGCCGCCAGCCGCGCCGTCTGGCGAAATTCCTCGAAGTCGCAGCCGAGATCGAACTGGCTTACGAGCCGATCGCGCAGAATTTCTACCAGCAGCGTCACGGCACGAACGACATCTGCCGTATGCCCGACGAGGCTGCAAGACCCGCGCCACCGCTCGTAGGACTTTGCCAGCAGGCGATCGGGCTTCAGCGTTGGCGGCTTAGGCGTTGTTCTAGGCTTCGTCGTCATGGCGATCGCCCTCCGCAACGGGATAAAACCAGCCACAGCCAAAATGCTTGCGTCCGCCTAACCCCAAGCACTGCAACTTAATCGAGTCTTCGTCACTCAGCCCCTCGATGCCGATGCCGTAGCCGAGGATATTTTTGTGGCGAACTTGCAGTGCCCGCAGCGCCAAATTCCCGGTAGCATCGCTATCGATGTAGGGCTGTGCGTCAATATCCAGCGCCGCAAGGGCTCTCTGGCAAGATTGCAGAAAATAGACGGGGGACTCGTGCGTCTTCCAGTCTTTGAGCTTGAACGTGACGAGACGCGATCGCAGTGTCGAGCTGGGTTGTGGCAGTAACATGCGCGGCTGAATTAACCGCACCAAATGTCCGCGTACGTCGAGGACGGTGTTTTGCAGGCTGCGATACCAATACTGAACGGTTTCAGCGGGGCAACGTAAGCGCAGGCGCGATCGCGGCGAGAGGAAAATCGTACCGTTGCGATCGCCGATACCAGGAACGCTACAGAGAAGAACCTCTGGCGGTAGCGACTCACCATTAAGAACCGTCGTTTTAATTGCCGAATAGAGTGAGTATCCATGATCGGCAGGCAGGGTTTTTCCCCTCAGTTGATATTGCAGTTCGATGTAGTTAAGTGCAGTCGCATCATTGGTGGGATTTGTCGTTGTCATGATTCAAAGTGCCCTGATTTGGCTTGCCTGGACATGGTCTGAATTTCGTCTTGGAGCATCGTGACGAGCTGGGGTGGCGATCGCACGATCGCACCTTTGCCATAGCCCAGCACCCAGCGCTTGATATCCCCGAGGCCCGATGCCGTAAACCGCAGCACGATCGAGCCGTCTGGATTGCGCTCGATGCTCTGGGTCTCATGCCATTGACGCTCGGTAATGTACGGAGCTGTATCCGCTGAAAACTCGATTTCGACCGATGCAGGATGGCCACCGACCTCGTACTGGAAGCTGCCTTGAAGCTCGCGCTCGAGGCTGAAGTTCGGATCGCGCTGAAATGTTCGGTCGAGAACGCGCAGCTCGCGGATACGATCGAGCCGGAACTGGCGGATCGCCTGCCGCTCGTGGCAGAAACCCCAGACGTAGTGGTTGCTGCCTCGATAAACATCGAGCGCATAGGGGTCGATCGTCCGCTCCGACTCGCCTTTTTTCGGGGAGAGATACCGCATCCACACCGAGCGGCATTGCTGGACTGCCTCTAATAGCTGCGTCCAGATTTCGGGTTCGAGCGGCGTTTCGCAACCCGCACGAAAATAAACGCGATCGTTCGCGAGTGCTTGGAGATTGACTCGTATTCCGTCTGGGAGGCGTTTAGCTAGACGGGCAATCGCACTCTGCAAGACTTGGTGATAAGTCGTTCCCGCATAGGAACGCAGCATCTGCGCGCCGAGCGTTAAGGCGAGCAGTTCGCCTTCAGTTAGGGGAAGTGTCGGCAGTCGCCACGAGGGGTCGGTATAGTGCCACCCTCCTCTCGGTTTGATTGCTTCAAGCGGCGCACCGAAACGGTCGCGCATAAAGTCCAGATCGCTTTGAATCGTGCGGACCGTGACACCAAGATCGGCAGCAAGGCGAGCAGAAGTTTGACGTTCGCGATCGCGGATGAGGGTATCGATTCGGATGATGCGTTCGAGCTGACGAGAAGCGGACATCTCTTCGTCCTCACGGTTAGTCCTGATGGCGAATGCCTGCATCCTAACGAGCGACCTATGCAACCAGATTTCAGAGTTGAGTTGTTAAGTTCTCATAAGTTCTCAATCGATCGCCCCGCCCGCAAAACCATTCTCCGGTTCCCACGGCGCGATCGCCACGATCGAGCCAGTGCTGCGCTTGGTGATGTCGGCGAGCGAGTCCGTGACGCTGAGACCTCCCGCCGTCTGGAAGCGCCGACTGCGGATCGCGGTCAAGTCGTGGCGATTCGACGCCTCGAAGATTCGCTCAGCGACGCGATCGCTCTCCACGACCTGGAGTGAAGCGGCTAACCCAAGCTCCGACATCGCGGCCTCAAAGCGACGAATCGCCGCTGGCGCGGGAGACGAGCCGCAAATACACATCACGTTAAGCTGCGCGTCGGCAAACTGCGCGATCGCGCGCCCGACGCGGATTAGCTCGATCGCCGAGGCCGAGAGATTTTCGATCGCCACCAGTACCGTCTCCAGCTCGCGCGGGTCGTCTTGCAGCGCGGCCACGACCACCGAACAGGGCGCAGACCAGAGCAACGCATCGACGGCGTTGCCGATCAGCCGCGCGGAGAGGCTGGTCGTTTCGTGCCAGCCGACCACGAGCCAGTCGGCGTCGAACTCGTGGGCCATGCGGGTCAGCCCCATCGCCGAGTCGTCGTCGAGGCGCGCCACGGGCTGCACCTGGAGGCCGAGGGACTCGCCCAGTACGATCGCGCGATCGAGCATCTGACGGCGACGGGACAGCTCGCGCTGCACTTCAGGCTTCGAGATCGGCGCGTTGGCCACCGCCACCGACGCCGGGACGAGCCTGCCGCCCTTGCGCGCCAGCGCCGCGCCCAGCAGGCTCAGATACTCGACACCACCGCGATTTTTGATGGCGACGATCGCGGTGCTCGGGCGCTGTTCCAGGTCGCAGCGATCGGCGGCGGTTTCGATCGCCGCGAGTTCGGCTACAGGCGTTGCGGCGATCGCGCGATCGCCGAAGCGCTGGCTCAACACCGGCCCCAACACCGCCGTCACCACCATCATGACGATCGTGGCGTTAAAGACATTCGAGCCGATCGCACCGGCATTCAGCGCCGCTAGCGCCGCCGCCAGAGTCGCCGCCACTTGCGGCATCGACAGCGACCACATCAACAGCGCCTCATTCCAGGTATACCGGAAGGCTAGTTTGGCCAGCACTGCCGCCACCAGCTTCGCCGCCAGCAGGACGCCAACTAGCGAGATCGTCAGCATCAGGTCGGAGGTGAGAGCGGTGGTAAAACCTTTAAAGTCGAGTAACAGACCAATATCGACAAAAAAGAAGGGGATAAACAGGGCACTGCCGACGAATTCGACCTTTTCCTCGACAGGACTGTGTTCGACGACATCGTTGACCGCGAGACCTGCCAGAAATGCGCCGACGATTTTATCGGTGTCGAGAAGCTGCGCCCCCACCGAAGCCAGGAATACCGCCAGTAAAACAAACAGAAACTGGTTGCTCTCGTCGTTGCCCGTGCGGCGAAAGTACTCTTTGCCGAGGGTGTCGAGGCCGACCAACACCAGCAGGGCGTAGAGCCCCAGCGCCACCAGCTTGCCGATTAGACTGCCGATCGAGAAGTCGCCGCCCTGGATCGAGAGGCACACCGCCAGCACCAGCAGCGCCGAAATGTCGGTGAAGATCGTCGCGCCGACGGTGACGGTAACGGGTTCGCTGCGTCCGAGGCCGAGCCGCGAGACGATCGGGTAGGCCAGCAGGGTATGCGAGGCCATCAGCGAGCCGATCAGTACTGCCGTGACAGGCTCCATGCCCAGGGCGGAGGCGACGAAGAAACCACCGGCTAGCGGCACGATAAAGGTCAGCACGCCGAAGCCGAGCGATCGCCCGCGCTTGCGGCGAAACTCCGCCAGGTCGATTTCGAGTCCGGCGACGAACATCAGGTAGACCTTGCCGATGTCGGAGAGGAGCTTCATCGTGTCGCTGTCGGCGTCGAGCCAGCCCAGCCCCTCGGGGCCGAGGGCGACGCCCGCCACCAGCAGGCCGATCAGCCCCGGCAAACGCAAGCGCTCGAACACGGGCGGCACGAGCAGCGACACCAGCAGCAAAACCGTGAAAGAAGCGAGGGGATTATCGAAGGTCATTTAGGGAATGGCCGGTGGACGAAAGCGAATTTGCGCGTGGCTTACTATTGACTTTAGCCGATTCAAACAAGTAAGCAATAGGTTTTTTGCTATATTTTTTGGCGCGGCGGGTGCGCGAGACAACGATCGCCCAAACGCTCCGAAGAGAATTGTCACAGCGGCGATCGAAGCGTTCCCAAGACTGCGCTATGCTATTGCGCTAAATCTAGCTAGATTGTCCAAACGCTTCGGAGGTCGCGATCGCCCGATCTGGCTGCGACTCCGACGGCTCGGCCATACGAGGTCACACAATGACGCAAGCACTCGAAATTCAGCCCGCAGCGGCGACTGAGGTCCGGATCGGCTACCGGCTGGCGATGCCCGACCCGACGAACCACCTGCTGGCGCTGACGCTGACGGTGGAGAACTGGCGCGATCGCGTTCTCGACGTAAAGCTCCCGATTTGGACGCCCGGTTCGTACCTGACGCGCGAGTATGCCAAGCAGCTTCAGGACTTCCGCGCGATCGACGCCGATGGCCGACCGCTAGTCAGCGAGAAGGCAGCGAAAAATCACTGGCGTGTCGAGTGTGGTGGCAGCGAGATTATCGAGATTCACTATCGCCTATTTGCCTATGACCTGACCGTCCGGACGAACCATTTCGATCGCACCCATGCCTTTATCGTCGGCGCGGCGACCTTCTTTCGCATTCCCGGCTACGAGCAGCAGCCGATCGAGGTCGAAGTCGTGCCCCCCGAGTCGAGCTGGCAGGTGGCGACGACCCTGGAGGAGCTGGAGCCCGGCAGACATGGCCCCCGCTTCCGCGCGCCGGACTTCGATACGCTCGTCGATAGCCCGTTCGAGATCGGCATCCACGAGACCTTCGAGTTTGAAGCCTGCGGCAAACCCCACGCCTACAAGGTCTGGGGCAAGCACAACGGCGACTTGGCGAAAATTAGCGCCGACACCGCCAAAATTATCGGCGTAGAGGCCGAGCTGTTTGGCGACGGCCTGCCCTACGATCGCTACTTATTTATCCTGCTGTTGGCGGAAAACAGCTACGGCGGCCTGGAGCACAAAGACTCCTGCGCGCTGATTTTCCCGCGCTTTAAGCTGCGCGCTCGCGATGACTACGATCGCTTTATGCAGCTCGTCGCTCACGAGTTCTTCCACCTCTGGAACGTCAAGCGGCTGCGTCCCCAGGCGATCGAGGCGTTCGACTACGATCGCGAGAACTACACCCCCTCACTATGGTTCTGCGAAGGCGTCACGAGCTACTACGACATCCTGATTCCGCTCTGGGCGGGCATTTACGATGTCGGAACGTTCCTGAGCAGCCTCAGCAAAGACATTACGCGCTACCTGAAGACCCCCGGTCGCCTGGTGCAGCCGCTGAGCGAGTCGAGCTGGGACGCCTGGATCAAGCTCTATCGCCGCGATAGCAACAGCGACAACTCGCAGATTTCCTACTATCTGAAGGGGATGATGGTGTCGCTGCTGCTCGATCTCGAGATTCGCAAGCAGTCGAACAACGCCCGATCGCTCGACGACCTGATGCGATCGCTCTGGCGCAAGTTCGGACAGGACGAGCGGGGCTACAGTCAGGACGAGCTACTGGCCGAGTGCACCGCGATCGCCGGAACCGACCTGACGGAGTTTTTCGATCGCTTTTTGCACGGCACCGACGAGCTGCCGCTGGGCGAATACCTGGAAGACTTCGGCCTCGCGATCGAGCCCCAGTCGGCAGACGTGCCCAGCTTCGGCGCGCGCCTCGCAGAAGACGACAACAGCCGCGCGATCGTCAAGTTCGTCGAAGTGGGCTCCCCGGCGCAGCGAGCGGGCATCGCACCGGAGGACGAAATCCTGGCGATCGACGGCTACCGCGTTACGGCCAAAGCGTTTAGCTCGCGGCTCCAGGACTACGCCAGCGGCGATACGGTAGCGATCGCCTTTTTTCACGACGACGAGCTGCTAGAAATCTCCGTGACGCTCGGCGAGCCGCAGCCGAAGTCTTATCGCCTCGTGCCAGTCGAAGCGCCCAGCGAAACCCAAGCCACCAACTTCCAGGCGTGGCTGCGCGCGGCGCTCGGCGACGCTTAGGCGCTGCCGTTCTCGAGGCGGCTCTCGGCGGCCACCTCGGCGGGAACGGTTTCGTAGCTCTGGCCGAGCAGCTCGAGGGCGTGGGCGAGAAGCTGCTCGATATGGAGCGGTACGGCCACGCAGCGATCGGCCCCGCTAGCGAGGCAGCGCGCTTCGTCTTCCGGGTGGCGATCGTTGCCGAAAACGACGATACGCATCGCCTCGCGGCTGTAAGAGTCTCGCAGCAGCGCGATCAGCTCGTCGCCGTTGCTGCCGTCCAGCCGTCGATCGACGATCGCCACCACCGGGCGCAGCACGCGGATTTGCTCCAGGGCCGTCGCACCATCCAGCATCCAAATCACCTGGAGGCCCGCAGCCGTCAGCACGTCGCAAATCAGCGTCGCGTCCTCTTCGTGGCTACCGATCAGCACGATATGTCCGCGCGAGGGGTGGGCGGCGCGCGTCGGCGGTGCGGGCGCGCTGGGCAACGGCGGCGCTTGACCGAGCTGAGGTAGCGAGACGGTGAAGCACGAGCCCACATCCGGCTCCGACTCGACTTCGATTTTGCCGCCGTGCAGTTCCACGAGCTGTTTGGTGAGCGCCAGCCCCAGGCCCGTGCCGCCGTACTCGCGGGTGTAAGTGCCGTCGAGCTGGCGGAAGCTCTCGAACAGCAGCGCCTGCTGGTGCTTTGGGATGCCGATGCCGGTATCTTCGAGCGCGAAGACGACCTGCTGCCGCCGCCGGGTAACGTGGAGCGTTACGTAGCCGCCTGCCTGGGTGAACTTAATGGCGTTGCTGAGCAGGTTGAACAGGATTTGGTTGATGCGCGCGCGATCGGCGCGGAAGCGATCGAGCCCTTCGGGAATATCGAGCCGCAGGTCGAGCTGGATGCCGTGGAGGGTGGCGCGATCGATCGCCGCGCGAATCAGGTGGCGCGCCAGGTTCGAGAGCGAAAAGTCCGTGACGTTGAGCTGGGTCGCGCCGGACTCGAGTTCGGTCAGATCTAGCAGGTCGTCGATTAGCTCCAGCAGGTGTTCGCCGCTGTCGTAGACCGTCTGAAGGTATTCGCGCTGTTTGTCGTTGAGCGCGCCCAGCGACCAGCGCAGCAGCGTTGAGGACATACCGATAATGCAAGCCAGCGGCGTACGCAGCTCGTGGCTCATCATCGACAGAAACTCGGTGCGCGTTTGGCGGGCGGCGCGGGCATTGCGGATGGCGTTTTCTAGCTCCTGGGCGTGATGCTCGATCGACTGTTCGGCCAGGTATTTTTGGTGCTGGATTTCGGCGATCGCGTGGCCCTGCTCGACCGCGAGGCTCATATCCCGCGCGACGTAACCGAGGAAGTCGAGATCGCTGTGCGACCAGTTGCGCGCCGCCTGCTGATGGGCGAGCAGCACGCCCCAGAGATTTTCGCCGACGAACAGGGGCGCGACGGCCTGGGCCCGCACCTGCATCTGCGCCAGCGCCTGACGGGTGCGATCGGAAAGGGGCTCGGCCTGGAACACGTCGGCGATCGCCAGCGGCGGCTGCGGGTGTTCGAGAATATGGCGGGGCGGCAGCCCAGCAGCCACCTCGAGATCGCACGCCTGGAGCGATTCGATCGCCGGGACGGCCAACGCTTCGTACAGGATCGACCCGTCTCGGCCCGCCGGTTCGTTGGAGTTGTGCCCCGAGCGTGAGAATTGATAAATCGCCAGGCGATCGAGTTGCAGGAAAGCCCGCGCCCGTCCGATCGTGTCGCGGAGGATATCGGCCAAGCCGATCGGGCGCTCTGTCGGCGGGTCTTCGGCAAGCCGGGAGGTCGGGTCGAAATCGATTGGCACTGACTCGTCGCGAGCGGCGCTGACGTGCATATCGATCGCGTCATGCTCCGCCTCCCAAGCGGCAATCAGCTCGAGGACGCAACGCCGCACTAGCCCCTCGGGGGGTCGCACGCGCTTCGAGACTTCCAGAGCGCGGCGGCGGATTTCCCGCGCGTCGTCGTCGTTCCAAATCGGGTTGCCCGCCTCGAGAAACCGCGCCACGGCCTCGCGATCGAAGGCGATTTCGGTGTCGTAGATCCGCGCCGCTTCGCCGTCGCCCGCACAGCGCACGCCCAGCACGACCGCGCAGACTCGCTCGGATAGCGCGATCGTGAGGTGCGCGCGCGAATCGAGTCCTTCCCAGCGCTCGCCGTGGCCGACGATCAGCCGATCGCCGTCCGGACTGCCCAGGATCGTCTCGCAGAGCCACGCTTGCAGGCGATCGAGGGTCGATGCGTGCAGCGTATGCCGCCAGGCCAGCGTGTGGAAGTAGCTCATAGCGAGGACGGCCTCTCTAGTACGACACGGAGTTGGGCACGAACCACCGATCGGCGGACTTCTGCGCCTGTTCCGTACGGGAACATTGCGTCCGAGCGACAGGCCAATGCCAGGTTTACTTCACGTCCGGTTGGCGAAAAAACAACTGGCGAGAAACTTCCGAGTAAAACTTTTATAAAATCTGTACGAATGTAAAATCTGCCCGAAAGCAGTCTGTATGAAAGTCGCGTGCGCGATCGAAGAGCCGCGTCCGATCGTGGCGGAACCCCAAAGACGTGCTTCACCGTTAGGCGAAGATTCCGAGAAGATTGCAGCGTTAGGCGCTTGGAAAAGCGCGAGCTATATCCGAAGCCACGTTCAAGACTAAGTCCGATCGTCGGAAATGTCGGCTATCGATCGTCCAAACTTCCAATTTCCCGCCGCCTGGAAAATTCCTCGCCCTTCGTAAAGACGCACGGATACTGCCGCTCGCCTATTCCGCGCGCTAGCTGTGGCTCGGAGAGTTTGAGAGCGATGCACGCGTCGGCCACCTGCGATCGCACGCGTCGGTAGCCGAGGCCCCGCCCACACCCTGTAGAGTCTGTGGCGGAATCTGTGGCGGAGTCTGTGGCGGAATCTGCGGAATTGAAGCTCGGAGCGCTTACTCGCTTGACGGTTCGTTCGGCTCGCCCTAAAGCGTGTCGGGATCGACGCCCAAGGCGCGGAGCTGGTCGGCGAGTCGCGTCGCCCACTTCTTGGCGCGTTCGGTGCGCTGGTTGGCCTGCCGCAGCTGGGACTCGGCCAGGTCTGCACGCTTCTCGTTTTCGTCTCGGGTCATGTACTCCTGCTGGGCTAGCTCGTAGCCCGTCGGCAGCACCAGACCGTCGTTGTCGCACCAGCGCAGCCACCAGTCCTCGCAGTTTTCGACATTGCCCGACCACAGCATCAGCCCGAGCCCGACCTGGTCGAGCCAGACGGGTGCGCTACCGCGATCGACCTTGGCGATCTCGAAGAAGCACTTGCCGCGCAGCTCGAAGATATGCAGCGGTGTGTCGCCCAATCGCAGGGTCGGATCGTAGACCACGTAATAGCTGACGCGCATCCGTTCGTAGAGCGCCAGTTTCTGGCCCAGCTCTTCACCCGTGCGATCGGAAACGACCTCGATCGTCACATCGGGCGGCTTGCCAAACTGCCAGAGGAAATAAGGGTAGTGGCGGCGTTCCCACCAGTCGTCGGCCACGTCCAGACTCAGCAGCACGTCCGGCACCACCAGCGGCTGGCCGTTGGCGTGAAGGATTCCCACGTTGGCTTCGACGAGGAACGACTGCCCGCGCAAGGAGGTGTAGAGCGAGTCGATCAGCAGGCGCTTTTGCTTGGCGATCGCGAAGTCGTCGATCGGGGTCGTGCTGTCGGCCACGAGGTCGCGCAGACCTGCAAGCATTCCGTCATCCTGGAGTGGAGCAGACTGAACCATAGCTTCGTGCGGGTAGTGTGAAAATCCGGGTCTGGTGAAGATACCCGAGGGCGTGTCATCAATTGACGCCAAATTCATTGCGGCTCGGGCAGTTGAACGCCCGAGCCAAAATAAAACTAGGGGCGGAAAACCCACATTGGGTGAGGACTGAAAATTTAATCAATGACAGCCCCTAGAGTAGCGCTCGGAGGGCGAAACGGTCTCATCATCCCCTGCGAGTTTCGCGCTCCGTAACATTCCCGTGGGCGATTCCGCACGACTGACAAGCACCTCTCTATTGGCGCTCCGCCAAAAATTGGCGATCGTACGGACGATCTAGCGCCCGCGCAGCGTCTCCGCGATAACGTCGACTCGCGGCCCATAGCCCTCAGCGAATTCACCCGGAAGCTGGGACACGACCCAAAACGTTTGCCCGTCGATGTCGCCGAGGATGACTTGCCCGAAGACGGGGATACCGCTGTCGGTTTCCGTCTGGAAGTTCCAGCGCACCACCTCCCACGGGTAGAACGTCGAACCTGGCATTACGGAAGTGACGGTTCCGTCGATCGGTTCGATGCCCTCGCGATCGGCCCAGCCGCCCGTTCCCGCGACGCGTCCCAGTCCTTCTTCGAGACCGATCGCGGGCTCCGGCCAGAAAATTTCTAGGTAGGCGTCTTCGTTGGTGATTTCTCCCTGGTAGCTGGCCGTGAGGCGCACCCGGCTCTCGCGATCGCCAGTCTCGACGCTGGGCGTGAAGCGTCCGACGGGGACGGCCATTTCGAGCGGTACGCCGTCGGGTCGGTAGGGTTCGAGGTCGATCGCGACGGGCTCGCCTTCGACGTTGATGGTGGCTTGGATCGGCAGAGGCGGCTGCTGGGCGAGGCGCTCGAGTGTCGGGGTTGCGGCGGGCGCGGCATCGCTCGGGCGTGGGGCGGCCAGGCTCGCGGCGAGGGGCGCGATCGACAGACCGAGAAGTACTAGGAGCAGGCTGCGCTGCGGCATCGGAGAGGAAGGCGAGGACATAGTGAAGTAATGGCGTGAGCGATCGGGTGGTTCCATAGGGCACATCTTCAGCGGTACGGGCAGGCGTTCCGCAGAGTCTGCGCTGAAAGCTGCGTTTGCAAGATAGCGGGCGATCCCCAACCGAATTGCTGCGCTACGGGCGGTTCGTAAAGTGGAAGCGCGCGACGCCCAAGGTTTGCGCCTGAGCGCGATCGCCCGTCGGAGCCGCCCGTACCCGCCACTGGTAGACGCCCGAAGCGCGCGGCGTGTAGTGGAGTCGCAGCCGCAGCGTCACGCGTTCGCCCGGGGCGATCGGCTCGACGAACTGCACCGCCAGACGATCGAGATTGCGGGCATCTTCGGCGACGATCGTCACTTCAACATCCGTATCGACATCCTTACCGGCATCCGTCGCGTCGCTATCCGACGACAGCGCCCGACGCTCGGCGCGGGTCGAGTCGAGATCGAAACGCCAGCCGCGATCGAAACCGTTAATCTGCTCGAACTCTAGCTGCGAGAGGGGCTCTCGGGCGTCTTCGGGAACCGCCACCGTGAAGGTAATGCGGCCACCGGGGACGCTGGTGCGGTCTTCAAAGCTGACCGCAGATTCCAGGTCTAGCGCGGACTCGAAGAAGGTCGTGCCGTCGGCGAGCTGGCCGGTGCGGGCGGGGGCGGCGAGGGTGGCGATCGCGAAGGCGATCACCGCGAGGCTGCCAGCGGGGCGAACGAATCGGAGCGGGCGAAATTTCGTCATGGCGATCGGGCGGGTCGGTCTAAACCGGTCTGATATCGGGGATCGGGCTAAGTCGAGCTCCCTAAGATCGACGATACCAACGGGCGAGGCGTTCCGGCGAGACGCCCAGCGCCAACCCCAGCAAAATCCCCTGATTGATCGCCGTTGTCTTCCAGATGCCCAGCTTCTCCCAGCGGCGCGCCGAGGTGGTAACGGCCAGCGGCAGCGTCTCGATGCGGCCCAGCTTGGCGGCTTGGCGCACCAGCATGTAGTCCTCGGCGATCGCCAAGTCGGGAAAGCCCCCCAGCTCGCGAAACGTCTCCGCCCGCAGGAACAGACCCTGATCGCCGTAGGGCAGATTTAGATAGCGCGATCGCCAGTTCGCCCAGCGCTCGACTCGTCGCATGGCCGGATCGGGGCTGTCGGTTTGCAGCTCGAAGGCTCCGAGGCTCGGCAGCTTGGCAAAGGGGAGCGCCGAGTGGAGTAGCGTCCCGCGCACGAACAGATCGAAGTGCTCCGGGAGTCCGGTATCGCCGTGAACGAATAGCAAAATCTCGCCCGTGGCGGCTTCTGCGGCGGCGTTGCACTGGTTAGCGCGCCTCTTTGCCGTGACGACTTCGACGGGAAAGGGCTGCGATCGCGCGATTTCCACCGTCTCGTCCCGGCTGCCGCCGTCGGCCAGCAAAATCTCGATATTCTGCCCGCGCGAGAGCGATTGCAGCGTTGCGGCGATCTTGCCCGCTTCGTTGTAAGTCGGCACGATCGCGCTGATTTTGCGCTGTGCCCAGCCGGTGGCTTCCGCGAGGCGCGGCAGGTCTTCCGGGCGATCGATATCGTCGTAGGTCGGCAGCATGGCGACGGTCAGTTCGGCGCGCTTGGCGGCGGCGACGGTCAGCTCGAGAACGCGATCGGTGCTCCAGGGGATATCTGAGAACAGAGCGCGATCGAGCCGATTTCTCGCGGAACTGTCGGGCGGGCGGTTGGCGGCGATCAGGTAGTACCCGCCGTCGCGCGCGGCTCCGAGGGCGATATCGGCGCGATCGAGCGCGGCAAAAGCGCCGCTCAGATCGTCCGCCGTCACGAACGGACAGTCGATGCCGATAATCAGCGCCCGATCGTAGCCGTCGTCCCACGCTCGCACCAGCGCCCGCCCCATTTTCGCGCCCAGGTCGCCCTCACCTTGGGGAACGTAACGGTGTTGCCCGCCTTCGCAATCCAGCCAGCGACGCATTTTGCCGCGATCGCCGCCGGTAAAGCAGACCTCGATTTGCCGGTCGATTTGCCGATTTTCGGGCGAACTCAACGCTGCCCAGGCCGAAGCCCGCCCGATCGCGATTTCCGTCATCCAGCGCTGCAACAGCGCCGCCCCGCGCGCGCCGACGCCGGGAATCAGCCGGGTTTTGGTGCGGCCCGGTTCGGGGTAGCGGGTAAAGACGATCGTGCGGCAGCGTGAAGAGGGCATGGCGGCAAAGGCGAGAGGGGATATATCGATCGAAATCGAGTGGGATGGGGAGCGCGATCGGAGCGAGATTTCGGAGCGCGATCGCGGTGGGCAAGCATCGCCGGGAACCGTTTGGGAACCGTTTGGAAACAGTTCGGAAACCGTAATGGGGCGCGAATCTGTCAAAATCTTAAAATCTCAGCGAAATCTCAGCGGAATCTCAGCGGACTGCGGCCACGAACGCACGACGTTTGCCAAACGGCATTTGCCAAGGCGATCGGCAGGTCGCCGCACGCAGCACGCCCCCGCCCGTATCGAACGGTATCGAACGATCCAGGAACCGTTCGGCGATCGACGCTAAGATCGCACACTATCAAGTTGCCGTCTGCGTGTATCTACTGCCTTCTCGGGCTTCTCCGACCCCGCGCCTGCTATGACGAAAACTCCGGATAAACCCCGCCGCCAGCGCCGCCGGACGCGGCGCGAAGAACGTGCGGCCAAGCGTGCGGCACTCCAGGCAGCCAAGCGCGCCGCACACCGTCCGGCCAAAGCGCCCCCATCGAAAATTACCCGCGTCGATTCCGAGCACCTGCTGAATCCGGAGGTCGCCCCCAAGTCGGGAACTCGGGCCGATCGCGCCCACGTGCGGGTGAACTCGACGCTCGATACCGCCAAGCGGGCGATGAATGCCGCTTGGGGCTGGCCGCTATTTTGGCTGGCGGCGCTAACGTCGGTGGGCTTTACGGGCATCGGTGCGCTGGCGTGGCTGTTTTCGATGCCGCCGGTGCCGGACTGTAGTCGCATGGAGCTGCTGACGTCCGATCGCGAGCGGCTCCACTGCGCCCAGGAGCGGGCCGACTCCGGCGAGCTGCGCGATATCGAGTGGGCGATCGATATGGTGGCGGACTGGGACGGCGATCGCGACCTGGCGCGTGAAGGGCAACAGCTCCTGGAGCGCTGGGCCAACGACATTATCGAACTGGCCACGCGAGCGGCGGATGCGGGAAACCTGGAGCGGGCGATCGACCTGCTCGATCGCGTACCGCGCGACAGCCCCAGCTACGCCGCCGCCCAGGAAACGCAGCTTCGCTGGGAGCAAAGCTGGCGCGAGGGCAGCGCGATTTTCGAGCGCGTGCTGGCCGCGCTCAATGAAGAAAACTGGCGCGAGGCGGAGTACCAGGCCGAGCAACTCGCGTTTATGAGCGACTTTTACTGGTACGAGGTGCGCTACAAGGACGCTACTACCCGCGTCGCAGCCGAGAAAGAGGGTCGCCGCAAACTCGAGCGGGCCAAAGAATTTGTCAAAGGCAGCAGTAGCCCCCGAGATGTTTACGCTGCGCTGGAGTCGATCGGGCAGATCGAGCGGGGAACCTTTGCCCGCGCAGCCAGCCAGCCGCAGATCGACGACTGGAGCAAAAAGCTGCTGAACTGGGCGATCGAGCGCAAGCGCGAAGACCGCATCGAAGAAGCCCTCGCCGCCGCCAAAATCATCCCGCAAGAGGCCGAAACCTACGAACGCGCGCGCGACCTGGTGGCGCTGGCCCAGTCGGAGCAGGTAATTCAGTCGGACTTTTCGCCCCTGTCGATTTCGCTGCCCGAGCAGATCGCGCTGATTTCCGACGCTCAGGCTGTGGCGGCTCAGATGTCGCCGAAGCACCCCCTGTACCGCTCGACCCAGGCGATGCTGCTGCCCTGGGAGATGTACCTGGAAGACCTAATACAGCTTCAGGTGGCCAGTGGCGTCGCTAGCTTCGGCCAGCCCGCCGCTTTCCGAATGGCGATCGACCAGGCCAAGGAAATCGCGCCCGATCGCCCCGGCCGTATCTACGCCCAGACGCTGGTTTCCGGCTGGAAACGCGAACTCGAGCGCATTGAAGATAAGCCGCTGATCGAGCGCGCTCGCGCCCTGGCTCGCCTGAATACCATTGAGGGCTACAAAGCGGCGATCGCCCAGGCCGAGAAGCTCCCGCGCGATCGCGGTTCCTGGGTCGATGCCGAGGCGCTGATTTCCTGGTCGCGCGGCCAAATCGAAGCGATCGAAGATCGGCCGATCCTCGATCGGGCGCGTCAGCTCATCGCCGACAACAAAATCGACGACGCGATCGCCCTGCTCAAGGAAATCGACTCCGGACGATCGCTCTACGCCGAAGCCCGCCAGACGATCGCCGAGCTGAGCCAGCGCGAGCTAATCGAGCGCGATCGCCCGATTCTCGACAGCGCCATCGAACTGGCCGAGGACAACAAGTTCACCGAAGCGATCGCGATCGCCGAGGACATCCCCAAAGACAGCCCGCTCTACCGCGAGGCACAGAACCGCATTACCCAGTGGGTGCGCGATCGCGACACGCGCCGCGAGGGTATCGAACGGCGCGATCGCCGCCCCGGGAGCCCCGAGGGAATCGAAGGGCGAGAAGGAACAATTGACGCGCTGCAACCCCGAAGCGAACCCGCAGCCCCTGCGAGCCGTCCGCCCGCTACGCCCGAGGCGGTCAGTCCCGCGCTCGTCCCAGTCAGTCCGGCTCCGGTCGAAGAACCGAAGCCCCAGCCCGCTCCGGCCCCAGTGACGGAGCCAGCCCCGGCCGCAGAACCAGCCCCAGCCGCAGAACCAGACCCCGCGCCCGCTCCGCCCCCCACGCCAGCCCCGCCACCGCCAGTGATACCGCCCGCCCCCCCCACCACAGACGTCGCCCCCGCCGAAACCACCACCGAACTGGTGGAGTAGCCCGGCGACCGTTAAGCGAGGCCGCTACAATAGGGGGCGCAGCCGCAAGGTCGCACTAGCTCGATCGCCCCGAGTTGCCAAATGGCGCGATCCGAGCATCTGCAAGTTTTGGAGAGGGTTTCGCATGAGCAGCGTCGTTACGTCCCGTTCCGTCGCCACCGACACGCCAAGCAGTTCCAGCGAGTTCGCCGACTTCGTTCAAGAGACCAGCGCCCTGACCAAGCGCTTGTTCGTACAGCTTCAGCGCCGCCCCACAACGCTGATTGCGGGCATCATTCAACCGCTGATGTGGCTGTTTCTATTCGGCGCGCTGTTCCAGAACGTGCCCGCTGGAATGTTCGGCGAAAGCCAAAACTACGCCCAGTTCCTCGGCGCGGGCGTGATCGTCTTTACGGCCTTTGGCGGCGCGCTCAATGCCGGACTGCCGGTGATGTTCGATCGCGAGTTCGGCTTTTTGAACCGACTCCTGGTCGCGCCGCTCGTCTCGCGCTACTCGATCGTGGCAGCCTCAGCGCTGTTTATCGTCACGCTCAGTCTGGTGCAGGCAGCGACGATCGTCGTGGCGGGCGCGTTTTGGGGCGCGGGTCTGCCGGGAATCGGCGGGCTGATGGCGATCGTGGCGATCCTGTTGCTGCTCGTCCTCGGCGTTACCGGCCTCAGCCTCGGCCTTACCTTCGCGCTCCCCGGCCACATCGAGCTGATCGCTGCGATTTTCGTCACCAACTTGCCGCTGCTGTTCGCCAGCACGGCCCTCGCGCCGCTCTCGTTTATGCCCGGTTGGCTGCAGGTGGTCGCCAGCCTCAACCCCCTCAGCTACGCGATCGAGCCGATTCGCTACCTCTACCTGCACGAGGCTTGGTCGTTGGGGTCGATCGTGATGGCTGGCCCGTTCGGCGAAGTGAGTTTCGGGGGCGCGCTGGCAATTCTGGCCGGGTTTGCCGCGCTGGCGCTGGCGATTATCCAGCCGCTTTTGCACCGTCGCTTTGCCTAGGGTATGTCATCAGTTAGCGCCAGACCCTTTACGGGGTTAAGCCGTCGATCGTCCGACCCAAAAGTAAAGCCAGGGGCTGAACCCCTCTCTGGGTAAAGGCTGCGAGTCTGATTGGTAAAAACCCCCAGCTCAGTCTGCCGAACCAGCGACGTTAAACAGCACAAAGTCTCGCCTTATACTTGTCTGTAAAATCCCTTCTTCGCGAAAACTGAAGTAACACTCTATGACTGCCCTCCTTGCCAGCCGCTCGTCCCGTCTGTTCCGCTGCGCCGCCGCAACCTTTGGCGCGATCGCGCTCTGGGCTGGCGGCACGGCGATCGCCTCTGCCCAAAGCTCGCTCGGTCAGTCCACTTCAGACGCCTTTAACGACCTGCGTCAGGACAACGAGCGCGATCCGCTACTCGGCGGCTCGGATATCGACATGATGGATCTGATCCACCGCGCCAACCTCAGCGGTGGCCGCACCCTTGCAGAATTTATCAGCGGCCAGTCGGCCCAAATCGACAGCGCCGCCTCTGACTTCCGCGCCCTACAGCTCCAGCGCATCCGCCAGGGCCAGAGCGCTTCGATCGCCACGCCCGATGCTATCTCTACCCAGCTGAGCGAGTAGTCCCAGCGCCCTCTATCCACAAACACCCCGGATGACGTCGGAAGAGCTGCTCGAGCGCTACAGCCGAGGTAAATACGACTTCCCCTGGACGAACGTCGAAGGCCAGTTGTTCGACGGTGCGCGCCTGCCCGGACTGCGGCTGATGCGCGCCAAGCTGGCCCGGTCGAGCTGGAAGTCGGCGGAACTCGATCGCTTGCAAGGTCTGAAAATCGACGCGCCCGGAAGCTGTTTCGCGGGTGCGTCGCTGATGGGCTCTGTCCTGTCTAAAGCCAACCTCGCCGGAGCCGATCTGCGCGGAGCCGACCTGACCGGGGCCGACCTGTCCGGCGCGAATTTAGAAAACGCCCAGCTCGATCGCGCCACCCTACGCGGCGCACGACTCGATCGCGCCAACCTCAGCGGCGCAACTTTTGAAGCTTCGACCTGGGAAAAGCTCAGCGCGATCGACGCTTGTTTCGACGATGCGACGATCGCCCCCGACGGCACAGCTTGGGCGAGCTGGCAGGCCGCTCACCTGCAAGCGCCAGAGCCGGAAGATATCGACGAGCTACCGATCGATGACGCCGCCGAACCGCTCCTATCGGCAGACGTACTGGCCGATCGCACCGACCCGCGCCGCACCTTCACGCCGCGCGTGTTGTCCCTAGAGAACTACAAGCCGGACATTGCTCGCTTTTCACCGCGCGGCCTTCAACGCGGTTCCCCGTTCGAGAACGTGTCGCCACAGCTGCTCGGGTTCCAGACGGCAGGCTATGGAGCGGCGGGGCTACTTTTAGGGCTGCGCGGCGTGCCGCTCTTCGCGATCGCGGTGTTGGCACTGGCGATCGTCGGCTGGCGCTGGGATCGCCAGCTCACGCTCGTCGCGCCGTTTCTGACAACCGTGACCGTCCTGGCGATGCTGGTTCCGCTCCAGGGTTTACTGGTCGTGCTGCTGTTCGTCGCGATCGTCATGTCGATCCTGACGCTGAATTTCACGTTGCAGTACGGTCTGCTCGCGGGGCTGCGGAATGCGCTCTGGATTGCTTGCTGGGCGATGCTGTTTTTACTGCTGATGAACGGTTTCTTTGGCGTCCTCGGCGGCGAGATCGAGCCGTGGCTGGGCGGTTTGGCGCTCGCCAGCGGCGCGCTGACCCTGGCCGGATCGTCGTTGTGGATCGACCTGGCGCAGCGCGGCTACAGCGAACGGCAGGCGCTGGAAGTTTGCGCGCTGTTCGGATGCGGCAGTTTGTCGGTGGGCTGGTTTGTGGCAGCGGCGATTGGCTAGTGCAGCGTCAAGACTAAAGATTAGGGGAAAGGGTATGGTGAGAGGCATGGAATGTAGCCGAGCCTCATGCCGAAA
>ERZ1740068.436-NODE-436-length-20955-cov-3.686890_pt1 | contig 20955 bp, 18 predicted proteins | sample MGYA00581735_ERZ1740068 | MGnify/ENA primary metagenome ERZ1740068 (study PRJEB43018, sample SAMN04849740) | marine metagenome | isolation source: floating plastic debris | place: Pacific Ocean | collected 2008-08-30 | study: EMG produced TPA metagenomics assembly...
CTGGGGACTGTTCTGCTGTGACTGTGACACGGCTTGTACATGGTGAGGGCTCTGTGAGGATACTGGCTAGAGTGTCATCGGACTCCTGCAACCTGCACGATAGTTCTTTCGCGCGCCTTTCCAGCTTGCTGTCATTCTCGTCAAAGACCTTGCTGCGCAATCGTGCAGCCCCGTTCAGGATGCCAAAACGGGTCATGGCATCGTAGGTTGGCGCGAAAAACGCCCGGACGGAGTAAGAGCCAGTGTTGTCAAATTCAGATATGTAATCTTCTGCTCGCGCTACGCCTGCTTCCACATGTGGGTGCTCCATCCAATACCGTCCGAGTGCAGCAGGATTTTCTATTATCGGCTGTTGGGCAATCGCATTGGACCAAGATAGTAGGCGGGAATTTTCAATTCCACCTGTTGCCATCACAGCCAGCTTTGGCTCCAAAATCATGGCACCATCGCCGCCGGTCTCGCGCAGATGGAGTCGAATTCGGCGGTCTTGTACCATTTCCACATGTGCCACCCGACTTCTCATGCTCATAAAGCAGCTGTTCGAATTGTTCAGGAACGCAAAATATGCATCTGCAAAGCTCAGCGTTTCGCTGAAGGCAAAGCTTATCTCGTTTAAATCATCCGAGATGTTTTGTGTGGCTGTTGGGGGAAGTCCAAGAACTGTGTCGGTACGTGCAGCGTATGGATCCAGATCTGCCTTCGTGATCGGCCAGCCCGTATGGGGAATATCGTCGCGTTGTATGAAATCATGGGCATCGAGTGGGCGGCAGTACCCCGCCCAATGATTGCCCGACCCGCCAAACATCATCAGGCGCGCCTGATCGAGCTCGTAATAGGGATCGCCAATCACTTCACCTTTGTAAAGGTCTTGCGCCTCACCGGTGTAAGTATCCTCTCCTGCCTCCAGCAGCAGCGTACCGATCCCACGCGCATCAAGCGCCTGCGCTAGCGTCAGACCGGCAGGGCCCGAGCCTATAATAACGACGGGTGGCAGCGGCAAGTTTGCCAATTGATTAAAATCGAGGATCATTAGGTCTAAGCAAGTTCTATCAGGGTTTTGGGGATATTGTTCTTCCGGTCGCCCCTGATGGGATCGTCCCAGCCATAACCGAAACAGGTGTAATCCTCGGGGAAGAGCTCATGAACAAGTCGGCACGCGGCTTTGTCAAGTGGCGGTGGGGCAGGCCAATCCAAGTCGAAGATTGTCTTCTTCCAACCCGCGCCTCGGCCGTCATGTGGCGTCCCAAATCGCGCGGGCCTTCTGTGTTTCCAGCGTGGGTCTCAAACCAGCCAATTACAGCGTCGAGCCCCTCCTCCATGTGGAACAACCGTCTGAGGTTTGCCACATCGATATGTTGGAGTGAGGTCGCGCTCCACCGCAGCCGCGACGGATGATCGTAATAATCCCGATCAAGTAAAGCGAGTGGTCCGAAACGCGCGCGCAGGTACTTTTCGATCGAGGTACCAGCGCACTTTAGCACATGGGCGAAGAAGATTGGGCGCCCTTTAATCCGTATGATCGGCATGGCCTCAGTCCTTCAGATCCGATGGCGATATCGACCGTGCGGGTGCCGAACCCGCAGGGCCCAAGCTCATGATGACGAGTGATCGCAGCGGCAGGTGTTCCGATAGATGGCAATCAAGGGTCATCGTCTGACCTGAATGATCCATCCGTCGGAATACGCAAAGTCAGTCATGTCTGGATCACTTGAAAGAGGCTCGTCCGGTACACGCCGCAGAAGCCATGCAAGCGACCCACCTGCAATGACGAATGGCGACGTCAAAAGGCCATAGAGTAAAGTGCGACGACGCATAGGTAAAAGCCCGATAGAACGTTAGCCATAGTTACAACCTTCATATCCATGGGGCCAAGGACAAAGCAAGGATAATGCCACTCGTGTGTCCGTTTTCGCTTTCTGTTGTGTTACACGGGAGTAGGTGTGCAGATAGCATCATGCGAGTTCTGTTTGGCGTGACCTAACCCATGCGTTGTATCATGAAATGTTGCATGACTATCGGTGTCTTCAGCACCCGACGCGCTGTCCACGGCGCAGCGTACCGAAGACGTCACGTCTCTCATTTTCGGGCCTGTCGCTTTTGTTGAAATTAAGAGAAGTTGTCGTATTGGGGTGTAACTGCGTGTCCAGAGCTATTTTTGTTTCATCCGACGGAGCACGGCTAACGATTTGCGATAGAGCAGTGGTGGTACGATATCGCGTATGACCCGTTGCCGTGCCTCGCTGCTGCGGGCATCCTGCGAGCCGGGCCTAGGCTTGAACACGGTAGATTGTTTGATCCGCCCCTCTTCCCATGTTGCAGTGTAGTAATAGAGTGCGATTGACAGGCGTGGCCGGTCTTCGGGGTGGTTCACGGGTTCGGGGTTGCCATGCATTGTATCCCGTCCCGTCGAGAAACAACACATGCGGTTCATGGGCGGGACAAAGCCTGCCACTTTTCGCGACATGTCATTGGTCCAAACTTCGAAAGAACCGCCATACTCTTCCTTCCAGTCTTCGTTGAGGTAGATCAGCAGGTTGAGCCGTCGCTCAAGTTTCATAATGTTATGAAAGTCAAAGTCTGCGTGGATATCCAGAAATCCGCCCGTATTGGTGCGGTGTATCCCGCCACCCTGAAAGTAGGGATCAGGGATGAGGCCCTTGATCCCTGACATTTCCTCCAAAAACTGAAGGAACGGTCTGGAGCCGAGCATGTTAAAGACGGCCCGTGAATAGGGTGGCATCCGGTCTGGACTGTAGGAGGTTTTCAATTTCTCGTTTGCGCTGCTGTTCTCCGGGGCTTTTTCCCCCAGTTCTAATGCTTCTTGCAGAACACGCTTAGTCACCTCGGGCGGTAGAAAGTTGTCGACGGAGGTGTAGTGGTATGGTGTCTTTGACTGATATGTTTCGGCAAGCCTAGCACCAGCTTTTTTTGCAGTGTCGCTGGAGAGAGTGAGTGTTTCGCAATCTACGGGAATGACTGGGGTCACTATGAACGCCTCGTTTCTGAATTGTACTAGGGAAATATCGGCGAAAGGTAGAAAAACATTCACTAAAATAAAGGTCAAGCACTCTGTCGTGCTGGTGCGGACAAATAGCTGATATGTGCGGCTTTGGTATCGGTCTTCTGGTTCGTATGGGGAGGCCTCAGACGCTCAGCGAAGGTCTTAAAGGCTTTGTTCAAATGAAGGCTTTCCCAAGGCACACTGCCCGGATTTCGCCATTGGGTTGTGTCACGGGCTCAAGATATCCAGCGGACAAAACACGCGATTCTCTGTTTTTAGTTCTTAAAAAGACTATTTCGTAGGCGCAATCACCCAAAAGTACGGGATAAATTCTACCTTTGATTGAATTATCATTGGTGGCGCCAATTAAGTCCCGATTATGGCTACTTTTGGGCTCCATCTGTTGGACAAGGATTAGCAATGCTGGTATTCTTAGTGCCATCTGTAAAGACGAATTAACGTCACCAAAAATCTGCGTGCTTAGCGAGGAAGTTATGAAGCTTAAAATTTTGGCAGCAACAGCTGCGATAGCAATCTGTAGTATTGGAAGCGCCGCAACCGCCGCTTCTTTGGCACTGACAGGCGGGGCTCCGGTTTTGGAAGTGGCCCCAGGTGTACCTGTCGGACAGGACTTCGTTCCTGAAATTCTGGCCGCTGGAGCATCACACTTGTACTCCGGGCCGCTGCAGTTGACAGCCGCAGGAAAAGTGCGCGTGACGTTCACGCTCGTCGCTGCAGAAAGTGGGTTCAGCAACTCGCTGCTACTTGATGGCTCGGAAATCATCACAGAAAGCCGTAACGGTCCTATCAGTGTAGACTTTGAGACTGGTGTGCTGGACGGAGAGACTTTCTCGACAATCGTAGGCCCGGGTGATCTGGCCGCCAGACTGTCGTTCGACACCAACGAAGCAGCCGTGCCTATCTTTGGTTCTGGCGATGATGAATTCGGCGTTTTCGCGGACTCCACAAAGATCGACAACCTGAAAATTTTCTGGTTGGCTCTGGATGATAGTGGTGCCAATGAAGATGATAACCATGACGATATCATTGTACGCGTAGAAATTTCCGCAGTTCCTCTGCCAGCCGGCGGCCTGCTGCTGCTGGGTGGTCTTGGTGGTTTGGTCGCGTTGCGTCGTCGCAAAAAATCCTAACAGCAACCTGCTGACATCATGATATGTAAAGGACAGTCTTAGGACTGTCCTTTTTCTTTGCGCGCAAGGGTATTGTGGCCATGCATGGCGACATCGCTGACCACGGGATGTCTATTCGCTTGGCAGGGCAGATCGCGCGGCGCACTATGGCGGTTGCCGATACACCTGATAATAGTGCGGGCTGGTTCATATCTGGATGAAGACGACGTCAAACACTATGCAGACATTTATGACAGAGCCTTTCCCGGGAGACTGCGCGCACCGGACGGGTCGGATAGCGAGCATCGTATGACATCACAGCAAACCGCCAAAACGGGATGGGACGGCTTTCTGGATATTCCGCCCTACTGGGCCGAGACAGCCAGTCTGGTCGCACCGCGGTCTTACATGCAGGACCGTTTTGACCCTGAATGTGAACATGTTCTTTTGGCGCGGCGCGAGGTAGATTACGGTGTGCTGCGTTTCCGCGTGGCTGACACCGAAGCTGCATTGCCCATCCCCATGGGGCGATTTCGCAAGGTCATGCCCAGATTGCCCCGCAGGGAATTGCGTGTTCCAGGCAAAGTTCTGTTCGATTTCCGATTGCGTGCGCCAGACAACTGGGCCCACTTCCTAAACAACCATCTGCCCATCTTCTTTGTACTCTGCGACCGTTTAGGATTGGCCTGGGATGAAACGCTGATCCTGCTACCCGGTAATACTCCGGATTACATCCATGCTGCGGCAAAGATCTTTGGTCTGGAGATACTTGCCAGCGACAAAGTGGTGGTCGGACGCTGCGTCCAGTTCGAGGCTGACCCGTGGATCGGCATTCGCAGCATCCGCGCACAATGGGTCCGCACACCACGAGTCGAGGCGGCGGTCGCAGCCGCCACGCAAAGCCGCGCCCCCCTCCCTCGCCGAGTTTTTCTGTCACGCCGGGACACGCGCCTGCTGTCCAATGTCACCGAAGTGGAGCAGTTTCTGGCAGACTATGATTTTGTCACTGTTTACGCTGAAGATCTCAGTGCCGCGGATCAGTTCCGTCTCTTTCGCGATGTCGAAGACATCGTGGCCATTCACGGAGCAGCTTTGGCACCATTGCTATACTGTCCGGCCAACAGCGCATTGCGTCAGCTTGTGGAAATTCTGCCTTGTGGGCATATGACAGATGTTTACCGGGTGATGGCCCAGCAGGTCGGGTGTGGATGGATTGGCGTACGAGGGAAGATGAAACCAGAATATGTCAAACCCGCCTATGACCTTGGGGCGGGGTTCTCCGCCTTCTCTCTGGATTCTTTTGAGGTTGATCTGAAGACGCTGGAGCTGGCGTTTGCCATGGCGTCCCACCCCATAAGGGAGTCCCCGTATGCTTAAGCCGAAAGTATTTGGGGTAGGGTTTCAAAAGACCGGGACGACAACCCTGGGCGTTATCTTTGACAAGCTTGGCTACAAGGTCGCCGGCTATGACGCGTTCCGCCAATTTGCGGGCCGTGACAGCCTGACATTGCAAGAGGTGGAGGCCCACGCCCTGGAGGTCGCGCGCGATGTGGATGCGGTCAAGGATTCACCCTGGCCCATTCTCTACCAGTCTCTGGACCGGGCTTTTCCGGGGTCGAAATTCATTCATGTCACCCGCGATCCCGACGCCTGGATCCGCAGCGCGGTCAAGGATTTCGGTTCCGATCCCAACCCGCTGCGCGAGGTCATATACGGATCGCGCTTTCCGCTTGGCAACGAGGCTGCCTGGCTGGCGCGTTACAACCGTCACAATGCAGAGGTGACGACGTATTTTGCCGACCGGCCCGATGATTTTCTTTCGATCCGTCTGGAAGACGGCGTCAGTTATGAAAAAGTCTGTGGATTTCTGGGTGAGCCGATCGTGGGCACGGGCGTGCCGCGTGCCAACACCCGATTGAAAAAGAAACTCAAGACGATCTGGTGGCGCCTCAGTCAGTCGGGCTAAAGGGGGCCGGCATGTTGAAAAGCCGAGTCCCTATTTCCATGATCTCGCTATGGCGGACCATGTCCTCGAACAGGGGATTCCCCGTCAAGGTCTGCCAGCGCGAAAAGACCTGATCACGCACTACCGCGCCCGAGACCTCTGTGCCGTCAAAAGAACTGCCATGCCCATAGACGGGGATGTCATCAAGCCCTTTTGTTCCGCGGGAAATCTCTAACTGGTCTGCAAGGTTGTCGCGGGCGGCTCGGTCGCTGATCAGGTTATTATAAAGCAGTGGCACTACGGGGGCGTCCTGCCAGATTGGCGTTGGGTTCAATGCCAGGCGCGCGTGTTCCAGATAAAGTGTGCGCTGTGCGGCCCGGTCGCCGGGGGTGGAGAAGCGCTCGGGCCATTTACGCAGGCGGCTGGCGAACAGGTTATAAGGGTCGCGCATCATCACGCCAAACCGCACGGATGCCCCGTGGCGGGCCTGTCGGGCTGTTAGAAAATCCGTCAGATGTGCCCACTGCATCTCGGCGATGCTGACATCCGCATAGCTCAGTACGATCCTGGGTTTTCGGTCGGTCAGGCGCAACCGATATTCGGTCATCCGGGCTGATTAGGGTGGGTTTTCGGGGCGTATATTATTATAAAAGACAACCGTGCCCGGGTTCTGGTTGAGCAGCCAATTGATCGTCACATGGTTGCCCGAGCGGCGCATGCCGAAGATCACGAAAATTTCGTAGTGCTCTGCCCGCGATACCCGCTTTTCAAGGCTGTGAAGCGTGGCCCGATGGAGCCTAGTCTTCGCGCTCTGAAGGATCCGGTGCAGGGCTGGTACGGACCGGACAGTACGGTGCAGAGGTGAGGACATAAACGGATATCCCAAACATTAAGTGCCGCAGGGCGGCCTTAGCCGCGCAATCGACACTGCCTTGTACGGAAGTGTCTGGAAAAGAACAGCCATTCCACGAAAAAAAGCGCCAACTGGTGTCAGGAATGTCTGGAAGTTAGGTGTGACAGCAAGCAAACGGCCCGTCATTAGATAGATTTTAGCCCATACCCGGAGACCGGGCACTAAAAGCCTGCGGACCTTGACATAACAGCGCCCAAGAACCTTGAAAGATGAAGGAATAGCCCTGATACGGGGACAATGCATAGTTCGACAGGGCCATTATCTCATGAGTAGCGAGCCCGAGAATAATCCACAGCGGATTGCCCGCCAGACAGAAGATCCAGAGCAGCGTAGAATCCCAGCCATTATCCATCAGACATTCGAGACAACAAATATCCCCAAGGGCATGTACGAGGCCGGAATGACCTGGGCCCAAAACAATCCCACGTTCGAATATCGGTTCTATACCAACGAGGATCGCCGCAACTACATCGCCGAACATTTCGATTCAGAGGTGGTTGCGGCCTATGATAAGCTGATCTTTGGAGCGGCCCGGGCTGATCTGTGGCGCTATTGCGTGCTTTGGGTCGAAGGCGGTGTCTATGCGGACCTCGACACCGTCTGCAAGACGGACCTGCGGGACGTCATCGGTTTGGACGAAGAGTTCATAGCACCCAATACGGGCCGTTCAGATGCAAATGCGTTTGCGGCCTTCACCGCTTTCATCTGTACCGTGCCTCAGCATCCCTTCATGAAAACCTCTATTGAACGGGCCACACGCCAGATTCACGCGGCGGTAGAAGTGGATGGTTTCATGGACACAGGCCCCGGTAACTTCGGGATCTCCATCAATCAGTATCTGGGGCGCCATGAGACGCATCCGCAACTTCCAGGTATGCATGAAGAAGGCGGGTTGCGTTATCGTTTGTTAGAGAAGGTTCTACCAGAGGATGGTCCACGCTGCGTGATGGATGGTGAAACAGTTGTCTTTTTGACCAAATACGACGGGTATCTGGACGACCTGCAAAGTACCGGCATGCCTCATTGGGCGGATTATCTTGGAAAATCAGGGGTATTGAATAGGTTGAACAGGATGGCCCGGCCCAATCTCATTCTGACGCGGCTGTTGTTTCCCGAAGCCTTCGGTTTGATGGCGCTGGTGCAGGTCTTTATGGCAGGTCTGCAGATGTTTTCGGACATCGGCATTAGAACATCCGTAATCCAGAACAAGCGCGGCGATGACGAGGATTTTCTGAACACGGCTTGGACGCTGCAAGTCGCGCGTGGCGCCATTCTGTGGCTGGGGGCATGCGCGCTCGCTCTACCCGTTGCGCTTCTTTATGGTGAGCCATTACTAGCGCAAATGCTGCCAGTGGTCGGGCTGACAGCTTTGATTGCAGGGTTCACGCCGACCACCGTAATGACAGCAAGCCGACATTTGATGTTGGGGCGCATAACCGTGCTGGAACTGAGTGCCCAAGTCATTTCCTTGTCTGTGACGGTGGCGCTGGCCTACCTGCTACAATCCGTCTGGGCGCTGGTTTGGGGTGGCGTGATCGCAAGCCTCATCTCGGTGATTATGACTCATATGTTCATGCCCGGCATCCGGAACCGCTTTTGCTTTGATCGATCTTCTTTCTGGGAAATTTTCAAATTTGGAAAATACATATTCCTCAGCACCCTTGCTGGGTTTGCCATCAACCAGGGCGACCGCGCGGTGTTGGGCGGATATATCTCTCTTGAGCAGTTGGGGATCTACAGTATCGGGTTTTTCCTTGGCACTGTGCCGCTGCTGTTTGGCGGAGTGATTTCGCGCAAGGTGGTTTTACCGCTCTACCGGCTGCGTCCTCCAACAGTGAGTGCTGAATATCAGAGACACATCTTCCGGGCCCGGCGCCTAGTGGGGGGATGCTCTATTGCGATGACTTTTCCTCTGGCGATTTTGGGGGTGCCGCTGATCGAGGTTCTTTATGATCCGCGATACGATCTTGCTGGGCCAATTGTGGTGCTCTGCTGCGTGGCCGCGGTGCCGCAAATTATCTTTCACGGATATGGCGGGATCTTGTTGGCCTATGGGGATTCCAAGCGCCATTTTATCCTGCTGACGTGCACGGCCTTGCTGCAACTGGCCTGTATTTTCGGTGGCGTTATCTGGCTGGGGCTGTTTGGCGCGATCCTCGCACCGGGTATTGCAGCGCTCCTGACCCATCCGATGCGCGTGGTGTTCATCAGACCCTACAAGGGCTGGGACCAGTTGGGCGAGATTGTCTTTTTGGTGCTGGGTCTTGGCATCAACGGCATGATCTGCTGGTGGCAGTGGGACCAGATTTCCAGATTGCTGTCCTGAAGGCCGGTCACTTGTATTCGATGATACCCATATGCCGCCCCGTGACGCGGGCACGGTAGTATTGCAGAATACCAAGGCTTTCGGGCAGCTTTACCAGAGTGAGGAATGCCCCCTGCGCCAGATCTCTGCTCCGCGCCCACAGGCGCAGCACCTGCAACGGCCAGGCGAGCAAGATCAACGCCCCCCATCCGCCCAGAAGACTGCATGCCACCAGCGCCAGCACCGGCACGCCAAGCCCCCACAAAAGAGAGCGCCGGACAGCCGCCACGTTATGGCGCTCTGGCGGTGCGCCATGTAGCGCAGCCCCCTCGGCATAGGCGTGCCCGGCGCGGCGCGCGCGCCGCCACCATTGGCCAAAATGCGTCATGGCGGCATCGTGCAGGGTCATTTCGGCGTCCAGCCGCCAGACAGCCCAGCCTGCCGCGCGCAGCCGTACACAAAGCTCGGGTTCTTCGCCTGCGATCATGCTATCGCGATAGCCGCCGACCGCGTCCAGAGCCTTGAGCCGCATCATCGCATCTCCGCCGCAGGCACGGGCCTGCCCAACTTGCGTATCCCATTCCAGATCGATCAGCCTGTTATAGACGGAGGCATCAGGATGTCGTTCGCGGCGTCGCCCACAGACCACCGCTGCATCCGCGTGTTCTTCCAGAAAGGCCAGAGCCGCCGGTATCCATCCCGGCTGCATCTCACAGTCCCCATCAAGGAATTGTACGTACCGCACATCAGGGCTGTCGCGCAAAGCCTCAAGCCCGGCATTGCGCGCCCGCGCTGCCGTGAAGGGCTGGTCCAGATCAAGCTCTATGACAGTGACGTCGAGGGCTTTTGCTGCTGGGACGCTGCCATCGCTGGAGCCTGAGTCCACATAGACGATGTTGCTCAGTTGCCCGCGCAACACGTCAAGACCGTGGGTCAGGCGCGCGCCTTCGTTGCGCCCGATGACCACCGCACCGATGTGAGGGTTCACTGCAGTCATGACAGGAAGGGGTAGCAGTCCCGCAGCGCGGGGTGATCAGGAAAAAACGCTGCGAGCTCTTGCCGGTCCGCGGCATAGAGATCTTCCAGCTGCGTCCGTCTGTCCGCCCCGAGACTAGGACGCACGCTGATCGTGCGTGCAGAACGCACCCAGGTGCGCAGTGCCTTGGGCACAAACGCCCGGCGGAGCGTTTCTGCAACCGGGTTATCCACCAAAAGCCGTTGCATCGGGAGCGGGCGGACCCGTTGCGCTGAGACATTCTGTGCGCCTAGGTCCTGTTGCCATTGCAGTGGTGAAGGTGTCTCGAGAAAGGCGCCAATCCGGGACAGTTCGTCCTGTGGTGCAGTAGTGAGCCGCTCGAGGCTGGTCAGCAGGATCGCGTCGCGCCCGTACTGCGCGACAAAGGGGGCAATCTGCATGCCATAGCGTCCAAAATCGGTGAGATTACTGTGCTGTTCAAACGCCTGATCGATCGGTTCAAGAATAGTCTTCTTGCTCCAGCAATGAATATAGTGTGACACACCGCGTTCCAACGGGTTGCGGATCATGTAGATCAGTTTGGGGGCCTCCAGCACCTCGGACATGCGCGCGAGCGTGTGCGGATAGCTGGGTAGCTTGGTGTAATGGGTGCTTGCCTCGCCTTTCAGATCCCCCTGTGCTGCATCCTGGAAAAGCCCCTGATACCAAGCCATCCCTTGTGCATATACCGTGTCATCCGAGAAGAAATTAGGCTCTTTGGGTGTGGTCATGAACAGGCCGGGCTGGCGGGCAAGTTGTGATTGCAGTGTTGTAGTGCCGCATTTCATTGCGCCGATGATCAGGAAGTCCGGTAGGCTCATGACAGGTCATCCGGCGCATAGCGCGGCCCAAGGGGCCGAGTCGCGTTGATCCAGATGTCCCGGAACTGGTTCTGGGCCATGGGATGGGGATAGCGCCCGGTCAACCGGCGCATGTGGGCGACCAGACGGCCCATATACCATGCCAGATTGGCAGCCATGAGCCCGCCCCAGCCATGCGCCTGATAAAGAAACCGGGACCGGGAACTATAATAGTAGGCGGGCAGCCGCTTTTGGGCCTTGACCAGTGTCTTCACAGGGCCGCTGCCGCCCCGAAAGTGCACCGCGACCGCCTCGGGCACATAGGCTATTGCCCATCCGGCCCGGCGTGCGCGCAGACAGTACTCGGCATCTTCGTAATAGAGGAAATAACCTTCGTCCATCATACCGACCGCCTGTACCACCTCACGGCGCAACAGGATGCAGGCAAAGCTGGCCCATTCGATCTGATTGGGGTCAGGGTCCGGGCCCAGGGCGACTTCAAAACGTTTCAGCGCCTTGGTCACAAACCCGGTGCAGGCGCTGCGCACCATCTCGCTTGCCGGTCCAGGAAAGCGAAAGCAGCTGGTTTGTACATCACCATCATCATGTTCAATGCGGGGCGCAAACAGCCCGTCCTTCGGCCGGGCCTCTGCTGCGGCGAGGATGTTGGCACAGAACCCGGGCCGCAAGAGCGCATCGGAGTTCAAAAGCAGGTAAAACTCTGCATCACAGGCGCGGATGCCCTGATTGTGCCCCCCCGAAAAACCTGAATTCGTCTCTGAGCTCACCAGCTTTACGGGCGTGCCGGTCGGTTGGGCGTCAATCCAGGCGGCAATGGCTTCGGCTGATCCATCCTCGGAGGCATTGTCGACCACAACGACCTGCCCGTCGATCCCGTCAAGACTGTCCAAGGCCGAGCGTACACATTGCAAAGTCAGCGCCTCGGTGCGGAAATTGATAATGGAAATTGCAATCCTATATGTCATTACATCTCTTTTTGTACGGTGCTGCCCCGGGCCTGGAATTGTCGTGGAGGTCGACGCGCATAGGGATAGTGTCTGTCGGTCGTAAGGCTTTCGGCTTTAACCGGAACCTCAGTGGTTTGTGCTCCTACTTCCAGACGCCCCGCTAAGGCGCCGGCAATTGTCCATGTGACGATGGACAGGCCCGCATTGGGGATCAAATCGATCAGGTTGGCAACGAGAACCAGACACAGCGATGACGTGGCAATGCTGACTTCATAGTCCTTTTTCTTGAATGCAAGGATAAGGACCGAGACCGATAGCAAGCCAAACACTGTGAGATATCTCACCCAACCACCTAGCCCCAGGATAATGGCCCATTGCCCATCAGTCGTGCCAACGTCCCGCCCCCGCTCATCGTAAACCCGAGATCGCCCCCAGCCCCCCCAACCGAAGGCAGGGCGCTGTGATGCCTTTTCAAGTAACTCATCTTCATTGTCGAACCTAAACTCCAATGAAGCTGCTCTTTGTAAGTCAATCTTCGCTGCGTTTCGGACTAGCATATCAGTTGGCACCAAATCTGTTCCGCGCAGAATTGGATAAGACATGATAATGATAGCAATGCTTCCGGCGATCAGCATCTGAAAGCGGGCACCACAGAGAAACACCACTGGTGCTAGGAGGATAACGATAAGCAAGGCTCCAAATGCTTTGATTAGCACCAGAGTCCCAAAGAGCCATAGGAAAGCCACCACGAAAATTGGCTTGCGGGCGGCGGAAAGAGTCCGCACACAGCCAGCAGTGGCCAAGACAGCGATCGCCATGAAGATACCCAGCGTAAGGCCGTGGCCGAGAAAGACAGCAGGCCTAAAGCCACCACTACGCAGGTTCTGCTTCCATGCCACGCCATTACCCCCGTAGATTATTTTGTGCAGTTGCGGAGACATACGCTCTTCATAAAGGGTAGGTAGAGAAGAGATCAGGCCCGCAAAACACAGCACGAAAAGCAAGGCCCTCTGCCCTTCTTCATATGAGAGAAACTTACGTGCCAGAACAAATGGCATCATGGTAACAAGTGCCGTCAGGATCCACGAGAAAACATCGTAGATGCCCATACCAATGAGGATTCTGCCACCGGAGGCTACGGTATCGCGGTTGCTCAATACGGTGAGAATAGAGCTCAGTATCAGGATAATCAGCAGTATCTTGATAACTTTAAATTGGGGTACCCAGCCCGGCAACGATCTATGCTGCGATATCTCCGTGGTGACAAACTTGGCACGGTATTGCGCCGAGGTAATGACGGCACATGCCATTGCGGAGCCGACAGCGATCATGTCCCTATCGATAGCGGGAAGTGCGGGTAGGTCCAAGGACATGTGCAACGGTAGTATAAGATACCCGCCGATTACCGTCCACAAACTCGCCTGAACTATCGGCAGGCGCTGAAACAGAATAAAGCCGAAGACAGGCCACCCCCAAAAGACAATGTTCGCGATCATCGCACACCGTCCTTTAGAACGTATAAGCCAGCATGCGTATCCCCGATCATTTCAGGTTCTCTATGACTTTTGCTTCCAACCTTCTTTGAAAATAGTCGTGCAACTTTTTGGGACCAATCAGACGCGCTGCATGGCCCCCAACAAAGAGTAGCACTCCAAACCGTCGCATATTGTGGCGCCACCTCTTCAGCCGGTTGGTCTGGTTGAGCATGAAGCGCTCGCCGGTGCCTGGCTGCGCTGGCGTTCCGTTCAGCGCGTAACCACGCGATTGCATCAAGGCCTCGCAGCGCCCTTCAATCAACGCGATTTCTCGTGCTGTTGCCTTGGTGCGCCATTGCTGTGCGATTTTTGGGTTTGGCGGCCCATAGCTGGAGGCCTCATGATAAGCGAGCATCTGGGTCATGAAGGGCACATCCAGAAAACGGCAGACCCCCGTCAGTTCGGCTTCAAGATCCGACATCAGCGCCTCGAACTTCAATGTCATGATACGATCAGGGGCGATGTCGCGCGCGGCCTGGTCCCAGCCTGTTTCCGTTTCGATCCAATGCCCGACACCGTGGAAACTCGTACCGGCCCATCCCATGCCGATACTGGAGCGCGCGACATCCCGCGGGTCGCGCAGCAGGTGAATGAAGCGCGCATTCGGCAGCAGTGCAGCTGCCCGTTCTGCATGACGATGAATGTTCAGGGTCAGCAGGCCCTCGCCCTGTGCTTGAAACTGCGCAATCAATGTCGTTAGCAGATCTAGGCCATCCAGATCCGGCGGGCAGTGCAGGTCATGTGCCCGGAAGATACGGTGTGTTATCATGCCTTCCCGGTCATAACGCCAACCCGTCGGGTGCTGTGGGTCGGGGCGCAGAAAGTCGAACAGGAAATCTGCCTCACCGGGATTTTGCAGGGCGCCATGGCTGTTGAGCATGAGGCGAAACAGGGTGGTGCCCGAGCGCAGGGCACCGAAGACAAAAACAACTTGAGGGCTGTGAGCGAGTTTATCCATGGCTCTTTCCGGACGTTTGGGCCTTGCGTGCACGTAGTGCAGACGCGGTCAGTCTAGGCAAGATCGCGAGACAACTTCCATAACGGCCGGCGAAACGCATCGGGTTTGACATCAAGCGCCACAGCCATTCGACTGCAAGTGCGCGCATCAGCCGTGGCGCGCGCACTTGCGCACCGGCGATAAAATCAAGGCCCGCTCCGACAGAGACAAACCCTGTTTGAGGCAATTGTTTGGAGGCACGGATGGCAAAAAGTTCTTGTTTTGGCGCGCCAAGTGCTAAGATGATGAGCCCAATCCCCGAGCGTTTCAATGTGTCTATATAGGCATCTGCGGCAGCACCATCGGGGTCAAAGCCCTTTGGGGGGCTGATACAGTCTACAATCTGTAAGCCCGGTAATTCTCCGCGCAGGTGATCTGCCGCCTTTTGCAGAACCGGTTGTGTTGTCCCCAAAAGCGTGACGGAAACACCCTGTTGCGCGGCCAGGCGCAGGATGGGGCGCACAAGCTCGGACCCTGGAACAAGTTCCACATCCCGGCCCGCAAGCCGCGAGAGCCAAACGATTGGATTTCCATCGGCCGTGATATGACTGTGCTGGCCATAGGCTGCCCGAAAGCGCGCGTTTTGCTGCATCTTCACAACATGATCCAGATTGAGGGTCGCGATAGAAAACCCCTGTCTGGCCTGCATCCTAGCCTGCAGATCCTGCAAAAGCGTTGCCTGCCGTGATACGTTCACGAAAAGCGCTTGCGTGTCGGTGCCATCACGAGGGCTGAACCAGTCGACCATTGCACTATCCCATTTAAGAAGCCTGTCACGCTCCGGGTGTCATCGTGTTTCTTCTCAAAAAATGTCTCAAACATGAAATTTTCACGAAGCGCACTGCAATTATGCCGGATAAAAACTCTGTTTTCAGCTATCAAAGCCGCAGTGCGTCAACAAGATTTTCTCAAATTTATCGGTTGCATCGTCCCAAGTGTAGCTGCGCGCGCGTGTGAATGCAGCATCTGACATGGCTTTCCATTGATCATTGGGGAGCATAAGGACGTCCGCAAGCCGGTCCCCCAGGGCTGCGCTGTCCTCGACATCTACAATATAGCCATTGATCCCTTCAGTCACGATCTCGACGGCGCCGCCAATCCGCGTTGAGACGACAGGGCAGCCGCACGCCATGGCTTCGGAGGGCGGTAGGTGAAACCCCTCTGCCCGACTGCCGCAAAGCCAGACATCACAAGAGGCATAGATATCTCGGATTTTGGATTGAGCCGGCTGCTTGTGGTAGACCGTATCAGCAGGCAGGGGCTGATCCGGGTGCAGATCGGGGGTGCCGAAGGCCACGACCTGCAGCACTGGCACACGTTCTTTTGCCCGAGCGATGGCCTTGATGCTGATGTCTAGGCCCTTGAACGGGCCTCTAGCATATAAAAGTCCCACTGTAGGCCGTGTTTGACGGTCGCGCTCGGGTGCATGGAACATGTCCATGTCGACACTGTTTTCCACCAAATCTGTGTCGGTATCACCGTAAAGGGCGGCCATGGTGTCGACCAACCACTGCGAAATTGTGATCTTCTTAAGAGGCAGGTAATAGCTGCCTCCACTGATATGGCTGGGGAGATGCTTGTGCACCTCGTGGTGCTGTATGAAATAAAACTTCCGGCCCTTGGACGCAGGAAGAGCAGCCACGCTGAACGCAGTTTCCCACCATGTCCCAATCACGGCGTCCGCATCTGGAAGGTCGGCCAGCTTACTCGGGTGCAGACCATCTAGAATAATGTGGCGGTCCCCCAGGAAATCGAGCTGCTTGGGTGGTGGTTTACCCCCCGCTTTCTTGCCGGGATTGCGCAGTTTGCCCACAATCCTGCGGGACCAGCTTGGTTGCGGTCTGGACTGGGACACGACGGTAACTTCATGACCTCTTTCATGCAGCTTTTGCGCATAGATAGCCGTTACGCGAATACCTCCAGCCGTTGAGGCATAAGGCGTCAGGAAGGTGATACGCACTGTTGGGGGCTCCTGTGTCTTTCGTGCCTGCGGATAACAGGAAAACCAGCCTTCGAAAATACTTACATGGAGATGTCGCACCGGATGGGTGGCGGTCGGGAAGCGCGCAGGTGTTGCCACTTATGGCTGCATCGCGCCCGCATAAGTAGAAACCGGTTAACCTTAATCGCAACATTTTCCGAGCAACGGCTCACCGTGTGCTCCCAGCCTTTCTGGCAACAGGCATGCGTACCCTCATTGACCCCAAGTGCAAGGATGAATCTCATGCAAGACAAGTTTGAAAGCTATGTCCCAGGTCTGACCAGCCCTGCCACAGAGCATTTCCTAATCACGCCTAGCGATACCGATGATCTGCCGTACCTACCACGGGTGATCTACTGCCAGATTGCAGGTAATATCGTCGTCCGGAATAGTGTAAATGTCGAACAAACCTACGAAATGGCTGCGCGGGACCGATTGGATTTTCGTGCCGTCCGCGTAATGGATACAGGCACATCCGGTACTTTCTACGGCTGGGTCTAATGCTCGGGGTTGGCTTTATTGGTGCGGGGACATCTCGGCACCGGCGACGCGCAGTACCTGTGCAAATTACCGCCAATATCTCCCCTGCGACATCCCCTCTGATGGTGGGTCAGCGGCTGAGTGATACGTCCAACTGGAGTGTCATAACGAGCCCGACCAACTATGCAACGACTGTACCAGGCGAAACGATTGCCTCAGTCTCCGTCGATTTTATAGGGGACGTCCCCGACGAGAGCACACCGTTCACAGACGGCCAGACGAACGCCTTCAGCATCACGGTCAGGGATACAGGTGCTACGGAACGCACGTTCCCGGTTCTTCCCCGCATAGTGGTATATTCGACACCACCTGCCTTTTCGACGCAGCCCGCTTTTTCGGCCGGTGCGTATACAGTGGGTGACATTGTCACGATCAGTGAAGGTGTTGCCGGACCCGGTGCAAGGCTGTCCATTGATCGCTTCGAACTGGATGGTTTGGACAAGTCGCTCGACCTCTTGGGGGCGGGCTGGGACACCAGCGGCGAACCCGCCGGAACCCTCACCCTGGTGGTCCGGGCCACGAACTCCGGGGGGGCCACGTTGTCAAATGAAGTGACCGCGGCACTGGGCGTACCAGATGTCGTGCTCGTCACACCCTTAGCTGATCAGACCCTTGTCCTTGGAACCCCTGCCGTCACCATCGACCTGAGGGCGGTGTTTGCAAACGCGGACCCGGACGGGTTCAGCGTGACTGGCCCGGGTGCATCCATTGACCCTGACAGATATACTCTGAGGCTGGACGCTGGAACGTTTCGCGAGAACGTTGCGATCACGGTGACAGCCTCCAACGAAATCAGCAGTGTCGACGATGTGTTCACGTTGACGGTCAACAGTACTGCAGGAGCCGCGATGATTTCCGTGCTTTCTGTTACAGGTGCACAGGCATTTGGTGACTTGTCCATCAACTATACCATCAACGACGCAAGCGGTATGGCGTGGGGCATCGGTACGGGATCAGCGCCTTCTGCGTCGGAATTGCGCGCCGGTGCGAACATGACCGATTTCGGCACAGCAGTGTTGACTGTTGGTGGTGCGGTAAACATTGCGTTGCGCGACAATATCGACCAGGCGGGTCTGAACCTCTGGATGGTGACTGACAACTCCGACACGGTTGTGGCCGCTACGGGGTCCGTTCCGTTTGCCATCGACACTCAATCTCCCACGGGAACTCTATCGGGCACCAGCACGGGCGAAACGCCGGCGACGGGTGGCCTTAATCTGACAGATGAGGCTGGTGATATTGCGGACTTCGCAGTTTACCCAACCGCTTCAACCCTAAGTGAAAGCGACATTGAGGCTGGCACAGGGGCGGCATGGTCTGTGCAGAACGTGACCCTCACGGCGGGCGGCACCAATGATCAGAGCGCAACGGGCCTCACTGCCGAAACAGGTTACCGCGCATGGGCGGTTGTTGTGGACGCGCAAGGCAACAAGACAACCCTGAACAGTACAACGTTCACGACAGCAGCAGCGCCAGCAGGCATCACGGACCCTGACGAAATCTCTGGCCTTACTCAGTGGTATGACCCAACAAATATAGGCTCGGTTACATATCAGAGTTCGTTCACAACACTTGTCGATACAGTTGATAACTTGGCAGCAGCAGGTGGGTCTCAACTGTCTGCTTCTGGTAACGTCCGTAGTGCAGCAAGCCCGTCCGAGATCAACGGCCTTGCTATCTTTGAAATGGACAACGCTGTTTCAGCGGCCAACAAAGAGATGTTGGCTACGGTTGATTGGTCCGACGACTTCACAGTTGCAATGGTTGTGAACATCACCGCAACGGGCTTTGGCGACAGTTCAGCAGTATCCATAATCCCTGACACCGGGGGCAGGCTGCAAATCAGGGCGGGCAGCACCGGACAGTTCCAAGTTCGGGCAGAAAGCACGCTGCACAGCCAGACGACGGCGGGTACAGACGTTCTCGGTGATGACATCATTCTTGTGTACCGTGCAAACGGAACCACGGGCCTTGTTGATGTCTTCGTCAACGGTACGCTTTATGGCAGCCAGTCAAATTACACCCCGCCAACAGCCACCACGGCAGAACTCAGATTGAACAAAGGTTCAAGCCGGCACGCAAGAGGCCACTATGGCGAGTTCACTCGTTACGAAGTTGCTCTGTCAGACAGCGATTTGAACGACCTTGGGGCATACTTGGGTAGCCGCTGGGGCATGACATGGACGGAGATCACATAAATGGGACGTATCGTTGCAACTTATGTGGCCCCAGTGTCCGATGAGGCGTCAGCCGCTTGGACTCTGGACGCGACGGATTTCAGCTACCTTGGGGAGTACACGGGCAACGACTTGAATCTGACTATCACGGCTGCGCTGTCTGATTTCGCAGGGTCGGCTCGTTTGACGGACGCGCAATTGTCATCAGGTCCAGTCAATTACTCCCTGCCTATTGTTACTGGCCCGACCTCATACGGATATAATCTATCTTCTTCCAATGGCGTCTGGCTTTCAAACTATAAGTCCCTGTCGTTTGCATACCGCTGGTACAGAAACGGCTCATTTATCGCTGGGGCCAAATCCAGCACTTACGCCACGGTCCTTGAGGATCAGGGCGCAACAATCACCTGTGGTGTCAGGGCGACAGACGCGAACGGCACATCCTCTGAAGTTCTCAGCGCAGGCTTTGCCATGCGGGCAACGCCATGGGTGCAATCAAACATTAGGTTTGATGGCTCTGCAAAACTAAACCTTGCGCAAAACCTATACACGAACCCCTCACTTACGTTGGAGGATGGTACAACTTTTGGGGCCTATAACCTTATCAAGTTTTATTCCGGCGTTATGGACGCATCAGGCTCACAAAACACTCAATACATTTTGACGCAAAGCACTGACAGCTACATTGGTCTGCGAAAAGACATTTTGGCAGCGACAAGTGGGTTTGAAGGTGAAGAGGACGGCATAGATACGGGCAGCGTTTACCAGCAAAAGGCAGGAATTACTGCAGGGGATCGGGTTTCTGTCTTGCTTTATGTGAGACAGGGCAATCCCGGTCGCATTGAGGGCACTATGTGTACGCGCTTTGAAGGTGGTCCGTGGCAGTACTCTAGCTTCACACGGGCTGGTCCCTTGGTCGCAACGCAACTTGGAAACGTGGCCATTGGCGACAGAGCTAATGGTGGTCGACAGTTCACAGGTACACTTTCTCGCGCTGCGACTTGGGCGAATGTCTCTGTCGATGCATTGGACTTAATGCCTCTAGAGGCTGACAGAGTAGGCGACCCCGGCATCGTTGATTTGTTCATGGAGGACGACACAACGCTTAGGCCACCTGACGTTGCGGTTGGCTCGCTTGGCACACCGTTGGTCGATTTCAACGGCCCTCTGTCCGACTGGCAGGCGGGCATACATGACGGCAGCTTGGATGCCTTCACTCTTACGGGGACACTGACATGACCGATCTTTACATTGTGGGGCTTCCCGAAGACGAGATTATCGACAACCTCATTCTTGAGGTGGACGACACGGCGACAGCGGAACAGTCCGTCGCATGGGGCTGGAAAAACCCCGAAACCCCTGTTTATGCGCGGCGGGCCTTCCGGTTCTATCCTCCCGTGGGTGAAACAATCACGGCTATCACCACGGCACCAAGTCGCGGCAAGGCGATCCTCAATGGCGACAACACAATCACGGTTCAGCTGACTGAGTATGAATACGAGGGCGATCCCGAAGCACAAACCCTTGTCTACGATACTGATCAGACCACGGGCGTGACAGAAAATTACGCTATCCTTCCCTCTCGGTTGGCTCTGGGTTTTCACAATGGGGACACTTACTTTCACAGGCTGGACTCAAGCGGCAATCA
>ERZ1740068.437-NODE-437-length-20936-cov-9.058378_pt1 | contig 20936 bp, 19 predicted proteins | sample MGYA00581735_ERZ1740068 | MGnify/ENA primary metagenome ERZ1740068 (study PRJEB43018, sample SAMN04849740) | marine metagenome | isolation source: floating plastic debris | place: Pacific Ocean | collected 2008-08-30 | study: EMG produced TPA metagenomics assembly...
TATATTTATTGCAGGATTATATGTTTAACATGTAAACTCTTTTCAGGACGATACAAATTCCGATATTACGCCATCACTCATTAATAATTACGCATCGCTCATCAGAAAAGTAGGCAATAGGCAGTATCCAGTAGGCAACGAAGAAACCATAGTAGCAAAAAAGGTGTGCCCCCACGCAAAAGGATGTGTCACCACATCCGATCAGAACAGCGTAAAAAGTAGGAAATAGGTAATAGGCAAACAAAAAACCTCAAAATTCCGACATTACTTCATTACGGCATTGCAAATCACACCTCAATACCAGAAGACCATAGGCAGTTAAGAAAATACATTTTTTAACTATTTTGCGGCCGGAAAACCTGGTTTCAAAAGTGAACTTCTTTAAAGAAATCCTGGTTTCCTTCTAACTTTGGAAGAATAGTCCTACTTCGTCGGGTACGCCCAGTCAAGAATAATTTAACAGCAGGAATCGCTTATGTTACTGACTTCGAAGGACTCCGATTTAGTTCAAATGATGCAGTACTATCTCAACATTATTTGTGAACTCATCGAGACTTATTGACAAAGTGGGAATAGTTGTTAGGGCTTTATAAATGCTACTTGATTGTTATTTAACACCATTATACTCATTGTAACCACCTTCGCAGCAGGCATGAGTCAATATGCTGTGAAAAACAAAGACGGAGCAATATTCAAGGGTCCCTTGATATTTGCAGGCTCTTACCTGTTCTCCATCACCATCATTCATCTACTACCTGAACTATTTACCGAGGCAGAAAATCCATTTAATGTAGGAATTGCACTATTGATTGGTTTCTTTCTTCAACATTTCCTGGAGTATTTCTCATCTGGCGTTGAGCATGGCCATGTGCACCATCACGACCATAACTTCATGCGCAAAGGGTCGTCTTCTGTTGGTTTACTGATCGCTTTATGTGTCCATGCGTTGCTGGAAGGCGCCTTGCTTTCGCACCCGTCTTCCACACACGAGCAGCACGAATCACATACCATCCTTTTTGGAATCATCTTGCATAAAATGCCCGCAGCTTTTGCGCTGATGTCCGTGATGACTTACCTGTTTGAGAAGAAAACGATTCCGATCATCTTTCTATTCATCTTCTCCCTGATGTCCCCCATCGGTATGATGTTGAGTGAGATGATCAACTTCGAAAGCAAGTACGTGATTTATCTCTTTGGGCTTGTCAGTGGTAGCTTTCTGCATATTTCCACTACCATCTTTGTAGAGTCTAACCCCGGGCACCAACGGGATTTCAAAAAAGTAGGGCTCTTACTCCTTGGTGTTGCAGCAGCGCTTATCGTAGAATTTCTCTAAAAATTGCTAAATTGGTATATAATTGCTAAATTGATATATACAGCAATTCTCCAATCCTTGTGAAACAAGCAACTTGTCCTAAGTGTGATTCCAAACAATGTGTAAAAAGCGGTATTGTCAAGAACAGGCAGCGTTTTAAGTGCAAAAAATGCAACTACTATTTCACAGTAGAAAAGATTGGGAAGGCAATTGATCCCTATTTTGTCACTAAAGCACTGCAACTTTACATTGAAGGGGTAAGCTACAGAGAGATCGAACGCTTGCTGGGCATCAGCCATGTCTCTGTCATGAACTGGGTACGTAAATACCAGGTCAAGGTCCCTCAAAAAGGCGATTATCACCCCACCTATCGGGTACTTACCCACGAAGAACTAATCAATTATATTTCTGATAATGAGGAGATTAAGGATTCAGGAATGATCATCACTGCCATTGGTGATAAATACATGCTGATCAAGTGGGAGAAATTCCGAAAGTAATCTAGTGTTAAGTTAAGCCAAAATCTAAGGCCATAGTATACGTCATTTCAACGTTAAATTAAGACTGATAGCTATACCAGTTAGCATATATATACACCAGATTATGGTTTCCATTGTAAAATTTTCAATTTGAGAGTCGAAGCTGCAGCTAAAATTATGATTTTCTCAAAATCGGAACATCCCTAAGCATATCGATTGAGGCACCCGATGAACAGAAGCAACGTCATTCCAATGACCTGATGCTTTCTCACGAATTCGACATTGCCTCTTGAAATCTCAAGGCATTCCGGTTTGACCTAAACCTAATTGACTTTGAAGATGAAAAAATACTTTTTTTTAACGTGTATTTGCTGCTATTCCTATTTCTGCCAGGCGCAGGACACCTCAGCGGAGGATGAACAAAAAAAACCGGATGAATCTTATGCACCTCTGACAGTAAAGATCAATGAATCGGGAACTAAGTACATTCGGTTTATCACCTGGCTTCAAATGTGGGGTGAGACCAATAACATCTCAGGTGATGACGATGTTACCATCAATCCAAGGATTCGCCGATCGCGTTTACTGGCTTATGCGCAGATTTCTCCTCGTTTCCTGATCCTCACCCACATTGGGTTGAATAACTTAAATGCCAACGGACTCACAGCTACTGGAGTACAGAGCAACGCTCCACAGTTCTTCTTACACGGTGCATGGACAGAGTTTAAAGTCACTGACAACCTTCACATTGGTGCAGGGCTACACTACTGGAATGGATTGAGTCGTGCCACCAACGCCAGCACGCTCAACTTAATGACACTGGACAACTTCAGACAAGCTTGGGCACAGCTCGGTTTATCCGATCAGTTTGCCAGACATGTCGGCATCTATGCCAAAGGACGCCTGGGCAAGCTGAACTATCATTTTGCCTTGAACGATGCCATTGCCAATGGCCTGGGCAGTGTACTGGATGAGACGCAGGTCACTGTGCCTACCTATTCCGGCAGAAGACTTTTTCCTGAAGAAGCCTCCACCGTCATCCAGGGATATGCCGACTATCAGTTTTTGGATGCGGAGTCCAACAAACTACCTTACCGTGTCGGGACCTACCTGGGTAAAAAACGCGTCTTCAACGTAGGAGCTGGGTTCTTTTCTCACGCCAACGGTGTGGTAGCGCGTGATGCCAACACGGGCACCCTATTTACTGAAGATGTCTTCCACGTAGCGGTAGATGCTTATTACGATGCACCGATTGGCGACGGCAAAGCCATCAATGCCTATGCAGTAATCTACAACTTCAACTATGGCGAAAACTATGCGCTGGGCACCACTTACGGAACAGGCAGTTCCTTCTACGGACACCTGGGATATCTCACCGGAGAGTTCTCCACCAAAGGACGACTGATGCCCTACATAGGCTATAGCACCAGAGACTTCGAAGCTTTCGGCAATGCCGGTAACACGCTTCAGTTTGGCGCCAACTGGTTCATCTCCGGCCACAATGCCAAAATTTCGCTGGAGTACAATTCAACACTTGCTAATCACGATGGTGATACGCCCGACAGGGTCAACAGGTTCATCATCCAAACTCATATTTTTCTATAATTATTCAAACAATGGAAAACGACAATCACAAAAAGTACTGGAAAGAGAATATCAAATACCTGATGATATTACTGGCGATCTGGTTCGTAGTGAGCTATTGCGCAGGTATTCTCTTTGTTGACCAACTCAACACGATCACCATGGGCGGTTTTCCGCTGGGATTCTGGTTTGCACAACAAGGCTCCATCTACGTATTTGTCATACTCATCTTCGTCTATGTACGACTGATGAATAAACTGGACAAAAAGTACGGCTTCGATCAGGAGTAAACAACATTATCAGCTGGAGGGGCACGATTTTTCAAAGCACTTCCTCCTCAAAAAAATCCTTATAAGACTTTAAAAATATTTCATTATGGACGTTCAAATTTGGACATATACACTGGTTGGGCTGACTTTTGCCGTCTACATCGGTATCGCGATCTGGTCGCGGGCAGGTTCCACCAAAGAATTTTACGTAGCAGGCGGAGGTGTTTCTCCTCTGGCCAACGGTCTGGCAACAGCTGCCGACTGGATGAGTGCCGCTTCTTTCATCTCCATGGCAGGTATCATTGCCTTTGCCGGTTACGACGGCGCCGTCTACCTGATGGGCTGGACAGGCGGTTATGTGTTGCTGGCACTGATGCTGGCCCCCTACCTTAGAAAATTTGGTAAATTCACCGTGCCTGATTTCATCGGTGACCGATACTATTCCAAAACAGCACGTTCAGTGGCTGTATTCTGCGCACTGCTGGTATCTTTCACCTACGTTGCGGGACAGATGAGAGGTGTGGGGATCGTATTTTCCCGATTCCTGGAAGTAGACATCAACACGGGGGTCATCATCGGTATGATCATCGTACTGTTTTATGCTGTACTGGGCGGCATGAAAGGCATTACCTATACACAGGTAGCCCAATATTGCATCCTCATCTTTGCCTTCATGGTTCCGGCGATTTTCATCTCCATCCAGATGACTGGCAACCCTATTCCTCAACTGGGCTTTGGGGACACCGTAGCAGACGGTTCCAACGTATACCTACTGGACAAACTCAATGGCCTGAGTGAAGAATTGGGATTTAGCTCCTATACTGGCGGTAGTAAAAGCACTCTGGACGTCTTCGCCATCACCATGGCACTCATGGTAGGAACCGCAGGACTCCCTCACGTGATCGTGCGCTTTTTTACAGTAAAGAAGGTAAAAGATGCCCGTAGATCGGCAGGATTTGCACTGCTGTTCATTGCCATTCTCTACACAGCTGCTCCTGCAGTGGCAGTATTTGCCAAAACCAACCTGATAGAATCCGTACAAAACAAACAATACAGTACCGTGCCGCAATGGTTCAAAAACTGGGAAGATACCGAGCTACTCGGCTGGGTAGACAAGAACAATGACGGTAAAATCCAGTATTCGCCTGGACATGCGGTGGTAGGCAACAAAAACAAACCGGTCTTTGAGAAAAGAGAACGTGGAGCGTTTGGGCAGAGGATCATCACCAATGTCAACACTGCCAATAGTAATGAACTATTCGTGGACAGAGACATCATGGTCTTGGCCAATCCTGAGATTGCCGGTCTTCCTAACTGGGTAATCGCACTGGTAGCTGCAGGTGGGCTTGCCGCTGCATTGTCTACTGCAGCAGGTTTACTGTTGGTAATCTCTTCTTCTGTCTCTCACGACCTGATCAAAAAGATGATCAAGCCGGACATCTCTGAGAAAGGCGAGCTGGTTGCCGCACGAATTTCAGCTATCGCAGCAGTTTGTGTAGCAGGATATTTCGGCATCAATCCTCCCGGTTTTGTGGCCGCCGTCGTTGCCCTGGCCTTTGGTCTGGCAGCAGCCTCTTTCTTCCCGGCTATCGTACTGGGTATTTTCTACAAAAGAATGAACAAGGAAGGTGCAATTGCGGGTATGGTTGTTGGTATCAGCTGTATGCTGTTGTACATGATCAAATACAAACTCGGCTGGTTTGATGACACCTTGCCGCCGTCAAGCGAATGGTGGTTTGGCATCTCTCCGGAGGGATTTGGTACGGTAGCGATGATCATCAACTTTACCGTCTCCCTGGTGGTGAACAAGTTCACGGCACCACCTCCGGCAGAGGTACAGGAGATCGTTGAAAACATCCGGATCCCAAGTGGCGCGGGTGAAGCCATAGATCACTAAACCACCCGCGGTCCATCACAGATATTCCACAGGTGTGAATGCTTCAGAATCTGATGTATGAAAAGTAGTCAAGTATGATCGATCTTTTTTCAAAATGCATTATTTTACGAAGGTTCACACCTGTCTTTTGTCGCAGCGATTCTTTGATATCCTGAATGATCAGGGTTTTTAACAGCGCGGAGAATAAAGGTCGTGTAACACAACATAACCCCTATGAGCAAATCTAAAATTGTAGTTGCCTCTATCACTTTTACTTTGTTGAGTGTAGTCTTAATGAGCAAACCGCTGCTCATGATTTTCAATCAACCGCCTGAGTCTGGTAGTGTCCCTGCATTGTTCATCTACGTGTTGATTGTCTGGCTGATCACTGCCGCCGGATCTTACCTGATCTTCGGACGTAAATCTGATACAAAACCCGGATGATTGCAGAGCGGTTCATGGTCCTGATCATAGTATTGTACCTGGCCTTGCTGTTTGGAGTCGCCTGGTGGGTTCAGAAAGGGCTTAAACCTGGGAGTTCCTGGGTGGCCAACCGCTGGATTTACGCCCTGTCGATTTCAGTCTATTGCACCACGTGGGCCTACTATGGCAGCGTAGGAAAAGCAGCCAGCGATGGTATCAGCTTCATCACTACTTACCTGGGCCCTGTGATTTTCATGCCGCTTTGGTTTTGGCTCACCAGTAAAATGATCAAAATCTGCCGACAGTACCGCATCACTTCACTGGCAGACTTTATTTCCAGCAGATACTCCAAAAGTAGCTTCCTGGGAGGTTTTGTGGCTGTTTTTTGCGTAATTGTCATTGTGCCCTACATCGCCATTCAGCTCAAAGCGATTGGCACAGGATATGATATACTCGTGGGTAACCAGCAGCAAAACGCACTCAACATCTCATCCTCACTGTTGGGCGACTCCAATTTTTACCTGACTTGTATACTGATCCTGTTTGTCATTCTGTTTGGCACCAGAAACATTGAAACCACCACCAAAAATCATGGCCTGATCAGTGTTGTGGCCTTTGAGGCCGTGGTTAAACTCATTGCCTTCATCACCGTAGGTTGCTTTGTTTGTTTTTATGTCTTCGATGGGTTTGGTGACTTGTTTGAAAAAGCCGGTCAGCGGGCAGACTTATCCAGGCTATTCACCTTACAACCGCAGCAGTCTAACGAGTGGTTCACCGGGTTGGCACTGGCGTTTTTGGCCATGTTGTTTTTACCAAGGCAGTTTCAGACAGCTGTATTGGAAAACAACTCCATCCAACATGTAAAAACCAGCACCTGGGCATTTCCGCTCTACCTGCTGGCCATCAACTTTTTCGTATTGCCCATTGCCATAGGAGGAAAACTGTTGTTGGAAAACAATGTAGACCCGGACACCTTCGTACTCACCATTCCCCTGGAATTTGGGAATTATGGATTGGCTGCCTTCTCCTACATTGGAGGCTTCAGTGCTTCCACCAGCATGATCGTGGTTTCTACCTATGCACTGACCAACATGACCTCCAATAACCTGGTGATGCCGTTAATTGCCAGAAGTGACAACAAAGAAACTCAGATCTCCAGCTTGCTACTGTTGACCAGGAGGTTGGGTGTGCTCATCATTTTACTGCTCGCTTACCTCTACCAACGCCTTTTTGCCGACAATTCCTCTATCGTGTCTACGGGGTTAATCTCTTTTGTGGGCGTCGTACAATTTGCACCAGCTACTTTACTGGGGATGTATTGGAAGGATGGCAACAGAAAAGCAGCTATTGCAAGCTTTGCAGTAGGTTTCACGATCTGGTTTTACATGCTGATCATCCCCAATATGGCATCTGTAGGCATGATCAGTGAGGACATACTGACCAATGGCTTGTTTGGTTCCGAATTACTGAAACCACAATCTTTGTTTGGCATCAGTCACCTGTCTACGGTGACGCTCTGTTTCATGATCAGCTTGTCGCTGAATCTGCTCACTTATTTGTCGGTATCTATTTTTACTGCGCAAAGTGCCATTGGCCAGCAGCAGGCTGAGCTGTTTGTCAATGTCGATAACTATCCTGCCTCCGGAGACGGACCGTCTGTCTGGAAAGGAACAGCCAAAACAGACGACCTCAAACAATTGCTCAACAGGGTACTGGGCGAGGTTGGCGCAGCCAATGCCGTGCACCATTACGAACGCATCCATGGCGACTGGCAGGCGGGAAATCAAGGCGATAGCAATCGGATCTCTTATGTAGAGACTGTGCTCGCCGGAGCGGTAGGGATTGCTTCCGCCAGAATCCTCATCTCCTCGGTGGCTGAAGAAGAAGACTTAAAATTAGAAGACCTACTGACGGTGGCACGCGAGTCAAAAGAACTCCTGATGCTGAATAAGCAGTTGAAAAGTCAGTCGGAGGTGTTGGAGCGTACCACTACAGAGCTCACTACTGCCAATGCCCGGCTGAAGATGCTGGACAAGGAAAAAGACCTTTTCATTTCTACGGTCACCCATGAACTGAGGACACCAATTACCAGTATCAGGTCCTTTGCGGAGATTCTTTACGACAACCCAGACCTTTCTTCCGATGAAAAAGCAGAATTTCTGGAAATCATCGTCAGAGAAACAGAACGAATTAGTAGATTGATCAGTGAAGTACTGGACCTGGAAAAGCTACAATCGGGTACGGTAAAGCTCGCACTCAGTGAAGAGAGCATCACCCACCTGATCGCTGACGCAGTCGCTTCGGTGAAGCAGCTGGCAATTGAAAAAAACCTTACCATGGTGAACGAAGCTGTGGAGCATGATTTCCTGGCCAGGATAGACCGCGACCGGTTGACACAGGTATTGATCAACTTGCTGTCGAATGCTATTAAATACCATGACAAGGAAAACGGGGTCATCAAAGTAAAAGCCAGCACTGAAGGACATCAGTTGGTCATCTCTGTCGCTGACAATGGTCCCGGCATGGAAAGGGAACAATATGAAAAAGTATTTCAAAAGTTTTATCAGATCAGAAAGAAAGACAACATCAAAGACAAGGGAGTAGGTCTGGGACTTGCCATCTCGCGGTCAATTGTAGACCTGCACGGTGGCAACATCAAAATCAGTAGTGTGATCGGTGCCGGCACCGAAATCAGCATTTCACTCCCCACATTAATATAATTACAATGGTCAAACTCAACAGTGACATCACCAAACCTGAAAAGCTCAGCGTCCTCATTGTAGATGATGAGCCTAATATCCTGCTGTCTCTGGAATTCCTGATGAAAAAGAATAATTATCAGGTCTTCATAGGCAGAAACGGGAAAGAAGCACTGGAAACCCTGGAGCAGCACCCAATTGACCTGATCATCCTGGACATCATGATGCCCGAAGTGGATGGTCTGGAAGTATGCAGACGCATCAGAGAAAACGCTGCAACGCAAAGCATGAAGGTGATTTTTCTCAGTGCAAAAATCAAACAAGAAGAAATAGACGCTGGCTATGCAGCAGGCGCAGACCTTTATATCACTAAACCCTTCTCCACGCGAAAGATCATGGCGGAGGTCAAAAATATGTTAAGCTAACTTTTTAAAAGCATTCAATTATGATTCAGAAAATTCAAACACTGGGCGGTTACATTCACGAGTATCAGAAAAGTGTCACCCAACCGGAACAGTTCTGGGCAAGAATAGCCGACAGCTTCCACTGGCAGAAAAAGTGGGATGAAGTAGTCTCATGGGATTTTGAAAAACCCGATGTCAAGTGGTTCATCAACGGCAAGCTCAACATCACAGAAAACATCTTCGAAAGACACCTTTTTACCCTAGGTGACAAGCCGGCCATCATCTGGGAACCCAACGACCCCAATGAGGAAGGGGTGACCCTTACCTACCGTGAACTCTATGAAAAGACCTGCGAGTTTGCCAATGCTATGAAAGCGCAAGGCATCAAGAAAGGCGATCGCGTCATCATTTACATGCCCATGATTCCCGAGGCCGCTGTTGCCATGCTGGCTTGTGCAAGGGTAGGCGCCGTGCATTCAGTAGTCTTTGCTGGATTCTCTGCCAATTCGCTGGCCGACAGAATCAATGACTGCCAGGCAAAAATGGTCCTCACTTCTGACGGTAACTTCAGAGGTGCCAAAACCATCCCTGTCAAAGCAGTGGTGGATGAAGCATTGGAGAGCACTTCCACTATTGAGAAAGTGATTGTCTACCAACGTACCAGGACGGAAGTACACATGGAAGCCGGAAGGGACATCTGGTGGCACGATGCCATCACCGATATGATGCCAGTGAGCAAGGCCGAAGTAATGGATTCAGAAGACTTATTCTTCATCCTTTACACCTCAGGATCTACCGGAAAGCCGAAAGGGGTGGTGCATACCTGCGGCGGTTACATGGTCTATGCAGAATACTCTTTCTCCAATGTATTCCAGTACAACCGGGGCGATACCTACTGGTGTACCGCAGACATCGGGTGGATCACCGGTCACTCTTACATTGTCTACGGGCCGCTGCTGGCCGGCGCAACAACCATTATGTTTGAGGGCGTTCCTACCTATCCTCACGCTGGCAGGTTCTGGGAGATCTGCGACAAATATCAGGTCAATCAATTCTATACGGCGCCAACCGCCATTCGCGCGCTGCAGGCATACGGTTTAGAGCCTGTAGAACCCTACAAACTGGATTCCCTCAAAGTAATCGGTTCTGTGGGAGAGCCCATCAATGAAGAAGCATGGCACTGGTACCACGACCACATTGGCAAAGGCAAATGCCCACTGGTAGATACCTGGTGGCAGACAGAAACCGGTGGCATCCTCATCTCACCCATTGCCGGCGTCACCCCCAACAAACCCGCCTTCGCTACACTACCACTACCTGGTGTACAGCCAATCATCGTTGACAATGACGGCAATGAGCTAACAGGCAATGGCGTAGAAGGAAATCTCTGTGTGAAATTCCCGTGGCCCAGTATGCTCAGAACCACCTACGGCGACCACGACCGATGCAAACAGGTGTATTTCTCTACCTTCGAAAACCTGTATTTCACCGGTGACGGTGTCAAAAGAGACCACGACGGCTATTATAGAATCCTCGGAAGAGTAGACGATGTGATCAACGTATCTGGTCACCGCATGGGTACCGCTGAAGTAGAAAACGCCATCAATGAGCATCCTAAAGTCATTGAGTCCGCTGTGGTGGGTTATCCACATGACATCAAAGGACAAGGTATCTATGCCTTTGCAATTTGTGATTTGGAAGGAAGAACAGAAGACAGTCTCAAAGACGAGATCAAACAGACCGTCAGTAAGATCATCGGCCCCATTGCCAAGCCGGATCAGGTGCAGATTGTCTCCGGACTACCCAAAACAAGGTCAGGCAAAATCATGCGTAGAATTTTAAGAAAAGTCGCCTCCAAAGACCTCAGCAACATGGGTGATACTTCTACACTGCTCAATCCCGAAGTAGTAGAGGAGATCATCAAAGGCGCGGGGCTGTAAGCATTTGATGGCAGACAGACTTTCTGCCTGCAAGAGGTACTCAGCTGGGCATAGATTCCGATCTATGCCCTCTTTATTTTTGATTGTTTCCTAACTAGTGCCGCCACTATTTCATAACTTACTGAGTCGATATTCAGTATATATTAATCGTGGAAACAACAGACGATCTTTTATTTGAAAATGCGCCGGTAGACATTCGCGCCTTGCCTTCCAGTGAGCAACTATCCTATCACAAACTGGCCGAAGGCTATCTGTGGGTCATGTTCATCAGGTCCAATTTATTTTTCATCATCCTGTCGTTGATTGCGATCATCTTCGCTATTGCCAAAGGCGAGCTGGGCCTGACAGACTGGATTTATGCAGTCGGTGGCTGGTTTGTCCTCTGGATACTATTCAACGTATTCATCCCGCTCAAGTACCGCCAGAAAGGCTATTCCGTGCGCGACAAAGACATTATTTATAAGAGTGGATTATTCTGGAAAAAGAAGATCATCATTCCCTTCAACCGCATCCAGCACTGCGAAGTGCAACAGGGCCCATTCAGCAAAATCTTCGGTCTCAAGAGCCTGACGGCGTTTACGGCAGGAGGAGGTAGCAGCGACCTTCGCATCGGAGGATTGCCGGAGGAAGGTGCTGAAGAGCTGAAAGAATTCATCATTTCCAAGATCACCAGCGAGCATGACGTTGACAGCTGATTTTTTCACTCCCTCCAGACAGTCTCCCATCGCTATGCTGCTGTTTCTGCTCAAGTTCCTGCGGATCACCATCAGGCAAGCATGGCCTATCGTCGTGTCCCTGGTGTTCAGTCTAAGAAAAGTGGCTTTTGCCGATTGGGTGATCTATGTGATTTTCATCGCCATTGGAGTTTTATACGTCTTTTTTTCGGTTTTCTCCTATTTACGGTTTCGCTACCACCTCCGGGAAGGAGAGATCGTGATCACCGAAGGCGTTATCACCCGCACGACAGTCAACCTGCCGTTTGAGAAGATCCAGACCATCGATTTCAAACAAAACGTGTTGCAACAGCTATTTGGTGTGGTGGAACTGGCCATCGACTCGGCGGGCTCCAAAAAGCAGGAGGTAAGCCTCACAGCCATACCCATCAAGCGGGCTGAAGCCCTGAGAGAATACGTACTGGAAGAGAAAAAGAGCATCATAGCCGAGCACCAGGTTGAAGAAGAAACAACGCAAACAACCACATCTCCTTCAACAGTCATTTTGAACTTAAGCATCGGCGAATTACTGAAAGTGGGCATCACACAGAATCATATCAAATCCCTGGGACTGATTCTCGTGTTTTTCTTCGGGATATTTGAGCAGTTCCGGCGGCTCACCGAGGAAACAGAACTGGCCGATGAAGAACTGCAAAATACGGTAGGTTCCTACGTAGAAAGCACCGTGACTACCTGGCTGTGGGTCTTTTCCATCGCCTTTATTTTAGTCATCCCGCTGGCCGTTTCATTGGTAACAACAGTCTTCACCTACTTCAACATGCAGCTCTCGCTGGGGTCTGATGGCGTTAAATTGGTGAGTGGCCTGTTGAATAAAAAGCAGCGATCCACCACGCTCAACAAAATCCAATCTGTTGGCTGGGGAAGCAACCCGCTGCAGAAGCTTCTGGGATTGTTCACCATGAAAATCTATCCGGCAGCAGCCACCACTGTCAAGCTCAAAAACCTGCTCACCATCCCGGGGAGCCGTAAGGAGCAAATTGACAAGGTACTGGAGACGTTGCATTTCAAAGAAAAAAGCGGAGGCATGCGTGAACATCGTATTTCGCCAGCTTACTACCAAAGGGCTCTGTTGATCATTGGGCTGGTGCCCACTGTGATCATCGCTCCCTTTATCTTCTACTTCTTCACCTGGTATGGACTACTGACTTTGTTATGGCCTGTTTTCATTTACGTGGAGGCATTGGTAGAGTATCAGAAATGGCGGTTTTATACCAATGAGCATATCCTGCAAACCCGATACGGACTATTTGGTATCCATCATAAGGTGATTTACTGGCATAAAATCCAGGCCATCAAGATCACTCAGACCCCCTATCAAAAGCGGAACAACCTAGCCAATATCGTCTGCTATCAAGCCGGCCACCAAATGCGCATCCCCTACATTTCACTGGACATCGCACAACAGATAGAGCAGTACGCGATGTACAAGATAGAGACCGACGAAGTAGGGTGGATGTAAGCAGCAGAGACTTGAGAGTGAGGTGTTGACTAATATTTGTTGATAACTAAGTTAGAAATGTCGTAATGGCGTAATTATTGATTAGTGATGCATGATGAGTAATGTAGGAATATCGTAATGGCGTAATACCGGAATTTTTAATTGCCAGGAAGGTTCTTGATAAAGTGCACGTCTCCTCTGAAGCAGCACAAGGGTCGTTGTCATTACTACCAAAGCATTGCTGCTATCAGAGGGCTTTGTAGATGTTTAAGGAATTGATTTTGGTAATTATTGATTTGTGATGCATAATTAGTAATGCAGGAATATCGTAATGGCGTAATACCGGAATTTTTAATTGTCAGGAAGGTTTATAATAAGGCGTAAGTCATCCCGGAAGCAGTGGGGTAAAGAATTTGGTTTGCTTAAATACGTTTCTGCTATCAGGGACTGCCTACTTTTTCAATGAGTGATTTTTGATGCATGATGAGTAATTTTTGAGGTGTTTCATTTTGATACCGGAACATCGTAATGACAGAATATCGAAATTGTTTCAATCCTTTTGCCTATTGGCTACTGCTTACTGCCTACTTTATTCATACTAGTTGATTCGTCATCTCATTCCGAGATCAAGAAATACTGGAGTACCGAAATTATCCCAATTGCCCTTTCACAATTCTATGCTTGCCGTTGAGATCATGAATGAGTGCTGTATTGATGAAGCCTGCCTCGTCCAGCAGCGCCAAGGTCTCCGGACCGAAGTGTTCGTTGATTTCAAAATATAGTTTCCCACCACTTTTCAGGTGACTGCGGGCCAGGTCGGTGATTCTTCGGTAAAACTTCAGCGGATCGTTATTGGGCACAAACAACGCCAGTGAGGGTTCAAAAGCCAGGACATTCTCATGCATTGCTTCCTTCTCCGCCTCGGTGATGTAAGGTGGATTGCTAACGATGACGTCATAGGACCCGGGAAGTGCTTCGATCAGTATATCCAGTTGACTGAATGCCACCCTTGCACCCAGTGAATCGGCATTTTCCCGGGCGATATCCAGACTCGCTTCACTGATATCGACCGCATACACATCAATATTGGGTAAATCCAGTGCCAGGGTAATGGGAATACAACCCGATCCGGTGCCAATATCGAGCAATGTCTGGGCCCCGATGGTCCATTCTGATTGAATCAGCCCTACCAATTCCTCGGTTTCCTGCCGGGGTATCAACACCTCAGGACTCACTTTAAAAGGCCTGTCATAAAAATAGGCATGACCGATGACGTGCTGAATCGGTTCATTCCTGCTGAGGCGCGCTACTGCCTGGTCCAGTAAAAGTAGCTGCGATGCATCCACCTTCATCTCATCGTTAATCATTAGCTTTGCCCGGTCGACTTGCAGACATTCCTGCAACAACAAACGGCAGATGGCATCGGCTTCGCCGGAATCATATGATCGGCTAATTTGTTGTGTGTATTGTTGAAGTAAGGTCCGTGGTCGCACGCTCGTCATCTGGCAAAATTACATGGAATCCTGGGATTTTAAGACAAGCTTTGATGGCCTCTGCGGACTGCTGAAAATGGCAGAGGATATTTTTCACAAAATGCTCAATTAGATAGTAGATAATGACTCACCCCGAACTCATGATGACCCGCGCCTTTGAACTGGCCTTATCTGGCCTGGGAAGTGTTAGTCCCAATCCACTCGTTGGCTGCGTAATTACAAAAGATGATCGGGTAATTGGGGAAGGCTACCACCGGCAGTACGGGGGGCCACATGCTGAAGTCAATGCTGTGCAGTCCGTGCAAGATCCCACCCTGCTGAAAGGTGCTGAAGTTTTCGTCACCCTGGAACCTTGCTCTCACCATGGCAAAACCCCTCCATGTGCTGATATGTTGGTACGTCATCAGGTAAAAAAGGTCTGGATTGCCAACACAGATCCCAATCCGCTGGTGAGCGGTAACGGGATCAGAAAGCTGGAGGCCGCGGGCATAGAAGTGACAACCGGTTTGTTGGCTGCTACGGGAGAAGAGGTAAACAAGCGCTTTTTCACTTTTATGCGTCAAAAACGTCCCTACATCATGCTCAAATGGGCAGAAACTGCGGACGGTTTCATCGCCAGAAAAAACTTTGACTCCAAATGGATCAGTAATGCTTACAGCAGACAGCTCGTCCATCAGTGGCGTGCCCACGAAGACGCCATCATGGTAGGCACCAATACAGCCCTGCACGACGACCCAAAACTCAATGTCCGTGACTGGACGGGAACAGACCCGCTGCGAATTGTCGTAGACAGAAACCTGAAACTTCCCAAGACACTGAAGCTCTTTACTGATGACGCAGCGACCATTTGTTTCAATGAACAGCAATCGGCGCAACAGTCGGCGGTGGAATATGTGAAAATTCCACCCACAAAGTCACTACCTTTCATGATGGGCTTTCTGCATCAAAAAGGCATCCAGTCTGTCATCATAGAGGGGGGATCCGGCTTGCTTCAAAGCTTCCTGGAAGAAAACCTCTGGGATGAAGCCCGGGTATTCAGAAGTGAAACTACTTTTGGAGATGGTATTGCGTCTCCGACATATGGCACCAATAGTCGCCTGCTGGCACAACCGGCCAATGAGCAGGACGTACAAGGAGATAAATTGATCACAATCAGAAATAACCGATAGGAAAAATGGCTGAAGAGTTAATTGTGGCACAAGATGCCAGCAAAAAGGAACAATATGAGAATCTGTTGCCACAGATCAAGGGGCTGGTTACTGGAGAAACAGACCTGGTAGCGAATCTCGCCAACATCGCCGGTGCTTTGAAATATGGCATGAATTTTTTCTGGGTAGGCTTTTACCTCGTCAAAGGAGATGAGCTCGTACTCGGCCCCTTCCAGGGCCCTATCGCCTGCACCAGGATCAAAAAAGGAAAAGGAGTCTGCGGCACCACCTGGGCAGAAGGCAAGACGATCATAGTGGAAGATGTAGAACAATTCCCCGGTCACATCGCCTGCAGCTCAGATTCCAAATCAGAGATTGTGCTTCCAGCATTCAAAGACGGTGAAGTCGCTTTGATCCTCGATGTTGACAGCGACCAACTGGCAGATTTTGATGCTGTAGATCAGGAATACCTGGAACAGTTAATGAAAATCGTAGAAGGGTTGTTATAGAACCATTTGTGGGACACAAATGGAGACTTCTTAGTACTGTTTGTGGGACACAAACAAGGGCTGTATCCCACAAACAGTCCCTTATTTATCTTCGTTTAAGGAAAGCTTTTCTGCTTCGTCAAACAATTCCAGCGCCCGCTGGTAGATCTCGTTAGATTCATTGTAGATCGGGAAGAAACCCTGGTTGTCCCAGATTCCCCGCGCAATATAGGCCTTGACATAGCACTTGATCAGTTCTTTAGAATGCTCAAACTGTTCTTTGTTGAACTCAAGCTTATTAGACTTACCGAGGGACACCAGTTTCTTCAGCATTTTGTCGCTGACTTCAAAATCCTTGATGAATTTCTCCATTCCCATTGCCTCCAGCTGTTCCTGCTGCGCAGTACTGTAGCTGAGGGTATATTCACGCAAGGTGTTACTGGTAAAAAGCCCGTTGAGGTATTTGCTACTCATCAGTGTATCAATTCCAACAAAATAATCTGGAGTAATTCCCCCGCCGCCATAAACGGTCCTGCCACCGGTTGTTTCAAACTTGAGGCTGTCAACCACTTTCAGGCTATCCGCATTGAACATCTCACCGGATTCATAGCGATCTAAAATATCACGGTCATAGGCGTTTGATTTGCCATCATAAGCCTTTTGAATACACCGTCCGCTGGGGGTGTAATACCTGGAAATCGTTAAGCGAAGCTCCGAGCCGTCTGTGAGCTCAAATGGCATTTGCACCAACCCTTTTCCGAAAGAACGTCTCCCTACGATCAAAGCACGATCATGGTCCTGTAACGCTCCGGCCACAATCTCAGACGCAGACGCACTGCCTTCATCTACCAATACAATGACCGGTTGCGTCTCAAACACACCATCTCTTGACGCCCTGTATTCAGAGTTGGAGCGTGTACCTTTGCCTTCCGTATAAACGATCATGGCATTGCCGGAGATCATTTCATCCGCCATCTTCACCGCTTTATCCAGGTAGCCACCAGGATTACCAGTAAGATCAAGGATTAGCTTCCTCATCCCATTGGCCAATAAGCCGTTGAGGTGTACTTTGAACTCATCAAAGGTAGTGGCCGAGAATTTATTGACTTTGATATATCCTACTTCGTCGTCTACCATGTAGCTGACGTCTACCGCGTATTGCGGAATCTTATCCCTGGTAATGGTGAAATCGAGCAGGTCTGTTTCATTTTTCCTTTTGATGGATACACCTACCTCAGTTCCTTTTTTACCTCTGAGCTTTTCATACACGCCTCGGTTGCCGATCTCTACACCCGCCACTGTTTCACCGTTGACTTTGACGATCTTATCGCCGGCGCGCAGCCCTGCCTTTTCGCTGGGTCCACCGCTGAAGGGAGTAACTACATAAATCGTATCTTTGAAAATATCGAATTGGATACCAATGCCGCTATATTCACCTTCCAGATCGGCCCTGGAGCGCTCCAGGTCAGTACCTGTGATGTAGACTGAGTGAGGATCCAGGTCTACCAGCAAATCTGAAATAGCCTTCTCCACCAGGTCATCGGTTTTCACTTCATCTACGTAATCATTGTCGATGTAGGTCAGTACCTGCCGAAACTTAAACAGGCTTTTGAGGAGGTTATTTTCTGTACTCGAGTTGTCAACTACATTGGCACCAATCAACATACCTGCGACAATCGCAAGTGTGATTACAAACGGCAACCTTATTTGACTCTTGGAATTATGATGTTCGCTCAATCGGAATAATGTTTAAGGATAATAACAAAAAGCGCTGATTTTAGTTGGCTTTTAGAACAGGTGACAAGAGATATTTGATGTCTGATCTGTCGCTTCTATCAACAATTTTATTAGATATTCATTAAAAATAAATCATTTTAATATTATTTAATACGTTTTGTTGGTGATTAGAGTTCTTTCAATGATTAAATTTAAGGCTCAAAAAAGGAGCAGTTGTATTTTGCAGTACAAATGAACTCTTGATATTTCCATCAAAGTTGAATCTTATTTAATCGAAACACTTAAATTAGTGATCGTAGCAATATGTTGATGTTAAATAAAAATATTGTCCAGCTGGTAGATGAAAATTTCATCTATGCGCGTGCATTGCATTATCTGGGCATCGATTTTATGGAATTCGGTGACAAGACACTCTTCGATGTCTGCCGCCGTCGCAAGTTAAATATCAATATGGTGTTGAAAACGCTTGATTCATTTGCACATCCGGAGAATGAGACGAGGACGGAATTGGAAAGTTATCCGATCAGTCTGATCATCGGTTATCTCAAGCATAGCCACCACTCTTTCATCAAGCACAGACTACCTTATATTCACTCGCTGATCAGGAGTCTTCATCCAGACTTTCGCAATCAAAGTGACCTGAAAGACCTGCACCTGATCTTCCCGGTATTTCTCGAAGATTTCATCAAGCACATTTACGAGGAAGAAGACACGCTTTTTGGCTACATCACGGACCTCTCCAGGTTTAGACCGGAAAGGGCAAAAAGCATGTCAAAGATCATCATCGACTTCCAGCCGCATACCCTTCAGGAAATCGCTACCGAACACAGCGAAGAAGATGAAATGGCGGGACTCAGAGAAATGATCAAATGCATCATGCAAGAGGGGATTGATGACATCATGGTCAGGACAATTGTCAAGGAAATGGTCGCTTTTGATGAGGAGTTGGAGAATCACGCCAAAGTAGAGAATGAAATACTTTTTCCTAAAGCGATACAATTGGAACAAGATGTATTCTTACAACTCGACGAAATCAGCAAGTTAAATTAACTGATGGGCAGAATTTTGGCCATTGATTACGGAACAAAACGGGTTGGTCTGGCTGTAACGGACCCGTTGCAAATCATTGCTTCCCCTTTAGAGACGGTACACTCAAAAGACATTGTTAATCACCTCAAGGATTATTTTCAAAAGGAAGAAGTTGATACCATTGTTGTGGGGATGCCCAAGTCTCTCGACAATACATCAACCAATGCCACCCCACATGTCAAAGCATTTGTCAAGCATATCTCTAAAGTATTTGCTGAAAAGGAGATAGTTTTGCATGACGAGCGCTTTACTTCTAAAATGGCCCTGGATGCAATGATCCAATCGGGCAGCAAGAAGAAAGACAGACAACAAAAAGGAAATATTGACAAGATCAGTGCTGCAATCATTTTGCAGTCCTATTTAGCAAGTAAATCATGATTTATCCGATAGTAGTATTTGGAGACCCTGTTTTACGCAAAAAAGCGGCAGATATAGAAAAGGGTGCTGTAGATGTAAAAGAACTGGCAGAAAATCTTTTTGAAACAATGGAGGCTGCCAATGGCATTGGCATCGCTGCTCCACAAGTGGGCATGCCCATCAGAATGTTTGTGGTTGATGGCACTCCAATGGAAGATGAGGAGGGCATGGAAGACTTCAGAAAGGTCTTTATCAATGCGGAGATCATAGAAGAAACCGGAGATGAGTGGAAATTTGAAGAAGGTTGTCTGAGCATCCCAGGTGTACGCGAAGACGTAAGCCGACCAGCTCATGTGACCATCCACTACTTCGATGAAAACTGGGAAGAGCACGAGGATACCTTCGATGGCATGAAAGCCAGGATCATTCAGCACGAGTACGACCACATAGAGGGCATATTGTTCACCGACCACGTTTCTCCTTTGAAGAAGCGGATGATCAAAGGGAAATTGTCCAATATCAGCAAAGGGAAATTCAAAGCAGAATATCGCACAAAATTGCCCTCGAAGAAATGAGCAACAGGCTATCAGTTGGATTCATCCAATCAGAACTTTACTGGGAAAACACTGAGGCCAACCTGGCCATGTTTGAAGAAAAAATCTGGCAAATCGATCAGGAGCTGGACATCATTGTTCTTCCAGAGATGTTTACGACCGGTTTTTCCATGGATGCACCCAAACTGGCTGAGCCAATGAACAGCAAGACCTTCCGGTGGATGAAACAGATGGCGGCCCAGACCAGGTGCCTGGTACTCGGCAGCTATATCATCAAAGAAGGTACTGTGTACCGCAACCGACTCTTTTGTGTCTATCCTGACGGCACGCATCAGTATTATGACAAACGTCACCTGTTTTCCCTGGCAGGTGAAGATAAAAAGTACACAGCCGGAGACAAGCGCCTGATCGTGGAATGGAAAGGATGGAAAATCCTCCCCTTGATCTGCTATGACCTCCGCTTCCCTGTCTGGTCCAGGTCTCAGAACTATGAATATGACCTCCTGGTCTATATTGCCAACTGGCCTACCCCCAGAGTAGACGCCTGGGACACACTTTTACAGGCCAGGGCGATTGAAAACCAAAGCTATGTCCTAGGTGTAAACCGCATCGGCGAAGATGGATACGGCACTCAATACAATGGACATTCTGCCATAGTTGACTACCTGGGTAATCACATGGCCGCCCCTTCAGAAAAAGACTATTTTACCGTCAAGACTTTGGAGAAAGAGCCGCTCAATGCCTTTAGGGAAAAGTATAATTTCCAACTGGAAGCAGATCAATTTAAGATCATTGACTGATTTTAACAGCAACTTCCCCCGGTAAATAGGGTCTACTGAAAAAGTCCCGGACTGGGCGTCTCTGTTGCAGTAGATACGATCGAACGAAGAGAAAATGTATTTTCATACCTTG
>ERZ1740068.438-NODE-438-length-20911-cov-8.617952_pt1 | contig 20911 bp, 13 predicted proteins | sample MGYA00581735_ERZ1740068 | MGnify/ENA primary metagenome ERZ1740068 (study PRJEB43018, sample SAMN04849740) | marine metagenome | isolation source: floating plastic debris | place: Pacific Ocean | collected 2008-08-30 | study: EMG produced TPA metagenomics assembly...
GTCAATTACTATATTGACTGGACGCCCTGTCTGAGTAATTGAAGATTTTGCGGGTAATGAAATTGTAAACCGGCTTGAAGCCATACCTCCAGAATCGGTTGAGCGCTGATCTGCGGTCTTTGAGTACTGCCTCCTCTGGCGTTAACTTATCTACACAATAGCGGTTTTTATTCTTCAGCGTATGGCGTACGTCTTCAAAGCTGAGTCGCTTAAAAAAGTAGTTCTTCTGACCCGACATGTGCATGGCAATTTGAAAATCGATGATTCCTGGTGTACCATCTTCCTGCACAATCCAGTTCTCGGGCTTTTCCAGGTCATTGTGGATGACACCCAAACCATGCATTTGTGCAATCACCTCCAGCGCCTGCTCATAAAATTTTGAAGATTGTTTACCGGCATCTATCAGCGGCGTACCACCAATGTAGGACCTGATCAACGTATTTCTGTCACTGTAGAGTAACCTGGGCAAATGCGGACTGTTGAGGTTGTTGAGTCTGCGCAAGATATTTCGTTCCCGTCTTGCCAGCCATCGGGCGACGACATTTTCCCAAACCTTTCCATGATCCAACGTTCTCACAATCACCTTCTGTCCCTCATAAAGCGCGAGATCGGTCTTGCTAAACGCATCCACCTTGAGTGGTTTGATAATGGAAAAATCCGGTCTACTCATTGATGTGATACCTATACTACGTCCCTGTAGAGCACAAAGAAGATAGCAGCGATAGGCGTTGCAAGGATTGAAAGGAAGAAAGTCTCGATGAAATCCTGTCCTTTTACCAGACCTACTACACTTACCACAATAGCACCAACGATGTAAATAATTGCGATTACTGAAAACATATCTTGCTTGTTGTTAGGTTGTACTAAACTGTAAAGAAAGCTGACTCTTAAATATTTTACAAAGCATCAGCAAACTATTTTACGATATCTGCCCTGGTGGCCACTGGCAACCACCTGTAAAAGCTATTAGAAAAGGAATGGAACCGGACACCTCAGTTCTCTGACTTCGCGCGGAGGTTTCGGCTTGCCAACCGTAAAGGTGTAAGACCATGAAATCTCATGCGCTCCACCCGCGCCAATACCAAGGTCTGACAAGGTGTAGTCAAAGCTGTAGCCTATACTCATGTTATTCTTCTGGAAACCAACCAGTACCACTACGGCTTCATTATTGGCAAATCCTTCAAACTGTTTTACAGGAACTCCTCTATACCACATACCAATCAGCATTGGCTGTAAAGTAAAATAGACTCCTAAATCCAGCTGATCAAAGTCTCCCTGTGCCCGGTAGTTGAAGGCCGGGGTCACGCTGCGCTCTCGTCCTCCTCCTGTTTTATTGACAGGTCCACGGGCAAAAGCAGTCAATGGGATTTTATATCCCCCGTGTAATGAAAACCTTCTTGGAAGTGGCGATGAGTCGGCACCGATCAGCGATTGATTGGGTTCTGTCACATGGTGGAAAGAGATTCCTGCCCACGCCCTGTTACTGAATAACAAACCACCCAAATTGACATCAAAAAAGCGGGCACTCAGGTCTGATAACGGCTCCCCGGTTGGGTTCACAATCTGCCCGGTCCTTGGATCAAACTGATCTCCGAAGGTCAACTGTGCAATGTCGACATCCCTCCACGTATGACTGATCTGCACTGCCGGTCTGAAAGCCCAATCGTAATTTAAATAAACCTGATAGGCGTAAGACAGACTCATAGTGGTAGTGCTCAAACCTGCAAAGCCTTCCTGATCATTCAGAATCATAAAGCCCAGGCTGCTGTTATATTCTTCCCAGTTGTAATCTACATAGGCCGCAGCCGTCTCAAATCCGGTATTGATATTGGGCCATTGATTTCTGTAGTTGATCCCTACCCTGCCTTTTTGATTGATTCCAGTCAATGCAGGGTTGAGGTAAAGCGGAGCGGCATAAAACTGAGAAAATTGAGGGTCTTGCGCCACTGCTTTGTTATGATAAGAGTAGGCCATTGTGAAAAGAAAAGCACATAACATTATTCTTCTCATATGAGCAACAGACTTTATGGTATCAATTAGTAAATTCATGTGGTAATGCAAAGTATGCAATTAAATTCAAATTATGGAAGCACTGCCTCAATATTAGCAGACGCTATGTACGTTTCACGCTAAATATGCGTTAGTATTGTATTTAAAAGCGAGTAAGTGTTGTAACAATTGCTATATTTTCTATTAATACTTTAGATATTAGATTTTAGACGCTAGATTTTAGACATGATTGGTCAAATAAACTTCAATATATCATTGCCTGTTGCCATCATGGGCAACTTATGTCCTGAAGTATTGTTGTTGTTTTGCTTTGGCTAATTTGTCTTTTTTCATCCTAATTTCTAATCTGGTATCTAATGTCTAGATTGTATTATATAAAAGGGACAACTTATTTATTTAACTCCCTTATTTATGCATCATAACGCAGAGATATTGAAAAAATTAGGTGTATTTATCATATTATTTGCGCTAACGGCCGTTTTGAGGCTACAGGCACAGAATGTAACAGACCTTCACTGGTACTTTGGTAACAGTACGCTCAACCTCCAGTTTGACCAGAGTGGTCAGGGCGCGTGGCTGGAAAACAACCAGGCCATTCCCTTTGGAACTGGCGGTAGTGCCGTCATTTCTAACGAATATACAGGAAACCTGATCTTTTATACAGATGGGGTCAATCTCTACGACCGGACGCATCGGCTGGTACCCAACGGCGACCTCATCACCGTACCCGGGGGAACCTTTAACCAATCTGCGGCCACCAGTGCCATCCCGGCACGGGCAAATGAGTACTTTATATTCTCTAACACCGATGCGGAGGTGCTGTTTGCAAGGGTTAACAGTACGCTGAGAGGAAATGCCGGTGCAGGCGAAATTGGACTGGGTGGCGTCCTTACCAGAGGAGGAAGTACAGGCCTTACCAATCCCGCTGAGGCGATGACCGTGATCCCCAACGACTCTGATGACGGCTTTTGGCTGATCACCCAGGATAGAACAACACTGGAATTCCGTGTAACAGAAATTGATGCTGCGGAAACGTTCCCTACCACTACCTTTGACTTTACCTCACCCATCAATCCAGGTTCTATAGCTGCCAGCTTTGCTTACAATGCCGATTCGGCACTGCTAGCGGTAGCGCCCATAGATGCCAATCGCAACGTGCAGATCCTGAATTTCAACAATGCTTCCGGGGAACTAACATTTAATACACAGATCAACAATACGGGCTTTGACGATGGTGCAGGCACGGCTGTACACGATGTAGCATGGTCACCCGATGGCACCAAGCTGTACCTTTCCAGATTTGGATCACCCACCGGAAACAATGCAGACTTACTACAATTTGACTTCCTGGACACGCTCCAAAGCGTCAACAGCATACTTTTCGACAATGTGTACCGGAGTTTTGGAATCAAAAGAGGACCAGATGATCGTGTCTATCATCTCTATCAGCTCAACAATGGTGATCCCATTCAGATGGGAACCATGTATCAACCTGACAGTGCTTTCAACGCGGTGGCCTATGACAGCATCGTTTTTGAAGATGTAGACTATGCCGCTACACAGTTCCCAGAGTTTGCTTCAGCAGAAAGAATTGTTTTCGACAACCTGAGGTTCGCTTACCGCGATTCCTGCTTCAATCAGATTACGAAGTTCCTGCCGAATATCGTACCATCGGCGACCAATGTCTTCTGGGACTTTGGAGATGGCACAGGCAGTGAAGAACATAGCCCTGTACACACCTACGACATGGAAGGCCTCTTCACCGTGACCCTGACGGCGGAACTCAACGGGCAACTAAGATCGTTTAGCCGGCCTATCGAGATCGTCACCAATGAACTCATGATTAACCTGGGCAACGACACCACAATTTGTCCTGGAGAAGTGCTCACCCTGGATGGGGGTATGGATGCAGTACAATGGCTTTGGAGTACAGGAGAAACCTCTCAAAACATTGAGGTGGACACCACAGGTACTTATTGGGTAGAAGGTACGACTGCTGCAGGATGTACGGCATTTGATGAGATTGTAGTGACCACCTACAGGGATACCACCATATTTTACAACCAGTGGTACTTTGGCGAAAGAGCAGGCATTGATTTCAATCCCTTTGCGCAGCCGATCACCGATGAAAACATGATGATATCCCCCGAAGGCTGCGCGTCCATGTCAGACAGAAATGGAGATTTGCTGTTTTATACCAATGGCCATACCGTCTGGAACAAAGAGCACTTTGTCATGCAAAACGGGATAGGACTGGGCGGAGACAGCACCTCTGTACAATCCGCCCTTGCAGTTCAGGCTCCCTATGAAAGTACGATTTTCTACATATTCACGACCAATCAAATAGAAAACGATAGCAGCTTCCTTTCCTATTCCATCGTAGACATGAAACATGATTTTGCACGTGGCAGGGTCGTTGCTAAAAATATCCCGCTGTTCTTCAACAGTACAGAACGCCTCACAGTCTCCGACTTTTTGAGCAACATTGAAATTTTGACACACGAAGTGGGCAACAACGTATTCCGTAATTATCCTGTAACGATGACGGGGATTGGAACTCCTACCTATCACCCGGTAGGCACCAGCTTCAATGAAAACGATGATGCCTATGCACGGGGCTATATCAAGTACAATACCGACGTTGACCTGGTGGCAGTACCCCTGAGAGAACCTACTGGTAATTTTGTAGAAATATTCGACTATGATGCGCAGCTTGACTCCATGTCCAACCCAAGGAAAATAGACATTGGCGAACCACTGCCGGCACAAATCTATGGACTTGAGTTCTCTCCTGCTTCCACGCAGCTATATGTCACCACACAGAATAATCTCATCCAGTTTGCACTGGACAGTTTGGGAACCGACGATGAAATCGCGGACATAGAAGCCACTAAGAACATCGTCACCTCAGGTGATGGGTTCGGTGCACTCCAGCTGGGCCCGGACGGTTTCATCTACATGGCCATTGATGGGTCTACTGTGATACGGCAGATTTCCTCTCCGGAAGCTGATAATGCCAACACAGATGACTTTGACCTGGGCGGGCGCACCAGCAGACTGGGCCTGCCTGAATTTGCACAGCAAATACCCCCCAACTTATCTGATCCGAGTATTTCGGTGACGGCAGGTTGTGCCGGGCAGGTATCCAATTTCTCTGCTACAGGACGAGACCAAAGTATTGAGATGTATCTGTGGGACGTAGGGGTAGCCGGACAGGCACCATTTACAGAACAGACTTTCGAATATACCTATGAAGCTCCGGGAACTTACCTGGTCACGTTGACATTGAGCAACCGCTGTGATGTAGACACTGTACTCACGCAGACGGTAGAGATTTTTGCTGCACCCGAGACACCTACCAATCCGCCTGCGGTACCTTTCTGTGATGGTCCGGTAGACATAGAAGCGTGGCCAGTAGACGATCCTACGTTAATGTTTAACTGGTCCACCGGAGAGACTACGCGCGTCATTACTGTGACAGAGCCCAATACGGTTTCTGTATCCATCACCAACGCCGACGGTTGTGTGTCTGACACCGTTACCACCCTCGTGATTGAAGCACGGCCAATCCTGGACCTTGGCCCTGACCTTACTATATGTCAGGGGACTGAAGTGGATGACTTAGATGCCGGAAACCCGGGCGCTACCTTTGCCTGGACCCTCAATGGCGCCAATGCAGGCACAACTCAAACTCAGCCAGTAGATACCAGCGTACCTGGTGCTTTCAGATACATCGTATCCATCATTGACCCTGTATCATTTTGTGTCAACGCAGATACGGTCGACATACTCATACAAGAACAGCCCGATGTCACCATAGCTGCTACCCAGACCACCGGTTGCGGGAATGACGACGGCGCTCTGGACATTACGATCAACTCCAGCGGAAACTACAGCTACGTCATCACCGGCCCGTCAGGCATTGCACCTGCACCTGTGGATGCACCTCTTTCAGTGAGTCCATTTACAGGCCTTGAGCCAGGCAACTACACTGTTGTCGTGACCAACAACGTAACCGGTTGTGACTATTCTGAAGTGGTGCAGATAGAAGACAATGCCACCATTGGCATCACCGCCACCGCACAGCCTGACTGTGGCACAGAAGGTGACTTTGACCTGGTCATTACCGATTTGGCCAACTTATCCAGCACCAACGTATTTGTAACCGTTCAGGATGCTGATGGCAACCCTGTGACGGACAGCAGAGATACGTATGACGGTAGTACTTCTTATGTAGTGAACCCTGAGTTTACAACCACACTGCCCTTCACCATCCAGAACCAGGCGACGGGCACTTATTTCATCACCATCCAGGAAGATGGCGGCAACAACTGTCTGGTAACTACAACGGTAGACTTAACAGAGGCTTTCCCCGAACCAGACGTGACGATTGACCCCAACCAATCAATATGCGGTGTGAACGATCCTGTTTTTGTCACCAATAATAGTACGGCAGCCCTTACGTACATCTGGAGCGTTGTTTCCGGAACCGGCTCCATCGTCGCTACCAATGCCAATGAAGTAAGAGTAGATGGTGACGCTACCCTGCAGGTAGTGATCAGTGGCACCAATTTATGTCCGATCACTGAGCAGGTAGAAGTAGACTTCAACGATGAGTTGACTGGAGGTATTGAAGTAATAGGAGATCCTTGTGAAGGCTCTGTAGACCTCAATGTCGTGATTGACAATGGCTCAGGTGATTACAGTTATAACTGGAACAGTGGTGCGGGTTCTACCCCACTCATTACCGTAACCACGTCCAATACTTTTGTAGTGACCGTAAGAGATCAGGTCACAGGCTGTGAGGAGTCTTTCACCCAGGAGGTCAACATAGAGGATCCACTAGAGGTCATTATCACCACAGATCCTGACTGTGATAACAACGGGACCCTGTTTGTGACCGCCGAAGCGACCAGAACAGATGTTGTCTATACCTGGACAGACAATAGCGCGACCACAGTAGGCAATACGCCATCAATCAGCATTACTGAATCAGGTGTATACCAGGTAGATGTAGCTACCAACAACGGCGTATGTTTGGTCAGTGAGACTTTCAATGCGGTGATTGTTCCGGTAGATGAAGGTTTGATCAATGTATCAGCAACCGCTACCTTCTGTAGCAGAGATCCTGATGATGCCAGCGTCACATTGAGTGCCGGTCCCGGCTTCAACAGTTATGAGTGGAGGAGACTCCCTGATACGGACATTATCGGAATGGACAGTACACTACAGGTCTTTGAGGAAGGACAATATGAGGTAGCCATTACGGTGGGTTCTTCTTGTATTACCAGAGTCATCACTGTCACAGAAAACTGTGCTCCACGCATCGATTTACCAAATGCATTCTCTCCTGGCGGTACAGCAGGAGTCAACGATACTTTCTTTGCTTTCCCCAACCGCTATGTAACGGAGTTTGAAATATTCATTTACAACAGATGGGGAGAACTGATCTTCTACTCTACCGATCAAAATTTCCGATGGGATGGTACCTTCAATAATAAACCGGTACAGGTAGACACTTATGCGTATGTGATCAGGTTTAGAAGTAGTTTGGAGACCTCTCCTTCAGAAAATATCCAACGAGGAACAGTGACCGTGGTAAGATGACAAATTTCCGAGATTACCTAAACAAGTTATTCCCGGGAAAATCCGGCAATCACAAAGTCGTCCTCAATGAAGTGATCAAAAGAAGTGATGCTTATCAGCAGCGATATGCTGCCTGGGAAGGATCGGATCAACCGCAGCAGGCCTATGCAGCGGTGGCAGAAGGCTATCAGACCAAGCTGCTCAATGAAGAAGGCCCTGGTGTACAGGTACACTTGCTAAGATCGCAGTATGCCAATGGCATTGCCATCAGCTTTCATGACAGTGGTATGAACAAAGAGGCCTTCTCTTTCTTATTTGATCACATCGCTGAAAAGATCAAGCAGGTTGAAGGGTACAGACGGGTAAATGCCGACTACATGATCACGGAAAAGCAAGGATTTGTAGAGACCAAAGAAAAATATTACCTGAAGCCAGTTGTAAGCCTGGACACCACCAAAGTAAACCAGCGATATGGTAATATCCTCATTGAGCACATCCTCAATGACGACAAACCCGTTTACATCAAGCTAACGGCCAACGTCTATTCCGACAGCAACTACCACGATGCGGAATCATTTGAAGGACTGATGAGTTATTTATTGAGTTGATATGTATTTATAGACCCTACGATATGAAAAAACTACTACCTGTTTTATTATTGATTGCGATCACCAGTACCTCTTTCCAACCCAGACTGCTCCCTACCACTTTAAAAATCACTGTCATCGATCACCTGGGCAACGTGGTAAAAGGCGCGGAAGTCAGCATCTACCGGACAGAAGATAACTATCGCGACAACACCAATCCGGTTCAGGAGAAGAAAATAACCGATGAAAAAGGCAGGGTGACATTCAAAAAACTTGCACCTGTCTCTTACTTCATTGATGCAAGAAAAGGTGACGCCAACAATGATGGCGAGGGTGTACGAACCGGAAAACTGAAGGAAGGCAAAGTCAACAGGGTGAACACGGTGATTGAATAATGGCCTATACATTATCTGCACTATTAGACCAGTTTGATCCCGTCTATCCGGAGGAAGCCACTTTCAAAGACCGTTTTTATCAACTGCTTCAGGAGCCATTCTGCTTTGAAAGAAAAAACCTGAAGGGACACTTTACCGGCTCCTGTTGGGTGACCAACGAGTCATTGGATAAGGTGCTGCTATTGCATCATGTAAAGCTGGACCGGTGGTTACAACCCGGTGGTCATGCCGATGGCAACACAGATTTACTGGCTGTCGCCAAAAAAGAGCTGGAAGAAGAAACGGGAATTCTCTCGCATCTAAGCATTGGCCCGGGCATCTTTGATCTGGACATTCATGTGATTCCTGAGCGGAAAAATGTTCCCGAACACGAACATTTTGATGTAAGATTTCATTTTATAGCTGCGGACAATATATCTTTAATAATCAACGAGGAATCCAACGCACTGCAATGGGTGCCATTGGATTCAGTAATTGAATTAACTAACTACGAGGCATCCTTTGAACGGATGGTCAACAAAACAAAAGCGTTATAGTCTTATGAAAAAAATCTGGTTTGTTTTTCTGATTGTACTGGGAACAGGAGTGACTTTGTTTTTACAAAAGGAAGAGGAGAAAGCAATAGAAACTGACCTGGCAACACTCATCGAATCCCCTTCTTCACTGGGAGTACCGGAGAACCCCCACGCCCGACAAGACTATGAGTTGGCCATGATTGCCAACCCTAAGACAGGTAAACCCAATACTGATTTTCGAAAAAAGGAAATTCAGTTTGTAGAGAAACTCAGCCGACTAAACCGATCGGCGGAAGTGCAGGCAGAAGACTGGAGCGCTTTCGGCCCGGTCAATGTAGGAGGCAGAACCCGCAGCTTTGATATGGATGTCCGTGATCAAAACATAATGATCGCTGGAGGTGTATCAGGAGGTATCTGGAAGTCAGAGGACTTTGGACAATCGTGGGTTAAGACTACCGGTCTGCTCCAGGACCGTGATATCACTGCACTCATACAAGACACCAGACCTGGCAGAGAAGATACCTGGTATTATGGCACAGGCGAGTTGAGGGGAAATACCGCTCGTGGTGGTGGCAGGGCACTTTTACGCGGAGATGGAATTTACAAATCCACCGACAATGGTAATAGCTGGCAACCACTGGCTTCTACAAGGGCGGGAATTAAATCCCTCTTCAATAGTCAGTTCCAATATATCTGGGACATGCAAATCAATACAACGAGAGATGACATAGACGAAGTAGTCGCGGCAGTATTTGGCGGAATCGCCAGGTCTACAGATGGAGGAGCAACCTGGGACATCGTATTAGGCGAAGACCTGGACGGCACCATTGATGATCTGAACGAGGCAATAGCTCCTATCTATACTGATGTAAGTATCACACCATCTGGTAGGTACATGGCTACCTTGTCTGGTAACAGCATCGAGGGAGTCTATGATGCTGCAGGTGTTTACTACTCAGAAGATGGTGTCAACTGGGAGAATATCACCCCCATAGGATGGCCCCGTGAAGGCGACAGAACAGTACTGGCCTATGCCCCTTCCAATGAAGATCAATGGTACTTCCTTGTCGCCGAAGGTGACAATGAACGACTATGGAAACTACAATACGATGGCGTGGGCGAACCTCGCTGGACAGATGTAACATCTAACATCCCCAATTTCAACGTAGACCTTGGCGAATTTGAAACACAAGGATCTTTTAATATGATGGTGGAAGTAGACCCTACCAATGAAAACCTGGTCTACCTTGGGGCAACAAATCTCTATCGCAGCACCAATGGTTTTAGTTCTGCAGAAGGTACTACCTGGATCGGAGGCTATACGCCAGAAGGTGGCGCATCAATTTATCCAAATCATCACCCAGACCAGCATGTACTTCGGTTCTTACCACAAAATCCTGCTATGTTGTTGAGTATCAATGATGGCGGAATATTTGTTTCAGAAGATGGTCAGGCCGATACAGTATCATGGAACGATCTCAACAATGGCTACGTCACCTCGCAGTTCTTCACCATTGCGATGCAGAAAGACGAATCCAACAACATACTGATCGGCGGGTTACAAGACAATGGCACTTATGTACGGCCCAATTCAGACAACAATTCGTGGAATCGCTTCTTCGGCGGTGATGGCGGATTTTGCTATATCGCCAGTAATCGGCGTTTCATGATATTTTCTTTTCAGAATGCGCGTACGTTCAGAGTGACTACCAACCCTGATGACTTCACATTGACAAGCTTCGCAAGAATAGACCCTTTAGGCGGCGGCAGCGGTCCTATTAACTACCTATTCGTCAATCCATTTGTGGTAGATCCGGTTCAGGAGACCCGTATGTACATGGCGGGAGGTGACCGTATTTGGCGCAATGATAACATAGAACAAACCCCTATTGGATCAAATCAGCCTTCTACTGTCAACTGGAACGAGCTCAGTAATACCATTACCGTAGAGACCAGTGGTGGACAAATCACCCGAAGTGACGGACAGATCACTGCTCTGGGGCTGGCTAAAACCGGCAATGATAAACTTTATTACGGTACCAATATCGGAAAACTTTTTAGACTGGAAAACCCCGGCTTTAACGACTCCGAACCACAGGACATTACGCCAGATATTTTCCCTGTCAATGCCTATATATCGAACATTACCATCAATGAGGAAGACCCCAACGAGATGGTGATCACTTTTTCCAACCATGGAGTGGTCAGCCTCTTTCACTCTACAAACGGTGGCGATTCTTTCACCAGTATTGCCGGTAATCTGGAAGAAAACACAGACGGGTCGGGTGACGGTCCCAGCGTGAGGTGGACAGAAATAGTGCCGCTGGCAGAAGGCGGCAATAAGTACTTTGCAGGCACCAGTGCTGGTCTTTTCTCTACTACCGAGCTCACAGGCGACGCCACGATCTGGACTCAGGAAGGAGAAGACGTCATTGGCAACGCTGTAGTGGTCATGATGGATTATCGTCCGCTGGATGGCAAATTGATCATCGCCACACACGGAAACGGCGTCTTTGAAACAACGGTAGAAGGATTCAGGCAGCCACAGATAGCTACTGAGGAATCAAATTTTGCCATCGAAAGTGTGTATCCAAACCCCATGGTCAATGACACAGACAGGCCCCGTCTTGTTTTTACCATGCCGGAGGAAGCGCTGGCCAGGGTTGACAGTTACGATGCTGCCGGAAAAAGAGTGACTACACCTATCTGGGGTGTACTTTCTAAAGGACAAAACGAGATTTTCTGGGATGGTACCAATAACAGCGGTGATCGCGTAACCAACGGCATCTACTACTACAGGGTCCGGTATTCTACAGAAGTCCTGGGAGCCAAACTGATCATCAACAGATAGCATCATCTACTACATCTCAGCAACAGTTTGAGTGTGCGTATTAAGAGCATCAAAAATTGTATCCAGAATTGGAAACAGTTATCTCATTCTGAAATATTAGATATTCCAATCTATAGATTGCTATCTAACACTTTAGAGCGAGACGATGCTGGGCTCCCCCCCTTTTGAGTAGGATTGCAGCAGATCGCACAGAGAGCCAACCTCATAAATTCCCGAAACCGATTACATTTGCCAAAATTACTATCAATGGCAGTTATCGGTACGGACCTGGACAAAGCCAGAGACATTCTGAACAATGAAGAGTTGGTGGCTATCCCAACAGAAACGGTCTATGGGCTGGCAGGCAAAGCATTCAGCGAAAAAGCGGTTTTGAGCATCTTTAGAAAAAAGAACAGGCCGTCATTTGACCCTTTGATTGCCCACACCGATAGCCTCGAAAAAATCGCCAGGTTTGTTAAAAACATCCCTGAACGTGCTATAAACCTGGCCAACAGTTTTTGGCCTGGCCCGCTTACTATTTTACTGGAGCGAAATGAAAACATCCCGGATGTCATGACCTCTGGTCTTCCCAGAGTAGCAGTGCGCATTCCATCTCACCCACTCACATTAGCCTTGCTGCGGTCTTTAGATTATCCGCTGGCAGCACCGAGTGCCAATCCGTTTGGCTATGTCAGCCCTACCTCGGCCCAGCATGTCAACAACAACCTTGGCGAGAAAATAGGCTATATCCTGGATGGTGGCGAATGTCAAATTGGGGTAGAGTCAACAATTGTGGGATTCGAAAATGACGATTTGATCGTTTACCGACTTGGAGGACTCACGCTGGAATCCCTGGAAAGCGTGGCAGGCCCGGTGTCGGTGAAGAACAACCAAAGTTCCAACCCCAATGCTCCGGGAATGATAAAGTCCCACTATGCACCCACCAAACCACTCACCCTGTTGGCCAAAGAGGATATGACCGCTGCGATGAAATCAAACGGTAATGATGCAGGATTTATCACTTTTTCGGACTTTCACATGGACGTCCCTCATCACTTCGCACTGACCAACACCAATAGCCTGGACGAAGCTGCCTCACGGCTATTTGCTGCGCTGCGCTATTTTGAAAACCTGCCTGTCCACACAGTTTACGCTGAAATCGTCCCCGATCAGGGGCTTGGAAGGGCCATCAATGACCGGCTGCAACGGGCTGCAGCGAAATAGGTTTTCAACAGTTGTGTGATCACTGAAACCCATCTCATTCCAACGAGAAATAAACAACTCATAAATTGCAATTATCTGAAAGGATCACCAATTTCGCCCCTGACAGCATGACCAAAGAAGGTGAACTTTAGCAAAACACCAACCTTAATTTTAGAGAATATGAAAAATATTGATCAAATTGATTTTAATGGCAAAAGAGCACTGATCAGAGTTGATTTCAATGTGCCTTTGAATGATGCATTTAAAGTAACAGATGAAACCAGGATCAATGCAGCTTTGCCCACTATCAAAAAAATCTTAGGTGATGGCGGATCATGCATCCTAATGAGTCACCTGGGCCGACCTAAAAATGGCCCGGAGGAAAAGTTTTCCCTGAAGCACATCCTCAGCACCTTGTCTGATAAGATTGGAACCAATGTGAAATTTGGGGGAGACTGCGTAGGAGAAGAGGCTTTTTCTATGTCTGCAGCACTCAAAGGTGGCGAAGTACTGCTGTTGGATAACCTCAGGTTCTACAAAGAAGAAACCAAAGGTGATGAAGCATTCAGTGAAAAGCTCTCTAAACATGGTGATATCTATATCAATGACGCTTTCGGCACGGCACACAGAGCACATGCTTCTACGACAGTAGTAGCTCAGTTTTTCAAGGAAAAAGCCTGTGGTTATGTGATGATGGCTGAATTGGCCAATGCCCAAAAAGTACTGGAAAATGCCCAGCGACCCTTCACAGCGATCATGGGTGGGGCCAAAATCTCTGATAAAATCCTCATCATAGAGCAATTAATGGACAAAGTAGACAACCTGTTGATTGGTGGCGGCATGTCCTATACCTTCTTCAAGGCAATGGGCTGGCAGATTGGTAATTCGTTGGTAGAAGAGGACAAACTGGACCTCGCGAAATCTCTGATCAAAAAAGCGAAGGAAAAAGGTGTTTCACTTGAACTTCCAAAAGACTCTGTCATAGCAGATGCTTTCGCCAATGATGCTAATACCGATATTGCTGACAACTTTGCGATCAAAGATGGCTGGATGGGTCTGGACATAGGGCCCGAAGCGAGTCAGGTATTTGCCAACATCATCAAATCGTCAAAAACGGTCCTATGGAATGGTCCTATGGGTGTTTTTGAAATGTCAAACTTTTCTAAAGGTACCAATACCGTTGCGAATGCAGTAGTGGAAGCCACAGAAGCAGGCGGGTTTTCTCTCATTGGAGGCGGAGACTCAGCGGCAGCTGTCAATACTTTGGGATATGGCGAGCGCGTCTCCTATGTATCTACCGGAGGTGGGGCACTACTGGAATACATGGAAGGAAAAACACTCCCTGGCGTAGCAGCACTGGAAGACTGATTCATCATCACAGAATAAAATACAAAAGCCCATCATTGATTCACTTCAGTGATGGGCTTATTGTTTGTGACAAAAAAACACATAACAGTACCATCAGTAGTGGATAGCCATCACTGAATCGGGCAGCACTTAGAGCCGCAAATGAGATGTGACTGTACTTTTTGGGTATAACAAAGCAGCACTGCATCGTGAAATACAGTACAGTTGCTTTTTATCGCGGTTACAGGACTGTGTCCAAAGGACATTGCCAGAGAGAAATGATGAATGTAATCCTTGATCCAGAGCTGGCGTGAGAATTTAAAAAAGATAGAAGTCTGCTTACAAATAAGCAGACACTACATTTTTGGGATCAGGTCGTCAATTTCTTTAGTTAGGCAGGTATTCCTTTCTTAATGATATTCGAAAATATCAATAATGACCTCTCATGACCGCATAACGGATCACCTCAGAGGTAGACTTTGCTCCTAGTTTCCTCAAAATGTTCTGACGGTGGTTGTTGACAGTTTTTACACTGATACTCAACTCATCGGCAACATCCTGGCTGGTGTTTCCTTCCACCAACAATCTAACGATTTGTATTTCTCTGTTTGACAGGATTTCATCGCCGTAGTTCAGTCTTTGCTGAAACACAATTTCGCTGTCTCCATCTTTGAGAAGACTCGCAGCGATTGACACATATTGTGGTTCTGTTGCAAAGCTTACATCCGACACTGAACCCATGCATAACAAAGGCTTTTTAGATTCATCAAATTCTACTACCTGATATTGAAACACCTTGTTTCTACCACCGCAGAGGTCTTCTGACAATCTAATAAAAATTTGAAATGAGAGATTCTCAATTTCATCGTGCTGGTACCTTTCTCTTACAGCTTGAAATGCTTTCGGAATCTCATCCGTTATGAAATGGACGTCTTTTGCTCTGAAGATTTTTTTCATCAAAGACTCACCGCTACCAGAAAAGAACTCCTGATCTTTGCGAGTGAGACCGAATGCATTTTGGCTGATATACTCAATGCTGAGTGTATTGTAGTTGAATAGAAAATGAATAGTCTGCCCTTTTTCCATAAAATTATCCAGACCTCTATACTTTTCTAGATAGGATTCGATCAACGATTGATCAACCGGGTGAGAATTACTCAGTTCACTCATGATACCAAAATCTGATTGACTCATATAAGTTTCTAATTACCAAAGATTATTATTTAACAAATGGCATAATTAGATATAATCCGACTGGTTCCACTTTAGGAAGGGCCAAGATAAGCAATTTTTTTAATCTAAAGCACTACACTTTTTTGTAGTTACAAATACACCCGATGGGGGGCAATTTAATGCCAGTTTTACCTTGAATGTTTTAATAACTTAAAGCAGAATACAGCGAACTTTCAAGTATGCACTTGTTGCAATGAAGATCACTACCGACCAGTAATCTGTCGACACAAATATAGGGTTTCCCACTTCAAATCAGCTTTCCAAATACTTATAATTGTAATAGAACAGGCTGTTGATCAGTTAATTAAGGATACTTCATTATAAAAAGCCCGCTATTTTTGCTAATATTTAATGACAAACTATGACTTAACAACATGCATGAATTGATGAACGACTTACAAATGCTAGTCATGATAGAACAATTCATTGGTCAGATATGCTTAAGCTCCCTCAATAGAGAATGAACAATAACGGTTCGAAGCTCAAAACACAGGCTCCCAAGCCGCATCTCTTCTCTTCATTACAACACTAACCAATTGCGCCTTACAAACCCCTATTTTGAGACCTGCTATAACATACAGACGCTGCTCAAGTCTATGTGAAAATGTGATCTATTTTCATTTGCTAAATAAATCACTTGACACATTTCGCATGAAAACTCCATGCTTTACACCCGGTTTTATGGTGCATTGCCGACAGCCAACTACTGTATTTTCCTACATTAAAACGCACAACCAGGACTTAAATTACTCACGATCCATTGTGGATAACATATTTTACACTTCAACACTTTAATAAGTTATTTTAACTAATTATTAGAACTCATTAATTGAATTAAGCTTCCATTTCATCAATACAATCATCAACATGAAAGGCAGAACAGCCACTTTTTTGCTACTAAATTCGGGAGCAATATCACTTGAATTACCTCTTATAAATTAATAGTACTGCCATCAGAGTTGATCAAAGATCAATAATAATTGAGCCATATTGAAGAAGTGATGATCATTACAACTGTACCAGATATCTCCTAAGCTTCTTGCCAGATTGAAAGCTGACTGACCAATGGCACTATTTTCGTCAGGAAACTACCCCACTAGTATAATAAGTGTTTTTGATGTGACTTCCATTATTTTAGTTTGTGTCGCCTTTCAGTTATTGAGTTAAATCAATCAACGAGCACATAGCACTATAAAACTGTTTCGATGAAAAGAATATTGACAATATTTGTCATACTACTACTAAACCAACTCGTCAACGCACAGGGGACCAGACTATTACGGCAACCTACGATCAGCAATGATCAGATCGTTTTTGTGCATGCCAATGACTTATGGATTGTCTCCAAAGCAGGAGGTATGGCCACTCGCCTTACAGCCAGCGAAGGGGCTGAATCGTTTCCTCATTTTTCACCAGACGGCAGATGGATCGCCTTCACAGGCCAATATGATGGCAACACAGATGTCTACATCATTCCTGCAACCGGCGGCGCACCCAAGCGACTGACCTGGCATCCTGGTTCAGATGTAGTACAGGGATGGATGCCTGATGGCAAATCGGTCGTATTCCGATCAGGCAGGACAGGTGTACCTACCCGGCTCAATCAATTTTATAAAGTATCAACAGATGGTCGTTTTCCGGAGATGCTGGAGATTCCAAGAATTGCCTTTGGAGAAATATCACCTGATGGCCGATATGCGGCCTATATCCCTATCACCGTTTGGGATCCGGAGTGGCGTAACTATCGCGGTGGAATGGCCATGCCCGTCTGGATTCAAGATCTGAAAACCAATGAACTCACCAGGGTACCGCAAGTAAACAAAGAACGGCACCTGGACCCTGTCTGGCTCAATGGAAAAGTCTATTTTCTATCCGAGAGAGACTATGCCAGCAATATCTGGTCCTATGACCTGCAGTCGAAGGCCTATGTGCAACATACATCCCATTCTCAGTTTGACGTAAAAAGTCTGGATGCATCGGCTACTGAGATCGTCTATGAGCAAGGCGGCTACCTGCATATACTGGATGTCAATAATAACAAAACGCAACAACTCAAGATTGACGTTCAGGCCGATCTGAATTGGGCCAGAGAGCGATGGGAAGATGTATCGGCCTCCGCTTTGAGAAACCCTGCGATCTCACCTACTGGGAAACGGGCCATTTTTGAATACCGCGGAGACATATTCACCGTGCCCAAAGAACATGGCAGCTGGAGAAACCTCACAGCCAATTCACCTCAGGCAGAACGCTCTCCAGTCTGGTCACCTGATGGCCAGGCAGTTGCGTGGTTCTCTGATAAGAGCGGCGAATACCAACTGGAAATCGCCGACCAATTTGGCCGAGTAGTCCATAGCATCAAACTACCCAATCCGTCGTTTTATTTCCGCCCTCAATGGGCACCCAATGGAAGGCTGATCGCCTACACCGACACCGATTTCAACTTATGGGTACTGGACCTGGAAACAGAGAAAGCAGTAAAAGCTGACACAGAACGCTATGCGCATCCCAACAGGTCATTGAACCCATCCTGGTCACCCGATTCTAAATGGATCGCCTATGTAAAGCTATCGGATGCACAGTTTAAAGTAGTGAAAGCCTATAATGTAGAGACAAATCAAATCATCGACATCTCCGATGAAATGGCTGATGCAGTCACTCCGGTCTGGGATGAATCTGGAAAATACCTTTATTTCCTCGCCAGTACCAACTATGGACTCAACACCGGATGGCTGGACATGAGTTCCTACAACATGCCAGTCACCAGATCGCTATATGCAGCCTCACTGGCAAAAGGCACGCCATCTCCTGTGATGATCAAAAGTGATGACGAGCCATTTGATGAAGAAAATACAGCAGCAGGAAATGGTGATGTAGTCATTGATGAAGAAGGGTTGCCGCAGCGAATTGTTGCATTGGATCTACCTGCAAGAAATTATACAGGCCTTTTACCCGGCCCCGAGGGGAGCATGTTCATTTTTGAATCAAAAAATAATGAATCCGGCTCTACAGTACATCGATATGATTTACCGGAACAAAGTGCGGTCAAATTCATGACACGTGTAAACACTGCGGAGGTTTCTGCCGACAGAAAAAGCCTGCTGTTCCGAAGCGGAGGTCGCTGGGGTATTGTGAGTACTTCCGGCAAAAACAAGAAAAATACAGAAGGAGCCTTGAAGCTCAACCTGAAGAAAAAAGTGATGCCTGCCGAGGAATGGCAACAAATCTACCGGGAAGCCTGGAGGTTTCAGCGAGATTTTCTTTATGTCAATAACGTACACGGAGCGCCCTGGGATAAAATTTATGAATGGTACAAGCCGTGGGTGGCGCACGTTAAACACCGCGAAGACATGAACTACGTCATCGACATCCTGGGAGGTGAAGTTTCTGTAGGTCACTCCTACACACGTGGCGGTGATTATCCCGATGTGAAAAATATTCCCATCGGGTTACTGGGTGCCGACTACACTGTCAACAAAGGCGCTTATCAGATCACGAAGATTCTCACTGGAGAAAACTGGAATCCAAACATGCGATCACCCTTATCCGGCCCAGGACTTGATGTGAAAGTGGGTGAGTACCTGGTGGGTGTCAACGGTCAACCTCTCAATGCCAAAACGAATATTTACAGCTTATTTGAATATACCGCAAATGAAGTTACTACCCTGCACTTGAATAAGCAACCAGGAATGAAAGGAGCCAGAAAAGTGGTTGTGAAGCCTGTGAGAAGTGAAAGAGGCCTTCGCATGATGGACTGGATAGAAGAAAACCGCCGCAAAGTCAGTACGCTTTCTGGTGGCAAACTGGGTTATGTATACATCCCCAATACCGCACTGCGAGGCTACAATTCTTTCAACCGATATTATTTCTCCCAGCAACATAAAAAAGGGATGATCATTGATGAAAGAAACAATGGCGGCGGCTCTGCTGCAGATTATATGGTAGACATCATGTCCAGAGAAATTCAGGGTTATTTCAACTCCAAAGTAGGTGATCATCGCCCATGGACTACACCCATGGCCGGTGTGTGGGGACCCAAAGTCATGCTGATCAATGAGCGCTCCGGGTCTGGTGGAGACCTCCTCCCCTACCTTTTCAGGCAAATGGAAATTGGTCCACTCATTGGCACCAGAACATGGGGAGGCTTAGTGGGTACATGGGACACCCCACGCTTTGTGGACGGAGGTCGTATGGTGGCTCCAAGAGGTGGCTTCTTCGACAGAGAGGGCAAATGGGCTGTAGAAGGTGAAGGTGTTGCCCCTGATATAGAAGTGATCCAATTTCCAGACAAAGTACTGGATGGCAAAGACCCACAACTGGAGCGAGCCGTTCAGGAAGCGCTTAACCTGCTCAAAACGCAGTCCGTAAAGTTGAAACCGGAACCGGCGCCACCTGTGAAATGGAAGCGTCCAAGGGGCGAAGAAGAAGACCAGTAACTGAATCACCTAAAAGAATTTACGAGCCAGGCAGATCTAATTTTGTCTGGCTTTTTTCATATACTTGTAGCAGTCAACCCGGAATATGCAATAGCCAATCGATTACATAAACCGGAATCAATCAATTTTTTATCAACAAATTTCAACTGATACCATGAAACGAACTGCCATCCTATTGATCATGCTACTTGGCACCTGCAGCCTTTGTGAGGCACAAAAAATTGAAACAAAGAAAGTATTCGGTGGCTATCGCTTCAGCCAGGAGGGGAAAAATCTTACCCTGAGGTATATGAGTAAAATTATGAAATCAAATACTGAAGCCATGCCCTATATGTCAAAAGCCCGATCAGGTCATGCTTTGGCAACCATCGTTTCAGGTACAGGAGGTTTTCTGGTTGGATTTTCACTTGGACTGACTTTGTCAGAGGGAGTTCGCAGTTGGGGAATACTGGGAGCCGGTGCAGGCATTATTGCGCTTTCCATTCCTCTTTCAAACAAAGCCTTTAAAAATGCAGTAAAAGCGGTAGACATTTACAATAATTCTTTGAAGACCACTTCCTATAATCGCCATAAACCCCAACTTAGACTGGTTTCTGATCAATATGGATTGGGGTTGTCGTTGCGCTTTTAGATGTAGTTTACTGAACAATGAAATTTGAGGACTTAGATAAAAGTCCTTACTCCAACCTAATTTCGAATCGGTAGACTTTCTTTTCCGGTTTGATCCTGAAAGGCTCGTGAGGACGTGAGGCGAAGGTCCAGGTATCATCGC
>ERZ1740068.439-NODE-439-length-20895-cov-8.709981_pt1 | contig 20895 bp, 2 predicted proteins | sample MGYA00581735_ERZ1740068 | MGnify/ENA primary metagenome ERZ1740068 (study PRJEB43018, sample SAMN04849740) | marine metagenome | isolation source: floating plastic debris | place: Pacific Ocean | collected 2008-08-30 | study: EMG produced TPA metagenomics assembly...
GTAGTAACTACAGATGGTACAGACGTCAACGATTATGATTATACCTGGTATGAAGGTGCCAACACCGATGCAGCCAAGGAACTAGCTAATACCGACAATGTTCTTGAGAACATAGAAGGCGGTACTTACACCGTAGTGGTGACCAGTCAGGCCAACAATTGTACACTGACACTGCAGCATACCATCGACAACAATACCAGTGATCCTACTTTCAACGATCCTACCGCGGATGTCCTTCCGGTAGATGAGACACTTTGCGACGGCGCAACTGGTTATCCAAATGGTGGTATCACAGTAGACCTGACCACGATTACTGGTTTTACAAGTGCCAGCAATTACCTGGTGAATTACTACATTGGTACTTCTGCTGATGCAGCCAACTTACTGACCATTGATGATACACAAGACATCTTCGCTCAGAAGTCTACCACCGGTACTGCAGTGAGCAGCAACGTGAGAGAAACTGCTACAGGTGTACTCACAGGACTGGATGAGGGAGACTACACCATCACTGTCATCGACGTGAGAACAGGTTGTGAGTCTATCCCGGTAACCGTAAACGTAGGACAGAATCCTACGAACCCTCCATTCGCAGTATCTTCTTCAGGAACAGATACACAAGACAATACAGTTTGTGACATCACCGTAACCGGAGGACCTTCTGACTACAATGGTCAGATCACCGTATCTCCTACGGGAGGCGAAGACATCAATGACTACAACTATCAGTGGTATGAAGGTGCTGGTACCAGTACCTCGATTTCAGGTGAGACTTCCAATGTCATCTCTGGTATCCAGGGAGGAACTTACACGGTAGAGATTACTGACATTACAAGCCGTTGTATCATCACCATAGAGCATACGATCTCTGATAATACCGGAGACCTCACTTACGATGATGCTTCTGTGGATGTCGCAGCAGTGGATATGACGGACTGCCCTGGCGGTACCAATTATCCAAATGGTGGTATTACCATCAACACTGGCAACATCACCAACGGTTCTGGTTCTTACAGCGTAGCCTACTACTTCGGCACCTCTGCAACTGCTGGTAACCTGATCGGTACCACGGATGATACACAAGACATCTTCGCTCAGAAAGGAACAACTGCTTCCGGTGCCATTAACCAGAATGTAAACGAAACGGCTGTCGGTACCATCACTGGTCTGGATCCGGGCGACTACACGGTAGTAGTCACTGATCTGGGTACAGGTTGTACTGCTGATCCTGTGACGGTGACGGTGGGAGAAAATCCTACAACGCCTGACTTCAGCATCTCCGGCGATGCCAGTCTCACCAGCGATAACACCGTTTGTGACGAGACCCTGGCAACAGGTGGTTTCAACGGACAGATCACAGCAGTCGTCAACGACGGTACTGATCTCTCTGATTACACCTATACATGGTACACAGGTGCGACAGTAGATGCTGCCAATGAAATTAGTTCAGCTACTACAGAAGCTTTAGAAAACATAGAAGGCGGTACCTACACAGTCGTCATCACTGACATCGCTACGCAGTGTACACTCACACTGCAAGAGACCATCGATGACGTAACTACTACTCCTACTCTAAGCTCAATTGCAGCAGGAGTAGATATCACGGATGTGACCAACTGTCAGGGTACCAATGCAACAGGTTACCCTAATGGTGGACTATCCATTGATGAGGCGGAAATCAATGACGGAGTGGGTCCTTACGTTTACAGATACTACTTCGGTAGCTCGGCAGACGAGACCAACAGAATTGATGATGCAGATGATATCTTTACACAAAAAGGCACAGGACCTGTTTCCAACGTCATCGACGTAAGTGGTTCTGCCACTTCAACCATCACAGGCCTCGATCCGGGACAATATACTGTCGTGATCGTAGACCAGGGATCAGGTTGTATCTCTGCACCAATTACCGTAACTATTGACGAAAATGCTGATGCACCAGACCTGGAAATCTCTGCGGTCGCTTCAGAAACATTTGACAATACTGTTTGTAATACTACTACCACAGGTGGTCCAACTACATTCAATGGTCAGATTACTGTAGTAACCACAGATGGTACAGACGTCAACGATTATGACTATACCTGGTATGAAGGTGCCAATACAGATGCAGCCAACGAACTTAGCAATACTGACAACGTTCTTGAGAACATAGAAGGTGGTACGTACACGGTGGTGGTGACCAGTCAGGCCAACAATTGTACACTGACACTGCAGCATACCATCGACAACAATACCAGTGATCCTACTTTCAACGATCCTACCGCGGATGTCCTTCCGGTAGATGAGACACTTTGCGACGGCGCAACTGGTTATCCAAATGGTGGTATCACGGTAGACCTGACTACGATTACTGGTTTTACAAGTGCCAGCAATTACCTGGTGAATTACTACATTGGCACTTCTATTGATGCTGCCAATCTGTTGACCATAGACGATACACAAGACATCTTCGCTCAGAAGTCTACCACTGGTACTTCAGTGAGCAGCAACGTGAGAGAAACTGCTACAGGTGTACTCACCGGACTGGATGAGGGAGACTACACTGTTGCTGTCATCGATGTGAGAACAGGTTGTGAGTCAGACCCTGTGACTGTGACGGTAGGACAAAACCCGGTCGTTGCATCATTTACGGAGACATTGGTAGACAATACAGTATGTGACTTTACGTCGATCGGAGATTACAACGGTTCTATCTCGCTCGCCGCCGACGTTGGTTCAGACTCTGACTACTCTTACAGATGGTTCCTGGGGCAAAGCACCAATACTGCGGACCTGGTGACTACTCAGATTCCAACCGCTTCTATCAACACCACAGGTAATGTTCTTTCTGAAATTCCGGGAGGTACATACAGAGTGGAGGTAACTAACGACGCCAGCAAATGTATCACGATCATTGACTACACCATTGATGACGATTTTACTGATATCCCGGTAGTAGCAAGTGCTACCGAAGACGATGTGGAAGTCTGTGAAGGCAATGCTGCTTACCCTGACGGAGGCATTGAAGTGACCTCTATTAGTGGAGGTTCTGGCAACTACAGCTACGAGTGGTACTTTGGCACAACAGTGGATGCCAGCAGCCAGATAAGTAGTGGTACCAGCATCTTCACCCAGAAAGGTACCAGCGGCACTGCAAGTGTGAATGTATCCATCAACTCAGATGGGGATATCATCTCAGGTCTTGATGCCGGAGATTATACACTGAGAGTGGTAGACACTGAAACCGGTTGTACATCAGCAGTACTCAACTATGAGTTGATAGATGCGCAGCCAGCGGTTACCGGAACAATTACTAAAACAGATGATGATTATGCTTGTGACTCTACTAGTCCTACCGGTTCATTGGAAGCCGATGAGACAGTTGGTTCAGGTACCTTCAGCTATGAGTGGTATGCAGGTAACTCTGCAAGCGGTACGGTGATCGGTACCAACGCTACTATCAGTAACTTAAGTGCGGGTAACTACACGGTGAAAATCATCAATGATGCCACAACATGTTTCATCGCATTGACCGAAACAGTTGACCGCATTGTACCTACCATCGAGTTGACCACGGGTTCTGTTACACAGACCAATTGTAGCCCGAATGGTGAAGTGACAGCTTCAGTCAATACACCGATATTCTCAGGTAGCACCCCTACCGGATTTACCAGCAACTTTACTTTCGAGTGGTACTTTGGCAATACAACAGATGTCGCATTAGCAGAAGGTGTTGACCCTGGAAATGGCTCCAACCCTACTGACGTGACCACTGGAAATGTAACAGGCCTTGCTGCCGGACAATATACCATCGTAGTGACTGAAACCTCCTCAGGTTGTGCAAGTGATCCTGTAATTGTCACAGTGGGAGACGGCGTTTCTGCCAATGCACCGACGATTAGCTTCAATGCTGATGTCACCCCTTCTGAATGTGGATCAGACACAGGGGAGATTACTGCAACGGTAACCAATAACCCAACTGGTAATTCACTAACATTTGAGTGGTATGAAGGATCGGAAGACTTCGCCAATAACGAGGCCACAGGTTCTTCGAATAGATTAGTAGCTGGAAGCGTATTAGTTGCAAATGGAGTAACTACTGTCAACAGTGTAACAATCAATACCGGATCAGGAACCAGCGGTTCTGCCAATATCACTGGTCTGCTCAGTGGACTCTATACTCTGGTCATTATCGATGATGTCACGGATTGTAGGTATCAGGAAACATTTGACCTACCTTTCCTCGGTATTCAACAAACGACCACGCTGACAATTGAGCACGTAGAAGGTTGTCCTGATGATGGTGAGGCAAGAGTTGGACTCGACGACGATGGAGCCAACGGTTATACTCCAGGTGATGTAGATGACATCACTGAATACACCGTCTTCTTATATGCAGGCACTGGTGTTCCAGCTGATAGGTTTACTGCTTATACCTATGAAGGAGCCAGATTCCCTTACATCCTTGACCCTACTACTGGAACCATCACCGATGGGGATGGTAATACGGTTAGTACGGGAACAGCCCTTTCTGAAGGTGATGATGCGGTATTCTCAAGCTTACCGGCAGGTCCTTACACGGCCATTGCAAGGGAGGTCGCAAGTCCTACCTTTAATCCTACATCTGCTGTCCAATGTTGGACGCTGGCATCAAATGACCAAGAGATCGAAGACAGAGCATATGACCCTATCATTACTTCAAGTGCTACAACGGAAAATACAATCTGTGACACTTCCCTGCCTATCGGGCCAAATGGAAGTCTGACGGTATCAGTAGAGAAAGACGCTGATGACCTGGTATTGTCCGATGGTTTTGTCTTCACACTATACGATGGTGACAATAACTCAGCGACAGTCATCAGGACAGAGACATTTGGTACAGCTACCGCTACTTTCACACAATCTTCTCTGGCACCTAAAGATTACCTGGTCGAAATTGAGCGTTCCAATGGTACAGGTGCTTCGGATGGCATCGGCTGTACTGCCAACGTTATTTTGACGGTGCAGGATATTCCTGAGATCCATGAGATTTTGTCAGCAACTGTTCAGAATCAGACCAATTGCGATCCTAACAACGCAACCATTACCATTACAGATTCAGACATTACTGACAATGCTGCAGACTACACTTACACCTGGTATCAGGGTGGTACAGCTACTACTGATATCATCTCTGGTGAGACCAGTAGCAGCCTTGCATTGACTACGCTGGGTGTTGGTACATACTTCGTGGAAGCAGTCAACAACACCAACGGGTGTACGACCAATCCATTCAGAGTGGACGTATCCGATGACACCGAAGATCCCGAATTGACGCTGGTAGCATCTGCAGACACCAGTTGTGATGCAACCGCTAATCAAGGAAACGGTTCCATTACTTTGACAATCACCAATGCCGTCACCGGTACAGACTATGATTATCAGTGGTATGTAGGTACTGGCACCACGACAACATTAACCGCCACCGGGTCCATCACCAATGAGGCAGGTACACTGAGTGGTGCCGCGGCAAGTGACTATGAGATTACTTTAAGTGGTATCAGTGGAGGTCAAAGCTATACGGTACAGGTTACTGATAAGACTGACCCTAACAATGAATGTGCGGTAGTGTCTACCATCTTCGTGAATGAAGAAAGTGAGCTACCTACCTTGGTAAGCGGTGTGAACTTCACCACACAGGACAATCAGAATTGTACCAATCCAAATGGTTCAATCTCCATTGCGAGTGTAAGAGAAGGAACCTCAGACCTTACCAACCTGAACAACTACACCTTTAGCTGGACATCTGGTGGCTCTTCGGTGCCTGCAGCAAATCTTAGCAGTTCAGGAGGTGGTACTGGTAATGATCTGGTAGATCTTTCAGCCGGTACATACCAGGTGACCATTACCAATACCACGACTTCATGTAGTACCAGCGCGGCTGTAGAGATCGAAATCAGTGATACGCAGGTGAATCCTATTGTCCAGGTGGACAGCAAAACGGATGATACTTTCTGTACCGGTAGTACTACAGGTGACGGAACACTTACCATTGAGGTAACTGAAGGAGGTGCTACAGTAAGCGCAGCTACACTGGATGCAGATTACACAGTGACCTGGTACAGAGGTAGCGTAGCTGCCGGAAATGAGATCTTCCCTACCGATGCCGGTTCAAGGGGAAGTGCCGACCTGGTAACCACCGGTGATCTGACTGCTCTGGAAGACCTGAGTGCAGACGATTACGTCATCGTGATCACCAAAGATGCAAGTACGTCACCAAATGCAGGATGTACCGTCACCAGCACTTTCACCATTGATTCCGATCAGGCAGTACTGACCGTCGATCAGTCACTGGATCTACTATCTGGCGACAATGACAATTGTGTCAACCCTGACGGATTCGCAGAAGTCACACATGTGAGAGAAGATGGTGTTCAGGTAGCTGTTACAACCACTAACTATTCTTTTGTCTGGAGAGACGAAAGTAATAATGTAGTCACCGGCGTTGCGGGTACTACCTCAGTGGGAACTGGCAACAGAATTGAAGACCTGGATGGTCAATCCTACACTGTCGTGGCCACTAACACCACTACGTCGTGTACAACGGATCCGATTACCATCATCATAGATGACTTACAGGAAGATCCTGTCGTCAACGCTTCTGTATTGACAGATGACACGTTCTGTGACAACAGCAGTAACTCAGGTGATGGAGCCATCACCATTGAGGTATTCGAAAACGGTTCTACAACAGCAGCGGACCCTACAGATTTCACCATCACATGGTACAGAGGCGCAACCACCACCACTACCCTGGCTTCGACCCTCGGTACTGCAACAATCGGTGGTACCAATAACACAGAGCTTACCGGTCTGAGTACAGGAGATTACACCGTCGTCATTACCAAGGACGCGTCTACCTCTCCTAATGCAGGCTGTTCAACGACCACTACATTCAACGTAGGTTCCGACCAGCCGGTATTGACCCTCACTCCTACTGTCAACTTCACTACGCAGGATAATCAGAATTGTGCGAGCAATGAAAACGGACACATTGAGATTACTTCGGTATCTGTGGACGGTACGGCCATCGCCTTGACAACCACTCCTAACTATACCTTTGCGTGGACAGATGAGTTGGGCAATACGGTGACACCGGTTGATGCGAATACGGGTGAAGACAACAGAATTGAAGACCTTGCAGGCGGTACGTACACAGTAGTTGCCACCGATGCCACTACTGGTTGTGTCACTGCCACAGTAGACATTACCATAGACGATACGCAGGTTGATCCAGACATCATTTTGACTGACCTTGTAGTGGATACTTACTGTGACAATGGCACTGGCCCTGGTTTCGTTGGGGACGGTAGCATTGAGATCTCCGTAGAGGAAGCCGGCGCAGCTGCTACCCTGTCTGATTATACCATCAACTGGTACAGAGGTAACTCCACGTCAGGTACGCTTTTATCTTCAGGTACAGGTTCTGTGACCATCAGTGCAGATGCGACTGAAATCACCGGCCTCAGCACTGGAGACTACACAGTAGAAGTGATCAAGGATGCGACTACACCTAATGCAGGATGTTCTGCGGTAACAGTCTTCACCGTTGGTTCAGACCAGCCGGTGCTGACTATTCCTGAAGCAAACTACACCACGCAGGATAATCAAAATTGTAGTGGTAACGAGAATGGACATATCGAGATTTCTTCTGTCTCAGAGGATGGTACGCAGGTAGCACTCACAAGCAGCCCTGCCAACTATACCTTCGCATGGACAGATGCGCTTGGCAACACCGTGACTCCTGTTGATGCAGGTAGTGGTGAAGATAACCGAATCGAAGATTTGGCTGGCGGCACCTACACAGTTGTCGCAACCAATGCCACTACCGGTTGTGTGACTGCCGCAATAGACATCACCATTGATGATACGCAAGTCAACCCGATTGTTCAGGTAGCATCACAGACTGATGCCACGTTCTGTTCAAGCACTACAGATGGTGATGGAACACTGACGATTGAAGTAACAGAAGATGGATCTGCGGTCTCTGCGGCTACCTTGGCTGCTGACTATACAGTCACATGGTACAGAGGTAGCGTCGCGGCTGGTAATGAGATCTTCCCTACCGATGCAGGTTCAAGAGGAAGTGCTGATCTGGTGACCACCGGTGACCTCACTGCCCTGGAAGACCTGAGTGCAGACGACTATGTCATCGTCATCACGAAAGATGGTTCTGTCACACCTAATGCAGGTTGTGAAGTCACAAGTACCTTTACCATCGATGCTGACCAGCCGGTACTGACCATCGATCAGTCGCTGGATCTGATCTCCGGTGACAATGACAATTGTGTCAACCCTGATGGATTCATTGAAGTGACACATGTGAGAGAAGATGGTGTTCAGGTTGCAGTGACAACCACCAACTACTCTTTTGTATGGAGAGATGAAAGCAATAATGTAGTCACCGGCGTAGCGGGTACTACTTCAGTGGGAACTGGCAACAGAATTGAAGACCTGGATGGTCAGTCATATACTGTAGTGGCTACAAACACCACTACTTCGTGTACAACGGATGCGGTCACGATCATCATCGATGACCTGCAGGAAGACCCTGTCATCAATGCTTCTGTATTGACTGATGATACTTTCTGTGACAACTCGAGTAACTCAGGCGATGGAGCAATCACCATTGAGGTATTTGAAAACGGATCTACAACAGCAGCTGACCCTACTGATTTCACTATCACATGGTACAGAGGCTCCACGACTACCACCACGCTGGCCTCAGCATTGGGTACTGCGACCATTGGAGGTACAAACAATACTGAATTGACTGGCCTGAGTACAGGAGATTACACCGTAGTCATAACAAAAGATGCGTCTACCTCTCCTAATGCAGGCTGTTCTACGACTACTACATTCACCGTTGGTTCTGACCAGCCGGTATTGACCCTGACATCCGGTGTCGACTTCACTACGCAGGACAATCAGAACTGTTCTGGCAATGAAAATGGACACATTGAGATCACCTCTGTATCTGAGGACGGGACGGCTATCGCCTTGACAACCGCTCCTAACTATACTTTCGTATGGACTGATGATTTAGGCAATACCATTACTCCGGTAGATGCCAACACAGGTGAAGACAATAGAATTGAAGACCTTGCCGGAGGTACTTATACAGTGGTAGCAACCAATGCAACGACAGGTTGTGTAACAGCATCGGTAGACATTACCATTGAGGATACACAAGTCAACCCTGTGGTTCAGGTAACTGCACAGACAGATGACACTTTCTGTACCGGTAACACCACTGGTGATGGTACACTGACAATAGAGGTCACAGAAAATGGTTCGACAGTGAGCGCTGCAACCCTATCCACCGACTATGTCGTAACATGGTACAGAGGTAGTGTGGCAGCAGCCAATGAGATCTTCCCTAATGACGGTGGTACAAGAGGTAGCGCAGACTTAGTCACTGCCGGTGACCTGACAGCACTGGAAGACCTGAGCACAGACGATTACATTGTAGTCATCACCAAAGACGGAAGTATTTCTCCGAATGCTGGTTGTGAGGTAAGCAGTACCTTCAATGTAGGTTCTGATCAGCCGGTACTCACCATTGATCAAAGCTTAGACTTGCTCTCAGGTGACAATGACAATTGTGTCAACCCTGATGGATTCATTGAAGTGACACATGTGAGAGAAGATGGTGTTCAGATTGCTGTGACAACTACCAACTACACATTTGAGTGGAGAGACGAAGCGAATAACCTGATTACCTCAGCAGTGTCGGGTACTACTTCTGTAGGTACTGAAAACAGAATCGAAGACATAGACGGTCAGTCTTATACCGTAGTGGCTACTAATACGACTACAGACTGTGTTTCTGAGGCGATCACCATCACGATTCAGGACCTCCAGGAAAATCCTGTGATCAACGCTTCTGTATTGGTTGACGACAGCTATTGTGACAACACCGGAAACGCAGGTGATGGTCAGCTAACAATTGAGGTATTTGAAAACGGCTCAACTACCGCATCTGACCCTACTGATTTCACCATCACATGGTACAGAGGAGCAACAACTACCAATACGTTGGCAGCTAATTTAGGAACTGCCACCATCGGTGGAACCAATAATACGGAGTTAACGGGACTGAGTGCAGGTGACTACACCGTAGTCGTCACAAAAGATGCATCCACCTCCCCTAACGCAGGTTGTGAGACAACAACGACCTACACCATTGGTTCCGATCAGCCGGTATTGACCTTGACAGCCAACGTTGACTATACTGCATCGGATAATGAGAACTGTGCAGGTAATGAAAACGGCGCTATTGAGATCACCTCAGTGTCTGAGGATGGCACCGCAGTAGCCTTGACAACCGCTCCTAACTATACTTTCGTTTGGACTGATGAGTTGGGTAATACGGTGACGCCGGTAGATGCCAATACAGGTGAAGACAACAGGATTGAAGACCTCGCCGGTGGTACTTACACAGTGGTAGCAACCAATGCAACTACCGGTTGTGTGACTGCTTCAGTAGACATTACCATTGAGGATACACAAGTAAATCCTGACATTGTATTAACAGACCTCGTTGCCGATGCTTATTGTGACAATGGCCCTACCCCAGGTCCAAATGACTTCAACGGAAGTGGCTCAATCGAGATCACTTTGGAAGAAGCTGGTGCTGCCGCTACCTTAAGCGACTACACCATCACCTGGTACAGAGGAGACAATAACTTAGGAACTGTGTTGGCCAATGGCGACGGTACCATTACAATCAGCAGTGACGCTACTACCGTAACAGGCCTGAGCACAGGTAACTATACAGTAGAGGTGATCAAAGATGCAACAACACCTAATGCAGGGTGTTCTGCTACCACTACCTTCACTGTAGGTTCCGATCAGCCGGTGCTGACCATTCCAGTAGCCAACTATACCACACAGAACAATCAGAACTGTACCAATGAAAATGGATTTATCCAGGTCAATTCGGTTTCTGAAGATGGGGTAGCAACCGCAGTAACCTCTACCAACTACTCATTTGCATGGACGGATGCTTCCAGCAATCCGATCACGGGTGTAGATGCAGGTGGCGGTACAGGCAACAGAATTGAAGACCTCGTAGGTGGTACTTACACAGTTCAGGCTACTAACAATGAGACAGGATGTACCTCCGCTATTGTGGAAATCACCATCGATGACGAACAAGTGAATCCTGTGATCCAGCTGACTGCACAAACTGATGACAGCTTCTGTACAGGTAACACCACAGGCGACGGTACACTGACGATAGAAGTCACCGAAGATGGAACTGCTGTGGATGCGACAACGCTGGCGGCTGACTACAACGTGACATGGTACAGAGGAAGTGTGGCAGCTGCCAATGAAATCTTCCCTACTGACGCAGGTACAAGAGGTAGCGCTACAGAGGTCACCGCAGGTGATCTTACAGCACTGGAAAACCTCAGCACAGACGACTACACCGTAGTCATCACCAAAGATGCGGGCACCTCCCCTAATGCAGGTTGTGAGGTAACCAGCACCTTCAATGTAGGTTCGGATCAGCCGGTACTGACCATCGATCAAAGTGTAGACCTCATCAGCGGTGACAATGATAACTGTGTGAACCCTGATGGCTTCATCGAGATCACGCATGTGAGAGAAGATGGCGTACAGATTGCAGTGAGTGGCAGCAACTACACCTTTGAGTGGAGAGATGCCAGCAACACCCTGATCACTTCAGCAGTTGCGGGTACTACGGCTGTGGGTACCGATAACAGGATCGAAGACCTGGACGGTCAGGCTTATTCTGTAACGGCGACCAATACCACAACGCAGTGTACTTCTGACCCGATCACGATCACGATTGATGACTTACAGGTCAATCCTGTGGTGAACGTTTCTTCTTTGACTGATGATACTTATTGTGACAATACCGGAAACGCAGGTGATGGTGCATTGACAATAGAAATCTTTGAAAATGGGTCGGCTACAGCCTCTGATGCAACAGACTTTACCATCACATGGTACAGAGGTGGGAATACCACCACTACCCTGGCATCAGCGCTGGGTACTGCAACCATTGGCGGCACCAACAACACTGAATTGACTGGGCTAAGTGCCGGTGAATACACAGTGGAAGTAACCAAAGACGGTGCGGTATCGCCGAATGCCGGATGTACATCTACCGTGACCTTCACCGTTGATTCAGACCAACCGGTGTTGACGCTGCAACCAACAGTCAACTTCGATACTCAGGACAACGAAAACTGTGCGGGTAACGAAAACGGCTTCATCGAAATCAGCTCCGTTTCTGAAGATGGAACTGCGATCGCACTGACAAACGCCCCTAACTATACTTTCGTATGGACTGATGCCCTGGGCAATACGCTGACTGCAGTAGATGCCAACACCGGACTAGAGAACAGAATCGAAGGCCTGGCAGGTGGTACTTACACGGTAGTGGCCACCAACGAGACCACTGGTTGTGTGACGGCAAGTGTAGACATTACCATTGAAGATATACAGGTAGATCCTGATATCGTATTGGTAGACCTCGTCGCCGATGCTTACTGTGACAATGGTACCGACCCTAACTTTGTGGGTAGTGGTAGCGTTGAGATTTCTGTTGAAGAAGCCGGTGCAGCTGCTAACCTTAGTAACTATACCGTAGAGTGGTACAGAGGAACAGATCCTACCACCGATCCTCAGATCACGACCGGGGTTGGTTCTGTAGTAATCAGCTCTACAGGCACTGAGATAACTGGTCTCAGCACCGGATCATATACAGTGGTAGTCACCAAGGATGGTACTTCGCCTAACGCGGGTTGCGCTACGTCTACCACGTTCAACGTAGCGAATGATCAGCCGGTACTGACCATTGATCAGGATACAGGTGTCACCACTGCTGACAACGAGAATTGTACCAACGAAAATGGTTCAATCACGATTAACAGCATCATGGAAGATGCCACTTCAGTGACGGTAAATGCTACCAACTACACCTTTGCATGGACAGATGCGCTGGGCAATTCTATCACTGGAGTTAACTCCGGAGGTGGTAATGGTAACAGAATCGAAGACCTCGCAGGTGGTACTTACAGTGTGATAGCGACCAATACTGAAACAGGATGTGTGACTGGAACGGTGGAGATCACCATTGACGATATTCCTGTCAATCCGATCGTACTGGCTACCGCTACTACGGACGATACCTATTGTACTGCTACCGCCAATACGGGTGATGGAACCATTACCATCAGCATTGATGAAGATGGGGCTACTGCTACTACTTCTGATTACAGTGTGGTGTGGTACAGAGGCTCAGGAACTGCTGCTGCTGACCAGATCTTCCCTACCGACGGCGGAACAAGAGGTACGGCCACTGCGGCAACAGCTGACAGAACTTCACTATCTGGCTTGAGCGCCGGAGAATATACGGTAGTCGTCACCAAGGATGCTGCCATCACTCCTAACGCAGGTTGTGCCGCAACCACCACCTTCACCATCGGTGTTGACCAGGCGATACTGGCAATTGATGAGACGCTGGATGTGACCAAGCAGGACAATGAAAACTGTGCAGGAAACGAGAACGGCTTCATCGAGGTGAATTCAATTCAGGTAGATGGCACAACCACTGCACTGACTAACGCTCCTGCCAACTACACATTTGAGTGGAGAGACGAGAGCAACAACGTCGTTGCGGGAGTAGATGCAGGCACAGGATCTGGTAATAGAATTGAAGGTTTGGCAGCTGGCTCTTATACGGTTACTGCAACGAACACAACCACGGAATGTACTACTTCTGCGACCATCATCATTATTGACGATGTGAGCGAGAATCCTTTCGTGCAAGTGGCTACTATCAGTGATGACACTTTCTGTGACAACACAGGGGATGAAGGCGACGGATCATTGTCGATAGAGATCTTCGAAAACGATGCAACTACCGCTTCTGATCCAACTGACTTCTCAGTCACATGGTACAGAGGAAGCGCTGCTAACGCTGGTGATGAATTGGCCTCAAACCTTGGTTCTGCCGTCATCGGCGGTACCAACAATACGGAGCTGACCGGCCTGAGTGCAGGTGATTACACGGTAGTGGTACAGAAAACAAGTACTACTGCTCCTAACGTAGGTTGCGAAACCACGACCACCTTCACAATCGGTTCTGATCAGGCGGTGATATCGGTAGAAGAAAATGTAAACTTCTCAGTGACTGACAACGACAATTGTTCGCCAAATGAAAACGGTAGTATAGAGATTACTTCTGTGCAGGTGGATGGTGCCACTGTCGCGCTGACCACCGCACCGAATTACAGCTTCTCCTGGACAGATGGCTCAGGAACAGCCGTTGCATCTGCCAACATTACCTCTACGGTGGGTGTAGATAATGCACTACAGAACCTGAGTGCAGGTACTTACATTGTCACTGCCACCAATGAAGAGACAGGCTGTACCAGCACTGCAGTTTCTATCGAAGTATTGGATATCAGCGAAACACCTGTAGTACAAGTGGCAGCCACTACTGATGATACCTTCTGTGACAATACGGGCGACGAAGGAGACGGTACCCTATCCATCGAGATTTTCGAGAATGGATCGACTACCGCTTCAGATGCTACCGACTTCACAGTAACCTGGTATCGTGGCGATGCGGCCAATACGGGTGACGAGCTGGCTTCAAACCTTGGTAGTGCAGTAATTGGAGGAACCAACAATACGGAACTGACCGGATTAAGCACTGGCTCTTACACCGTTGTCATTACCAAAGACGATGCAATAGATCCGAACGCGGGTTGTGAGGTCACTACTACATTTACAGTTGGATCAGATCAGCCTGAGCTAAGTATACCGGTAGCCGATATTCTGACACAGGACAATGAGAACTGTGTGAACCCGAATGGATTCATTGAAGTCACTTCTGTAAGAGAAGATGAGACAGATATCGCTGTCACCAGCACCAACTACACCTTCACCTGGACGGATGAGTCAGGTAACGCACTGACAGCTGTTGACGGAACTACCGCGACAGGCACAGGCAACAGAGTAGAAGGTCTCGCAGGTGGTTCCTACAATGTAGTTGCGGAGAATACGGAGACAGGTTGTACCACGGGTACGGTGATCACCATCCTGGATGATACACAGGAGAATCCTGTAGTTCAGGTAGGTACAATTACAGATGATACTTTCTGTGACAATACGGGTGATTCCGGTGACGGTACATTGACGATCGAAATTTTCGAAAATGGCGCTACCACTGCTTCTGATGTGACTGAATTTACCATCACCTGGTACAGAGGTAGTACCGTAACCGCAGGAAATGAGCTTTCAACGCTGGCTGGTACTGCTGTGATCGGTGGCACCAATAACGACGAGCTCACAGGCTTGAGCACAGGAGACTACACTGTATCCATCCAGAAAGATGCATCTATCACTCCTAACGCAGGTTGTGAAGTGATCTCTACGTTCAATATCGCTAATACACAGCCTACCCTGGCCATTGATCCTGTTACGGTAGCACAAGGCAATGAGAATTGTGTGAACCCTAATGGTTTCATAGAGGTCACCAGTGTGAGTGAGGATGGTACAAGCTTCGCTGTGACATCCACCAACTACACCTTTACCTGGGCAGACGCGGCAGGAAATGACCTCACAGCAAGTGCTGTAGCAGGTACTACAGCAGTAGGTGTAGACAACAGACTGGAAGAGCTGGAAGCAGGCATTTATACGATCATTGCTACCAATGTGAACTCAGGCTGTACTTCAGATCCATTTGAGGTAGAGGTGGAAGACTTGAGAGTAGACCCTGCCATTACCGATGTAGCGTTGACGGATAACATCAATTGCGGTACAGACAAAAACGGTTCAATCGTAGTCACTGCCAATACCGGAACAGCCACAAGCACTTACAGCTTTGCGTGGTTCGACGGAGAAGGTACTTCTGTGGCGGGTGTCAATACAGTAGACAACACTGGGTTGAATGCCAACCAAAGCAGATACACAGACTTACCTGCCGGAAGCTACACAGTGGAAGTAACAGATGATGTCACCGGATGTACAGTGACTGGTTCGTTCGCCATCGGTGACGACCTCACCATCCCTACTGTGACTGTTCAGGCAGCCAGCATCGTCCCTGACACGTTGTGTTTCGCAGCTACCTATAGTGGCGGCATCACCGTGACAGACAGCGATGTTTCTACGGGAGATTTGACAGACTTCAACATCAATATTGAAAGAGACTTCGCTGGAAGCGGCCTCTCAGTACTAACGCCGACAACAGGTATCTCGGGAACAACCGACGCCTCTATCAGCGTGACCGGCCTTGAAGCAGGTGAATACTGGGTGAGCGCCACCTTGATTGATACAGGTTGTGAAGCTCCTCCATTCAGAGTGAACATCGAAGAGTTATCAAAAGAACCTTCAATTGAGATCGTCAGCATCGTCAACAACGTAGACTGTGGTGGCGGCGTTCAGGAAGGATCAATATCGATCACCATCGATGGACAGACAGGAGATACCGACTATGTCATCCAGTGGTACGTTGGTACTACGGCGACTGCCGGACAGGAAGTAGGAACGATCTATCCTGGTGCAACCGGAACTACCTCTGAAACGCTGGCGAATGTGCCAGGCGGAGATTACACGGTGGAGATCAGCCGTACTTCTACCGGTTGTGTGACAGAGCAGACTTTCAATATTCCTACCGATGAGATTCTTCCATTCATCACCGACGTAGAGGTCAACAATCAGACAACGTGTTTTGAAAACGGTAACGTGAACATTCTGGAAGTAACCTACAATGGCAATATTGTAGACGAAGCAACCTTGATCAGTGACTACACCATCGGGTGGTTTGCCGATGAAGCATTGAACACTGCAATAGCAGATGCAGATCCAAGTACTCCGCTACAGCTGGATAGCCTGGGTGCAGGTACTTACTATGTGACCATCAGTAAAAATGACGACTTGTGTACATCACCTGCGTCAGCCTACACGATCATAGACAACAGTCTGTTACCTGAGATTTTCATTACGCAGGTAGCAGCAGACTCTACTTGTACACCTGCAGGAACGCCAAGTGGTATTCTGGTAGCAACAGCTGATGGCAGAGACAGTAACAGTCCTCAGTATACCTTCACCTGGTACCTGGAGAGTGATTATCCTAACAACCCGATTGTAGTGTCGGATAGCCTCATCGGTGCAAGTGCGGGTAATTATCTGGTGGAAGTACAAAATAGTCTGTCAGGTTGTGACGCTACAGCGACCAGCGTCATCGAGAACATCACGGTGATTCCTGAGATCCTGGCGGTAAGTACTACGAATCCTACCAATTGTGATCCTGCCAACGGAATCATAGAAGTCACTCAGATGAGCCTCGGTAATCTGTCAGATTATACTTATGCATTCTTTGACACTGACCCGACGGTGACCCCTACTCCTACTCCGGTACAGGATTCTGCTTCGCCAATATTGGCTACTGCAGATGTAGGTACGTATTACATCATCGCAACCAATGCCAGCACAGATTGTACATCAGGCGCATTTGAGATCACCATTGAAGATAGAGATGTGATGCTACCTGTGATTGCACTGGAAGACTTTGAGCAGCAACGTAATTGTGATCCTTCAAACCCTAACGGTTCATTGACAGTATCGGCCGATGGTTCTCAAGACCTGACGTTGTACTCCTTCCAGTGGTTTGATGCAAGCAATAACCTGATAGAGGCCAACAACCCTACGGCAGATAGCCTGATGGCTAATGTAGATTACACAGTAGTGGTCAGAAACCTCGCAACAGGATGTGAGAGTACAGAAACCTTCCAGGTAGGTGAAGACAGACCAGTGCCGCTGGCATTGAATGTGACCTCTTCACCTAACTTCAACTGTGTGAATCCTAATGGTAGCCTGGGTGTGTCAATCATTCTTCCAAGAAGATCAGTTAGTGACTACACTTACTACTGGTACTTCGACAGAGTAGTTGATCCTATCCTTGCAGATGCGGATACTACAGGAAGGTTGATCGAAAACCTACCGGCAGGAACGTACACAGTAGTAGTAGTGGACGACGTTGATAACTTCTGCGTCTCGGCACCTAACTATGTCACCATTGAGGATGAAAGTATGAAGCCGGAGCTAAATCTCACCGTAGAGCAGGCACTTACCAATTGTGATCCTACGATCCCGAATGGTAGGGTATCTGCCAGCTCACCTTCAGGAGCTATTTCAAACTACCTCTTTGAGTGGTACATTGGTACGGATACACTTGGACAGACGCCGTTCTTCACAGGCATCACAGCCGATTCTCTGGACGCCATTACTTACACGGTACTGGTAACAGACCTGATCACAGGTTGTGAGAACCTCGGAACCGTGGCTGTACCGAATGAGCAAGCACCTATACCTACACCTACTGCATTTGTAGAAGCAGATAACACAAGTTGTGTGGAGCCTAATGGCATCGCCAGAGCTTCAGTACAAGGTAACACTGAAGACTTCTTCTTCGAGTGGTTTGCACAAACCAATCCGAATACACTCATTGGCACAGGTGCAGTGATTTCAGGACTTGGAGAAATAGACCAGGGTACGGACACCATTTTCTATGAAGTACAGGCTACTGAAATAGCAACGGGTTGTGTGTCTCCACGAGGTACAGTAGGTATCATCCTGCAAACGATAGACCTGGTCTTTGATGTGCAGACAATTGCCAATAACTGTATCAGAACAGAAGACGGTGGTGCCAACCAGTTCAGTGGTAGGGCTACGATCAGGTTCTCAGCAGGAAACGGTCAGGTAGATAGTATCGCGTGGCTGGCCAATGGTACGGAACTGGTAGAAGACGCTTCCAACAACTTTGCGTGGACAGACGCACCTCCGGGAGATCACAGAGTGGTATTGTACACAGTAGACAGATGCCAGCCTTACGAAGCAACCTTTACCATCGATACAGACATTGTAGTCTATAATGGTGTCTCTGATAACGAGGACCAGAAAAACGACTTCTTCCTGATCGATTGTATCGAATTCTTCCCTGCCAACGTTGTAGAGATATTCGACAGAGCAGGACAGCGAGTTTATAGACAAGAAGGCTATAACAACTCAGACAAGCGATTTAATGGAGTGGCCAACACAGGATCTACGCTCGGTAGCGGAAGACTTCCGGAAGGCACCTACTACTACATCGTTGACAAAGGAGATGGTAGTCAGCCAGTCCAGGGATTCTTAGAATTAGTCAGATAGGATAATGAAGTTTTTAAAAATAGTCATCAGCATATTTTTGATCAGCGCCGCTGGGTACACCGCAAATGCCCAGCAGCGGCCTATCACTGGTACATACATGTACAATGGTTTACTGATCAACCCTGCCTATGCAGGCAGTTTGAACCTGTTCAGTGCTACTTTTGTACACCGAGATCAGTGGGTCAACGTAGACAATGCCCCTATTTTGCAGTCTTTCAATGCCCATACGTCATTGAAGAAAAACAGAATAGGCGTTGGATTGCAGGCATTTCGTGATAAGATAGGTGTACGCGAGCAGACAGGTGTCTACGCCAGCTACGCCTATAAAATCCGAATGAACAAAGCGATTCTGGCCATGGGTATACAGGGTGGATTTGACAACAGGGTTGCTGACTTCAGTGAACTGGTCCTCTTCAACCAAGACGATCCACTGCTTACAGGCGTAGACACCCGGTTGACTCCTAACTTTGGTACAGGTATCTACCTGGCCAACAGAGACTTTTTCATCGGTTTGTCAGTTCCTTACATTCTGGAAAATACCATTTCCAACATAGAGGGAGCTGAGTCGCGCGAATCCAGGTATTACTATGCCACCGCAGGAAATGTCATCACGTTGAGTGAAAACCTAAAGTTGAATCCTTCAGTGTTGCTGAGATTTCAGGAAAATGCCAAGTTGAGTTTTGACATCAATGCCAACCTGATCTTTGAAAACATCGCTTATGCAGGAGTCTCCTACCGAAGTAGTAATGCATTGACATTTGTTTTTCAGTTGATTCTCAATGACAACATGAGGGCGGGCTATGCTTACGAAACAGAAACTTCGGATATTCAACAGTATACACTGGGATCCCATGAGATATTACTGAACTACCGTATCAAGATCAAGAATGCGAAGAAAGACCCGTCCTGTCCGGTGTATTTCTAAGTGAAAGGATATTCATAATCAAGAAGCGGCCTCTGAGCCGCTTTTTTTATGGGTAGGCGACAACTACATTAATGGCGCCAGTTGCCAACTGGTGCCTTGCAATAAAAGCAGTTTGAAACTGCGATATATTATCGGCATCAGGTCTTTTATCTTTACTCTTTTGTCCAAAGTCTAACGTCCAAAGAATCACTTCTTATCCGAACTGAATTCTGAGTACATGGAATTGATCAGAGTAAGCACAATACTGAAAAGGAAAGCCCACCAAAAGCCATCGACGTTGAAACCATCTACAAAATAGTCTGCCATCAGGATCATGAGGGAGTTAATGACCAGCATGAATAACCCTAAGCTGAGCAGCGTGATGGGAATGGTAAATAGTATCAGCAGCGGTTTCACTGTAACGTTGAGTAATGACAACACCACTGCCATCCAAAAAGCCGACCAGAAACTATCTACACTTACACCAGGCAAAATATAGGCTCCGATGAGCACGGCAATTGTCGACACAAGCAATTTAATCATCCATTTCATTCTTTAATTTTTTCAGTTGACCAGTATTACACAGCATCATCCAATCATACCCCTCACTAATCAGACGAACTCATTCCCAAAATATGCTGATGAGCATAAAACTACCAGGGCTTAAAGCCTTAAAACCAAGTTAAAGAAAAAACCGGGAATGCGCTTTATGCTAGCATGTGAATCAAGCTCTCATAAATTTTTATGGGTAACACCAGTGTCTGAAATCCAGCGTCTAA
>ERZ1740068.440-NODE-440-length-20871-cov-10.020177_pt1 | contig 20871 bp, 18 predicted proteins | sample MGYA00581735_ERZ1740068 | MGnify/ENA primary metagenome ERZ1740068 (study PRJEB43018, sample SAMN04849740) | marine metagenome | isolation source: floating plastic debris | place: Pacific Ocean | collected 2008-08-30 | study: EMG produced TPA metagenomics...
TTGATCGGGATACGTGCCTTGTAAGTACGGACATGGTTCGGCGTCTGGCCATGGCTCAAAAGCGTGACCAGCAATAAACCGATGGTTAGGATTGTTCTTGGGATGTTCATTGGCTGGGGTTGATAATTAGATGGATGCATCTACTAGTTTTTAAGTAAAGGTTATACGCAGGTTGAGCCGGCAGACTGTATTGGAAACCGCCTCTATATCAATGTTGCAGCAATTGGGAAAAGTGAACTGGTTTGGAGAGATTTTTATCGAAAAAAGTGAGATTTGATAAATCAGTGATGATCACAGCGGGCGCCGATAGATCAAAAAAATAGATGCTTGATGAAGCACGACAGCAATAATTAGTGATGTGTAATGAGGAATTAGTGATTAGCTGGAGATCCGGTGTTTGCCTCGCATTTTTAAATACAAGTGCGTCGTCTTTTGATTCAACTACGACAGTTTAAATCAATGGTATGAACCCCAGGGTAAGTCCGAGGCGCGCAGCCCTGGACCCTAAATCCGAGGCAAGCCTCGGGGAAACCTGCCTGACGGCAGTCAGGTCAGACCCAAACCTTCTCGTCTGCCGAAGCTTCCGCGAAGGTAGATTGAATCGAAATCCTCTAAGGAAACGAAATACTTGCACTCAATCATGACTACGCCCGATTGAATCCGGTGCAGAGGAGCTCCAACAATGAATTGAAGGGCATTTTACCTTCATTCCTGTCAAAAAGTGAGAAGGGAGCCTATGAAATCAGTCTACTTTACGAATCCTTTTTGAAATCATACACCCGCTCATGGGTAATACAGTAATCCATCGCGATATCGTGCGGATCCACATCGAATGTAGTTTGAGCAGGGGGCAGGATGCTGACGCCCACCTTGATCACATCTGGCCGACAATCCGCGAGGAAACGATCGTAATAACCTTTGCCATAGCCTATCCGATGCCCCGAAAGGTCAAAAGCCAATAGCGGAATCAACACCATATCCAGGTCCTGAACTTTCGCTTCACGACCATCGACAGGCTCAGGAATACCCCATTTATTCTCCTGCAATTGCGCCGGGCTTTCATAATAATAATGTGTCAATACATTGGTGATCAGGTCACTTTTGGAAATGACTACCTGTTTCTCACGCTGCATCAACATATCAATGACCGGCCAGGTATCTGGTTCTTTGTTTTTGACAATGGGCAGAAAGCAGTGAATGGTCTCCACGAACCTTGTGCCCTGCCAATATCGGAAAAAGCCCTGCAGCTCCAGGCATCGCCGTTGATACTCAAGGTTGCTCAGTTCCTTTCTTTGCGCTAAAAATGAAGTGCGCAATGTCTGTTTATCAATCATGTTATTTGAAGGCTCAGCTATCGATTAATAGGTTAAACCGATAATCGAATGGCTCAAAATTTTCCAGCAAAGAGTGAATAAAATCAGGATTATTGAGATGGAAGTTCAGGAAATTATCGTGTCGCTCCTGCAGGCCTCCTCCGGGAAATAGTTTCTGTTTGATGCCATCAATCTGCTTAAGCGCCGTTTCGTGCTTTTGTTCCTCCGACTTTCTCAGGCGTTTCTCAATATTGTCGAGGCTTTTCAAGGTTTTAGCATGTTCTGACCCGATGAAACCTTGCAGGGAACCATCAATTTGCGCTGCCTTTTGTTTGAGCTGCTCAAAAAATTGTGACAGCTCCTTCTTCTCGGCCTTGAGGTCAAACTCCTGATCGGCGGCTGCTTTGACATAGCTTTGTTTCAGGGCATCGCTGTCAAAGAACAATTGCTCATAGGACAGCCCTACTTTCTCCAGTTTTTTCCTTGAACCTGCATTGACAATCAACGCAAAATTCCGGGGCATCAGCGCTGGGAAAGGTGTCTGAAAATGATCGAAAATACTTTTAAGTTGTAGCCAATAGACGAGTTCTGAAGGGCCTCCCACATAAGCAAGGTTCGGTAGAATCGTCTCTTGAAACAATGGTCTCAGGATCACGTTGGGGCTAAACACTTCCGGCTCATTGGCGATCAGCTCCGTCATTTCTGCTTCCGAGAAGGAAATATCGGTATTTAACACCTGAAAGCGATCTCCGTCACGGGTAATTCGCTCGCGGATATTACCTTTCATGTAGAAAAAGTTGATCTCACGGGGATGAACCTGCCCTTTATAGCCCAGCTTCTCCAGTTGGCTGGTATTCTCAATAGCCAATGGTTCGCATGCGTTTTGCAATACATCAGCTTCAAGCACCTCTGTGAAAAGGGATTTTAGTGGCTTATCATCGGGGTCTATGACCAGCAGGCCTTCCCCACCAAACAGGTCATTGACATAGGTACGGACGGCCTGTGCGAGGTTACCGCCATTTTGATAGGCATCGGTAAACAAAGGCAACTGCTCCGGTAACTGGGCCATTAAATCGGCCATGCTACTGGTATCAAATCTTCCTACCGCTCCTTTCTGGTCAGTTTCCCAGGTGTATCGCTTGCCAAAGAGGTTAAAGTGATTGATTTCTTCAAAATCGTGGTCTTCGGAAGCCATCCAATAGACCGGCACAAAGTTGTACTGAGGATAAGCCTTCTTGAGCTGTTTGGTCGCATTGATCACTGTAACCAGCTTGTAGATATAGTACAATGGGCCTGTGAAGATATTGAGCTGATGCCCGGTGGTGATGGTAAAAGTATCTGGTGACTTCAGGAGCTCAATGTTTTGCTTCACAGATTCACTCATCTCAAAACCTTGGTACTGGCTGGCCATGCTTGTTGCCAATACTGCGCGTTTGCTATCGGAAAAATTGCGCTTTTTCAGCAAATTGATGAGTCCGTCGCTGGTAGGGAATTCATCGTAAAAATTTGAAAGATCGGGTTTTTGACCAATGTAGTCCAGGAAGAGTGAATTAAAATTGTTGGCCTCTTCAAAAGTTAGTTTCTTTAACTCCACTTGTATCTATTTAATGTGCTTTGGGTATCGCTCACACCCATCCGCCATCTCCTCATGGACGGCGAAGTTGCTCAAAAGTAGCGACTAACCCATAGAAGCCGCAATGGCTTTGTGGCGATCGTGCCTTTTACTGATTTATTCGGTGGGTACACCATGTAAATCAAATGCCGTAGCACTTTCAATCTTAATATCTGCAAAATCCCCCACCCTCAGGTAGTGATTTTTCGCATCAATCAACACTTCATTATCCACTTCAGGCGAGTCGTGTTCCGTTCTACCAATAAAGTATCCACCTTCCTTCCGATCGATCAGTACTTTAAAGGTTTTGCCCACTTTTTTCTGATTGAGCTCGTGTGAAATACCTTCCTGAACTTCCATAACGATATCGGCCCGTTCTTGTTTAACTTCTTCAGGAACATTGTCGTCCATCTGATATGCGTGGGTTTGTTCTTCGTGAGAATACGTAAAAATCCCCAATCTTTCGAAACGTGCCTCCTCAATGAAATCCACCATCTCACGGAAATCTGCTTCCGTCTCCCCAGGGTGTCCGGCGATCATGGTCGTACGGATGGCGATGTCAGGGACATTTTCCCGAATTCTTTCCAACAAACGGGTCGTTTTCTCTCGGGTAGTTCCTCTGCGCATCAGTTTCAGCACATTGTCGGCACCGTGTTGCAATGGAATATCCAGGTAATTACAAATATTAGGCCTGGAAGCCATCACCTGCAATACGTCTTCCGGGAAACCAGTAGGAAATGCATAGTGTAGCCTGATCCAGTCGATGCCTTCCACGTCGGAGAGCCTGTCAAGCAACTCTGCGAGGTTACGCTTTTTATACAGGTCAAGTCCGTAGTAAGTACTATCCTGCGCGATCAACAGCAATTCCTTAGTCCCTTTTGCCGCCAGTCCCTCGGCCTCTTTCACCAATTGCTCAATAGGTTTGGAAATGTGTTTACCACGCATCAGTGGAATAGCACAGAAAGAACATGGTCTGTCGCAACCTTCAGATATTTTAAGGTAAGCATAGTGACGACCTCCGGCCAGGATTCGCTCACCCACCAGCTCATGCTTGTAATCGGCCTTGAAACGCTTGAGCAACAATGGCAAATCCCGCGTACCGAAATAGGCGTCTACCTCGGGAATTTCTTTTTCCAGGTCATCTTTATATCGCTGCGAAAGGCATCCGGTCACATAAACCTTGTCTACAAGCCCTTCTTCCTTCGCATCTACATATCGTAGAATGGTATCTACTGACTCCTGCTTGGCATTGGCAATAAAGCCGCATGTATTGATCACCACGATGTTGGCATCGTCCTTTTGTGATTCGTGGGTAGCATCTATGTCATTACCCTTCAGTTGTGTCAACATTACCTCCGAGTCCACCAGGTTCTTGGAGCACCCCAGCGTCACGATATTTACCTTGTCTTTCTTTTGTCCTCTGGCCTTCACTGCAAATATTTTTTACAAAAATACACATAAGCATCTCACCGCAGCGTTACAGGCAGGAGACTTTTAAAATAAAAGTTTTTTAAGAACTGGTTTTTAGGCAATTTTGGAGCTGAAAATGAATTTATTGAAAGGTATATCCATCTTTACATTACTGATTGCGATCCTGATCGGCTGTCAGGACATCAAAGACTGTCAACTCAAGGATGACACCAACTTCTATGTGGTGGCGCTTTTTGATAAAGACACCACCAGCAGTACCGAAAGCGTTGCGTTTACCAGCATTATAGAAGAAAGTCTGAATGGCGCCTTTTACCTAGATACCACAATGAGTACTTTCATCTTACCGATCAACACCACCGACACGGTCACTACCTATTTTTTTGAGAGTGAGTTGGGCTCTGATACAATGGTGGTGAGCTATGATTTTCAATACAACATCTTTTTCGACGAATGTGAGCCGGCACAGCGTTTTTTTGGCCTGCAAGTGCTCTCCCATACGTTTGACAGTGTAAGTGTGGTCAATGATGACTTAAACAATGAAATTGTAAGAAATGTCGAAGTATTTCTGGATTAGCATATTGATCGCTTTGACATGCCTGAGTGGGCAACTTTATGGCCAGCGGCCTACTGGTGGCGGGGTACCACAAGGACAAGGAAGTAATACGGCTGTAGCCGATTCTGTTCGAAAAGCCAACAAAATCAAGCCTTCTTACAAACCTACCGGCGTGAGATTTGGAGCCAATATTTTTCGTCTGGCTTCTTCTGCACTCAGCAACAACAAGTCCCAATGGGACATTACCAGTGACATAGACTTCAATAATTACATGCTGGAGGTAAGCTATGGCAGGGCCAGCAACATGGTCGTGAATGACAGCCTTAATTACAGTAACTCCGGCTCATTCCTTAGAATAGGGGGCGATATTAACTTCATCAAAGACAAGACCGATGCCAATGCACTGGTCATTGGTTTAAAATATGTGCGCGGCACCTACAATGAAGACCTTTCTTTCGTGGATATTGACACCCTCTTTGGCAATACTGCTAGGGAGCTGTCCAACAAAGGACTCACCTCCAGCTGGGTAGAAGCCAACGTCGGTATGAAAGTCCGTATGTGGGAACACCTTTATTTGGGTTTCTATTTTCGTTATCGATTCAACCTGGCGGTGAAAGGTGATCGTGAGTTTGGCACCTATCAGATTCCTGGTTATGGGCTGGAAGAGCGCCGCAACATCATGGGCCTGGACTATTACATTGCCTGGCGTATCCCTTTCAAGAAATCACCTAAGATAGAAGATAGCAATTAGTAAATTTTATCGCGATTGTTTTCATGCGAGACAGCGTTAAGCTCCTAACTAATTTATCATTCAATAATTAATAATTATTGATTTGTAATGAGTGATTATTGATGCGTAGTTATAGATAAGTAATGGCGAAGTGCCGTAATTAGAAGTTTTTGATTTGTAATGCGGCGTTTTGGACAATTATCATCTTGCAGAACTACTAATTACACATTAATGGTTATCACGATGGGATTGGTACCAGGTACAGTTGCCGTGGTTCGACCATCGAGGAAAACACCCAGCAACGTCGTAGAGAAGGTGTCTTGAAGATACACATTCTTACAATAAGCAATTGATGGTGATATTGTCTATTGTTGAATGAGTTTTAAAAGGATGTTTACTCAACACTCAAACCAACTTGCAATGAATAATGGTTATCATAAAATTTCGAGTAGCATTAAGATTACCTGAAAAGTTAGCCTGATACCGTATTGGCTTACTTCAAACCATGTTCTTTTTTCTTTGATCTTTGTTCTTTAATCTTAGAATAGCTTCATACAAAAACAAACGTGATCAAGTTCAACCTCAGCCCTTGTTGAGTTTGGGCGCTTTTTTCGAAAGCCTGAGGTAGAAATACAGCACACCTCCTACCATCACCAGGCTGATCAGTTGTGAGTGAGACAAGATATCATCAATGATAAACCCTCTTCTGATATCTCCACGGAAAATCTCTATGACTCCACGTCCCAGGGCATAAAGCGCAATGTAAACAAGGAAAAGCTGCCCCTGAAAACGCTGATATCTTTTGAACATGTTCAAGATGAGGAAAATACTCAAAATCAGTGTGGCCTCATATAACTGTGTGGGATGTAGTGCTACGTGATGTGGCTTAGCCTTAGAAGCTTCGTGCGTAAAGATGACACCCAATGCACTGTCCGTTGGGATTCCATAGCAACAACCAGCTGCAAAACAGCCCAGTCGGCCAAAGAAGTGTACGATGGTCCCGGTGATGGCAATGATGTCCAGCATAGGGAGAACGGGCAACTTATTTTTTCTGAAAAACCAAACTGCTGTTGGGATGACAAACAATAGCGATCCATAGAATACGAAACCTGTCCTGAAGTTCTTCAGCATATTGGAAGGAGGGTTGAAATAAAAACCCGGCTCCTCCAGGTAATAGAAAAATTTCCCACCGATAAACGCCGCCAGAATGATCATGATTGCCAGGGTTTGTATCTTGTCCGGATCAATGCCCAACTCTTTCTTCGCATGATGTGAGGTGTAATAAAACCCAAGTGCAGCTCCAATCGCAATTAAAACACCGTAGGAATAAATGGTTTGACCAGCAATTTCTATTATTTCAGGAAACATATGAGATCGTATTAGCCAACAAAGTTAACCATACTGCACCACCGATAAAAGTCAGATTGCGTTGTTCAGCACGTTACTTATTAATAACAGAACGCAGACGACAGATAGTTCGTCTTCTCAACCCGGATTCTAAGACTTCAGGTAGTCTGATGACAGTCTGTGACTGGTGCTGATCTATTAAGAGCTGTTTACAACTGCCAAGAAGAAAAGACATCTTCAGAGTGGAACCTGAGGCCAATTAGGATATCTCAATGATGTTTTCGCTGGAGTTTTCCATGATCTGACCTGGAAGATTTTCTTTCAACTCTTTCACAAAAAGGTCGATCAGTTTCTTTTTCATTGCCCGGCGCCCCAGGATGATGCTGATCTCTCTCACAGGGTTCTTTTCAGAAATGAACTTCAGCCTGTCCAGTTGCTCGTCCAGCATGTCCAGTGTGGCCAGCTCGGGAATGAGTGTTACGCCACCTTCACGGTCTACCAATCGCATCAAAGCTTCTACTGAGCCACTTTCATAAGACAAATGAAAGTCTTTAAAAGCCAGCTGATTGATAGCGCAGAGGTTAAATACCTGATTTCGGAAACAGTTCCCTTCAGACAACAGCCAAATCTTATGCTTCAGAATATCGGTAATATCGATCCTGTTTTTGTACTTACTGGCAATTTCAGGGTCGGTATAGGCCAATAGCTTCTCATAAAACACAGGATGTTCATGAATGCCCTGTTCCCGTAAGGGTGTCGCTAAAATCCCAAAATCGATACGCTCTTTTCTGATGGAGTCCGTAATTTCTTCCGTCTTCAACTCTTTGATATTGATCTTCATATCAGGATACTTCCTGATGAAATCTCCCAAAAAGAGCGGGACTAAATAAGGAGCAAGCGTAGGAATGATACCAATGTTCAGCGTTCCGGCAGTAGCACCATTATCGGCGGCCACATGTTCCTTGAGCACGTTGACCTCTTTCAGGATCATACGGGCATGGGCAAGAATCGTCTCCCCTTCCTCAGTTGCTTTCAATGGTTTCTTGGAGCGATCAAAAATCACTGTGCCAAGTTCCTCTTCAATCTTCTTCACCTGCATGCTGAGCGTAGGTTGTGTGACATGGCAGTGTACAGCCGCCTGGGAAAAACTACCATAGTTGTCTAGTGCCACAATGTACTCCAGTTGCTGGATGTTGAAATTCATAGAATCTTCAGTTGGGAATAACAGATGACTAAAGTAGACTAAATTGACAAGCTGAAAAAATTTCCAAATAGCTCTGTGTATGATCACTACAGATTTATAATGGGTCTAAAATAATATGAATTGCTAACACGTAGCGACGGCGTCCTCAAAACTGTTTTGAATAGTGATATCACTCAAGTCCAGAATCTACTTGTAATGGATCAAACACCATCATGTTTGTTACACTTCAAAATTTCGATATTTTCAATTTAACCGCTTAATTAAGGCCTCTATTTTGCGAGTCTTCAAAATATTGGTTAAATTCTGCAAATGAAACAATTGAAGTTTCTTTCTATCCAGGGTAAATATGCCAGAGGTTTTCACCTCAACAATGACAGCATCCAGAGTTTTCGCTCGTTGGTGGAGTCAATGACTCTAAGCAGTGCCCTGGTCATCTCTTCGCCCTATCGGTCTGATCTCCTCTATCAGTCAGACGAGGACATTTCCCGGAAGTTGTTACGGGTATGGTGTGCCTATAAAGGCTCAGCCTATCAAGAAGCCTATGAAAGTCGGTTCACTCAAGCCTTTGGCGTAGAAGAAACACTGGAGTTTTTCTTTGTCAAACTCACACACTTGTCGCAACGAAAAAGTTGGTTTTATCCGTATGCCAGTCAGTTTAAAGAAATCTACAGAAAGGAACCCAAACATGAACTGCTGAAGCCACTGCTCGGTTGTAACAAGTTCTTGAAATCCAAATATCTGCCAAAAGTAGGTCTACTGGATGTTCCTACCCACCACCTCACTTTCACCAGAGAGAACTTCCATCAACTAGCCACCAATACCCTGATCCACTTCATCAGCAATTGACCCTTGCTGGTAATGCCACTCTTTCCATGCAAAGGAATGCGCATCTTCACCTCCTCAGCACAATCAATTCCAGGAAATTATACGACAGATAGTATATACTCAAAAACTATACAAGTATAATATTTATCAATCAATTAAATAGCAACTTCCTGCTGCTCATTGGGGTATATACTAGTGTTAAGTGAAAAGATACCTTACGGTGTGAATAGGTTATCACTTAACACTATTGACCACATAAATTTTTTTCAGTGATGAGCAATAATATTGAATTGGAACAAGTTGTAGTAGATGTAATAAATAATGAACGAAAGGCAGTCATTAAAGAAATGAAAAAAGTACTGGCCGGACTTCATATTCAGTACCATAATCTTAGAAGTTTTCATTGGAATGTTACAGGTCCACATTTCTTCACTTTGCATGAAAAATTTGAAGAATTGTACACCGATATTTCAGCCAAAGTAGATGAGACTGCAGAAAGAATTCTGACATTGGGTGCAAAGCCAGGGATTTCCCTCAGTCACACTCAGTACTTATCTGACTTATCTGAAGGAAGTGACCTCACAGAATCCAGGGAGATGGTACAAGCTGTCATAGACGGAAACGAATTATTAATAAGAGATATCAGCCAGTTGATCAGGTCTGCTGCCAACATCGATGATGAAGGTACCATAGACACCTTCACCGGATACATTACGGAGTTGCAAAAGACCAACTGGATGCTAAAGGCTTTTTTAGGTTAGTTTAGTTAGTTAATAGGATAACAGCCTTGGTTTGACACAGGAGACGCCTGATTCAGATCAAGCTGTTATTACTATTGAATCTGAGACCTCACCTCCCTTCCCCTTTCATTTTTTATCCTTATCTTTCTACCAGGGAAGCTATTCACCTCTTTTAACCGCATTTTTATGAACAAGGAATACATCGTTCGCATTGCAGGATTCGTTGCTGCCATTATCTTTTTACAAACACTCTATTTCAAATTTACCGGACACCCTGAAAGTGTCGCACTCTTCAGTAAGCTGGGCGTGGAACCATGGGGAAGATGGGCGACGGGTATCTTTGAACTAATTGCCTCCCTCATGCTGTTCGTAAAAAGATCGTCTGCGATAGGTGCACTGATAGGAGTAGGGTTGATGGTAGGTGCCATCGGGTCTCATCTATTGGTCATCGGTATTGAATCTAATGGGGACGGTGGCACGTTGTTCATTCTCGCACTTGTGGCATTTGCTTGTTGTGCGTTAGTCCTTTTCAGTCGTATCAATGACTTAAAGGCACTGCTTGGAAAAAAGTAAGCTGTATGAGACTTCATCGCGTTTGAACCAGGACAGACTGAAGCATAGTTCTTTTACAAATTAAAACTAATTATTGCCTCATATTCACTAATAATGAGCAACAGAATTTGCTCAGAAACTTAGTTTTTATATAAGTAATGAACCCTTCGTAATAGCCTTCATTACTATTTGGCAAAAATCCATATTTGTAAAATGGAGCAGGATTAAGGAGCCCATAAAGACATCAAATTACTGGAAAGCCCTTCACCAATGAGCAACATCTACCTGATACCTGGCCTGGGAGCAGATCAACGCTTGTTTGAGAACTATGACTTTCCCGGTTATTCAGTGCAGGTAGTTGATTGGATCACACCTCAAAATGAGGAGTCGCTCACCCATTATGCCGAACGCCTCGCATCGGCAATCCCTGAACATGACCCTATGCTCCTCGGTGTTTCCTTTGGAGGCATGCTCGCCAATGAAATCGCCCGGCATAAACCAAACGCTTGTATCATCCTGCTTTCTTCAGTTCCGCACCATGGCGGTCTTCCCAGGCTGCTACGTTGGGCGGCGGCTTCAGGCATCATTCACTGGGTACCCAAAAGACTGCTACAGCAACCCGGCCAGATTGCCAATCTGTTATTCGGAGTTACCACACCGGCAGGAAAGCAGTTGCTCAAAGAGATTTTGCTGAACACCCCTCCAGCATTCACCCGCTGGGCCGTACAGGCGATCGGCCGATGGAGAAGCGAAAATACCAATGCTGTGAAACTCCATATTCATGGAAAGTCTGATTGGGTGATCCAATCACCACGCCATGTAGACCACCTGTTGGAAGGTGGCCATTTTATCGTTTTTGAAAAATCTGAAGCAATTAATCAGTTGGTCATGCAATGGCTTTTGTCCCGTCAACCATAAGTTCTCAGTTCCTTACAGGACCACCTCAAGGTTGGTAGTCTCCACCTGGATTAATCCCTTGTGATTGCCCGCTAGCCACACCCCTTCATATTGTTCCCATTGCTCCCAGGTAAACTCCAATCCGCCAACAGGAATGATGTTTACCCACATCTTATACTTATAGGGAAAACCATTATCGTCTAAAAACCACAGGTAAGCATCGCCGGGGGTTACCCCACCTGTGGAATAGTAGACCATCAAAGCCTCACCTTCCTCCGTGTTGACGATGCTGCGCGCTACACCATCGTCGAACAACTTATAGGGCGCCACCAGCCAGAAACTGTCATTGTAAAAATACGATAGTGCCGTCTTCACCTCCCCCTCATCTGTCTTGGCTACACCATTTTGATAAACTACACCACTTTTTGTAGACAAGTCAAGTGCTACTTTCGTCTCTCCCCAGGTGACTTCTACCTGATCATTGGACTTGTCCCATACATATTGATGCAACCCTTTGAAATTCCACTTAAGGACTTTTACAGAATCATAGGCAGGTTGATTGATCGCCGCTTGCATCTTGCGTGCCAGGGCATCGGCCTGTGGCCCGGGAGTACCTTCAGGCCTTGGCTCACTCACTACCCACAAAGTCACTGCAAACCCTACAATGATTGTCAATAATGCAATTCCTATTTTTTTGATCATCAGATTACTCGTTTAATGCACTTAGCTACCCTAAGCTTAATCCGCCAGGAAGACGGCATTGGTAAATAATATCTTCCCTTCATACCAAAAACTTCTGAAAAGTGGGTTATCTACCAGATAGACCATAGTACCTCTTCCCATGTTCTCGGTACCGAAAACCAGTGTCTCGGCCAGTTTTTCCTGGCGCTTCTCACCTACGAATCCGGCCACCAAAGCTCCTCTGGAGCGAATCGTACCCACATTAGATCCCCCTTTCAAATAGGCAAATCGTTGCCCGCTGGTCTTCAACGTAAAGTAGTTGCCTTCCAGCCCGTAAGACATTTTGTTAGAAGGATCTACAGTTACCTCATAGATTGCCCCGGGAATTGCATCGTCCAGCCAGTTTCTATTTTTTTCTGCGTTGGTAGCCAACGCCTCCGCTTTGGTCATTGGCCCATCTGACATTGCTTTGCGTTCATTGTCATCAAAATAAGTACTGAGGGAAGTGTTGTCAACATTTTTAAAGGTAGACAATGCACCGTCCATCAAGATCAGTTTCCCCCCTGCTTTCACCCAGGATGTCAACTTGTCTTCAAATCCTTTTCCTGAACTATTGATACCTCCCGAAGGAAAAATTAAGACATCATATTTATCGAGGTTGATAGAAGAAATATAATCTGTGCGAAGCACAGTGCAGGGATACTTTATTTCCTGTTCAAAATAATACCTTACCTGCCCGAAGACCAATGAGGAAGTACCTTCACCTCCTACCAGTCCCACCTTCGGTTTTTTCAGTAGCTCTACTGCCGAAGAACCCAGGTCTTTTCCGTAGTTGGCAAAACCAGTACTGACTGATGCTACCTCACGCCCCAGTTCTTTGGCCAACCGATAGACGGTACGCTCATAGCCTGCTTTGTTGGCTGTTTGTGTAATGACAATACTACCCGGCTGGAAGGACTTACCATCAATCTCAGTGGTAGTCGTCAGTACCCTTACTTTCAGGTTTTCCTGAAGCAACGCTGCCAGAAACTCGCCATCTTTGAGGCTGTTGTATTTGGCGATCAAGGCATAAGGCGCAGACACTTCCTCCGACGAAGCAGTCACCTGTTGTGCCTGATTCACATTGCTGATATTGGACTCATTGGCATATGCATCCAGGCCGTAGAAATACGGCGCAGACCATGCAGTAATGTCATACGTCAGGCTGTCTTCAACGAAAGTCTTTGGCTCAAATAATACTTGTGCCAGCACTCCCCGGGGCTGGTTACCTGGGATGACCAAATCACTGGAATTAACCGTATAACTGGTATTGCGGCGGCTTTGATAATGGAACCCTTTCATGCTCCTGGAAGAAGCTACTTTACCGTATCGAATGCCCATTTTGTCCAGCCAACCCATCAGGTGGTTGATACGGTCCTGGTTGTTGTTTTTAACCACGAAAGACTTGTATTTCAGTCCTTCGCCTTTGATACTCTTCTCAAAATAAGCACTAAACTCACTCAGGAGTTTGGCATTTTGTTGAGACGCAACTTCTACGGTAGACAAACCAGTCACAGTATGATGGGCCGTCCGATCTTTTAGCATCAGGATCTGACCATCAGCAATTCTAACGCCCAATCCCGATGTACCATGACCAGCCTGCTCATAGGTCATCCCGATGGCGCCGTTGAACGTAGGATAGGTATCTCCATAACTAGGATACAGTAAATCAAATACCTCTCTGGTAAAATACAACCACCCGTTTTCATCAAAGTACTTTGCATGATTTTTCCCAATATCCAATTGCAACTTTCGTTGCCATTTGGAGATGAGTGCATGGAAGGGTGCTGCAGCCGGTGCGAAATAATATGGGCTGTTGATGCCTTGCTCATGGAAATCTACGTGGATTTGCGGCATCCAGCGATTGTAAACTTTCATACGCTGCTGAGACTCTGTCTGCGTCTGCCATGCCCAGTCACGGTTCAGGTCAAAAAGATAGTGGTTTGGTCTGCCACCTGGCCACGGCTCCCTGTGCTCTGCTGCGTCAAGCACTACGTTATAGGTACTATTTTGCCATTGCTCGAAGAAGTGTACATACCTGTCTCTTCCATCAGGGTTGAGGCATGGATCTATGATTACCACCGTGTTGTCCAGGTACTTACTGAAGTCCGCATCAGTCAACAACTGATGTAGTGTCTTGATAGCTGCCTCTGTGGCGCTTGCTTCGTTGCCATGAACATTATAGCTCATCCATACCACTCCAGCCTTTGTAGACGGTGTGCCCTCCATCAGCCTGGCACGCCTTAGGTTATCTTCTCTGATACGCTCCAGGTTTTGGATATTCTGCTCGCTGGAAATGAACGCCAGTATCAAAGGTCGGCCTTCTTTGGTTTTACCATATTCCATGAGTTCTACCTGTGAGGAACTCTCAGCAACTGCTTTGAAGTAGGAGACCACCTCGTGATGGTGTGTAAACCGCTCACCTGTTTCATATCCGAGAAAGTCAGCAGGACTGGGAACTTGTGCCTTCGCCGAAAGGATGAACATACATCCCAGCAGTAAAAAAGATATCTTCTTCATTTCAATTTTTATCAAAAACCTGATTCATCAAGACCCGAAGTGCTCTTTCGGTAGGGTCTGTTTTTCTATTGAGGGGCCAATATATGACTTTACAGCCGATATTCTGACATTCAACTGGCCAAAATATGATCTGGCCTAATATTCGCAAAGCTTTGCACTCATAAATCACATCTTGCACCCGATTTTGATTGTGATTACCACAAACGGGATTGATTCAAGCCAGTCGCGCCACCTTACACAGTCGGGTGGCGCATTTTTTTGTTTAGACGCTAGTTTTAAACAGACAAAAGAGTAAAGAACAAAGACAAAAGACTGGTAGTGGTCTGTATTCCAAGTTAGGATCGCTAGCCGCGCGCAACATAGTAGGCAGTAGCCAGTTGGCAATAGGCAACGTGCCCCGGACAAAATGAGTATATTTATAAATATTTCAAGAATTCAGTTGCAATAATCTAAGTGTTATCTAATAGATATTAGACGCTAGATTTTAGACTCCTGCTGTGTGATTAGTGATGTGTAGTTTTTAATGAGTAATACTGGGGGCTCCCAGCCTTGCTGGTCGGGCTATCCACTTGTACTCCTCCCAAGGTCCGGGGTATCCTCTTCTATCCCTAGCCCGAGCCCCGTAAACCAAGCCAGCTAAACAAAATTGAACCCGAATCGCTCTCTACGACCAAGGAAATAGAATTTATCAAGTTTGCATTTATCTAAACCAGAATAGAGTGCCGGAGCATAGTGGTTCTACAAATTGAACCTCATTATTAATTGATAATTACTAATGATGGAAAACAGGATTTGATAAAGAACTCAGTTTCACATCAATAACTAATGTTTTGTGATAGCCTTTAATAAGCAGCCAAATCCTGCAACTTCTGCTTAAAGCGATTCACAGGTAAAAAGTCGGCTTCCAGGGCACTGGCGAATGGCACTGGCGTATCCAAACTACCAACCCTCATGACGGGCGCATCCAGTAACTGGAAGCAGTTTTCTGAAATCCAAGAAGCGATCTCGGCACCTATGCCACCAGTTTCGCAGTCTTCATGGAGTAAAATTACTTTTCCGGTCTTCTCCACCGTCGCCTGTACAGCCTCTTTGTCCCATGGCAGTAAAGTACGCAAATCAAGGATATCTGCATCCAGTTCCGGCTGCTCTTCCAGTACTTGTTTAGCCCAGTGAACACCCATACCATATGTGATAATGGACACCGAGTCACCTTCTCTCACCAAGGACGCTTTTCCAACTTCCAGCGTGTAGTAATCGTCGGGAATTTCTTCACTGATAGACCTATACAATGCTTTGTGCTCGAAGTATAAATAAGGATTGGGGTCTTCGATGGCAGCATTCAGTAAGCCCTTGGCATCATATGGATTGGACGGGTAGACGATCTTCAGTCCCGGAGTGTGGAAGAACCATGCTTCATTACTCTGTGAGTGGAATGGGCCCGCACCTACGCCAGCACCTGTGGGCATACGTACCACCACATCGGCATTCTGACCCCACCGGTAGTGAGACTTCGCCAGATTATTGATGATCTGGTTAAAACCACACGTTACAAAGTCGGCAAACTGCATCTCTACCATGGCCTTCATTCCTTTCACCGAAAGTCCCAGCCCAGTGCCCACAATGGCCGACTCACAAAGGGGGGTATTCCTTACGCGGTCTTTGCCAAATTGCCCGGTAAAACCTTCAGTAATCTTGAAGACACCGCCATATTCAGCAATGTCCTGCCCCATCAAAACCAACTCAGGATACTTCTCCATGCTTTGCTTCAATGCATCAGACACCGAGTCTACCAGCCGCTTTTCACTCCTTGCTTTAGAAGCCGGTTCAGTGATACTCTGCTGAAATGGAAAGTAAATATCTGCCAGCTCTCTCTCTATGTCTCCAGCAATCGGTGCTTCGTTGAAGGCTGTATCTACCGCTTTGTTGATCTCACCTTTTATTTCTTTTCTGATGGCTTCTACCTTGCTTTCATCCAGGATTTTCTGATCCAGCAAGTATTGCTCATAATTCTGAATCGGATCTTTTTCGGCCCAGTATTCCATCAGCTCTTTCGGCACATATTTGGTCCCGGATGCTTCTTCATGCCCCCTCATCCTAAAAGTATTCGCCTCGATCAGCATAGGCTTTCCCGATTTCCTGACTTGCCTGGCTGCTTTGGTGATGGTATTCATCACCTCCAGGATATTATTCCCATCTATACTGACGGCATCTATGCCATAACCGGGACCTTTGTCGACGAACGATTTGAACTTAAACTGCTCCGAGCTAGGCGTAGAGAGTCCATATCCATTGTTCTCTATGACAAAGATGACAGGCAATTCCCACACAGAAGCCACGTTGAGTGCCTCGTGAAAGTCCCCTTCACTGCTACCTCCGTCGCCGGAGAAGACCAGGGTCGCCTTGTTCTCAGCCCTCAGTTTTGTGGCCAGGGCAATCCCATCAGCAACACCCAATTGCGGACCCAGATGGGAGATCATCCCTACCAGGTGATGTTCGTTGCTACCGAAGTGAAAAGACCGGTCCCTGCCTTTGGTAAAACCATTAGCTTTGCCCTGAAACTGAGAAAACAGTCTTTCAAACGGCACACCTCTGGTGGTAAAAATGCCAAGGTTACGGTGCATAGGTAGGATGTATTCTTCCGTCTCCATAGAGAGTGCGGCCCCTACCGAAATGGCCTCCTGACCAATACCGGAAAACCACTTGGAAATTTTTCCTTGCCGCAGCAAGATCAGCATTTTCTCCTCTATCAATCTTGGTGTGACCAGGGAACGATAAATTGCTATGAGTTGCTTATTTGAACGTCTGTTTTTACTAAAAGTCATTTTTTGGGATTTGCCGCCGGTCGTCAGACTGAACGTTTTCAGCATAAAAACCAGACGATTTTTGGGAATACAAATCTATGATTTCAGTGCTGATTTACCCGGTTTATGCAATAGAAATTCGCAATGAGGGTTTAAATAGCAATAAATCAGGGGCTTATATTCGTGAGTCGTAGCAGAGCTACGTCGAATGAAGGTAAGTTAGCGCAGCGACTGATCTGAAGCTATTTAAAGCTGTAATAGATTAGCTATTGCATATTCCGGGTTCAAAAAAATAATCCCAGTCATTTTGCCGCATAACGGCGGGCTTACCCGTCAAAAAGTCTGCAATCACCCAAACAAGACAGGTAACTCATCCAACAAACTGCTGTATAAATGAGGTACCTGATCGAAAGCCGCTCCACTGTTACAACTATAATCGGGCATTTAGATTAGTTTTGTGGCATAACTCAATTGCATGATCCAATTCGAAGAATTTACGCTTGACAATGGGCTGGAAGTCATTGTACATGAAGAGCCGGATACTGAAATGGCGGTAGTCAACCTATTATACAAAGTAGGTTCCAGAGACGAAGACCCCAACAAAACCGGGTTTGCCCATTTGTTTGAGCACCTCATGTTTGGAGGATCAAAGAATGTGCCTTCCTACGATGAGCCCCTGCAACGCGTGGGTGCCAGCAACAACGCATTTACCTCGCCAGACATCACCAACTATTACGTCACCATTCCGGCCAATAACCTGGAGACCGCATTTTGGCTGGAGAGCGACCGGATGTTAAGCCTGTCTTTCGATCCTAAGGTGCTGGAAGTGCAAAGAAAAGTGGTCATAGAAGAGTTCAAACAGCGCTACCTCAATCAGCCCTATGGCGATGTGTGGCTGAAGTTGCGTCCACTTGCCTACGAACAACATCCTTATAACTGGCCCACCATTGGCAAAGAAATAGCCCACATTGAAGATGCTACCATGGACGACGTTCGCGCTTTCTTTGGTAAGTACTATGCACCTAACAACGCCGTATTGGTAGTGGCGGGCAAAGTCACGGTCCCTCAGGTCAAGGCGCTTTGCGAAAAGTGGTTTGCCCCAATTCCGGCAGGTACTGAAGTGGTTAGGCAGTATCCCAAAGAAGGATCTCACAAAGGCAAAAAGTCAATCACGGTCAATGCTGCGGTCCCTTCTTCCGCCATTTACAAGACTTATCACATGCCCGCCAGAGATCATGCGGACTACTATCATTTCGACATGATCAGCGATATTTTAGGACGAGGCAAATCATCGAGGCTCTATACGGAGCTACTCCAGAAGGAGAAAGCATTTAACAGCATTGGCTGTTACGTGACCGGCTCCATGGATCCGGGATTATTGGTTGTATCAGGGAAACTGACCAAGGACACCACCTTTGAGCAGGCTGAATCGCTCATCGATGGCGTCATTGCTGATTTTCTAGAGCAACCACTAGCCTCAGAAGAATTACAAAAGGTAAAAAACAAAGCAGAGTCCAGCCTGGTGCTATCAGGAGCAGAACTGTTACAGCGAGCGACGAATCTTGCCTATTTCAAGTTCCTGGGCAATCCTGATAATATCAATCAGGAAGTGGATAAAATCAGGGCTGTAGAAGGTGACAGATTACAAGCCATCGCCAAAGAATATCTGACCGATGACAACGCCTCGGTCATGTACTATCAAGCACAACATTAAAGATTATATGAAACCCAATATCAGAGTAGGTTACGGATACGATGTCCATGCCCTGGCGGAAGGAGTCGATTTCTGGCTAGGCGGCATCAAGGTACCACATACCCACGGTGCCTATGGCCATTCAGATGCCGATGTGGTCATCCACGTCATTTGTGATGCACTGCTTGGCGCTGCCAACATGCGTGACATCGGCTATCATTTTTCCGATACTGATCCTAAATTCAAGGGAATTGACAGCAAGATCTTACTGAAAGAAGTGCTGGTACTACTGAGAGACAAAGGATTTGAAGTGGGCAATATCGATGTAACGTTGTGCCTGCAACGCCCTAAGGTCAATCCACACATTCCGGCAATGAAGGCCTGCCTCTCAGAAGTAATGGCAATACCCGAAGAGGACATCTCTCTCAAAGCAACTACTACTGAAAAGCTTGGTTTTGTAGGAAAAGAGGAAGGCGTTTCTGCACATGCAGTCGCACTGATCTACAAAGCGTAACACAATGCCTGAACACGCTCATTTCATGCTCTACAAGCCTTTTGGCTTTTTGTCTCAGTTCATCACCAATCAGAAACGTAGCAGGGCTAAAATGTTGGGCGAACTGGGTAAGTTTCCGGAAGGCACCATGGCCATTGGAAGGCTGGATAAAGATTCAGAAGGTTTATTGTTACTGACCACTGATGGGAAAGTGAGCAACTTTGTAACCAGTAGCAAGGTTGAGAAGGAATACTATGCCCAGGTAGATGGACTTGTCCATGAAGAAGCGATCGCTCAACGCATGGCTGGAGTAGTGATAGGCAATTAAGGTGAAAATTTCATCTCCAAAGCCAATTCCGCTAAGATGCTCAATGCCCCTCCAGCTCTCCCCACCAGGCCCAAAAAAATCCGGAATGAACGCCATGGTCCTACCAGTTGGCTGAGCATCACCTTGACGGAAGGAAAGTTCAGGCAGGTCCGCAAAATGACCGCTGCAGTTGGATTACCCACCTTGCGCCTGGTTCGTGTGCGCATAGGGCCTGTTGCACTGGGGCAATTACAGCCCGGAGAGATCAAGACATTGGACATTGGTATGTTTGATGCGGCAGAGGTGAATGGTGTCTGAATCAACGTCCATTTAAACCGGCCTTTTCATGATATCTATTCATATAAGTAAAGCGCTGACCTGCCCAAAAAATACAACCTGTATTCATGACATATACCTTGATCTGAAATGCTTTTAGACAAGGTACCGTGCAGTGAAGGCTTTCTGTTTTAAAAAATATTAACTAGTTTTAATTGCTGATGGTAAATTAGCTATCAGTCAACCATTAATACGCTACTAAAGCGTCGATATTAAACTAACATAACCACTGAATCTACCAATATGGGTGAATTTGACCGAATACTGAAAGAAAATATAGAAGCCATTTTCCTTCCGCTTCTAGAAAAGCTGGTAAATTTTACAATAGCTCAATCCTTTGAAATCAAGGATAAAATACAAACAACCCTGGAACGAGAACCAGATTTCCTGAAAAGGGTGATCGATGGAGATGGAAAGGAATTCATTTTACAACTTGAATTTCAGACTACCAATGATCCTGAGATGGTCTACAGGATGGCAGAGTACTATGCAATCATCCTAAGAAAATACCGACTACCAGTAAGGCAATACGTCATCTATCTGGGTGATCCCACCCCTACGATGAGGACCATGCTATACCCAGAGGAACAAATCAGAGGGTTTGAGTTATATAATATCCGTGCTTTTTCTACCGACAAAATCCTTGACTCGGAAATACCAGAAGAGATCATTCTGGCCATCTTAGCAGATTACAAGAAAGCAGATGCGCAGCGCGTCATTGAGAAAATCATTGAAAAATTACAGAAAGCCACCAAAAGCGAAAACGAACTCAGACGGGTCATAGAACATTTGTTAAT
>ERZ1740068.441-NODE-441-length-20812-cov-8.014549_pt1 | contig 20812 bp, 16 predicted proteins | sample MGYA00581735_ERZ1740068 | MGnify/ENA primary metagenome ERZ1740068 (study PRJEB43018, sample SAMN04849740) | marine metagenome | isolation source: floating plastic debris | place: Pacific Ocean | collected 2008-08-30 | study: EMG produced TPA metagenomics assembly...
CAAGAAACTATTAAATTCTTTAAAGATTCTTGATGGACACTATTGAAAGAAATATCTAAATCTTAAAAAAAAAGATTTTTGAGAGTTTTTTAAACAATTTTATAGTTTAATTATAAACTAAATCTGTACAAAAGGAATGCATAGCTCAGTAGGTAGAGCGGCTGGCTTTTAACCAGTAGGCCAAGAGTTCAAATCTCTTTGCATTCAAGCGTAAAAGGAATATCTAGGTTTAAAAGTTTAGGACGCTTCAACAGCGAAAAAAGAAAAATTTTCTTGTCTCCTAGGGAAAACTTAACTTAAAAAAGTTTTTATAAAAAAGTGAATTGAAATATCTTAGTAACTTTTTGTAATAAATCAAACGAGATTCCGTGAGTAGAGACGATCGAAATCGGATTAGGCCTCTTTTTAATTTCAGGTAGGTTTTTTAAAACGGGTTTTAATCCCAAGAAACACTAAAGAAATTAAAAAATGAGTAGAACCCATGAGGGTTTGAAGTTTTGGTTTTTTTGCCCATAGCCTAAAATGCTTTTAAAATCTATAGTGCAAAGTACTGTGAAGGAAAGATGAAAAATAAAACAGATAGTTTTAATTTGAAATTTTATGCTAGTAAGCACCGGAGCTTATAGTGACGGTTTGCCTTTTGCATGATGAGCTGACGACTTTATTATTTTTGTGAGCTTAATAATTAAAAAATTGTTAGGCGTAGGTAACTCGAAAAATTAATAAAAATAATAATACCCGAAACGATGTGATCTAGTTATGAGCAGGTTGAAGCTAGTGTAAAAACCAGTGGAGGACCGAACCGGTATCTGTTGCAAAAGATTCGGATGACTTGTGATTAGGGGTGAAAGGCCAATCAAACATCGAGATAGCTGGTTTTTCGCGAAATTCATTTAAGTGAAGCTGTTTTTAAGAAAAGTTTAGGGTAGAGCACTTATTAAGTGATGGGGCGTGAAAACTTACTGATCTTATTAAAACTTCGAATATGAACTCTTTTACAAAACAAGTGAGACAGTTGGTTCTAAGATCTACTGTCAAGAGGGAAACAGCCCAGAGAATAGGTTAAGGTTTCAAAAAAATTTTGAGTGTACAGAAAGTTTGTTAAAAGGCAAGAACAACTGGAAGGTAAGCTTGGAAGCAGCTATCCTTTAAAGAAAGCGTAACTGCTCACCAGATTAGCTTTTTTGCGCTGGTAATTTAGAGAAACTAAAAATTTTACCGAAACTATTCAAAATTTGGTAGCGAAACGTTCTTTACGTTGATGAAGCTAGGCTGGTAAAGTCTAGTGAAGACATAAGAAATGCGAATGTCAGCATGAGTACGACTCAAACAAAGTGAATAAATAAATCTTTGTCACCGTAAATCTAAGGTTTCCACTTAATGAAAATTTCAAAGTGGGATTATTCGGTCCCTAAGTTTTTTGTGATAACAATATAACGATGGGTTGAAAAACGTGACGAAGTTTCAAGTTTAAAACAGCGAGTTTTAAATTAAAAAATTTCCTGGAAAAAGCTTTTTCTTAAACCGTACTTTAAACCGACGCAGGTGGATGGGTTGAGTAAACTAAGGTGAGCGAGATAATTATGTTGAAGGAACTCGGCAAAATAACTCTGTAACTTCGGGAGAAAGAGGGACGATTTTTTCGTTGGCACAAAAATGAGGATGGCAACTGGTTAATAAAACCACAGGTCTTTGCAAACTCGTAAGAGGACGTATTAAGGCTGACGCCTGCCCGGTGCCAGCACGTGAAATTTAAAAGTTTTGGCTTTTAATATAAACACTGGCAAACGGCAGCCCTAACATTGAGGGTTCTAAGGTAGCGAAATTCCTTGTCGGCTAATTACCGACCTGCATGAATGGCGTAATGACTATCCTACTGTCTCCAACATAAGCTCGCGGAAGTTAACATGTGCGTGAAGAGGCGCACTATCTACAGCAGGACGGAAAGACCCCGTGCACTTTTACTCTCGGCTAACATTGATAAGATTTTAAGCTTTATGTAGCATAGATGGGAGCTTTTTAGACTTTTACGCTAGTAATTTGTTTAAGCATTCTGAAATACCATCTAAACTTAAAGTCTTTATCTTCACCGTTTGGAACAGTGTTAGCTTGTGAGTTTGGCTGGGGCGGCCGCCTCCTAAAGAGTAACGGAGGTTTTCAAAGGCAAATTCAAATTTTTTTAAAATTGAAGAGCGTAAAGGTATATATTTGCTTGACTGTACGAATTATCGTTATAATTTAACTTAAGTTAAATTTAAGAGGGATGCTTCTAGCAGGGATGAAAGTCGGACTTAGTGATCCAACAAAACTACAAAAAAAGTTTGTTGCTCAAAAGATAAAAAGTACGCCGGGGATAACAGTCTAATTTTCCTTCAGAGTACATATCGACGGGGAAGTTTGGCACCTCGATGTCGAATCAACGTACAACCGGGTGGTGAAGAAGCTGCCTGCGGTCCAGCTGTTCGCTGGTTAAAACGTTACGCGATTTGGGTTTAGAACGTCGTGAGACAGTTTGGTCCCTATCCGCTGTAGATGTGAAATTTAAGAAAGCAAGCCCTAGTACGAGAGGACCGGTGCTTGGTAAACCTCTAGTGTACCAGTTGTTTTAAAGCAGTGCTGGGAAGCCACGTTTATTGTAGATAATCGCTGAAAGCATCTAAGCGAGAGGCTCACTTCAAAAAAAATTTCTTTATCGTTCGTAGAAAACTACTACGTAAATAGGTTTTTTATGTAAGACTTGTAAGAGTTCAGTAAAAAAATACTAAACATAAAACAACATAAAGTTGTTAAGGAATTATGGCCTAATTGGTTAAGGTATTCGCCTGTCACGCGAAAGATTGCGGGTTCAAATCCCGTTAATTCCGTTAAAATTATTGATGAATATTTATTATGAATTAGGCTCGTTATTAGTTTTATTAGGTATCGCCGTTTTTCTTGCTGTATTGCTTTTTGGTGCTTCTTATTTTTTAGGTTGGCAAATACCAGATACAGAAAAACTTTCGGCTTATGAGTGTGGATTTGATCCATATGAAGATGCACGAAACTCTTTTGAAGTTCGTTTTTACTTAGTTGCCATTCTTTTTGTTATTTTTGATTTAGAAGCTCTTTTTCTTTTTCCTTGGGCAGTTAGTTTAGGCCAAATTGGATTTGAAGGCTTTTGGAGTATGATTGATTTTTTAGTTGAGTTAGGCGTAGGTTTTTTTTATGCTTGGCGAGTGGGTAGTTTAGAGTGGGATTAAAATGGTTCGTTTATTTGTTAACAATTTACCTGTTGAAGTTCCTTTAAATTCTACAGTTTTAGCTGCTTGTGAGAGTGTTGGTATTGAAGTTCCAAGATTTTGTTATCACGAAAGGTTGTCAGTTGCTGGAAATTGTAGATCTTGTTTAGTTGAAGTTTTCAAAGCTCCTAAACCAATAGTGGCATGTGCAACTCCTGTAATGAATGGTATGCATGTTTTTACAGATACTCCTTTAGTGAAAAAAGCAAGAGAAGGAGTTTTCGAGTTTTTATTAAAAAACCATCCCTTAGATTGTCCAATTTGTGATCAAGGAGGCGAATGTGATCTGCAAGATCAATCTTTTTACTTTGGTGGAGATATTTCTCGATTTTTTGAAGCAAAAAGAAGTGTTGAAGATAAAAATGTTGGTCCTTTAATCCGTACGATTATGACTCGTTGTATCCATTGTACTAGATGTGTTCGCTTTGCAACAGATGTTGCTGGAATAGAATCTTTTGGAACAACTAACCGTGGGGAGACAACAGAAGTAGGTTCTTACATTGAAAGACTTTTCGATAGTGAAATGTCTGGAAATATTATTGACCTTTGTCCTGTAGGGGCTTTAACTTCAAAACCTTATTCCTTTGTTGCAAGGCCGTGGGAACTGTTTCAAGAAGATTCTATTGATTTAAGTGACAGCCTGGGTTCTAACTTATCTATTAGTCACAGATTTGGAGAGATAAAACGAGTTGGGCCAAGAATTAACGATAGTTTAAATGGAGAATGGATTTCAGATAAAGCAAGATTCGCCTTTGACGGTTTACTTTCGAATTTAAGAAATTCTTCTCAAAAAAATTTAAATACTTTTCCCCTTCATCAAGTAGAAAATTCTTCTTTGCAATCATTTTTAACGTTTTTGGCTGCATCAAAAGTGAAAGGAAAACAAAAAAATATTAATTTTATTTTAAATGAAAATTTAGACTTAGAATCTTTATATTTGTATAAAACGTTATCTCAACAAATTTCTGCAAATTTTGTTTCCTTGTCAAACTCTTCTTCGAAAGACTTTTCAATTTCTAGTGGATTTAATAATAAAATTACTTCAACAAAAACATCTGATTTATGTATTTTAGTTGGCGTAGATCCACGTTCTGAAGGTGTAATTTTAAACTCTTTGATTCGCGAAGGTGTAATTTGTGGAAAAATAACCGAAGTTCACAAAGTTGGTTCTTCTTCATCTTTACCTACGTATCGATCTTTCCACAACAGTTTAGAAACTTCTTTCTTAAAAGAACTTCAAAATGGTACATCTGCACTATCTCTAAAGTTGTCAAGGGCTCAAACCCCTAAAATTATTTTTGGTTCGCTTTTAAGCAAAAATTTTAAGACTTCGACTTTTTTTGAATTATTAAAGAATTTAAATAGTAATCTTCAAGAATTAGCTAGTGTAAATTTTTTACCTGAGAAAGCTAATTCTTACGGTCTCACATCTTTGAATGCTATTTCAAAAAATAGTTTAAATTTAAAAAGGGCTCAACTTAATATTATTATAGGTTTTGATAAAATTGAGTTAAAAAATCTTTTAACGGAAAATCAAATAAAAAATTCTATTTTTAATTTAAGTCCAGATGTCTTCTTTAACGAGTCTTTTTTAGGAACTCAAATGATGGCTGCAAGTTTTGAACGTGCAGGAAGTTTTTTAAATGCAGAAGGCCGTTATCAAAAAACTAGTAAATTTAATAGCCCAGAAATTTCTTCTTTGTTTGATAAAGAATTAGGTTTAATTGCATTTTGGTTATCTAATTTTAAACTATTAATGCCAAAATTCAGTTCTTTACCAGTATCAAATCTTGTGCCGATATACAACGGTAGCAACAAAAAAGTTTGTGTAGATCAAAAATTCTTTTTACAAACAAAATCTTGTAAAAATAAAATTTATTCAACACGATTAAAAACTCTCATTTCAGATTTTTATCGAACAGACTTCATTTCAAATAATTCAAAAACTATGCTTTCTTGCAGTACGGCGAGACGTCGAACTAGTGTAAACTTTTTTGATAGTATTTTTGATTAAATTTATTTATTCTTATAAATATTCCGACTCTTTTTACTTTTTTTTTATTTTTTTAAAATGTTTTTTATTCCAGGTCCTTTAGAACAATTCGAAATTAGCCCTTTATTATCACTTAATTTGGGAAATTTTCTAGATCTCTCTATTACAAATGCTTTATTAATTACTTTATTAGGTTTATCTCTTTTTTACAGTTTAACTTTTGCAATTGGTTTACCTACAGGTTCACCAAGGGTTTTAAAACAAGCTTGGCAGTATATTGTTGAAGGTTTAATTTTAGTAAGTGCTGCAATGTTATCAGATAACGTTGGAAAAGAAGGTGAAAAATTTTATCCTTTCATTTTTTCTCTTTTTTCGTTTGTTGTCATTGCAAATCTTATTGGGTTAGTTCCTTATTCTTTTACTATTACAAGCCATTTAATTGTTACTTTCTCTTTAGCAATTATTGTTTTTGTCGGGGTAAATATTGTTGGAGTTCAAAAACATGGAATTGATATTCTTTGTCTTTTCCTTCCAGGAGGTACCTCTATTGCTTTAGCTTTCTTACTGGTTCCTATTGAATTAATTTCTTATATTTTTAAACCTATTAGTTTATCTGTTCGACTTTTTGCAAATATGATGGCAGGACATACTTTATTAAAAGTAATTGCAGGATTTGCTTGGTCAATGCTTTCAGCTGGTGGTTTATTATTTATTTTCCACACATTGCCTTTAGCAATTATTGTTATTTTAATGGGTTTAGAGTTAGGAGTTGCTTTAATCCAAGCTTATGTTTTTTCAATTTTAAGTTGTATCTATTTAAATGATACATTAAATATGCATTAAATTAAAAATGAGTTTTTTCTATATTTTAGAAGCACTTTTAAAAAATTTATTGATTGTAGTACCTTTGCTTATTTGTGTTGCTAATTTTACTCTTGTTGAAAGAAAAATTATGTAAGCAATACATCGAAGACGGGGACAGAACGAAATAGGTTACTTAGGTTTACTACAACCCCTGTCAGATGGTTTAAAGTTGTTTGCAAAAGAAACTATCATTCCAAGCAGTTCTAATATGGCTTTATTTATTTTTGCACCAATGCTTACTTTTGTTTTAAGTTTATTAGGTTGGGCAGTTATTCCTTTCGGTGAAGGTTTAGTTGTTTCTGATTTATCTCTTGGTCTTTTGTATCTTTTTGCAATATCGTCTTTAGGTGTTTATGGTATTGTAATCGCGGGTTGGTCTTCAAATAGTAAGTATTCTTTTTTAGGGGCACTTCGAAGTGCTGCACAAATGGTTTCTTATGAAGTATCTATTGGTTTTATTTTAATCACTGTTGTCTTATGTGTTGGTTCATTTAACTTAAGTGATGTAATTATTGCGCAGGAAAGAGTTTGGTTTGCAATACCACTTTTTCCAATGTTTATCCTTTTTTTTGTTTCTGCGCTAGCTGAAACAAATAGACATCCTTTTGATTTGCCCGAGGCAGAAGCAGAGCTTGTTAGCGGTTATAATACAGAATACACAGGGTTTGGTTTTGCTCTATTTTTTTTGGGTGAATACTCAAACATGTTATTAATGAGTGCTTTATCCGCAATTCTATTTCTAGGAGGTTGGCAAGCACCGTTAAGTTTTTTATCTTTAAATGGCCTTTTAGATTCTTTCTGGTTTGGTACAAAAATTTGCTTTTTTGTATTACTTTTTGTTCTTTTTAGAGCAGCATTGCCAAGATATCGATATGACCAATTAATGGCATTAGGTTGGAAAATTTTTTTACCTTTTTCATTAGGTTGGTTAGTGCTTACGGCAAGTTTATTAATTTGTTTTAACTTATTACCATAAAAGAGACAACATAAGTTTATTTAAAATTTTTGTTTTGTCAGAATAAAGAGGGTAGGTCAGTTGGTAGACTATTAGATTCCAAATCTGAAGGCCGTGGGTTCGAGTCCCACTCCTCTTGTACTGGTCGTATGACATAAGGGTTGTGTGCAAGATTGCAAATCTTGAAATGTTGGTTCAAATCCAACTTCGACCTAAAAGAAAATATAGCTCAATTGGTAGAGCGTCAGCCTTACAAGCTGAATGTTATTGGTTCGAGTCCATTTATTTTCAACAATGATTATTTTCAACATAATTTAAGATTTATGATCTAATTATTTTTGCTTTGAGTTTGATCCTGGCTCAGACCGAATGCTGTATGTGGGCTTAATACATGTTAGTTGAACGATTTTTATTAAAAATAGTAGCGCACGCGTGAGTAAATTATTTTATTTTTACCCTTTTTATTATAATTAGAGTTACCTCGAAAAAGGATAAAATTTAATATGGTATTAGGTTTACAATTTTTGTGCCAATGATGCCTAAAGGGCTTTAACGAGCGAACCTTCACGATGGGACTGAGACAAGGCCCATACTCTTTTAAGAGTCATCAGTAAGGAATCTTGGGCAATGGACGAAAGTCTGACCCAGCTACACATAAAGGTGATGAAATCGAAAGATGTAAAACCATACTTTTTAATCAAATTTTGATATAATTAAAAAGATAGTCCAGCACAACACCAGTGCCAGAATGCTCGGTTATACTGGGTGGGCAAGCATTGGTCTAACACTAGGCGTAAAAAGTTCGTAGGTTGAATTTTGCTGTTGGTTGGTAAAGCTTAATACTTAATATTAAGAATATAACCAAGACGAAAATTCTTGAGTACGTTAGAGGAGGGCCGAATTTTGTAAGGAAGGGTAGAATCTTTAGATTTGCAAAGGACGACCAATGGCGAAGGCAGCTCTCTAGGGCGTTACTGACATTGAGGAACGAAAGCGTAGGTAGCAAATTGGATTAGATACCCAAGTAGTCTACGCCGTAAACGATGAATATTCAAAGTTGGTGAAAACCTGCTTTCAAGTTAACACGTTAAATATTCTGCCTGAATAGTACGGTCTCAAGACTAAAACTCAAAGGAATAGACGGGAGTTGAAATAGATGGTGGACCATGAAGTTTAATGCGATAATACGCGCGAAACCTTACCAGTTTTAGACGGCAACTCTTTTTTTATAGAAAAAAAGAATGGTTGCCAAGGTGTTGCATGGCTGTCGTCAGCTCGTGTTGTGAAACGGTTGATTTACTTCATTCAACGAGCGAAACCCTCTTTTTTTGAGATAAATTCTTAAAATTTAGCCAAAAAATATTGCTTAGGAAAACTTTGCTGAAAGTGGGGATGACGTCAAGTCTTTATGATCCTTATAGACTGGGCTACAAATGTGGTACAATGAAAATTACAATAAGAAGCTAAAATGAAAATTGGCGCTAAACTTAAAAAATTTTCTTAGTTCGGATTGCAGGCTGCAACTCGCTTGCATGAAGTTGGAATCATGAGTAATCGCGAATCATCATGTCGCGGTGAACTTTACCTCAACTTTGTACTCACCGCCTGTCAAGCCCTTCGAGTTTTAGCTTTCCAAAGTTTAAAGAAGTTTAAAAATAATTTATTTTTAAAATTTTTTTTAAATAAAGAAGGATAAAGCAAGAAGGGTTAAGTCATAACAAGGTAGTGGTTCGGGAACGAGCTGCTGGAATAAGAAAAATACAGTGTAAGTAATGTTTTTGGGATGTCGACTAAAGGAAAGTCGGTCGTTTTTGGTACGATAGATAGGAGTTCAATTCTTCTCATCCCAAAATAGCGAATATAGATTAATGGTAAATCAAATGCCTTCCAAGCATTAGTTACGAGTTCGAGTCTCGTTATTCGCTTTTTAAAATTTTACCTGAAAACATAAGAACTCAAGCGTTAAATTTTTTAAATCTAGGGGATACTATTCAGTTCATAATGGGAAAATCTAGTTAAATTTATTCACGATAAAAAAACTTTAGAAAAATTTTATTACAAAAAATGTTATTAACTGCTGCAAAATTTATTGGTGCTGGGCTATCAACTATTGGATTAGCTGGTTCAGGTGCTGGAATTGGGATTGTTTTTGGTGCTCTTGTATTAGGTACATCAAGAAACCCTTCATTAAAAGACGAGTTATTTAGAATTGCAATTTTAGGTTTCGCTTTAACAGAAGCTATTGCTCTATTTGCTCTTATGATGGCATTCTTAATTTTATTTGCTCTTTAAAAGCAAAAAAAATAAGAAAAATTCAAGTCATGCTATTTAATTTTTTTTCTATCCGTTCTTCTTTAAATCAAATTTATTATTATTTTATGTACAACAAATTAGATTTTTGTTTTTTTGAAATTCTTTTTGCTACTTATGGTTTAATTATTTTAGCTTTTGGTGCAGAATGTAACCGAAAGTTTTTAACTTATGGCAATTCTCAAATGAATACTTTTATTTCGGGAACTTTCTTTGCTATTTTTTTTCTTTTTTATCTCGTGGGTTATTGCCCAACTTTTGTTGTGGGACCCTTAGATGAACTATTTACAAGTTCTATTGGAGATAACTTTTTTTATTATACTATTCTATTTGGTCTAGTTGTTGCTTTAATTGCATTTCAAACATATGCTCAAAATTTTAAAGTTGGATCTTTTGAATATTTAGTGCTTCTTGTTTTTGGGTGTTTAGGTCTAATTGTTTTAGAAAGGAGTAATGATTTACTTCTTCTTTATCTTGGACTAGAACTTGCGAGTTTTTGTTTTTATATTTTAGCAACTTACAAACGCGATTCTTCGTATTCAACGGAAGCAGGTTTAAAATACTTTTTATTAGGTGCTCTTGCTTCTGGATTTTTCTTGTTTTCTATTGTTTTATTTTACGGGATAGGGGCAACTACGAATTATCAATTAATTGAAACACTTGTTTTAGGGATGGATCTTTCTTCAAGTGAAATTAAGATTCAACAAATTGCATTGGTTTTTTTAATCAGTGCTCTTCTATTTAAATTAGCTAGTTTTCCTTTTCAAGCTTGGGCATTAGATGTTTATGAAGGGGCGCCTGTAGCATCTGTTGTATTTTTATCTACGGTTCCAAAACTTGGTTTTTTAATTGTTCTTGTAAATCTTTTATTTTCAATTGGTGTCCCACATTTTAATTTATGGCAATTATTATTATTGTCTTCAGGAACACTTTCAATTTTTTGGAGTGCTTTTGCTGGAATAAGGCAGAAAAGATTAAAAAGATTTTTTGCTATTAGTGGGGTAGCTAATGTTGGATTTTTGCTTTTATCCTTGGCTAGTGGAAGCTTTCAAGGAATAAATTCAATGATATTTTATGTTTTAGCTTATATATTAACTTCTTTTATTTCTTGGCTTTTCCTGGTACATAAAAACCAAGAAAAATATAAAAAAGTAAGTTTAAACCTGATTGATTTAGGGAGTATTGCGGGACAAAATCCTTTAATAGGAGCAATTCTTGCTTTAGTTATTTTATCTTTTGCAGGAACACCACCTCTATTAGGTTTTGTGTCAAAATACACTGTATTAATTGCAATGTTAGACTCATCTCTTTATATGCTTGCAATCCTTATTATCTTTTTTAGCCTTTTTTCTGGGTTTTATTATCTAAGATTAGTCAAAATTATCTATTTTGAAAATTTAACAGACCAAATTACTGGAATTCAATTTTCTCCATTAGTAGCTTCAGTTATTAGCTATCTTAGCTTAACCTTTATTTGCTTATGCTGTTACCCTACAGCACTTATAACAACTAGTGCTTTTTTCGGACTGGGTATTTTAATTTAAAAAGTGCCAACTCTTAAACAATTACAACGAAAAAAACGATTTAAACAAAAATCTCTTAAAAAATCACCAGCTTTGCAAAAATGCCCGCAAAAAAGAGGGTTTTGCTTAAAAGTTTATACGATGACTCCTAAAAAACCTAACTCTGCTTTAAGAAAAGTTGCTAAAGTTCGGCTATCTACTCGAAAAGCTATTATTGCTTATATTCCAGGAGAAGGTCACAGCTTACAACAATATTCTTCAGTTTTAGTGCGAGGTGGTAGGGTTAAAGATCTTCCTGGTGTAAAATATCACTTAGTTCGAGGAAAATTTGATTTACTGGGGATAAAAGCCAGAAGAAATGCAAGATCTAAATATGGAACAAAAAAAAACTATTCATAATTTTATTAAAAAAAAAACGTCTTTTAAAATATCTGAAATTTTTATTACGTCTTTTCTAAAAAAAGGAAAAAAGACAAAAGCAGAACTTCTTTGGTTTAAAATTTTAAAGACTTTAAAAGAAAAAAAAGTCAAGAAAACCTATAGTTCTATATACAAAGCTGTTTATAAAATTTCTCCCTTAGTGGATTTACGATCTTTAAGAAGAGGACGAACTGTATATCAAGTACCAACACCCTTAAGAAATAAAAAAAGAATTGCTCTTGGAATAAAGTGGCTTGTAGAAGATTCTTTAAAAGACGAAAAAAAAAAATTCCATACTAATTTGTCTTCTAAAATTTTAGAGGCAGAAAAAGGGTTAGGGCGTTTAGTTGAAAAACGAAAAGCGTGGCACAAAACAGCGAGGTCAAAAATGCTTTACTTACGTTATCGCTGGTTTTAAAATATGAACAAGAAAAACTCTTTTATTCTACAAATACCTAAAAAAAAATCTATCCTTGAAATGAAAGAAAAGACTTTTTTATACAAAAAAGACCTTTCTTTTTTTGATCTTTTAAAATCTAAAGGTGAAAACCTTAAAAACAAAAACAAACTTTTGCAATTAAATAAAAAAATTAAATTGCAAGTAGTCGAATATAACTTAAATTCAAAAGTTTTATATTCTAGTATTCATAATAAAATTATAACTAAAAATTGTTCTGAAAACATAATAAAACTTCGTTCAATTTTTCTTCAATTTTATTCATTATTGTAAAAATTGTCTTCGTGGCGGAATTGGTAGACGCGTCAGACTTAAAATCTGGTGCTTTTTAAGCGTGAGAGTTCAAGCCTCTCCGTAGACAATAAAAAATGATTTTAAACATAACTCTTTTTTCAATTTTAATCTGTAGTATTCTAGCCTTTGCTTCCTTTGTTGTTGTATTTTCCAATCCAATTTTTTCTGTGTTGGCTTTGGTTGCTGTTTTTGTTACTTCAGCAAGTTTGCTACTTCAACATGGCGTTGATTTTTTAGCATTTTCTCTAATTATTGTATATGTTGGTGCAATTGCTGTTCTTTTTCTTTTTGTTGTAATGATGCTTGATATTAAAATTCAAAGACGACAAATTGATATTGTCCAAACATTACCTATTTTTTTAGGTCTTATTTTAACGTTTATAGCTCAACTTTTCTTTGCTTACAAACAAAGCTTTGGAGAAAATTTCTTTATTATGGCTTCACAAGAAAATTTTTTCTTTTGGGAGCAGCAAATAGATAGTTTCTTATCAAATCTGGAAGCTTTAGGACAAGTTTTATACTCGCAATATATGTTAGCTTTTCTTTTAGCGGGTATTCTTCTGCTAATTGCAATGATGGGAGCCATTGTTTTAACTTTACAAGTACAGACTGAAAGTATTTATCAAGATCTCTCTACCCAATTATCAACAGATCGATTAAAATACTTGCGTAAATAAAAAGAAAGGGTGGTAGAGTGGTCGAATACGTTAGTTTTGAAAGCTAAAGCACGTTAGTGCCAGGGGTTCAAATCCCCTTCCTTTCTTTTAGACATGTAGCTCAGAACGGTTAGAGCGTTAAGCTGATAACTTAAAGGTCGTTGGTTCAAGTCCAACCTTGTCTAACTATAAAGTATCCTTAGCGCAATTGGATAGAGCGACAGCCTTCTAAGCTGTAGGTTGCAGGTTCAATTCCTGCAGGGTACATTAAAATTTAATGTATTTAACCATATTTCTTTTACCTTTAATAGGTTCGATTTTTGGAGCATTAGGAGGAAAAGCTTTTGGACCAAAAGGGTCAAGTTTTTTAACAGTTATTTCGATAGCTACAACTTTTTTATTATCTTTTTCAGCTTTTTTTTACGTTTGCGGAGAAGGAACTTCTGTTATTCTTACAATTTGTCCTTGGATTATTAGTGGGTCTTTTAACTTATATTGGAGTCTTCTTTTTGACACTCTAACCGTAGTAATGTTAAATGTAGTTTGTTTTATCTCTCTTCTTGTTCATATTTACTCTACAGAATATATGAGTCATGACCCGCACCTACCAAGGTTTATGTCTTACCTATCGCTTTTTACTTTTTTTATGATTATTCTTGTAACTGGAGATAATTTTATCCAACTTTTTGTTGGTTGGGAAGGTGTAGGTCTTTGCTCTTACCTTTTAATTAATTTTTGGTTTACCCGGATACAAGCAAACAAAGCAGCAATTAAAGCAATGATTCTTAATAGGGTAGGTGATGTAGGCTTAGCTTTGGGAATTTTTACAATTTTTTATGTTTTTCAAGCTGTAGATTACGCCACAGTTTTTGCCTTAGTTCCTCTCTTTACGGAATATCAGATAGGATTTTTGGGTTTTGAGGTGAATGCTTTAAACCTTATTGGAATATTATTGTTTATTGGAGCTATGGGTAAATCTGCACAATTGGGTTTACACACTTGGTTACCAGATGCTATGGAAGGGCCAACACCAGTTTCTGCATTGATTCATGCCGCAACTATGGTTACCGCCGGAGTTTTTTTAATAGCAAGATGTTCTATTATTTATGAATATGCACCGGAAGCGCAAATAGTTGTTAGTTTTTTTGGAGCAATGACTGCTTTTTTCGCTGCAACTACAGGGTTACTTCAAAATGATTTAAAACGAGTAATTGCTTACTCTACTTGTAGTCAATTAGGGTATATGATATTTGCCTGTGGATTATCTAATTATTCTGTGGGAGTTTTTCATCTATCAAACCATGCTTTTTTTAAAGCTTTGCTATTTTTAAGTGCAGGGTCGGTTATTCACGCAATGGCGGATGAACAAGATATGAGAAAAATGGGAGGTCTTCGGCGAGTTTTACCTTTCACATATGCAATGTTTGTTGTAGGATCTTTTGCTTTAATGGGTCTGCCCTTTTTAGCAGGATTTTATTCAAAAGATGTAATTTTAGAACTAGCTTTTGCTAAATATAATAATCAAGGACATTTTGCGTACTGGTTAGGTTCATTAGCAGCTTTCTTTACTGCTTTTTACTCTATTAGATTACTTTATTTAGTATTTTTAACAGAACCTAATGGATATAGGTCCGTCTATAGTGGTGTACATGATGCACCAATAAGGATGGGTCTGCCTTTGGCTATTTTAGCTGTTCCTAGTATTCTTATAGGATTTTTAACAAAAGATATGGCCATTGGGTTTGGAACAAATTTTTGGGGAACTGCCCTTTTCGTAAAACCAGCCAATCAATTATTGGTAGATTCGGAATTTATTCCTTTAAATTTTAAGTTATTACCTTTATGTTTTGCTATTTGTGGTGGTCTCTCTTCTTATTTTTTTTATCGTTTTTATTCACTTATCTTAATTGAAATAAAATTAAGTTCTTTTGGTAGAACATTATATACCTTTTTAAACCGAAAATGGTTTTTTGACAAAATATATAATGAATTTATTGCAATTCCTCTACTAAGAACTGCTTATCAAATAACTTATAAAACTATAGATAAAGGATTTGTAGAAATAACAGGTCCAAAAGCTTCAATTTTAATAAGTCGTACCGCAGGAAAGTATATAAATAATTTAATGTCTGGGTACACCTATCATTATGCTTTTTCAATGCTTTTAGGATTAAGCTGCTATGTATTATTAACAGAATTTGTTGATATTATTGGTGGGCTTAATTTCCTTAAAACACTAATTTTATTTATTTTTATAAATTTTGTTGCTTAAATAGCTCAGGGGTAGAGCATTAGATTGAAAATCTTTGTGTCGGCGGTTCAAATCCGCCTTTAAGCATATCAAATCGATAGTTTTTTATTTATCAAATGTATAATTTTTTATCACGTTGGTTTTTTTCTACAAATCACAAAGATATCGGAATTTTATATTTAGTTTTTGGGGCGTTTTCTGGAGTGTTAGGAACTACAATGTCTATTTTAATGAGAATGGAACTTTCTGCACCAGGAAATCAAATTTTAGAAGGAAATTATCAATTATATAATGTTTTAATTACAGGTCATGCTTTTTTAATGATTTTTTTTATGACTATGCCTATTATGATTGGAGGTTTTGGTAATTTATTTGTTCCTTTAATGATTGGAGCACCAGACATGTCATTCCCACGAATGAATAATTTAAGTTTTTGGTTATTACCTCCTTCTTTATTGCTTTTATTAGGATCAACCTTGGTAGAAGCTGGAGCTGGAACTGGATGGACTGTTTATCCGCCGCTAAGCTCTGTAGAAGCACACTCTGGACCAGCTGTAGATTTAGCAATTTTTAGTCTACACTTATCAGGAGCTGCTTCAATTCTTGGGGCTATTAATTTTATTACAACAATTTTTAATATGCGAGCACCGGGATTAACATTGCATAGAATGCCGCTTTTTGTTTGGGCAGTATTAATTACAGCTTTTCTTTTATTATTGTCTTTACCTGTTTTAGCAGCAGCCATCACAATGTTATTAACTGATAGAAACTTTAATACAACTTTCTTCGATCCTGCTGGGGGAGGAGATCCTGTATTGTATCAACATCTCTTCTGGTTTTTCGGGCATCCTGAAGTTTATATTTTGATTTTACCAGGATTTGGTATTGTAAGTCATATTGTTTCAACTTTTTCTAAAAAACCAGTTTTTGGGCATTTAGGGATGATTTTTGCAATGGCTTCTATTGGAATTCTTGGATTTATAGTATGGGCTCACCATATGTATACAGTAGGTTTAGATGTAGATACACGAGCATATTTTACAGCTGCAACTATGATTATTGCAGTACCAACTGGAATTAAAATTTTTTCTTGGATCGCAACCATTTGGGGAGGATCTCTTGAATTTAAGACTCCAATGCTTTTTGCTTTAGGATTTATTTTTTTATTCACTATTGGAGGATTAACAGGAGTTATTCTTGCTAATTCTGGCTTAGATGTAGCGTTACATGATAGTTATTATGTAGTTGCACACTTTCATTATGTGCTGTCGATGGGAGCTGTGTTCTCTATTTTTGCTGGGTTTTACTATTGGTTAGAAAAAATCGTTGGAGTAACTTATTCTGAAGTTTTAGGACAAATACACTTTTGGACTTTCTTTATTGGAGTTAACCTTACATTTTTTCCAATGCACTTTTTAGGACTAGCAGGAATGCCAAGAAGAATTCCAGATTACCCAGATGCTTACAGTGGATGGAATGCAGTTGCATCTTATGGTTCTTACCTTACTGCGCTATCAACATTATTCTTTTTTGTAGTAGCGTACCTTGCATTAGCAAACCAAAGAAGTGTAGCAAAAAATCACTAAGAAGAACTTTTTAGTTTTTTGAGGTTGGGAAAAAAGGCCCTAACTTTAGTTCAAATCTAAAGAACTTCATTTGTATCAAAGTTTTCACAAGAAACTATTAGATTCTTTAAAAATTCTTGATGGACACTATTGAAAGAGATATCTAAAACTTAAAAAAAGTTTTATGGATTCTTTAAGTATTTTTTAACTGTCGTTACGGAAAGAAATTTTAAAGGTATTTTTCAATTTGGGGTTCTAGCTCAGTAGGTAGAGCGCTAGCTTTGCAAGCTAGAGGTCATCGGTTCGAAACCGGTGAACTCCAAAAGCAGATATGGTGGAAATGGTAGACACGATGGGTTTAGGTTCCATTGCTCGTAAAGCATGAAAGTTCAAGTCTTTCTATCTGTATAAAACTTTTAATGCGTTGGTCAAAAGATTATAGCTTAGCTTTCTTGAGCAGCCATATTGTAGACTACCCTTCTCCAATTAACCTTACATACTTGTGGAGTTTTGGTGCAACTTCTGGAATTTGTCTTGTTATTCAAATTGTTACCGGAATATTTTTAGCAATGCACTACACCCCTCATATTGATTTAGCATTCTCAAGTGTAGAACATATCATGAGAGACGTAAATAATGGTTGGCTTATTCGATATATGCATGCAAATGGTGCATCTATGTTTTTTATTGCTGTATACTGCCACATTTTTAGAGGAATTTATTATGGATCATACATGAAACCACGAGAACAACTTTGGGTATCCGGATCAACTATTTTTTTATTAATGATGGGAACCGCTTTTATAGGTTATGTACTTCCGTGGGGACAAATGAGTTTTTGGGGAGCTACTGTAATTACAAATCTCGCTTCAGCTATTCCATTTATCGGAGATGCTATCGTAACATGGGTTTGGGGAGGCTTCTCTGTAGATAATGCAACTTTAAACAGATTTTTTAGCCTTCACTACCTACTACCTTTTTTAATTGCTGGGCTTGCAGTAGTTCATATTGCTCTTTTACACAAAGACGGGTCAAATAATCCTTTAGGTGTAGATTCAAAAACATCACAAATTCCTTTTTACCCTTACTTTTATGTAGAACATTTAGTAAGTACTCTAGCTTTTATTATCTTTTTTTCTTTATTTCTTTTTTTTGCACCAAATGCTTTAGGACATTCAGATAATTATATTCCAGCAAATCCTTTGGTAACACCGGCCCATATCGTGCCAGAGTGGTATTTTTTACGTGCGCCATCTAATTTGCACATTGCTTGTTGAATTAGCCGTTCAACATGGTTTACTCTAATAACCATTAAAACAACCGACTTATCCGAGTCTAGTAATAGATCATTAGTTCGAAAGAATAGGGGAGTGCAGCATGTCGGTAAAGGTATACCCGGACTTATCCAACATAGTCTAGGATGTATATCAAGTTATTGTAAATATGTATATATAAGTTTTGAGAAGCAGGAAATCGTACCATCCATCAAGGGTTGGAATACACCTTGGTTTACAGCATTACAAGATACTGGTAGGAGATCTTGTAATAGAGTTGCTGTGATGCTTTCCACAAATAGTGGTAGAAATCAATATGCTAAGTTTACGAAAGTTTCTTTTATGAAACTTTTAGGCGGCAGTGTGTCAAAGAATTTGGGATTGCCTAAGGGAAGTAATTCCTATGGTAACAGAGTGTCCGTAGTAACTAGAAATTTTTCTAGTGAAGGGATACAGCTGAAATCGTCTGATAAAGAAGTCTTATCTACGAAAAGTGGTTTTGATTTTCTTAAGGATATTGCGGATGGGAAACTTAACCCATCAAAAAATGTATATCAAATAATATGTGATCCTCAAGTACTAAAAGCAAGTTATGCAATACTTAAGTCAGAACCAGCGTCTATGACTCCTGGGATAGATGAAAAGGATTTAAATGATTTGCGAATTAATGAACAGTATTTTCTTGATTTAGCAAATAAGTTAAAAATGGAAAGGTATCAGCCAAAACCAACAAAGGGGGGTTTTATACCTAAAACTAATGGTAAGAAGCGTCCTTTAGGTATACCTGTAATTGAAGATCGAATTGTACAACGAGCTTTGTTATATTTATTAGAAGCAGTCTTTGAAAAAACGTTTAGTGATAAAAGTCATGGATATCGACCAAACAAAGGTGCGCATACTGTGTGTAAAAACATTAGGCAGTGGAAAGGTATTAGCTGGTTTATAGAAGGAGGTATTGTAAGTTATTTTGATACGATTAACCACCATAAACTTATGGAAACAATAAATTTGCAAATTAAAGACCAACAAGTTATTGATTTATTGTGGAAGTTTCTCAAAGCGGGAGTAGTGATAAATAATAAGTACCAGAAAACAACAATTGGTGTACCACAAGGTGGTATAATTAGCCCTATTTTAAGTAATATTTATTTACATTCTTTTGATATGTATTTAGATAAGTTAAAAGAGGAACTTGATACAAAGAAAACTAGTGAACCAAATCCTGAATATATCAGTGCGAAATCTAAGTTGCGTTCAAAAAAAGAAGCTAATGAAAAAAAAGGTTATAAAGAGCTTCGAAAAATGAAATCAACAATAAGAATTGATTTTAAGCTGTATTACATACGTTATGCTGACGATTGGTTAATAGGGATTTGGGGTTCAAAAAAAGATGCTACACAAATTCGCGAGAAAATCGTAATTTTTTTAAAAGAAAAGCTAGATTTAGAACTATCGATAGAAAAGACAAACATTACACACGCTAGTAAAGAAAAAGTACAATTTTTAGGTTACGAAATTTATTCACCAACACCGAAAGAATCATTTTTCGAAAAAGGTAAGGTTAAAAAAAGAGCTTCGCATGTAAGTATATGTATTGATGCTCCCTATAGCAAGCTTAAAAAACAACTTATTGATGAAAAGATTCTTGTGGAAAAAAATGGGAAGTGGATAATTAATGCTGTAACGCATTGGATTAATTACAATCATACTGAAATTTTATATCGGTATAATTGGATAATTAATGGCTACTTAAATTATTATTCACATGTAAATAATCTAAATGTATTTCATAAGTTTATCGGTTTTGTATTACGCCACTCTTGTGCAATAACCTTAGGGAGAAAACTCAAATTGAGAAGTCGTAAAAAAGTGTTTAAAAAGTTCGGCAAAAATCTTGAAGAGCCGACGACAAAGTTAAAGTTATCAATACCTGTTAACTTTAGAAGTAATATTAAAAATTACAAAATTACGACTAACACTGATCCTCTTAAGATTCTTAAATGGGCAGTAAGAACTCAAAATTTGATGGAAGGACCCTGTCTAGGCTGCGGTGCAACAAGTAATATAAAAGTACATCATGTAAAAAAACTTTCCAAAATAATTAAAGCTAAAAACCCTGTTCATAGAATAATGTCAAAATTGGGGGGAAAACAAGTACCTTTATGTACAAAATGTCACAAAAATATACATAGTGGGACTTTCGATAAAAATAGGTCACCACGAAAAGCAAAACAGATTTCGGTGGAGAGCTCAGTGCAGTGAAAGTTGCACGCTGAGTTCGGAGGGGAGTTATTGGATAGCCTTGTTTTTATTTTTTTAATATTGTTTATTATTGAAAGCAAGGTCTTGGTTTCTTACCCTATCTTTCTATGCTATTTTGCGATCAATACCACACAAACTGGGGGGACTGATTGCAATGCTTGGTGCAATTGTATGTATTTATGCACTACCTTTTTTAAACACATCAGAAATTAGAAGCTCAGAGTTTAGACCTTTTTATAGACTTGCTTTCTGGTTTCTTGTTGCTGATTTTGTTCTGCTAGGTTGGATTGGACAAAACCCAGTAGAAACACCTTATATTGAATTAGGTCAAGCAGCAACTTTATTTTATTTTGCTTTTTTTTTAGTTTTCATCCCACTTTCTGGGCTAGCTGAAAGAGCATTTATAAGAAAAATTGAAAATTAATTTAATTTTTTAAACTTTTTGTTAGCGTTGTAGAGCAGTCTGGTTAGCTCGTCGGGCTCATGCCCCGAAGGTCATAGGTTCAAATCCTATCGCCGCTAAAACAGAGAATGGCCTAATTGGCAAGGCGTCGGCTTTGGGTGTCGAAGATTGGAAGTTCGAGTCTTCTTTCTCTGAAAAAATTCACTACGAAATTTTTAAAACAAAATTTGAAAAAATATCATGAACGGAGATCTTCTTTTATAAATTCTTTAAAGATTCTTGATGGACACTATTGAAAGAAATATCT
>ERZ1740068.442-NODE-442-length-20713-cov-8.472359_pt1 | contig 20713 bp, 1 predicted proteins | sample MGYA00581735_ERZ1740068 | MGnify/ENA primary metagenome ERZ1740068 (study PRJEB43018, sample SAMN04849740) | marine metagenome | isolation source: floating plastic debris | place: Pacific Ocean | collected 2008-08-30 | study: EMG produced TPA metagenomics assembly...
TGGTCAAGGTACACGACATGTTGCGTACCAGCTTCATGATTGACGAGGCATCCGTACCATTACAATTAGTTCATAGAGAAGGTACAGTTCCTTTTGAAGAGATAGACCTCACTCAATACACTGCAGAGCAACAGTCCAGTTATATTACTTACTACCAGCGCGAAGACGTCATGCGTGGCATGGAGGTGCTGGGGGACGATGCGCTGATACATATCACCATGTTCAAATTAGCGGAGCATGAATATGAAATGGTCTGGAGTCAGCACCACATCCTGATGGATGCCTGGTGTATGAGTATCCTGAACAGTCAGGCGGTAGCGTTGTATATGCAGTACCTGCAAACCGGCGAGATGCCACAACTGCCTGCAGTTCCTCAATTCAAAGAGTATATTCAGTGGTTGAGTCATCGCGATTACAACGAGGCGAAGGTGTTCTGGCAGGGTTTTTTAGCTGGTTTTGAGTCGCCAACTTCAGTTTTGGGTAAGAAACCGAATCATTCGAGTCTGTTCAAGACCACTAAGTTACATGCTGAGATGTCGGCAGAGAAACTCTCGGCGCTAAAAGCAGTGGCACAAGAGTCCGGTACTACACTTTATGTGGTGCTGGAGTCCATTTGGAGCTTATTGCTCAGCCGTTACAATGCCAGTTATGATGTAGTTTATGGCAGACTGCTCTCAGGCCGTCCGGCAGAAATCAAAGACGTAGATCGTATATTGGGGCTATTCATCAACACCTTGCCACAAAGGATTAGCGTGACCGATAGTGCTACGTTTAAACAGTTGCTGGAACAAGTTGCTGATGCGGGACTGCGAAGTTTTGAACACCAATATTACCCCTTGTCCGAGATTCAGCAAATGACTCCCACCGGAGCCAATCTATTTGATCACCTGCTGGAGTTCAACATCGAATACAATGAAGATACGGTTGAGGATGGGCTGGAATTCAGCATAGAAAACGTTGACAGCAAGGATGATATTCACTACGGGCTAGGAGTACTCTTCAATACAGAAGAGACCCTCACCTGTCAATTGACTTTCAATGTTCATGAATATGATGAAGTACTGCTCAGGAAAGTACTTGCTCACCTGGAATTGATCATTGATCAGGTCATTGCGCAGCCGGAAATCACATTGGAGGATATTTCTCTGACTACGGAAGAAGAAAAGTCCCAGCTCCTTGAAGTCTTCAACGACACCTACCAGGATTTTGGCACTGCTAATACTTTCATGGAGCAATTTGCTGATCAGGTGGCTGCCAATCCAGGTGCCATCGTAGTCAGTGAGGCCAACAAGTCCCTGACCTATCAGGAACTGGACGCCGCGTCCAACCGGTTGGCTAACCTGTTGTTATCAAACGGGTTGTCACCTGAAAACAAGGTGATGGTGAGTTGCGATCGGTCCATTGAGATGTTGTGGAGTATGCTCGGCATCCTGAAGGCAGGAGGTGTTTACATGCCGGTGGTACCCGATCTGACAATAGCGCATTACAGCGAGTTGTTGGCAGCTTCCAAACCGGTTTTCTTCCTGGCTGGCAACCAGCAGTTGACTGATGAGTTGTGCCTTGCCATTGGTGAAGATTTTCCGGAAGTGACAGTGATTTGTATGGATGAATATCCAACCAAATCCGATACTTCCCTGCAGATATTGGATGCCGGTCAGATCGCGGAATCTTCTGCTGCTGTACCATCGGTCAATGTGCCGGCCACTAGTGAGGCGTACATGCTACATGGAACGGACAGCAAGGGGAATGCCGTGGTGGCGACGCAAACTCATGGGAATCTACTGAACTACCTGCAGGTTAAATCACAGGATTTGGGGATAGGCAAAGACAGTGTGGTGCTGCAAAGTGCTGCTCAAAATACGGATGCATCCATCTGGCAATTCTTGTCCGTGCTTACGGAGGGAGGCAAGACGGTGATTTATCCGAAAACATTATTAATGGATCCCATCAGATTCATTTCCAAACTGACATTGGACGAGGTCACAACCCTGGAGGTCACGCCTTCTTACCTCAATGTCATGTTAGATACCCTGGACTTACGAACTGAAGCTCACCATTTGGAAGCCCTGGCTTCGATCTCTGTTGCAGGCGAGGTACTAACACATGCCTTGGCCGAGCGTTGGTTTGACTGTTTCCCTACAGTGAAGTTGGTGCGTTCTTACCGTCATGAGGCTATTTTGAATGACCTGGCACATGCCACATTAGCTGCACTATCTGAAACTCATGTGTTCGCAGTCAACAAACCGCTGCCAAACACCAAAATATATGTACTGGATCATTTGGGCGATCATTGTGCACTGGGCATCACAGGTACGATTTACGTGGCAGGAAGTGGAGTGCCAGGTAGTTATTTCAATGACCTGACATTAGCCCATGATCTATTGGAGAAAGATCCATTCAATACCATCGAAGGCAGTAAAATGTATCAGACAGGTGCCAGAGGAAGCTGGCAGCCAGATGGTCGGCTTTTGATTCACTTACACAGTGAAAGTCAGGAGAAAAAGGCAGTTCACCCATCGGGTTATGGCTACCTGGAAGAACAGCTGGTACGGCATGAAGACATTGGAGAAGCGGCCTTGAAGTTATGGCAGCCAGCCAATGATCAGGTGGAATTGATGGCTTATCTGGTGCGGAAGGAGCGTGAGATACCACAGACCGAAGCTGATATTGAGTCGCTTCCTGAGGAGGATTCAGCAAAGGATCGCATCGTAATCAGTGAGGAAGAAAAGGCCTTACTGGAGTCATTCAACCAGACGGATGAGCCTTTTGAAACAGGCATCAATTTCCACGAGGTATTTGAACGCCAGGCATTGGCCGTGCCGGAGAAAATGGCCATAATCGATGGAACGCATGAGTTAACTTATGGTGATCTCAACCGACAAGCCAATCAGTTGGCGCATCAGTTACTTGCCAGTGGACTCCAAAGAGAGGCACCGGTTATAGTGATGACAGCGCGTAGCTCGATGATGCTGACGTCGATTCTTGGAATTTTCAAAGCAGGAGGAGCTTATTTGCCGATCTCAGAAGAATACCCCACAGCCAGAATCATCGAATTATTTGCCGATTCCGGATCAGAATTCCTGATTACTTCTTCGGCTTATATCAATAGTCAATTGTTGCTGGATATTCAGCAGGTAGTTCCTACGCTGTCAGTGATCACGCTGGATCGGGTGGCAGACAAGAATGTATTATCCTGGGATTTGAATACCAGGTCACTGCTATCGACACTGACCAATCAAAATGCGCCATTACCACGCACTGCTGGTACCAGATACGCATTTAATACTGCAGCAGGTGTCATTACTGAACGCCAGTTGATGAGTATGTCCGAGCAGCTTCAGTCTCGGATTGCAAAGGCAACAGACAAGCCTGTGGTAGGTCTGTTACTCAAAGGAGATCTCTACCTCAGCATTGCCCTGCTTGCCTTGCAGGAAGCTGGTATCGAATATTATGATTTAACAGACCATGATGCTCGCAGTACACAAGCGGATGCAACAGCCAACAAGCAAATCAACCTGTTGGTCACTGAAAGTGAGTTGTTTGATACTGCTGATTTTCTGCGGTGGGATCAGGAGTCTGTCCAGCATCTGTTACTGATGGATCACTATGACCCTTCAGTGGAGCAGAGTACCAAAGAGCGTGACTTCCGTGATATTTGGAACCATGTAGCTGATTCCAGTAGCCACGATGGCATCAATGATTATGGTTGGAACAACAGTTATACCGGCGAGCCTTTCACAGAAGATGAGATGCATCAATATGTCGAGAACTTTAAAACAAAGTTGTCAGGTTATCTGTCGGGCGAAGAACGAGTACTCGAGATTGGTTGTGGTCATGGATTGGTGATGTTCAACCTGGCCGATCAGACGAAGGAATATGTAGGGACGGATTTGTCCGATGTGATCATCGAAAAGAACAGGGCTAAAATCAAAGATAAAGGACTGAGCCATGTTTCAGTAGAGCCGTACTCTGCCATTGAATTGTCGAAGGTGCCCTCGGAGGACCATTTTGACATGGTGGTTTGCAGCAGTGTGATCCATTATTTCCCCAATACCATATACCTGGAGCGTGTCATTACTGATGCGATAGCGCTGCTGGGTGAGCAAGGCGTCATCTATTTGGATGACATGATGGACCATGCTAAAAAAGAGGCCCTGGAAGGCTCAATGAAGGGTTACAATGAATACTATGATGTGCAGACTGCAAAGACCAATTGGGACAGTGACCTGTTTGTCGATCATGCATTCTTCCAGGAGCTTCAGGAGCGTTACCCGGTCATCGAAAGTATTGAGATTACCGATAAACTAGGTGACATAGAAAATGAATTAACACAGTTCCGTTTTGATGTGTTGATCAAGGTGAACAAGGCTGTTGAATCAGCCGAGGCTAAACCTTCAACTGTTTACGATCACCTGGATCTGTTCACACAATTGAGAAAAGGCAATACTGTCAAAACAGACAAAAAACTGCCGTTTCAGCTGCAAACAGGGCTGTATGATCAATTGGATTGGTCAGTGCAGTCAGCCGACAATGTGTCACTGGAGTATGCACCCTCCGATCTGGCTTACATTCTTTATACATCGGGTTCTACCGGCAAGCCTAAAGGTGCAATGATTGAGCATGCGGGTATGTTGAACCACCTGCAGGCGAAAGTCAAAGACCTGGAGGTCAACGCTGACAGTGTAGTGGTACAAAACGCGTCGCAGACTTTTGACATCTCCATCTGGCAGTTTTTGGTAGCCTTGATGGAGGGAGGCTCCACAGTTGTGTTACAGCAACCGTTGATCATGGAACCTGCACGGTTTATATCGGCCATTCATAGCAACGGTGTATCGATATTGGAGGTAGTACCGTCCTACTTGTCGGTGCTATTGGATGAATTGGAAAACAACCCGTCCGCCAAAGCCCAGCTGGCTGATTTGTCTTACCTGATGGTGACTGGGGAAGCGGTGCCGAAGAGCCTGGTGAGTCGATGGTTCTCGGTCTATCCGGAGATCAAAATGGTGAATGCGTACGGTCCTACAGAGGCGTCAGATGACATTACGCATTACATCATGGATCAAGTGCCGTCCACGGAGTCTGTTCCTATTGGACGAGTGCTGCCCAATTTGAAAATCTACATTTTAGATGAAAATATGGCACTCTGCCCCATTGGTACCAAAGGAGATTTGTATGTCTCTGGTGTCGGAGTAGGTAGAGGCTATTTCAATGACCCTGAAAGAACAGCCGCCGTATTTAGTAACGATATTTTCGGGGGACGTTCGCAGATAAGAATGTACAAAACAGGTGACATCGCCAGCTGGACCGAAGATGGTCTGATCATGTTCCACGGACGGAAAGATAATCAGGTGAAGATCAACGGTCACAGGATAGAACTTGGGGAAGTAGAGCAAAAACTGCATTTACTTGGTGAGGTGAAAGACGCTGTGGTAGAAGTATTTACTGACCTTGATGGCGAAGACAAACTGTGTGGCTACCTCACCATGCACGACGGCGGAGAGCTGACCAACACTGTCATTCGCGAAGCTTTGAAGTCGTTGTTGCCTGTCTACATGGTACCCACTCATTTTGTCATGATGGACAAATTACCATTGACGGCCAATGGAAAAATAAACAGGAAAGCCCTTCCTGCGCCTACCAATTCAGAAGAGCCGCTCATCAAAGAGCTGAAAGCGATGTTGTCACGAGACCTGCCTGCTCATTATTTACCACAGCGGTTTGTTTTTGTAGAGGTGATTCCTCGCACCGAATCAGGTGAGGTAGACTTTGATGCCCTACCGGACTTAGCAGACCTGGGCGAGGACCAGGTGCAACAAGCACAACGTACGTTAACAGACAACGAAAAGCTGCTGCTCTCGGCCTGGCAGCAAGTGTTTAACAAAGAAGCGATTTCCATTTATGACAATTACTTTGAACTGGGAGGAGACTCGATCAAAGCGATTCAGCTGTCTTCAGCGTTGCAAAGAAAAGGCTTTCAGGTAAGGGTCAAAGACATATTTGATCACTTGACGATCGCCTCCATCGCGAAGGTGATTGGTCAGTTTACGAATGTTTCGAGTCAGGAAAAGGTCGTTGGCGACGTCGCATTGACTCCGATTCAGCGTGTCTTTTTTGAGAATGTCTCTGACCAGCAGCAGCACTTCAGTTTCCCTATTCTGCTACACAGTGACGAACGCATGGTGGCCTCGGTATTGAATGAAGTGTTTACTCATTTACAACTTCACCATGACATTTTGAGGGCTACGTTCCATGTAGATGCTGACAGTGGGGCAGTGAGACAAACGATCAGGGATTTTATTCCTGTGGGCATCTCTGAGTTTGACTATGAGCAAGAAGAGAATGCCGCATCCTTGCTCACTATTGAGTGTGAGGCGATCCAGGCGGGGTTAGATCTGGCCAATGGTCCACTGTTGCAGGTGGCATTGTTTCATATGCCGGAGGGCGACAGACTTTTCATATCGTCGCATCACCTGATCATGGATACACTTTCCATGCAGATACTGCTGGAGGATTTCCAGGCATTGTATCTCCAGCTACGCAATGGGCAGCCAGCTGAACTTCCGGCAAAAACCGATTCCTACCAAAAATGGGCAGCGACATTACAAACCTATGCAGACAAGGGAATCAGTAAAAAAGAAATTGGCTACTGGGAGCTGTTGGCCAGGAAAGAGATTAAATACTTATCAAATCCGGCTGATAGAGCAGGGTTCAAGTCTTCAGATTATGGGCTTGTGTCTGCCAGTCTGCCAGAATCGGTCAGCCATGCCTTAAAAATCGGGGTACATGAATACCTGGGTACTGAGGTCAATGACTTGTTACTTCTCGGTTTGCAGCAAGCCTATCAGCGCGTATTCGGATCAGAAGATTTATTGATCGCACTGGAAGGCCATGGCAGAGAAGAGATAGTGGAGGTGAACATCACCAGAACCATGGGGTGGTTTGCCAGCATTTACCCGGTGCTGCTCTCTGTGGACGCTGATTTGACAGCCATTGATCAGGTAAGAGTGGTGAAGGACACCTTGAGTAAGGTGCCCAACAAGGGCATGGGCTATGGTATTTTGCGCTACCTGTCAGACCAGTATTCTGATGATCACCCCATTGCCAACCTGAACCCTGAGGTGTTCTTTGAATACGAGGGCGATTTGACAGCAGTCGATACCAATGAGTCTTTCAAGCTGGCGTCAGAGTCAACAGGTAGTTCATCAGTTGATGACATGAACTCCGACAAATTGTTGATGATTCGCGTCTATTATCGTTCAGGACAGTTCTATCTGACCTTCGATTATCAAAAAGCAGCCATTACTCAGGACGTAGCAGAGCAGTTAATGGATAATTACCTGTCGGCCCTGAAGACCTTGTCTGCACTGGGTGAATCACAGCAGAAGGTTGTCTACTCCTCTTCTGATTTTAGCTACAAAGGCTTGTCTTTAGAAGAAATAGATGTGCTCGTTGAAAATCGTAATCTGCAAGATGTCTATCGGCTGACACCCATCCAGGAAGGATTCTTGTTTCACAATATGCACGATAGCACTTCTGCAGCATATTTCAATCAATACCATTCCAGATTGACTGGAAAAGTCGATTTTCCATTGTTGAAAAAGAGCTTATCCCATCTGGTCAAGGTGCATGATATTTTGAGAACAAGGTTCATCATGGATCGTACCGCAACCCCGTTGCAGTTGGTTCAAAAAGTGAGCGAAATTCCATTTGACCTGATTGATCTGCAAAATCACGATGCCCGGGAGCAGGCCGATTTCATCGAGCGCTACAAACAAGACGATGTACTGAAAGGGTTTGAGATCCTCGGTACTGATTCTCTCATTCGCATTGTGCTTTTCAAATTATCTGAAACCGAGTATGAGATGGTATGGAGTCAACATCATATCCTGATGGATGCCTGGTGTATGACGATCCTCACAGCACAGCTGGTTGCCATTTATGAGCAAGGTACTGAAGGTATGACAGACCCTGTTGTGCCGGTAGTACCACAGTTCAAAGAATATGTCAACTGGATTGACCGCCATGACAAAAGCGTAGCCAGGGAATTCTGGCGACAGTACTTGGCAGGCTTTGATCAGGCTACGACCGTGCTGGGCAAAAGACAGAATAAGGAAGGTTTGCTGGAGGCGGGATTCCTGGAGAAGGATTTCGCCCAGGAGAAGTTGTCCCGTTTGAAGCAGATTGCCCAGGAAGCAGGAACTACCTTGTACGTGTTGCTGGAATCCATCTGGGGGATCTTGCTCAGTCGATACAATTCAACTGATGATGTCGTTTTTGGTCAGTTACTCTCAGGGCGTCCTGAAGGGATCAAGGACGTAGACCAAATTCTTGGACTGTTCATTAATACCATGCCACAGCGTATTCAAATCGCATCAGGCACCACATTCAGGCAACTGGTCGGGCAGGTCGCAAAGGACGGTCAGCAGAGCAATGAACATCAGCATATTCCATTGGCAGAAGTCCAGCAGTTTACGCCGCTGGGTGCTGATACTTTTGATCACCTCGTGGAGTTTGATGTCGTTTACAACGAGCATGAGGGCGATGAAGACCTCGATTTTAGCATGGAAGTCATAGATAATAAAGACGATATCCATTATGGTCTGGGTGTGATTTTCTTGTCGGATGATCGTCTGAAATGTCAGTTAAATTTCAATAAATATGAATACGAGGAGGAGCAACTGGGCAAGGTGCTGGATCACCTGGAGATGTTGATTGACCAGGTCATTGCTGAACCCGATATCAAAGTGGAAGCTCTTTCTATCATTACAGCCGCAGAAAAGGCTCAGATCATGAGCGATTTCAACGATACGGTTGTTGATTTTGGTAACGATCAGACATTCAACGAAGTGTTTGCTGCACAGGTAAGCGCACATGGCGCATCCACTGCCGTAGTTTGTGAAGAAAAGTCATTGACTTACCAGCAGCTGGATGAAGTCTCCAACCAACTGGCCAATCTGATGCTGAGCGAAGGATTGTCTGCGGAAGACCTGGTCATGGTCTGTTTCGACAGGTCCGTGGAGATGCTGTGGAGTTTGATCGGGATACTGAAATCGGGAGGTGCTTACCTGCCAGTATCACAAGATGCTCCAAATCAACGACTGAGGGAACTCTTGCGCGCTGCAAGACCTAAGGTATTGATGACCAGTGCGCAGTATCTCACTGAGGAGTTGTGCGATACCATTTTGGATGAGAGCCCGGAGACGATTTTAATTTGTGTAGATGAAGCTCCGGCAATCACTGCCTCTTCTATAAAAATATTGGATGCGGACGCCATTAGATCCGCTGTTGCAACGGCACCATCGGTGCAGGTATCGCCGGAGCATCTGGCCTATGTATTATATACTTCCGGTTCTACTGGTAAACCCAAAGGCGCGATGATCGAGCATGGTGGCATGCTCAACCACTTATTCATCAAAGTCAAAGACCTGGAACTTGACCAGAACAGCGTGGTCGTACAAAATGCCTCGCAGTCATTTGACATTTCCATCTGGCAATTCCTGTCGGCGCTAATGGTGGGAGGAAAAACAGTCGTTTACAACAAAGAACTGATCCTGGACCCGGTGAGATTCACCAGTCGGTTAGCAGTAGATGAAGTGACTATTCTTGAAGTAGTGCCATCCTATCTGACGGTACTGCTTGATACCCTTGACCTACAGCAGAATCCGGGTTATTTTGAGGGACTGTCTTACCTGATGATCACAGGAGAAGCCCTTCCAAAGTCGTTGGTGGCTCGTTGGTTTGAGCATTTTCCACAGATCAGCCTGGTCAATGCATATGGTCCTACCGAAGCCTCGGATGACATTACGCATTGCATCATGAGCGAAATGCCGGCGGGTGACGAAATACCGATTGGAAGGGTCTTGCCAAACCTGAAGATTTATGTGCTGGACCAATCGATGAATCTCTGTCCGGTAGGTGTCAAGGGCGATGTTTATGTCTCCGGAATAGGTGTTGGACGCGGGTATTTCAATGATCAGCATCGCACGGACGAGGTATTCCTGGAAGATCCTTTCAGTAAAGAAGGGGCGAGAATGTATAAAACAGGAGATGTTGGCAGCTGGCAGGCCGATGGCCAATTGCTGTTCCACGGTAGAAAAGACAGTCAGGTGAAGATCAAAGGTCACCGAATAGAGCTGGGTGAGATTGAGCAGAAGATGACGCGCTTATCTGGCGTCAAAGAGAGTGTTGTACAGGCGTTTAAAGAGACCGACGGCAGTTACTTCCTGCATGGCTATGTGACCCTATCAGGCGAAACAGAGCTGACAACAGCGGATTTACAGGCCGGTCTGGGTGAATTACTACCGGCTTACATGATTCCTTCGGGATTCGACGTATTGGAAAAAATGCCACTTACTGCCAATGGAAAGGTTGATCGGAAATCGTTGGCTCAGCCGGGTAGAGTCGCAAGATCAACTAGTCAGTTTGTACCTCCTGAGACGGAGCTGGAACAAAAACTGGCGGCAATTTGGTCGTCTGTTTTGCATCAGGACCGCATTGGTAAATTTGACAACTTCTTTGAAATGGGAGGACACTCGCTGAATGCAGTTCGACTGGTGTCACAAATTACCCATCAGCTGAAGCTGAAACCAACACTTGGAGATATCTTCCATCATACGGTATTGGCTGATCAGGCTACTTATCTGTCAACACTGGCCACTACTTACTCGCAGCTGATTCCAAAACTGACTCAGCAGGCTGATTATCCGGTGTCTCATGGTCAGAAACGTCTATGGATATTGGATCAGTTTGAGAACATCGATGATGCCTATCACATTTCAGGGGCACAGCTGCTCACAGGCGAGCTTGATCTCAATCTGTTCAATAGGATTTTTGATACGATGATCGAACGACATGAAATCCTTCGAACTAATTTCAGAATGATCAATGAGGAGCTGAGACAGGTAGTGAATACTTACAGTGCAGGAGACTTCAAGGTTGCGGTGACTGATTTGAGGTCGCTGTCAGACGCTGAAAAACAGCTGAAAATCAAAGAAATTGCGAAGGAACTAAGGGAGGAACCTTTCGATTTATCATCAGGGTTCTTGTTGAGGGCTTCTTTCGTGAAGCTGAAAGATACTGAATCAGTATTCATTTTCACCATGCACCACATCATCAGTGATGGCTGGTCAATGGGTGTCATACTTCGTGAGTTGCTGGTGCTTTACAATAGTTATTACAATGGATTAGGCAATCCACTGGCACCTTTGAGGGTTCAGTACAAAGATTACAGTAGCTGGCAAACGGATCAGTTACAGGACCAAAAGCTGCTGGACCACCGCAATTATTGGCTGAATCAGTTTGAAGGTGAGCTCCCTGTATTAGAGCTGCCAACCGACTATCAGCGTCCGGCTTCACAGACCTTCAATGGGGCGACTCATCAGGTTTCATTGGATCGCAATGTCTTTCAGAAGTTCAAGACCCTGTGCCTGGAACAGGGTGTAACGACATTCATGGGTCTGGTGGCCAGTGTCAATACCCTGTTATACAAATACAGTGGACAACGTGACATCATTGTTGGATCTCCCATTGCCGGCAGGGAACACATGGATTTGGAGAATCAAATCGGTTTTTATGTGAATACCCTTCCGTTGAGGACAACATTTGAAGAGGATGACAGTTTCGAACAAATTTTACAATATGTGAAATTTAACTTGCTGGAGGCCTATTCACATCAGGTATTCCCATTTGACAAGCTGGTAGATGAGCTGGATTTGAAACGAGATGTCAGCCGCTCGCCTTTGTTTGATGTCATGGTGATCCTGCAAAATGTCTTTGGTGAAAATCAGAAGGAAGAAACGACAATGGGTGCGCTGGAGGTCAGTGAATACCAGGTGGGAGAAGAGGCGAGTCAGTTTGACATTACTTTCGAGTTTTTTGAAGATGCAGTGGAAGGGATCAGTCTTAACATGATTTACAATACCAATCTCTTCAAGCCGGAAACCATCAAACGGATGTTTGCGCATTTCCAACACCTGTTGGAGGATATTTGTGATAACCTGGAGCAGCAGGTGAGCAAGTTGAAGCTGGTCTCCGATGAGGAACAGCAAACGCTGCTTGTTGACTTTAACAAAGCTTATCCAAAGTCTCCTGCGACACCTTCCGTCTTGAGTTTGATTGCAGCGCAAGCCGGGCAGCATCAGGAGCAATCGGCCATTGTATTCGAAGATCAGGCATTGACCTATGCTACATTGGACCAACAATCCAGTCAGCTGGCCAATTACCTGATTGATGAATGTGGCATTGGCAGTGGAGATGCGGTAGGCGTGTTGATGTCGAGGTCGCACAGAAATGTCATTGCCATGCTGGGTGTACTGAAGGCTGGAGGGGTCTATGTGCCGGTAGACAAAGGCTATCCACAGGTGAGGATCTCCTACATTCTGGAAGACGTGTCGCCAAAAGTAACGCTGACGGATGGCGTGACGGATGATGCTGAATACAACGAGTTTACGAAGCTGGTAGATTTTGATAGTATCAAATTGTCTGAAAAGGCATCGGAAACGCCGGCGGTGGTGATCAGTGAAAGTGCGCATTCTTACATGATCTATACTTCCGGGTCTACAGGGAATCCAAAAGGAATTTTGCAGACGCACCAGACGCTCAATAACCTGATCAGCTGGCAACAACGATATGCCGGAATAGACGGTAGCCTGCGCTGGCTGCAGTATGCTTCTTTCTCGTTTGATGTTTCTGTACAGGATGTACTCTACACACTGAGCAGTGGCGGCACACTTTACATTGCCGATGAAGAACTGAGAATGGACTTCGATCGTTTGTTGTCCTTCATCAAAGTAAATGAGATTGATAACTTATGTCTTCCTTATTCGGTATTGAATAACTTCTTCATCAGTCATGAGGTGGAAAGCTTCTCGGGTCATCAGTTGAGTAACCTGATTACCAGCGGTGAACAGGTTTTCGTTACCAACAGTATCCGGGAGTTTTTGGAGGCCAATCCTACGGTTAATTTGCACAACCACTACGGGCCTTCAGAGACGCACGTAGTCACTACTTATACTGCCAATGCAGCGGACAATACACTCAAGTATCACTTGCCCATTGGTAAACCGATCGCCAATACCGAAATCTATATTTTAGATCCGGGAATGAACAGTTGTCCCGTCAACATACCAGGGGAGCTCTTCATTGCAGGTCACAACCTGGCCGATGGCTACCTCAATCAGTCAGAGGCGGAGAACAGCAGGTTCTGCGAAGTGCAGATTGGCGATAGAATGGTCAAAGTGTACCAAACAGGGGACAGAGGTCGCTGGCTGGAAGATGGAAACATTGAGTACATGGGCAGGTTTGACGATCAGATCAAGATCAATGGCTACCGTGTAGAGCTGGAGGAAATCAACAGAACACTGCTCAACCTGAGCTATATAGAAGATGCGAAAGTGTTGTTGAAACATGATGAAGCAAGTGACCTCCAATACCTGATTGCTTACTACATCGACGCTGAGTCGCACGACCTTGCAGAGATCAAAGAATACCTCAAAGGTCAGCTGCCTCCATATATGGTGCCGCGCTTCTTCATGAAATTGGACCAGTTTCCGTTGACTTCCAATGGTAAACTGGATAAAAAGGCGCTGCCGCTGCCGGAAAGTACGCCGCTGGATGCCATTGTGCTTCCGGAGACCGCCGAAGAGCAAAAGATGGCAGAAATCTGGGGGGATGTCCTGGGACTGGAACCCGACAAGATTGGCGTCAACAGCAATTTCTTTGACCTGGGTGGTCATTCGTTGCATGCGATCAGAAAGTTGAACAGGATACGCAAAGAGTTCCAGGCCGATCTCAGTTTGAAAGACCTGTTTGTCAATCAAACCATTCGCACCCAACTAGAGGCCATTGAAACGGCGTCCACGGAGGTTTATACCACCATTCCGAAAGCACCGGAGCAGGAATACTATCACATTACCAGTGACCAGCGCAGACTGTGGTTGCTGGATCAGATGGAGTCGATTGGTAGTGCTTACCACTTGTCAACAGTATTCGTTTTCAATGGGACACTGGACATCGCTTTCTTCAATAAAGCGATCAACGAAGTGATCAGGCGGCATGAAGTACTACGGACCAATTTTGTGGAAGTAGGAAATGAAGTATTCCAAAAAGTAAATCCTTATCAGGAAGATGGTTTTGCCGTTGACATGGTGGCATTAATCGGGGAAGACCCTGAGGGAGAAGTCGTGACCAATGAAGTTGAAAAGTGGCAAAACAAGTTCTTTGACCTGGCTGAAGGTTGGTTGTTCAATATCACCCTGGTGCAGGTAGAAGAACAGCGACACCTGCTGCTGTTCAAGACACATCATATCATTAGCGATGCCGATTCATTGAATATCTTATGGAAGGAGTTGATGACTTACTACACCGCCTATGTTCAAGGAACAGCTGCATACCTTGAGCCGCTGGATATCCAGTACAAGGACTATGCAGAGTGGAGGGTTAAAAATGAGTCTGAAAAGTCTTATGAGGAGAGCAGATATTTCTGGAAAAAGGCATTTGAGAATGTGCCGGATGTGGTTCGCTTCCCGGCCGACTTCCCTACGCCGAAGATCAAGACCTTTGCAGGTGGGTCAGTACAGTTGGATTTGACACCTGGGTTGAAACAACAACTTGATCAACTTTCTGAGGACAGTGGTGCTACGATGTACATGGTGGTACAAAGTTTGATGAAATTGATATTGAGTAAGTACACCGGTGCCCATGATGTGACGATCGGTTCGGTTGGTTCTGAGCGGGAACACCGGCAGCTGGAATCGCAGATAGGCTTTTATGTGAATACCCTGGCATACCGCTCAGTCATTGATTCAAATGCCTCCTACATAGACTTCCTGCATCAGGTGCGGGATCAGACAGTGGCAAGCTTTGCACACAAAGATTATCCGTTTGAGAAGTTGGTAGAAGACTTGAATCTGCCTCACAGTCAGTCGCATTCACCACTGTTTGAGACCATGCTGTTGTATGCAAAGGACGAAACCAGCCATGAAGCGGCAGATGTGATAGAAGATTTTGCGGCAGAAGATTTCAACAGTGAGGCCCGGTACACGCAATTTGACATGATTATTTCGTTTACTGAACATAACCATGAGATGTCCGTAGATTATGTATATAATACTGATTTATTTAAGCGAAGTACTTTAGAATTGTTACATTCGAGACTGGAAAAGCTGATAGCGACAGTTACGCAAAACAAACACATAAAAATCTGTGATATAAACCTTCAACTAGATTTCGAAATTGAGAAAGAACAGCAGTTGCGAGAGAAATTCTCTGTAGACGAATCCTTTTAATAAGCAAGATATGAAACGAATTGCACAAACATTCCTGATACTTTTTTGCCTCATCAATACAGCCTCTGCACAGCTATTAATTTCTGGTAAAGTCATCGATAAGGCAACCGATGAACCCATCCAGTTTGCTGGTGTGAGTGTAAAAGGTACCTCTGTAGGGGTGGTGACCAATGAACTTGGCGAGTTTGACCTGACGATAGAAGAAACGATGAGAGGTGATTCGCTGATGGTCACCATCCTTGGTTATGAAACCTATACCAGGTTGATTAGTTCTATCAACACGAGTAAGAAGATGCTCATCAAAATGACTGAGGCAACGATCTTATTGGACGAGGTGACGGTAGAGTCCCGGGATTTGACGCCCAAGGAGATTGTACAGCGGGCCATCAAAAGGATTGAAGACAACTATCCAACTCAAAAGTATGCCCTGGATGGTTTCTACAGAGATTATAAAAAAGAAGATGGCAAGTATGTCGCTTTGCTGGAAGCCGCAGTAAGTGTTTATGACAAGGGTTACTCAACCCCCTCCAATAAGTTTTCTATGAAAGAGGACGTTTATTTGCATGAGATCAGGAAGAGTAAAGCCTTTAAATTCAGGGGCTATTTTGCTCGGAATTACAACATCATGGAGACGCTGCTTACTCAAAATGACGTACGGTATGTAAAGCGTTCGCTTAATACACGAAGGAATAAGTATAAGCTGGACAACTATACGATCATGGATGGCAAGTGGGTATATATCCTGAAAACAGAGGGTCCTTGGGTCTATACGATCTACATTGAGGAGGATACTTATGCCGTTCTTCAGATCGACTTGCAGACTGCCTGGAATGACACCGTGAAAAACGAGTGGGTGAGGGAAGAGATCAAATACAATTCTATCTCTACGACCAAAAAGGTGATTTTCAGGAAGTACAATGGTCTATATTACCTCGACTATGTCAATCTGGACATGAAAATGGAGGCGTTTGATGCAGTGACCAACAAACCGGAATTTACCTGCGAATTCTATCAGGAAATGGTGATCAATAAGGTCTATGCAGAGGACTTGCCAGATCCAGACAAGAACATCCGCATGGAGACCAATGCTTTACTGGAATGGCAGAACAGGCCGTACAATGAGGCATTCTGGAAGAACTATAACATTTTAAAGGAGTCTCCGCTCAATGCTGAAATATTGAGGGACCTGGAAGAAAAACAAAAACTGGAAGACCAATTCGTACAGAGTGGAAATGAGCCAAGCGCCGATCCACGCAAAAAGAAGAAAAGAAGAAAACAAAGTGGCGATCCCAAATAAGCAGTTATTGGAGATGCCTATAAAAAATCCTGAAGTGAACGACTTGTCGAAGTAGCTTCTACAGTCATCACAGGGTGTTTGCTCACCTTGTGATGACCATTTTGTCCAAAGTCTAAAATAACTATCTATCACCCCTGTGATCACTGAAGACCGACTGATACATGAGGTGATTCTTGCAACTTTATTAAACAGAACATCGAGGTGTTACATTCAATAGAACAAACTGTTTCAGAAGAATACTGGAAACAGAAATTCCTGCATTCCATTGCAAACAACCAACTACAACCTTTCGCTGACAAGGCTATCCAGGGAAATGACCAGACAAGGATAGAAGAATTGGCCATCGGGTTGGATGCTGACGAACATGAGCAGATTTTGAAACGATGCAATCAATCGGAGATGCTCATTTACACTTATTACCTGTCTATTATCAAAGTCCTGTTTTACAGGTATGGTCAGGCCGAAGAAATCATAGTAGGTGGAGGTGCGTTGCGGGAATTGGTCAATGATTCGGATGATGCCTTGCTGCTATTTTACAGTAGTAAGCTACACAATGACATGACCTTCAAGGAAGTCTTCTCCGCATTGAAAGAGGAGTTGATCGATGCCTACAAACATCAGTTCCTCACGGTGGACAATCTTCAGGACGTTTTTGATGGAAGCCAATCTGAAAACCTTCGGAAAGTCGGTTTTTTTACTGACCATGTGGTATCCGGCAGTCAGCTGAAGCACCAGTTTGAGTTTTGCATGACGATCTCGCAGAAAGCTGATAAAGCCTCGTTGTCCATTGCTTTTGACGCCTTGAAATACAGTAGTGCTTTGGTCATGAGCTTCCTGAAGAACTTCAAAAAACTGGTCAAAAGTATTTCAGCAGGGTTGTACGATCCCATTGCCACGCTGGACATCATCGATGAGCAGTTTGTGACGCAACTGGAAAAGGAATTTAACAACACTACAACCGGCTATTCTGAAAATACAACGCTTTACACACTTTTTGAGCGCAGCGCACAGACCCATGCCAACAGGCAGGCACTGATTTGCGGAGGTGAGGCAATGACTTATGAGGCGTTACTCAACGCTGCTACCGCAGTTGCCAATCTGCTGGTTTCCAAAGGCCTGGAAGCCGGGCAAAACGTAGGACTGCTATCCGGTAGAAACTTTGACATGGTCATTGGAATGCTGGCCATTATGAGGGCAGGCTGCACTTACGTTCCAATTGATCCAAAATACCCCGTCGAACGGCAAAATTACATCTTATCTAATTCAGGTATTGAATGGCTTTTGGTGGATGACGACAATACGGCGGAAGCTACCGCTGATGCATACCAGCGCATCGCGATCAGCGAAGGGGTGCAATATGAAGGAGAGATTTTTGAAAGCAAGGGAGCGGCTGATGACTTAGCCTATATCATCTATACTTCTGGTTCTACAGGTCAGCCCAAAGGGGTGATGATTAGCCATTTTTCCGCTGTAAATCTGGTGGAGTGGATCAATGACAAGTTCAGTGTCAACCAGGAAGATCGGTTGTTGATGCTATCGTCCATGTGTTTCGATTTGTCAGTTTATGACATCTATGGAGCCTTGTTCAGCGGTGCTGCCCTGGTCATCATTGATGAAGAACGCATCAAAGACCCGGACCTGTTGATGGAGACGCTGCAGGAGGAGCAGGTGACCATCTGGAATTCCGTTCCTTCTACCATGAATCATATTGTCAAGTACTATGAGGCCTTTGGGTTTAATCAGACGCAGGATGCACTGAGAGTAGTGCTGATGAGTGGTGACTGGATTCCGGTGAGTTTGTCTCCTAAGATTTCAAAGGTTTTCCCCAACGCGGAGCCAATTAGTTTAGGGGGTGCGACAGAGGGGACCGTCTGGTCCAATTTCTATCCCATCGGGGATGTAGACCAGACCTGGCGAAGCATTCCTTATGGCAGACCATTGGGCAACAACACTTTTTATATCATGGATGAGCAGTTGAAGCCCGTACCTCACGGAGCGATGGGTGAGTTGGTCATTGGTGGCCTGGGAGTGGCTCAGGGTTACTTCAACGATCCGGAGAAAACGAAGAACGCTTTTGTATCAGATCCTTTCAGTGAGCGGGCTGGAGCAATGATGTATAAGACCGGAGACCTGGGCAGGATGCGTTCCGACTGGAACATGGAAATCCTGGGACGGAAAGACTATCAGGTCAAGATCCGTGGTTTCCGGGTAGAAACGGGCGAGATAGAGAATGTTTTATTGCTGATGGAAGGCATTACAGATGTGGTAGTGGTAGACCGGCAAAACGAGGAAGGAACAAAGTACCTGGTGGCCTACTATGTCTCGGACCGCACCATGACCAATAATGAAATCAAGGACTTTTTGGCCAATTACCTCACAGATTACATGATTCCGTCCTATTTCATGAAGCTCGATGCGCTTCCGCTGAGTGGGAACGGGAAAATTGATCGCAAAAGTTTGCCAGATGTTTCAACTGCTACAGCAGACATTGTGGCGCCTGCCAATACGATAGAAGAAAACCTGAAAAGCATCTGGACAGAGCAATTAGGCGTTGCTGAGATTTCCACTACCGATGACTTTTTTGAAATTGGCGGTAATTCACTGTTTGCGACCAGGATCATCTCAGAGATTTACAGTCAATATCAGGTGAGGTTGGGACTGGAGAAGTTATTTGATCACTCCACCATCCAGACACTGGCAGCTTACATCGCCAATAAGTCACCGCTGGAGAATGATGATATTCCGCAGTTGCCGCAGCAGGAGTCTTATGACCTGTCGCACGATCAGCGAAGAATCTGGGTGCTGAGCCAGCTGGATGAAGGATCTGTTGCCTACAATATTCCGGGTACCTATACTTTGATCGGACGTCTGAATACCGATGTGTTCTTTCAGGCTTTGGAAGAGGTAGTGAAGCGGCATGAAATTCTGAGGACTTCTTTTGAACTGAAAGACCTGACACCGCAGCAGATTGTACATGCTTTTGACCGCGACCAGTGTCACTTCACGTTCATCGATCATTCCGACGGAAATGTGTCGGAAGACGCCCTCCGAAAAGTGCTGAAAGACAGTGTCAATGAGCCTTTTAACTTAGCAGAAGGATATTTGCTAAGGGTACTGTTGGTCAAAATCAGTGAGGAAGAATATAAACTGGCTGTCACTTTCCATCACATCATTGCAGACCTGATCACGCTTCAGGTATTCAACAATGAGTTGATCGGGTTTTACGATACCTTGTTGAAAGACGAAGAAAAGAATATTGAGCCACTCAAGGTTCATTATAAAGACTATGCCGCATGGCGGAATGCGAAGATCCAAAATGGCGTATTTGACAAGGACAAACAGTATTGGCTGGAACAGTTGGGAGAAATGGTACCGCCTGTTGAATTGCCCTACGATTTTCCGAAAGATGAGCATCGGAATATGTACCAGGGACACACTTTACAACTGTCAATTGATCAGGATACGCTGAGAGAACTGGATGAGGTGATCCGGGAGCGAAACATTACTTTCTACATGGTTTTCATCACCGTGGTCAATGCATTGCTCTATAAGTATCATCAACAGGAATACATTACCCTGGGTACGCCGGTGAGTGGCAGAGACCATCCCGATCTCACCAACCAGCTGGGGATCTACCTCGATACGGTAGCGGTAAGGAATCAAATAGCAGAAGACGATACTTTCGACCAGTTACTGGCAACGGTGAAGAGGAATGTGCTGAATGCCATTGCCCATCAACGGTATCCTTATGATTTGGTCGTCAAGAACCTGGCGGAGAAGCATGGTACAAAGGATGCGCAGTTATTTAATGTATTGTTATCCTATGCCGAGCAATTTGATACCGCAGAGGACCAGTCTGACAAACTTCAGGTGAGTGATTACGTCATTGACAATCAATCGGCGAAGTTTGATTTGAGCTTTATGTTTTTCAACGATGGAGAGCAGATTACCTGTGACATAGAATATGACCTCAGCCTCTTTGAATTGAGTACCATAAAAATGATGAAAACACATTTTGCTCAGCTGCTCGAAACGTTTATCAAGCAACCTGAAACCTTGCTGAAAGACCTTGCAACCAGTGTGTCGGGCAACTTGCAAGTAGAAGAAAGAGAAGACCTCCCTTTCGATTTTT
>ERZ1740068.443-NODE-443-length-20636-cov-6.407123_pt1 | contig 20636 bp, 17 predicted proteins | sample MGYA00581735_ERZ1740068 | MGnify/ENA primary metagenome ERZ1740068 (study PRJEB43018, sample SAMN04849740) | marine metagenome | isolation source: floating plastic debris | place: Pacific Ocean | collected 2008-08-30 | study: EMG produced TPA metagenomics assembly...
TCATCGGGCTCCTCTATGTGTGATGAGCAGCAGGTCGAAGTGTTTCGCGGGCCACAATCCCTGTTGCGTGGACGCTCAGCGATTGCAGGGTCGATCGTAATTGAAACCCGCGATCCGACTTTCGAACCCGAAGCCGCGCTTCAGCTAGGCGTGGAGATCGACCAGTTTCACGATCAAAATGTTGTCGTGAACGGCATGGTCTCTGGGCCGATTACCAACAACATCGCGGGGCGCTTTACTTTTGAACTGGCCCAAGGCGAGGACGCCCGAGACGTGGTCAGTGCGTTTCCCGCGGACTGGGTGACCGAATACGATAACATTCGCCTGCGCGGCAAACTGCTGGGCGAGTGGGAGACCGATCTGGGCAGGCTGACGGTAAATTTTGCAGCTGAGTATCAAGACGGCCAAACCCCGCAAACCCGCAATACGGTCAGCGGCCCTGGGGGCTTTGCCACGCCGACGGGTCGCGTGCTGTTGTCCCCGGAAACCAACGCGCGAACATATGACACCGAAACCAGTATCCTGTCGCTGGACGCCAAGCTGGAGACAGATGTCGGTGATTTTCAATTCCTCACGTCCTATCTGGATGACAATTTCAAATCAGTCCCGGAACAAACCTTTCCGTCCCCTGTGGACGTCAATGAAGAACTGACAACTTTTGAATTCATCTACAGTTTTGGCGAAGATCAACGCGTGCGTCGCGGTGAACTTTCCGGTCTCGTGGGTGTGCATTTCGAAGACCGGTCGCAAGATGGTCAATCGGCGGTTCCAACCCTGGCGGGTCCATTACAAATCACCACATCATCAAGTTCAGACACGACGTCCATCTACACCGACCTGCGCTATGGCATCAGCGACAAGCTGACCGTTTTTGGTGGTGCGCGCATGCTGTGGTTTGATGGAAATCGCACGCAAATTTCCGTCGCGCCCCCGCCCTTGATGTCGGCCAACCAATCTGTGCCGCTAAGCGAAGAGGAGTTTTTACCCGCCATAGGCCTGGCATACTATTTCAGTGAAACGAATGTGCTGAGCGGCTCCCTTCGTACAGGCTACAATCCGGGCGGCGTGGGCCTCAATTTCTTTGCGGGTTTGCCCTACACGTTCGAAAGTGAAAACGTCACAACGGCAGAAGCCACGTTCCGTGGTGAGAACGCACTCGGGACGCTGTCCTACGGGGTCACCGCATTTTACAACTGGCACGATGACCCGCAGCTTTTCGTCGAACTCATCCCGCTCAACCGCGCGACACTGCAGGTGATCAACCAACCAGAAGGTATCAGCTACGGCCTCGAAGTGGACGGCGTGTGGCAGGTGACAGACCGGGTGAGGCTTGATGCCGCTCTGGGCGTCTTGGAAACGGAGGTCACGCAGGCCTCCGCAACCCAACCCCTTTTGAACGGAAACAGTTTTGGACAGGATCCCAATGTGACGTTTTCCCTGGGCGGGCAGGTTCAGCTGACGCGCGCTCTTTCGGCTGATGCGCGGGCCACGTATCGCGGCGAGTCTTTCAGTGATGTCAACAACAATCCCGGCGACAAAGTCGGGGACTACTGGCTCTTCGATCTCGGTGTGACGGCAGAATGGAACGACAGCGTGACCCTGCGCGGGTATGTGACCAACGTGTTCGATGAAATCGGTGTCACGCGATTTGTCGGCGGTGGTGCCTTTGCAGACGTCACCGCGCCGCGTACATTCGGGGTCACATTGACCAGCCGCTTCTAAAGGCATTTGCCGATGCCCGATGCGCAGATCCGACCCGTTCTGTTTCTGGTCGGATTGATGACCTTCGCCGCGTCGATCATGGCGCAGTTTGCGACGCAGGGCGTGGCGTTGTTTCTTCGGGCCGAAGAGACATCTTCCGGCACGATAGGCCTGATTTATCTGGCGGCCATTCCCTATACGCTGCGATTCCTCTGGGCACCGTTGGTGGATCGCAGCGGGCTTGGCGGACAAGGGCGATACGCCCGATGGCTTATTGTGACACAAATCGCCTGCGCGTTGGCCATTGCCGCGATGGGTCTGGTTGATCCGGCCTCCGCCCCCTTGGCGATTATCGCCATTCTTGCTGTGTTCATGGTGTCCGCGGGCACGCAGCAGACCGCGCTAGGCGGATTGATGACAGCAAGTGTCCCGGCAGAGCATTACCCTAAAGTCACGTCCATTCAGGGAATATCATCCGGCCTTGCGGGGTTTATCCTTGGGGCGGCGGTGCTTTACGTCTTGGCCGATATCGGCTGGCAGGCGGTGATCACCGCGCTCACGACCATTTCCCTTGCGGGGTGCTTGGTGGCCGTTTGGATTGCACCCCCGGCTGATGTACGACGGACCCGTCATGATCCCCGCGTTCCGGTCCTGAGCCATCTGAGCGTTTTCAAAGAACCCCAAGCGCGACAGCTTTTCGTTATTTCCGCCTTGATCAATTGTTCCGTGGGTATTCCCTACGGCACCAAAGCGGTGCTGTTCATTGATGCGGGTTTTAGTGTGTCTGATGGGGCACTTTACGGAATTGTGCTTGGCAATCTTTTCGGCGTGCTTGGGGCGCTTTTCATTCGGCCGGTGATTGATCGTCTGGGCGGCACTGTGGTGCTTGCGGGGCTGGGTGCGCTCAATGTAGTCGTGGTCCTGCCATTTGCCTTTTTGGCAATGGATGGGCTTGGACCATTAGGGACCACCGCGCTTGTCCTATTTGCAAGCTTTTCGGTGTTTGCCTCGTTCATTGCGAGCCGATCGCTGATTATGCGGCTCTGCGAACCGGGGCGTCAGGCCACCGAGCTGGCAAGTTTCGTAGGACTTGAGGCGGTTGTTTATCTGATAATCGCAGGGATCAGCCTGGCTTTGCTGGATCGCGTCGGTCTGGCCACCATTCTGTTTTGCCTGCTTCCATGTTCGGGCGCGGGGTCTCTTTTGGCTTGGCGCTACCAGACGCGTTATCCGGGCCCACATCGGAGCCGAGGAGAGGGCTAGTTGAGGAACTCAACCGTTGAGGCAAGGTTTGGACGGATGCGTCAGGCACTTTCCCGCGCTCTCGAGGAGCAACCTAAGCATCCGTCGCGCGATACCCTCACCAAATAAATTATTGCAAAAATCATAACTAAAAATTGCTTAATATCAATATTAAGTTTGATAATCCTGACATCATCTTCCTCTGAAACGGAACCCCCCAAAAGGAGACGCAAGCGATGGTCGGATCGATCAATCGCGTTTGCCCTCCTTTCAGTTAAGAGGAACGGAACCATGTCTGTTGATCTCTACAAAGCTCGCGTGCGTGCGCCGCAAGCAGCGAGGCCAATCGTCTTTGCTTTCCACGGTACTGGTGGAGATGAAAGCCAGCTGTTTGCTCTGGCAGACCAGCTTGTGCCTGGAGCCGGCATAGTGTCTCCGCGCGGAGATGTATCAGAATTCGGCGCGGCGCGGTTTTTCAAACGCATGGCGGAGGGCGTCTATGACATGGACGATCTTGCCCGTGCGACGGATAAAATGATCACTTTCGTCGAAGCGCACAGGGCCAAGAACCCAGGTCATCAGGTCTATGCTCTGGGCTATTCGAACGGCGCAAACATTCTGGCCTCAGTGTTTCTCAAGCGGCCGGATCTTTTCGACCGCACCGCAATGCTGCACCCCCTTGTGCCATGGCAGCCAGAAGACAATCCAGCATTGGCCGGGCGCAAGGTGCTGATCTCTGCCGGGCAACGAGATCCGATCACCCCGTGGCATATGACCCAGACGCTGATCTCATGGCTGTCGGAGCAGGGTGCGGATGTAGAGACCGAAGTGCATGACGGCGGTCATGAGCTTCGCAATAGCGAACTGACGGCGTTGCAGTCTTTCTTCAGCGACTGACCCGGCCTAGGCGGCACCTGTCTGCAGTGAATTCAATGTGGACAGGACCGCCGCCTCTTTCTCAACCCAATCCATTAAGGCAATGACATGCGGTTTCTTGGCCTGAGATTTATGGCACATGAGGTAGTAGTTGAAACCTGTTTCAAGCACCGGGCCGCTGACAAACTGCAGCCGCCCTTGGGACAAGGCCTGATACACCTGTATCGACCAGCCCAGCATGACGCCCTGCCCATCCAACGCCATGTCCAACGCATAGTCTGCCGAGAGCGGATCGAAGGTCATTTCGTATTCGGGGCGCCCTTTGGTCAAGCCCGCCTGGTCAAACCACAGATCCCACGCGGCGTTATCGCCAAACAGGCGCAAAATCACGTCTTCGAGCAGGGGCAGACGATAGAAGTCCTCTGCCGATTTTACATCGTGGCGGTCGATGAACTCTCGCGTGGCAACGGGCAGCAGGATCAGTTTGTGGATGTGTCGGGCGTAGACATCCTTGGGCGGTGTGGCGGCCAACCGGAATGCAATTTCATCCTCGCCAAATCTGAATTCCTCCCAGCTGTGCAGGGTTTCGATTTTCGTCTTCACCTCAGGGTGGCTGGCGGTGAAGCGATGCAGGTTGGGCAGGAGCCAGCTCCGAATGATCATCCCCGCGGCAAAGACACTGAGATGTTGCGCCTGACCGGGCCTTACATCGTCGACCGCCTGGCGCAGCCGGAGAAAGCTGTCGGTGACCGTGGGCTGAAGCTGTCGGCCTTGCCGCGTCAGCTCGATCGCGCGGGTTTTGCGGATGAAAAGGTCAACGCCCAGATCAGCCTCAAGCGCCTTGATTTGCTGGCTGACCGCCCCTGGCGTAACCGCCAATTCCGACGCGGCCTCTTTGATCGAGCCTCGGCGCGCGGCCGCCTCGAAGGCACGCAAACTCAACAGCGAAGGGAGGCGAGACATCGGCATGGCGGCGAAGACACATGGTTTAGTTTGGCTAAATCATACGCTCAGAACTTCTGCGTTGTCGAGGCTCAAAAGGCCAACATCTATCGCCGTATCGCACTTTATACGCGGAGCCGCGCATGACGGAAACCAGAAGAGATCAACCCTTCGCAGACGCATCCGGCGCGCAAGGGAGAGCCTGGATCCGCAATCGGATCATTCACGAAACATCGATTGAAGGAGCACAGATGTGACTTGGCAACCTTACCTCATATCCCTTGTCGCGGGGCTGGGCATCGGGGTCATCTACGGCCTCATCGCGGTCCGGTCTCCGGCCCCGCCCATCATCGCGCTGCTGGGCCTTCTGGGCATGCTGGCAGGTGAAGCCGCGGTGCAGTGGATCCGCGGACATTCCGATGTCGTGGCCCATGCCCTGCACATGAAGTCTTTCGCTGTTTCAACCGACACAGCGGCAGACTCGTCCAAACCCTCTCAAACCTGATCAAAAGGAGTAAAACCAATGTCCAAACACGAAATGATCACCCCTGAAAACGCGGCTCTTGTGCTGATCGACTATCAGCCGGCCATGTACCAAGGCGTGGAAAGCCATGACCGTCTGTCGGTGATGCACAACGTCCAGATCCTGGCAAAAGGCGCGAAGCTTTTTGGCCTGCCGACAGTGATTTCCACGGTCGCGAAGGACAGTTTTTCCGGGCCGTTCATGCCCGAAGTCACAGATCTTTTCCCCGATCACGAGATTGTCGACCGCACGTCGATCAACTCTTGGCTGGATGAAAACTTCCGCAAAGCGGTCGGGGCCACGGGGCGCAAGAAAATCGTTCTGGCGGGCCTCTGGACCGAAGCTTGCGTGATGTTCCCGACGCTTGATCTGCTGCGCGAAGGCTATGAGGTTTACATCCCCGCCGACGCCTGTGGTGACGTGACACCCGAGGCGCATGAACGCGCGATGGATCGTCTGGTACAGGCCGGTGCGGTGCCGATGACGTCGCTGCAATATGTCTTTGAGCTGCAGCAGGACTGGGCTCGTGGCGAAACCTATGACGGTGTCATGGACATCCTCAAAACGCACAGCCCCTACGGCATCCAGGTCCGCTTCTCCAAGTGGGCGCTGGGCGAGCATGCCTCCGAAGCTGGCCCTGTCGCCGCGGAGTAACGCACCGAAGGTCGGAGCCATGGCCGGCTCCGGCCCCCTCTCTCATGCAAAGGACCGCCCACATGAACGTCACCCGTAGAACTGCCCTTTTGTCGACCAGCGCGACCATCGGCACGTTGCTGGCCTCTGGCAGAGCTGGCGTCGCACAAACTGACGATGCAGCAGATATCGTTCTCCTCAATGCGCGTATCACCACGATGAATGACGCGCGCCCAGACGCGACAGCACTGGCGGCGCGCGACGGTGTGTTCGTCGCTGTGGGCGATCAGTCGAATGTGGCCGGTCTGATCGGGCCCTTCACTCAAGTTGTCGATGCGGGGGGCAAGCGTGTCATACCTGGGCTTATCGACAGTCACACCCACTCCATTCGCGGTGGTGTGAACTACAATCTTGAGGTTCGCTGGGACACGGTTGATAGCCTGGAAGAGGCGCTGCATCTCTTGCGCGAACAGGCCGATCTTACCCCCGACGGTCAGTTCGTGCGGGTCGCGGGTGGGTTTTCGGAATTTCAGTTCAAGGAAAAGCGCCTGCCCACAGTGGTGGAACTGGACAGCGTGGCGCCCAACCACCCTGTGCTGATCCATTACCTCTATCGCGAAACGCTGCTGAACACCAAAGCGATTGAATACTTCGGCTATGACCAACCCGGTCACGTGACCTATCCGGGCGGCACGATTGAGAAAGACGCGGATGGCAATTCGACGGGTCGTTTGCTGGCCACGCCATCTGGTTTGCTGATGTATCGCACGCTGAGCGCTGCGCCCAAGCTCTCACTCACCGATCAGATCAACTCGTCCATGCAGTATATGGATGAGCTCAACGGCCTCGGCATCACCTCTGTGTCTGATGCGGGCGGCGGGGGCATGGAATTTCCAGTCGCCGATCCCTATCAGGTCATTTCCTGGATGCATGAGCGCGATCTGCTGACCACGCGCATTGGGTATCACTCCTTCCCGCAAGTGAAGGGCGAGGAACTCAGCAATTATCAGGACTGGACCAAGACCATCCGCGCGGGCAGCGGCGATGACATGCTGAAATTCGTGGGCGCGGGGGAGAACCTGGCCTGGGCCACCTACGACTATGAGATCTTTAAGGAGGCGCGGCCCGACATTGACCCCGACGCCGAAGAAATCCTTGAGAAAGTCATGACCGTGCTGGGCGAGGCCGAATGGCCCTTCCGTCAGCATGTGACCTATGATGAAACCGGGGATCGCCTGCTGCCGGTTTATGAGAAGATCGCGCAAGGACCGGGCCTCACTAAGGGTTGGTTCATCGATCATGTGGAGACCTTCTCGGAGCGCAATCTGGAGCGCATAGCGGAACTGGGCGGCGGCATTGCCTTGCAGAACCGCCTGCAATTCCAGGCTGAGGATTTTGCCGCGCTTTATGGCACAGAGGCGCTCGGCAAGACCCCTAATTTCCGCGCCATACTCGACCTTGGCGTGCCGGTGGGAGGGGGCACGGATGCCACGCGCGTCACCTCCTACAACCCGTGGTTTTCGATCCAGTGGATGTCGACCGGCCTCTCGCGCGGGGGTATGCAGATGTATGGCGATGACAACCTGCTGACACGCGAAGAGGCGCTGCGGGTCTGGACGACAGGATCGGCCTGGTTCACCGGTGATGCGGGCCGCAAAGGCGCGATCACGCCCGGACAATTGGCGGATTTTGCCGTGCTCGATCGTGACTATTTCGCGGTCACGGATGCCCAGATCGCCAAGCTGCAGTCCGTACTCACCGTGCTCGGCGGAGAGGTGGTGCACGCCAAAGGCAGCTTTGCGCATCTCGATCTCAAACACATGCCCCCCATCAGCCCCGACTGGTCCCCCGTGATCTTTGAGAACGGCTGACCTCTCACCGCATCCAACAATGCGGCCCGCCAACGCGGGCGTGCTGCCCCTCTCAAACCAGATGAAGGATCCCCAAGATGGCTGACAGAATTCTCTACAACGGCAAAATCACCACAATGGACGAGGACATGCCCGAGGCAACTGCGGTTGCTATTTCGGGGGATCAGATCGCGGCCGTTGGAACGGACAAAGACATCCTCGGCCTCGCTGGTTCGGGCACCGAAAAGATTGACCTGAACGGCCAGCGCGTGATCCCCGGCCTGATCGACAGCCACACCCATATCATCCGCCAAGGCAATAACTTCGCGATGGAGTTGCGCTGGGATCATGTGCCCTCACTCGCCGATGGTCTGCGCATGTTGAAAGCCCAGGCAGAGCGCACGCCCGCCGGGCAGTGGATCCGCGTTGTGGGCGGCTGGTCGGTCGATCAGTTTGCCGAACGCCGCTTGCCCACGATTGATGAGATCAACGCCGTGGCCCCCGACGTGCCGGTCTATGTGCTGCATCTTTATGACCGCGCGTGGCTGAACCAGGCGGCCCTGCGCGCGCTGGGCATCGACAAACATTTCTACGAGCCTTTCGTATCGGGCCGTCTTGAACGCGATGATAAGGGCAACCCGACGGGAATGGCGATGGCGCGCCCCAATGCGCAGCCGCTTTATGCGCTGCTCGACATGGCGCCGAAGCTTGACTTCGAACAGCAGATCACGTCGACCAAGCACTATTTCAAAGCTTTGAACGGGCTTGGCCTCACCTCTGCGCTCGACTGTGCGGGCGGGTTTCTGAATTACCCGGATGATTACGGCGTGATCACCGAGCTCAACAATCGCGGCGAGCAGACGGTGCGCATCGGCTATCAGCTTTTCGCGCAGCGACCGCTCTTTGAGCTGGATGATTTCAAGCGCTGGAATGACGTCGTGAAGCCCGACGAAGGCAACGACTTTCTGAAATGCGTCGGTGCCGGTGAGATGCTGGTGGCCTCGGCCTATGACTTTGAGGATTTCAGCTATCCGCGCCCCGAGCTTCCCAAGCGGATGGAAAGCGATCTGCGCCCTGTTCTGGAGTTCCTCTTTGAGAACCGCTGGCCCATTCGTTTTCACTGCACCTATGAGGAAAGCGCGCACCGCCTGCTGAGCCTCATCGAAGAGGTGGGGCAGGATAAAGGCCTCGAAGAGCTGAACTGGATCTTCGACCACGGCGAAACCATCTCCGAGGCCACCATGGAATGGGTTGCGCGGATGGGCGGCGGCATCAGTTATCAAAACCGCATCGCGTTTCAGACCACGGCCTATCGCGCGCGCTACGGTGAAGAGGCCCTGCGCGAGGTGATGCCGGTCAAGAAGATGATGGCCTCTGGTGCCCCGCTGGCCGCGGGCACCGATGCGACGCGCGTGTCGTCCTACAATCCGTGGCTTGCCATTCATTGGGCGGTCAGCGGCAAAGGACGCGGCGGCGATGTGATCTGGGATGCGGCCAACCGTCTGGATCGCCACGATGCGCTGCGTCACTGGACAGCGGCGGGCGCGTGGTTCAGCCGCGAACAAGGCACCAAGGGTCAGATCAAGCCGGGGCAGCTTGCCGACATCGCCGTGCTCGACCGCGATTACTTTGCCGTGGCCGAGGACCAGATCACCGAGATCGAGGCGGACATGACGCTCGTCGGCGGCAAGATCGTTCATGCCAAGGCCGGTTTTGCCCAGCACGCCCCCGCGCCTCTGCCCGAACTGCCCGATTGGTCCCCGGTTCCCATCTTCGGCGCCCCCGGTGCCTCCGCGACACAGCCAAATGACATGGCGGCGGAGTAGCCCCCGCCGACCCTCATGAGCAAAAGGAGCGGTCCCATGTTGGACGATACAGATCTCAAAATCACTTACAGTGAGAGCGACACCAAGGGCCGCTACGGCGCATCCATCGCAGGTGTCATGAGCCAGGCGGAACTCACGATATCAAAGGTGTCGGCGAAACTCGTCATCGCCGATCACACCTATGTTCCTGACGAACTGCGCGGGCGCGGCCTGGCTCAGGCGCTGGCCATGCAGCTCGTGGCAGATGCCCGCGAAAGAGGTCAGAGGATCGTCCCGCTCTGCCCGTTCCTGCGCTCCTATGCAGAAAAGCACAGCGAGGAGCTGGCCGATGTCATCCAGTGGTAGTGTCGCAACCTCAGGGCAAACACAGTCAAGCTCAGCCTGGGCCCCATTCAGATACCGTGCCTTTGCACTTTTGTGGACGGCCACGCTGATCTCAAACGTGGGCACATGGATGCACGATGTGGGGGCAGGCTGGCTGATGACCACGCTCAATTCCTCTCCTGCGGTGGTTTCGCTGGTGCAAGCGGCCACCACCTTGCCCGTATTCCTCTTCGCGCTCTATGCAGGCACGCTGGCCGACCGGCTGGACAAGCGGAAGATGCTGATCGCGGTGAACCTAATTCTCTTGGTTTTGATCACGGTGCTCACCGTTCTTGTTCACCTCGATCTGGTGACGCCCGTGCTGCTCATCCTATTCACGTTGGCCATTGGCACGGGCACAGCATTCATGGCCCCGGCCTGGCAGGCGATCGTGCCCGCCCTCGTGCCGCGTGAGGCGCTTCAGCCCGCGATTGCGCTCAACTCCATGGGCATCAATATCAGCCGCGCGATTGGCCCCGCTCTGGCGGGTGTTCTGATCGCTTCAGTCAGCCTCTCCGCGCCGTTTGCCGTCAACGCGGCCAGCCACATCGTGATCATCGCCGCACTTTTGCTATGGAAATATGAGGGCGGCAGCACCAAGACCTCGCAACCTGTCTTCAACGCCATGCTCACCGGTCTGCGCCATGTCGGCCATAACCGCGCGCTCAAGCATACGCTGGTCCGGTCGTTTGCTTTCTTCATTTTCGCCTCTGCCTATTGGGCGCTCTTGCCTCTGGTGGTGCGCGGGATTGATGACGGTGGGGCGCGGCTTTACGGTATGCTTCTGACGCTGATTGGCACTGGTGCGGTCCTTGGCGCGCTTACCTTGCCGAAATTCCGCGCGAAGCTCGACGCAAGCGCCATGGCGGCCAGCGGCACGGTCGGCACCGCCTTGGCCATGGCCGTTTTAGCCACGGCGACCACACCTTGGCTGGCCTATATCGCGGCCCTTCTGGGTGGGTTCAGCTGGATCGCGGTGCTGACCACATTCAACGTCTCGGCGCAAACGTCCCTGCCCAATTGGGTCCGGGCGCGGGGGCTTGCCGTGAACCTGATGGTGTTTTTCGGGTCTATGGCCTTTGGCTCTGCTTTGTGGGGGCAAGTGGCCACTTTCACATCCACGCCCGTCGCGTTGCTGATCGCCGCTCTTGGCCTGCTGCTGGGTCTCGCCCTCACCCGTGGCTTCCAACTTGGGCAAGGTGAAAGCCTGGATCTGACCCCGTCCATGCACTGGCCTGCCCCCGATGTGGCACTTGACCCAGACGGGCTTGTAAGCCGCGGCCCTGTCATGGTCGAAGTGGAGTATCGTATCCGCACAACCGATGAGGCTGAGTTTCTAGAGGTTATTCAAGAATGGTCGGGCGAGCGGTGGCGCAACGGCGCTTATGAGTGGCACGTTTTCCAAAGTACCGAGGATCCCGAGCTCTGGGTGGAGGCCTTCATGATCTCCTCTTGGGAAGAGCATTTGGCACAGCACGAGCGCGTCTCCCAAGAAGACAAGCGCCTGCAAGATAAGGTCCGCAGCTTCGACATCCGTGAGAGTGGCCCAGTCATCAGGCACCTCATCGCGCCATGACCCGAACAACAGGACATGTGTCTGGCTGGTTCGCAAGAGCTGCCGCCTGCGCTTTCGTGGCCGCAACGCTGTCGACGCAGTCATCGTGGGCTGAGGCCCCGGCGATCGAGACCACCTACTATGGTCAACTGAATTTTGGTGCGCTTCAGGTCGATAACGGCGGAGGCCGAGAACACTACATCGCCGAAAATCCCAGCGTGCCGAGCCGGGTTGGCGTCAGCTGGCTTGTCCCGCTCGAAAATGCGGCAACGCTGACCATCCAGTTCGAAACGGGTCTGGGCCTCACAAACCTGAGCGAAGTTTCCGCGGCCAATGACAGGCTTCGGTTTGATTTCCAACGCTCCGATCTGCGCCGGTTCGAACTCATTTACGCTTCGGACGCGTGGGGCCGTCTGTCACTTGGGCAGGGAAGCATGGCCTCCGACGGCGCGTCGGGGGCAGATCTGTCGCGCACGAGCCTTGCCTTGGGTCCAGCCGTCAGCGATTTAGGTGGAAGCACGCGATTCCTTATGCCAGACGGGTCAGGTTCAGGCGTCTTCGTGGAAGATGTGTTCGATGATCTGTCGGGGTTGCGACGATTTCGGGCGCGCTACGATACGCCTAGCTGGAATGGGCTTACCCTGTCTATCGCCCATGGCACGGACATTCTGCGGCGCGGGGCAAACTTGGACTTCGCCGACATCGCGGTGAGCTACAGCTTGGACAAAGAGGCTGTCGCTCTTGAGGCCATCGCCAGCTACGAATGGGTCGACGGTCTGGAAGAACGCGCGGTGGCGTCTGCGTCACTATTTCACAAGAAAACCGGCCTCAATGCCCCTTTCGCAACCGGGGCAAATCAGCGGGGGGTGGGTGGCTATGTGTACGCAAAACTTGGCGTGGCCGGCGATTTGACCCGACACGGACCAAGCGCCATCGCGGTGGAGTACTATGACGGTGATGATCTAGGGGGCAAACGCTTGCGTTCGGAGGCGATTGGCATCGGCGTGACGCAGACAATCGAGGCCTGGAACCTCGATCTGGTGGCAGCATGGCGGCGCTATGACGTCACATCACCCATGCAAGCCTTTCGACATGTGGACGTGATCATGCTCGGTGCCAGATGGCAATTTTAGCCTGCCAACCAATGGGCGCAGCTAGAGCCAGGGCCGGGGCTTCTTGCTAATTGAATAGGGCTTACCACCAACAACGCAGACTTCTCTGCCTGGAGTGGGTGACCGGCCGAAAGGCCGGGCGGATGTTGCCGCCCGGCCAGTTTGCCTTACTCAGCGGGTTCGGAGAACTTCGCGGCGTCCTCGGACCCACCGGTAGCATTGCCTTCGGAATAGGATTTCGCACCCGTTCCCGCAAGCTTGCCACCCTCTACGATCAGGTATTCATCGCGGATCGGGCGGCCTTCAAAGTAGCACTCCAGGATCTCACGCACACCGGCAGCGTAGCGTGCCTGCGCAGACAGAGATGTACCCGAGATGTGTGGCGTCATGCCGTGGTTTGGCATTGACCGCCAGGGGTGATCTCTTTCCGGCGGCTGTGGGAACCAGACATCGCCCGCATAGCCTGCAAGCTGCCCGGATTCCAGCGCATCCACGATGGCCTGACGGTCACAGATCTTGCCGCGTGCCGTGTTGATCAGATAACTGCCGCGCTTCATCCGCTTGAGCATCTGTGCGTCAAAGAGATGCTCGGTCTCGGGGTGCAGCGGGCAGTTGATGGTGATCACGTCGCAATGAGGCACCATGTCCTCGACGGTGTCATGCCAGACGAGGTTCAGCTCTTCCTCGACCTCCGCTGGCAGGCGGTGACGATCGTAGTAATGCAGTTTTACTTCAAAGGGATGCAGGCGACGCAACACGGCCAGACCGATCCGGCCCGCCGCCACTGTTCCGACATGCATGCCTTCGAGGTCATAGGACCGGGCAACGCAGTCGGCGATGTTCCATCCGCCTTTGACCACCCATTGATAGGACGGGATGTAGTTGCGCACGAGGCTAAGGATCTGCATCACCACATGTTCGGCCACACTGATTGAGTTGCAGAATGTGACCTCGGCTACCGTGACGCCCCGCTCCATCGCCGCGCTTAGATCGACGTGATCTGACCCGATGCCAGCCGTCAGCGCCAGCTTGAGGTTGGGCGCCTTGGCCATCCGCTCTTCGGTGATGTAGGCAGGCCAGAACGGTTGCGATATCACAACTTCTGCGTCCTCGATTTCCTTCTCAAGAACAGAGTTTGGCCCGTCCTTGCTGGTGGTGACGACGAATTCGTGGCCGTTGGATTCCAGGTATTTCCGCAAGCCTAACTCGCCCGATTTGCTGCCCAACAATTCGCCGGGTATGAAATCAATGGACTTGGGGGTGGGCGCTGTTTGTCCGTCGGCGTATCCGGTGATTTCCGGGATATCATCGCGCGCATAGGATGTGGGGTGACCGTCTTCGGGGTCCTCGTAGAGAACGCATACGACTTTTGCCATTTTCGGTGTTTCCTCCGCATGAGTGTAAAATGAGGCCCTCGGCGGAAGCTACCGGTCTTCTGTGGTTGCGCGTTTGAAAAGCATGAGGGCCGTGAAGCTGCCTGAGTGCGTCTGTGCGTGGCTCAGGTGGCGACACCGCGACTGCATCACACCTCAGCGTCGCCGTCCAATTGAAAGTCCTGTGCCTTGATAGACGTCATGTATCAAATGTCTGGGCTGATGGTGTCGAAGGCCTTTGAAAGATCAGACGTGGAAACAGCTTCAAAGAGTGCGCGGGTCATCTTGGCCATCGGTTGGCGGTCCGACAGAGCAAGGCCGATTGTGTTGCGCGTGTCGTCTCCGGCAATTCGGTGAATGTCGAACTGATCTTCCAGACCGTAAAGCGGCAGCAGTTTTGCGGGCACTATGCTGACCCAACCACCATGGCGGATATGTGCACAGACGGTCAAAAAGGAATTGGCCGTCACCTGCGCTTCGAGCGACACGTTGTTGCGGCGGGCTGCAGCGTCTAGAATCCGCCGGTTCTGCATGTCTTCGCTCAAAAGACAGAGCGGCTCTTTTTCCAACCTCTCCCAGGGCACGGTTGCTTTATCAGGGAAATGGTTCCGCCTACTGATGACAATGTAGCGCTCCACATAGAGCGGCAGTTCGATCACGCGTTGCAACGGCTCACTGTCCAGATAGGTAATGCCACCATGCAGATCCAAACTGTCGAGGCCCGCCTGGATTTGCCTGGACGTGATGGCTTGCAGATCGATTTTGGCAAACGGATGTGCCGTTAGAAAGTACTCGGTAAACAGACCGGTGATCGGCATGGCAGCCGGGATCACACCGACCTTTAATGTTCCGCGAAGATCGGCTGAAACTTCGGCCAGATCGAGTTTGAGACTGTCAAAATCTGACGATATCTGCTGGGCCCAAGCCAAAACGCGTTGGCCTTCGGTGGTGAGGCCAAAAAACGCGTGATCGCGCTCTACAAGCCGCACCCCGAATTCGTCTTCAAGCTTTCTCAAGGCCGCAGAAAGCGTGGGTTGTGTCACGTTGCAAATGTTTGCAGCGCGCGCGAAATGGCCCTCGCGCGCGAGCACCGTGAAGTAGTGAAGATGGCGTATCAGCATAGTCCGAAACCCACATGGGCTGTTGGCAAAGGCCGGTATTCTGGACAGGTTGGCAAAGGGGCTAAGCGCCGCGCGAGCTGACAATCCATTGTCAAAGTGATGGCAGTATGGCTAATCTAAAGGCCACGCGTCTAGGGATATAATTTTATGCAGTCTTTCTTCGCACGAAGGCTGCCAAGACCCAAAGCCACAGCGATTTTCGTAGCCGGGGTTGGAGGCACAGTTGCCATCGCAGCACTACTTGCGATCGGGAACGCAGTTGATGTGGCATTGGTGATCGCCCCGTTCGGCGCCAGCTGCGTCCTTATCTTTGGGCTGCCAGACGGGCCACTTTCACAGCCGGCAAACGTCGTAGGCGGCCACATGGTTTCGGCGGTCGCCGGAATGATTGCGATATCGCTCTTTCCGGATTTTTGGTTTTATCCTGCGCTTGGCGTGGGCCTGGCGATTGCAGCGATGGCCGCGTTTCGGGTGACGCATCCACCCGCTGGCGCCAACCCGGTGGTCATTGCGGGGCTCGATCCCGGATGGTGGTTCCTGTTGGTCCCTGTTTTGGCCGGAACCATCTTGCTGGTTTTATGCGGTGTTCTCTATCACCGGCTGACAGGCAAGCAATATCCCTCGCAGGGGTGAAGAGTCTCCGGCCGGGCAGAAGCACTGTTATGGCGACAATCTATGGGTGTGGGCGGTGCCCCGCGTGCGTGCGCAAAAACACGTGCAACCTCCTGGAGGACACCCCAGAGATCAACCAAGCGCAAGGCGTCGCGCTACTTGAAGACTTGACCAAAGCAATGGGAGCGAACTCAAAAACGCAGAGCCATAAACCCTCATTCCATTCTGCGGTTCAGCACCCTGATCGGTGTTGCAGAGTGGACTGGCATGCGGGATAACAGCTCAGTCTCTCTGAACCGAGTGACTTATCCGGGCGGACGCGACATATGCGGGGGAGATTGAATTGGCACTAAGCAAATCGGCGCTGAAGTTGATAGCCAAAGAAGTTGTTCCGGCTATGCCCAAGACTGGCACTGCCTGTATCCTTGGGTTTCCGAGGCTGAGCAACTCCCGCGAAGAACTGTCCGAAGTATTCGGAGTTTCTTTAGATGACGCCTCATTCGCCGCCATTTTGAAGGGCATCGGCTTTGGTGATCAGGTCGTCTTGGACGTGTCTGATTATGAAAAGCCAGACATGGTCGCCGATCTCAATTTCCCCTTGCCCGACAACTTCGGCAAATTTGATCTGGTTGTCGACAACGGCACCATTGAGCATGTGTTCAACATCGGGCAAGCGATGATGAACTGCGCGTCCCTTTGTGCCGTGGGCGGGGTGATTTTCCATAACAACCCGGCGAATTGGTTCAATCACGGCTTTTACAATCTCAGCCCGGCCGCCTATTTCGACTTTTACCAGGCCAACGGTTTTGAGGTTCGTGTGTTCCTACGCGATTGCGGAAACGGGGCTTATCGGGAACTTCAATACAAGCCGAAAGTGACGAAGATCCTGCAACAGAAAAGATATGTGATCCACGCCGTCGCCAAGAGGATCGAGGAACAGCCCTTAAAGTTCCCGATGCAAGCGCGTTACGCGGAACACATTTGGCAGGGATCGAACGTGGCACAGTCATAGCTTTGACGCCTGGGACGAAGCCCTCTTGCCGCGTTCCGAGAAAGGCAGTGCGTCAGGGTTTCCCTGAAATGCTTTCTGCAGGCGTCAGGCATCTTGGTTTGCAGACCAGCCGGGCAACGCAGCTTTCGGGATTGATATGTCTCAGAGCGCGGTCTTTAGCTGCTCGTAGTAAATCCGCGCCAGGCGTTCCTCCGCCAGGTATTTTTCCGAAAATGCCGTCGCCTTCTCCCGCATTTCGTGCACGCGCTTGTCTAGTTGCGGGTCGCTCAAATGGTAGATCACGTCATTTATGCCGCTCACAAGCTCGACCGGCGGGACATCCATTTTGAGCGTTTCACACATCTGTTCGATCGTATACATGTCCGCGCCACTCAGCACATAGCAGCCTGTTTTCAGCCCTTCGATCGTGGTCTGATGCATGAGGCCAGTGTTGATGTCATCAACAACGATGGATGTCGCGGCGAGGCGCAGCATAACCTCGTCGTGCGTCACCGCTTCGCGCCCGAAGATCTCATGGATATTTGTCACCGCGTATCCGTTGGAAAATGGCGTGCTCTCCTCCAGACGGTTGTGATCCGCTTCCGTCACCTTGCCTGACCATCGGAATTCCGTCGACCGCATGTGCGGCAGCAAAATCGTGCGGTCTTTCCGGATTGCAAACGGGTATGTCGCATCTGGCACGACATTGGGCACCGAAACCGCGTCGGGCAGAAAGCGGCCATAGCCTTGTGCAATCACGAGGGACCCGTGGAACGGGTAGTCATTGAGCGGGCGATAGAGGCCTCCCGGAGCTTCCAGCGGGGGCGAATGCACTTGGAAGAGGATCTTTGCCGTGGGCGGCGCACAGTTGAACACCACGTCATAGATCAGGTTGTTGGCCTGACTTTTTGCATAGATATTATGGATGACGATGAGTTCCGCGCGCTCTACCAGATCCTTTAGTACGTCGGGCCAAGCCGGCAGGCTCGAAAACGCGCCCATTGGGATCCGAAAACTGTTGTTGGGATAGTTCCGCATGATGATTGGGTGGCAGGGTTTGCCAAAGAAATGACCAAGCCACTTTGCGAGGCGCGCAACCGTCCCGGCGACCGGTGTTTCTGAAATGAGCAGGATCATAGTGCGCCCTAAATCACGATATTTTGCGGCTTTAAGCCCCTCTGATACGCTTCTTTGAGAAAGGTGTATGGGTCTTTCCCGAAGATATCCATCAGACAGCTGAGTTTTCGCTGATTGACGACAATGCATATGTCGCCACCCTTGGCCTGGCGCAGATCCACCAAACGGTCTTTGGACATCACCACGATGTCATGGGTCATTTTTTCCTGAACCTGCTCGCGCACGAATTCGTCGACGCCAGAAAACACATCGCCGGACTGGTAGAGATAGAGATCCGCATGGCTGTGCGTATCAAAGAAAAGCTCTGTGTAGCCGACAAGGTGCGACAAAAGCATGTAGAGCAAATGCGGGCTGAGCGGTGCATCGGCGACCGGTCCCACGAAGGATGACAGTACATTGGCAAAGCCACCAAGCCAGCCATCGGTTTTCAACGTTTCTCCGACGAGGACAAGCGCTGCAGACGAAGCCAGCCACGGCTCTTCGCGCATCACCAAGGGGTAAGTCTGTTCATGCGTCAAAAGCACGATCGACTCTGCATGGGTCAGGATTTCATCTTCGTGCTCTCTGAGCGTTTCCATATCCATGAAGGCCATGGAAATCCCTGATGTATATGGCTTTACCATCATGTTGGGCTGCCATTCATGGAGCCTGTCTACACACGCTCTCAGGGGGTCACCCCGCTCGCTCAGGACGATCAATTGCCGCCGTCCGATTTCTATCTTTGGCGACTTGCCGATCTGGCTCACATCGCTTTTCAGCGACTCTAAGAGCGACCATATTTCGTGTTCGTTTTTCCACGTGATTTTGACGTCTTGGGGTTTTTCGTTGAACAGATCGAAAAGCTGCAGGTCGAAGGACAATTCCTCGTCTGCGAAAAGACCGCCGCTGGCTTGCATTCCTGGATCGGAGAACAGGCGCTTCGGCGTGATTGTGACGACCTTGCCGTTGGCGTTCGTGATTGCAAGGGGCTCTGGAAACGCTCTTGTGCGGGGATCGAAGGCGCAGCCGCGAAGGCGGAAATGGCTCGCAACCTCAAGGCAGATTTGGATGTGTTCGTCATAGATCAGCATGGCGTCATCGCATCCTATAGGAACTGCAAGTTGGAACTGGCTTCGTAAATCTTGTAGTCGATTGTGGGGCGCCTGAGGGTTTCCATCCCCAATCGGACCGACCGTATCTGGTGGGTATGCACGTATTCTGGCAATTGGACGCTGCCATCAATGCGGCTGTACAGCATAGGTGGCGGCAGCATCACACCGACGATGTGTATGCGCGTCCTCCCAGAGGCGACAGCGCATTGCAACGCCGTCGTGAACACCGAACAGCCGTGATAGACCGAGCCAAGCTCTTCGGAAAAACCGTCACGACCCAGGACCTGAAGCCGCGAAATCTCTGGATGCTGAGCGTCGATTTCGGATGTATCGACCGTGTGCAGGGTGACAATGGAGGGGTCCTCAAGGAGGTTGAGATCCGCTGCGCGCTTTCTGACAAAACGCGTGTCATTTATGAACAACACCTCGGGTTTGATCTCGTTCTCAAGCAGCCAGAAATAAGCGTCATTCAGGGCCCAGACATCCCCCTTGAAAGCGGCAACTTCTGCCAGGTGATCTTTCACGCTCGGCGCGCTGCCGACGATCAAGACAGCATCATTTCGGGTCTTGCCCTTCAACTCAGCGCGCAGCTTCTTCGGCGAGGTATGTTCCGAGATGCGCGTGGTTAGTCGCTTGGGTCGGCCAAACTCGTTCCAGTTCGGCACATGTGTGTGCGTAAAGGTAAAGAGGCTGGCGCAGTTCAGCCCCAGTTGGTTGAGAGGAATGCTTGGCACGCGCTTCAGAAAACAGAACGGATCGGCAAAGCTGGCCTCGATCCGGATACAGTCTTCCGAGACGAGCGACACCATAATGTCGATCGCGCCCTGCCCGGACACATCAAAAATCAACTCTCCGCCCCAAACCTGAGACACACAGTCGTTGAATACGACCGTCTGAGTACGGGGCCGATATGAGAAATGAAGGAGCCTGTCTCCGGTCGCGGTATCAACCAAATCGACCACCGCATCCTGGCGCAATTTTCCCCTGACAAGTCGGAAGTTCAGGTGGTTTGAATCAGTGATTGGGATCATCAGGACAGGATTTCCTTCGTTCCAGACGTTCGGGCATTTGTGATCGCCAAGCGTTTTTGCTCCGGTTGCGCGTCAGTGACAATGAATCGCAAAAGTTGCAACGCCCTAATCCGTCTGCCCAAAAATCACAGCCTTATGAATGGGTGAGACCGGGCATGTTGCAAAAACCCCTGATCCAGGACACCCGCCCATGCGGCATCGTGACAATCGCTTCATATCGCACCGGATGCAGCACCCGCGGCCGGCTGGTTCTCGGCGGTGAATGTGCGGTGAAATTCTTCGAATTCGCGGTCAAGTGGGTCGCAAAAATGGGCGATCTCTGCTCGGACCTCATCTTTGGGATCGTCGTCATGTTTTCGCTTGTTCACACGCTTCGTCAGGAACGAGGGATCGAGCTCGAACGCTTCGACCTCTAGGAACTTGCAAATATCTCTGTATCCTGCACCGGGATCGGCGAAGAAATCCTCATAGAATGTCAGGTGAAAGTTCTCTGGGCCGAACACGGTCGACCAGATATCCCTGACATGCAGTTGACGAATGTTATGGTACTGGTAGCCGCCGGGATGTCCGACCTGCTTGCGCACATCCTCCACGGTGATCTCGGACAAACTCCGGCTCAGCGAGAAGTGGCTGTAGACAATATGGCTTGGCCGCCGC
>ERZ1740068.444-NODE-444-length-20614-cov-7.121650_pt1 | contig 20614 bp, 20 predicted proteins | sample MGYA00581735_ERZ1740068 | MGnify/ENA primary metagenome ERZ1740068 (study PRJEB43018, sample SAMN04849740) | marine metagenome | isolation source: floating plastic debris | place: Pacific Ocean | collected 2008-08-30 | study: EMG produced TPA metagenomics assembly...
CATCGCAGTATCTCTGTCCGTCGTGCTGGTATTGGCGCGTCTTCTGATCTCCACCCGGGCCGGTCTTATTCTGCAGTCCACACGCGATGACCCAAAGAGATCCCGGTTCCTCGGCTTCGATGTGGCCACCTATCAGGTTTTCTTTTTCACGGTGTCCGCGGCCATAGCCGGGTTTGCCGGCATGCTCTACGTGATCGCGGCTGAGTTTGCCTCCCCCAGTTTTATGGATCTCACATTCTCCATCTCCATGGTGGTCTGGGCGGCTGTTGGGGGGCGCAGCTCTCTGCTGGGGGCCTGCATCGGGGCCATCTTGATCAACACGATCGAAGCATCGGCCAGTGAGACGGAGCTGCTTCAAGAAAGCTGGCGCGCGGTGATCGGCCTGCTCTTCGTTCTGGTGGTTCTCTATCTGCCGCGTGGTCTGGCCGGGATCGGGCAGGAAACTGTGGACTGGATCGGGCGCAAGGCCGGGATTTCAGGCCGGTCCCGATCCGGTCGGGTGACCAATCCGTCGGCGGCTGAGTGAGGGCGAAGACATGGCAAACCCTGCATTGGTCATCGATGGTCTGAGCGTCGATTTCGGCGGTTTCAAAGCCGTTGATGGGTTTTCAACCGTCATTGATGACGGAGAGCTGCGCGTTGTTCTGGGCCCCAATGGTGCCGGCAAGACAACGATGATGGACCTGATCACCGGCAACACGCGGTCCACCGGCGGCACTGTGACGATGTATGGAAAAGACATCACCAACCACGCCGAACATGAAATTGCCCGCGCAGGCCTCGGCCGCAAGTTTCAGATCCCAAGTGTCTTTCGCGATCTGACGGTGTTTGAGAACTTTGAGGTGGCTGTGACCAAACAGCAGGGCGTTTTCGGCAACCTTCGTTTTGGCCTGCGCGCATCTGAGAAAGAGAAGCTCGACCAGATCATCGAGTTGACCCAGACCTCCGACGTGATCGACAAACGGGCAGGTGAGCTGAGCCATGGACAGATGCAATGGCTCGAACTGGGGATGCTGATCGCGCAGGATTCCCGCGTCATCCTTCTCGATGAGCCAACAGCCGGAATGACCCAAGGTGAAACCTATCGCACGTCGCAAATCATAAAGGCGCTCAAAGGCCAGCACACCATCATTGTGGTGGAGCATGACATGGCCTTTGTGCGCGAGATTGCAGAGAAAATTACGGTCATGCATATGGGGAAAATGCTGGCCGATGGCCGCATGGACGTCTTCGAAAACGACCCGAAGGTGCAGGATGCGTATCTGGGCAGCGGGGGAATACACTGATGCTGTCTGTGGCAGGTCTTGAGAGTTTTTATGGGCGCAGCCAGATCCTGCACGGGATCGATTTTGAGGCGGAAGACAAGTCGATTGTCACCATCCTTGGCAGGAACGGCGTGGGCAAGACGACCTTGCTCAAGACCATCCTCGGTCTCACCGATCGCTCCACTGGGACCATCACGTTGAACGGTGTCGATATCGCCGGTCACGATACCCATATGCGCGCAAGAAGCGGCATCGCCTATGTGCCCCAGGGCAGACACATCATCCCGGATTTCACCATTCGGGAAAACATTATCATGGGCAGCTTTGCCGCCGAAAACGGCAGCGGCAAGATCCCCGATATCGTTGCTGATATCTTTCCCTATCTGATCGAAAATCTCGACCGTCCTGGTGGAGTCCTTTCTGGCGGCCAGCAACAGCAATTGGCGATCGCCCGGGCCTTGGCCGCGCACCCCAAGGTGATTTTGATGGATGAGCCCACGGAGGGCATTCAGCCCAACATCGTGCAACAAATCGAAGACACGATCATTCGTCTGAATTCAGAGCTTGGGATCATGATCCTGTTGGTAGAGCAGAATGTCGGGTTCGCGCGCCGGGCGGGGCACTCTTTTGCAATGCTGGAAAATGGGCGCGTCGTGGAAGCGGGCAAGATCAGCGCTTTGACCGATGAGGTCGTCAATCAGCACATGACAATCTGATGGAAACCTATAGCGACATACTGGGCCTCGCCGATACGCCCGACATCGCCCAAGAGCTGCACCGGCTCGATCACGCAGGCACGCTCGATGTGGTCTATGTTGCCGCCTCTGATCTGGCGCGACGCCGGATGCGCGTGCGTAGCAAAGCCGGGCGCGATGTGGCCATTGCGCTGCCCCGCGACGCGCGACTGTCAGAAGGCGCGGTGCTGCGCATGGATGCGGCTGGTGGGCTTGTGGTGCGGGTTGAGGCAGAGCGCTGGCTGCGCGTCCGGCCGGCCGATGCGGCGTCCGCCTTGCGCGTGGGATACCATGCCGGAAACCTGCATTGGCGCGTCAAATTCGATGGTGGCCATCTCTTGATTGGCGTTGAGACGGACGTTCAGACCTATATCGACCGTCTTTTGGAATTGGTGAACGCAGGGCAGGCCGTCATTTTAGGCGAAGAGGTGACGGCATGACGAACCAGCCGGACCTCATGACCCTTCTTCAAGTCACGGACAGTACGTTTCCCACGGGCGCTTTTGGGTTTTCTGGCGGGCTTGAACGCCTCAATGGCGACGGGTGGGTCAAAGACGCCGCCGGTCTGGCGCGGATCTTGATTGATGAGCTTATTCCGCGTTGGTTTCAGTTTGACCGATATTATCTGTGCAACGCCCACCGGGCCAAAGGTGACCTGGCGCATCTGTCTGATTTGGACCTCTCCTGTGACGCACAGATGTACATGCCGGCCTTGCGCGATGCCTCTTTGACCATTGGTCGGGGCATCCTGACCAGTCATGCCCGCCGAGGCACGCCGGGCTCGGCTGAAATGCTTGCCGTCATCCGAGAAGGGCACCTTTTGGGGCACGCGGCGATCGTTCAAGGCGCGATCGGCCAGGCCCTCGGCCTTGATGAGAAAACAACGGAAGTGGGCGCGCTGCACGGTTTGCTGATGTCTCATGTAAGTGCTGGAGTACGGCTGGGCACGCTCGGCGCGCTTGAGGCTTTGCCATTGCTCTCCCAATGCGGCGATGCTGCGGCTTCCAGGTGGGACGAGGCTTTGCCAGATCATCCGCACAGCTTCTCCCCGTTTCTCGACATTGCCGCAAGCCGCAAGGCCCCCAACGGCGCGCAGCTTTTTGCAAATTAAGGACCAAGACCCATGCTTCTGACACCCACAGAGATGGAGCGCCTGACAATCTTCACCGCGGCCGAACTTGCGCGCAAGAGGCGCGCGCGGGGATTGAAGCTGAGCTTTCCCGAGGCCACAGCCATCATCTGTGACGACATTCTGGAAGGCGCCCGCGACGGTCAAAGCGTGGCGGATCTGATCAGCATGGGTTCAACCATTCTGACCGCCGATGACGTGATGCCCGGCGTGGCAGAGATGGCGCCGATGATCCAGGTGGAGGCGCTCTTTCCCGACGGCACCAAGCTCGTGACCGTCCATGACCCGATCAGGCCGGTGGAAGGAGATACATCGCAAGACGCACCGGCCGCCGGCGTCATCATCGCGGCAGAGGGCGAGATTGAGCTCAATGCTGGGCGGCGCAAAGACACCATGACGGTGCTGAATACGGGCGATCGTCCTGTCCAGATCGGCAGCCATTTTCACTTTTTTGAAGCCAATAAGGCGCTCGATTTTGACCGCAGCGCGGCCTTTGGCATGCGACTTGATATTCCTGCGGGTACGGCGGTGCGGTTTGAACCGGGTCAATCCAAAGATGTGGCACTGGTGGCGCTTGGCGGCAACGCGCGGGTGGGCGGTTTGAACAGCCTGACTAATGGCGCGACAGACGATGCTGCACGCGAGGCTGCAATCGGACGGGCGCGTGCGGCCGGGTTCAAGGGGGCGTAGACGATGGTTTGGATGTCCCGCTCCGATTACGCGGCCATGTATGGGCCAACCACCGGGGATTTGATCCGCCTGGGCGATACAGAGCTTTGGGCAGAGATTGAGCATGATTACGCAGTGCCCGGCGATGAATGCCTGCATGGCGGTGGCAAGACCCTACGGGACGGTATGGGCCTTGTGGCGGGTGCGACCAGCCACAGCGATGGCGTGCTTGACATGCTCTTGTGCAATGTCGTGATCATTGATGCTGCCCTTGGGATCGTAAAGGGCGACCTTGGCATCAAGGACGGCAAGATCGTCGGGCTTGGTAAGGCGGGCAATCCGGACATCATGGACGGCGTTGATCCAAATCTGATCGTTGGCGCGGCCACAACGGTGCGGGATGCCGAAGGCCTGATTGCAACCGCAGGCGCCATCGACGTGCATGTGCATTTTGACAGCGCGCAATTGGTCGAGCATGCCTTTGCCAGCGGCATAACCACAATGCTGGGCGGATCGCTTGGACCGATCACCGTGGGCATCGACTGTGGCGGGCCGTTCAACACGGGAAAGATGTTGCAGGCCTCTGAACAGTGGCCGATGAATTTTGGGTTCCTCGGCCGGGGCAACGCGCACCGGCCCGAAGCAATGCACGAACAAATCGCCAAAGGCTGCATCGGTCTCAAGATCCATGAGGACTGGGGCGCGATGCCTGCCGCAATTGACTGCTGCCTCTCTGTGGCCGATGAGCTGGACTTTCAGGTGCAGATCCACACCGACACGCTCAACGAATCCGGCTTTCTGGAGGACACGCTCGCCGCCATCGCCGGGCGCGCGATCCACATGTACCACACAGAAGGCGCGGGCGGCGGCCACGCCCCAGATATCATCCGCGTGGCGGGCGAGGCCAATTGCTTGCCGTCTTCCACGAACCCGACGAACCCCTACACCTTCAACACGTTCGATGAACATCTCGACATGACGATGGTGTGCCATCACCTGAACCCTGCCATCCCCGAAGATGTGGCCTTCGCCGAAAGCCGGATCCGCGCCCAAACCATCGGGGCCGAGGATGTGCTGCATGATATCGGCGCGATCTCAATGCTGGGCTCTGACAGCCAGGGCATGGGCCGGATCCACGAAGTGATTTGCCGGACCTGGCAATTGGCCTCAAAGATGCGGGTGCAACGGGGGCGGCTTCCCGAAGAGCAAACCAAGCGTGGCGATAATGAGCGGATCAAACGCTACATTGCCAAATATACGCTGAACGCCGCCCGGTGTTTCGGGATTGAGCCGCATATCGGCTCTCTGGAGCCCGGCAAACTGGCTGATGTCGTGCTCTGGCGTCCAGCGTTCTTCGGCATCAAGCCGGAATTGATCGTCAAAGGTGGTTTCATCGCCTGGGGCGCCATGGGCGACAGTGCCGCCAGTCTTATGACCTGTGAGCCTTTGGCGCTGCGTCCGCAATGGGGCGCTTTTGGCCGTGCGGCCCAGGCCAGTGGGGCGTGTTTCGTGAACCCGCGCGCGATTGCGGGCGGATTGTCGGATGAGCTGGACATCAAGAAGCCGCTTTTGCCCACCGAAGGCACGCGCGACCTGAAGAAATCGGACATGCATCTCAATGATGCCTGCCCGGACATCACCGTGGATCCCGCGACGTTTGAGGTCTTCGTCGACGGAGAGCTAGCCACTTGCGAGCCTGCGAGTGAACTCCCTCTGGCCAGAAAGTACGTGTTGCGATGACCGGTGCATGCCCCTCCCTTGGTGCCGCGCGCGTCGGTATCGGCGGGCCCGTTGGTTCGGGCAAAACGGCCCTGATCGAGGCGCTCATTCCCAAGCTTTTGGCGCGGTCTGTTGATTTGACCGTCATCACGAATGATCTGGTGACCGATGAAGATGCAGAGCGTCTGCGCCGCTCCGGTTTGTTGGATCCTGACCGTGTCCGCGCCGTGCAGGCGGGGGCGTGTCCGCACACCGTCATTCGCGAAGACCCCACGCTCAATATCGCGCAGGCCGATGCTTTGGATCTTGCCTATCCTGGGCTTGATCTGGTGCTGATCGAATCCGGTGGGGACAACCTTGCCTCGACCTTTTCGCGCGACCTTGTCGATTGGTGGATGTTCGTGATCGACGTCGCGCAAGGGGACGATATCCCGCGCAAACGGGGCCCCGGCATCATGCAATGTGACCTGCTGGTGATCAACAAGGTCGACCTTGCCCCATACGTGGGCGTGGATGCCGACGCCACCGTGGCTGAGGCTCGATCGATCCGAGGCGAGCGCCCGACACTGGCCTGCCAGTGCAAGGGTGCTGATGGTCCGGTTGGGATTGATGCCATCGTTGAGGCGATTGAAACTGAGGCGTTGCTGCGCGATTTGACACCCGCGGAGGCCGCGCAATGAATGTGATGGCGGCCACAGAATCTGCGGGCATACGCCCGTCCCGCAAAGTGAAGGCGCATCTCTCTTTCGCCAAGGCGCGCGGGCGCACCGTGCTGGCGGGACAGAAAACACCGCACCCCTTTCACATCACCCGGCCTTTTCATTACCACGGCGATCCGGAAGATATGGCGACGCTATATTTGCAGTCGTCCTCTGGCGGGCTTTATGGCGATGATGATCTTGAGCTTCGCCTCTCGGTGGGTGAGGGTGCATCGGCCCATGTCACAACGCAGGCCTCGACCATTGTGCATGCCGCGCGGGGCGGACAGACCCGGCAGAGCGTGCACCTGACGCTGGGCAAGAACAGCCATCTTGAATACTTGCCTGATCCGGCGATCCTCTTTGCTGGCGCACATCTTCAGTCTGAGGTGACGGCGGACTTGAGCGACGGGGCGCGGCTTATCCTGTGCGACAGCGCGTTGTCACATGATCCAAACGGGCAGCATGCGCCATTCGAACGCTTTGCCAACACGCTCAAGATCACAAGCGCGCATGGATCACCGATCCTGCTCGATCGCAGCGATGTCGCAGGGGCGGAATGGGCCAAGCGGACAGGGTCACTGCCGGTTCACGGCTTCATGATCGTGGCAGGCGCGATTGATGCGCAGGCCACCGCAGATGCGATCACCCAACGCCTGCCGTCAGAGGACACCAAGATCTATGGGGCTGTCAGCCCGCTGGTTGACCGGAACCTGTGCACCTGCCGGTTCTTGGCGGCCGATGGTGCCAGCTTCACCCGCACCATGGACACCGCCTGGCGCGCCGCGCGGTGGGCATTGGTCGGCACGCCCCCGGCGGCCCGACGAAAATGACCTTTCAAACAGACCGAAGAGGAGACGTGTCATGACCCTGCGCCGCCCCGATGCCAAGGAACTTGCCGAGATCGGTGAGACGACCGGTATTGATCTGACCGCCGATGAGATTGCCGTTCTCCAACCTGCCGTCGATGCGGTGATCGCCGGGTATGACATTTTGGACCAGTATCCAGACCCACTGCGCGAGGTCACGCCCGCTATCCGCATCCCCGGCGCGCGCCCTATGCCAGAGGATGATCCGCTCAACGGCATCGTGCAAACCTGCTCGGTCAAGGCTGCGCCCGAAGTGACAGATGGCCCCCTTAGCGGCAAAAACATTGGCCTGAAGGACACGATTTGCATTGCGGGCATGCCCATGACCTGCGCGTCCCGACTGCTCTATGACTACACATCCGATATTGATGCGACGGTCACCAAGCGCATCATTGAGGCGGGCGGACACATCACCGCGGTCCTAAACACTGATGACTTTGCGTTTTCGGGAGGCGGCCATACCAGTGTCTACGGTCCTGGCGTAAATCCCGCCGACCCTGAGCATACGCCAGGCGGCTCTTCCAACGGATCAGCCACTGCCGTGGCCAGCGGGCAAGTGGATATCTCACTTGGCGGAGATCAGGGCGGATCAATTCGCATCCCGTCTTCGTTTTCCGGCATTGTCGGTCATAAACCCACCCACGGCCTTGTGCCCTATACCGGGATCGTCGGATTTGACCAGACGATCGACCATATTGGTCCGATGTCCAAAACAGTGTCCGATGCCGCACTGCTTTTATCGGCCATCGCAGGTGTGGATGACACCGCCATTGACCCCCGACAACCCAGCACAATCGACGTGCCAGATTATCTGGCCGCCCTGACCGGCGACATGAAAGGCCTCAAGATCGCGGTGATCAAAGAGGGGTTTGAAACGCCAGAGGCGATGGATACCGTGAACGTGGCGGTGCGCGGCGCGATTGAAACCTTCTCTGCTCTGGGCGCGGAGGTGGCAGAGGTGTCGGTGCCCATGCACACCTACACGATCCCGCTGTGGAATTGCGTGGCCATCGAAGGTGGGCTGGATAGTTTCACCCATGGCCATCAGGCCTATCAGACCAAGGGCTATTTCAACCCAAAGCTTCAGAGCGCGATGATGCGGGGGTTGAAGACCCATGCCCATGATCTGTCGCCAACGGCAAAGCTTGGCATGCTCGTCGCCCACTACATGCGCACGCGCTATGACGGCGTCTTCTATGCTCGAGCGCAAAACTTCTCACGCGCTTTGACGGCGGCCTATGACGCCGTGCTGGATACTGCCGATTTGGTGGTGATGCCAACCACGCCACAAACCGCGCATAAACGCCCCGCATTGCCCGAAGAAGACCGCGCCGAGCATATCTCGCAAGCGCTCAACATGTGCTGGAACACGGCCGCCTTTGACCTCACAGGCCACCCCTCGATTTCCGTGCCGGTGCATGGCGTTGATGGCCTGCCTGTGGGGCTCATGCTGACAGGCCGACACTTCGAAGATGCCACGGTTTTACGGGCAGCCCACGCCTATGAGCAGAGCGCCTGACCTAACTATCCCCCTGCCATTGTTGGCTCAGGGGGCTTTCAAAGCAATCGTCCAAAAGGAGAGGAATTCAAATGTTTCACGGTGATATTACAAGCAGCAAAGACACGGTCGGTGTTGCAGTCGTCAATTACAAAATGCCCCGTTTGCACACCAAAGATGAAGTCTTGGACAATGCCCGCGCCATCGCGGACATGATCAAGGGGATGAAGATCGGCCTGCCAGGTATGGATCTGGTGATCTTCCCCGAATACTCGACCCACGGCATCATGTATGATGAAAAAGAGATGTATGAAACCGCCTCCTCCGTCCCCGGGGAGGAAACCGAGATCTTCGCCGCCGCCTGCCGTGAGGCGGATGTGTGGGGTGTGTTTTCGCTGACCGGAGAGCGCCATGAGGATCACCCCAACAAAGCCCCCTACAACACGCTTATCCTGATGAACAACAAAGGTGAGATTGTTCAGAAGTATCGCAAGATTATGCCGTGGGTGCCGATTGAAGGATGGTATCCGGGCAACTGCACCTATGTCTCGGAAGGTCCCAAAGGCATGAAGATGAGCCTGATCATCTGCGACGATGGCAACTATCCCGAGATCTGGCGGGATTGCGCAATGAAGGGGGCCGAATTGATCATCCGGTGCCAAGGATACATGTACCCGGCCAAGGATCAGCAGGTGAACATGTCAAAATCCATGGCCTGGGCCAATAACAGCTATGTCGCCGTGGCCAATGCATCGGGGTTTGACGGGGTCTATTCGTATTTCGGGCATTCGGCCTTGATTGGCTTTGATGGCCGCACCCTTGGAGAATGCGGAACCGAGGAAAACGGTGTCCAATATGCACAGCTGTCTGTCTCGGCCATTCGAGATGCACGTCGCAACGGCCAGTCGCAAAACCATCTCTTTAAGTTGCTGCACCGTGGCTATACCGGGGTGATCAATTCTGAAGAGGGCGATCAGGGTCTGGCGGCGTGCCCCTATGATTTCTACACGAAATGGGCGACCGACCCCGAAGGCACGCGCGAAATGGTCGAGGCAATGACGCGGGAAACCGTCGGGACGGATGAATGCCCAATCGAAGGGCTTCCGAACCAAAAAACAGCGGCGCATCGGTAATCAGGCGTGGGTTGATTTGACGGCCCGGACAAACCGATTGCACCATTGCACCCGCGCGCTCATGGGTCCCCGTCCTGCGCGTGGGTGCGCTTTACCGCGTTGAAGATTGAATTAACCAAACGGAGAGTTGTGACATGCTCGACGGGTACATGATCGAAGCAGAGCCCTATTTTCGCCCAACGGGCAACGAGGTGGATCTATTTACCGCGGCCTATCAGGCCCGTTTGCCGGTGATGCTGAAAGGTCCGACGGGGTGCGGTAAAACACGGTTCATCGAACATATGGCCTGGCGTTTGAAACGACCGATTGTGACCATTTCTTGCCACGAGGATATGACCGCCTCAGATCTTGTGGGGCGGTTTCTGCTGGATCCCAGCGGCACCGTCTGGGCCGACGGGCCGTTGACCCTGGCCGTACGCCATGGCGCGATCTGTTATCTTGATGAGATTGTCGAGGCGCGGCAGGACACGACTGTAGTGATCCATGCGCTGACCGATGATCGCCGCACTTTGCCACTAGAGAAAAAGGGCGAGCTTGTGCAGGCGCATCCTGATTTTCAGCTCGTGATCTCCTACAACCCCGGCTACCAAAGCGTGCTCAAAGACCTCAAGGAATCCACCAAGCAGAGGTTTTGCGCCTTGGACTTCGGGTATCCCGACCCTTCTGTGGAAACCGAGATTGTGGCCTCAGAAGCCGGCATTGACAGTGCCACCGCGCATACGCTTGTCGAAATCGCCCGTCGCTCGCGCAATTTGCGCGGTCAGGGTTTGAATGAAGGGGCATCCACCCGGATGTTGATCAGCGCGGGTCTTTTGATCAAGGCGGGTGTCCCGTTGGGAGAGGCATGTACGGTCGCTCTCATTGTCCCCATAACGGATGACCCGGATATGCGCGACGCTTTGGGAAACGTCGTGGCCGCCTGCGGCTAGAGTACCGTGGCGCGCACGCCCTCATTTCTGCGTATTGCCGGGGAAGAGGCCCCGAATGTGCCGGGCGGCGCGGCAGAGGCGTTTTCCGGTGAATGGATGGCGCCCTGGTTGCGGGCCAGACGCAAGTTAGAGGGCGCAGGCTACGGCGACGCTGTGTGTCAAAGCTATGCCCGCACAAGCATCGTTGTTGCCTTTGAAACCGGCCCGGAACCCGCGATAGATATGGCCGATACCCTGTCCGCCATAACGATCAAATCAGGGCGGAAGGCGGCAGCTCATTTTTGTGAGGCGGCCCCCGTTGCTGCGCGCAGGCTCGGCAGCGCCCCACGGTTCCGAACCTGGTTGAGCCTGATGCAACGCTTTGCTGCTTTGGCGCCGGAATCTATTGTCCCGGTGCTGAGCCGCATGCGTGCGCTGATGGAGGAGCTGAACGTCACCCAGCTAGAGGCGTGGCTCTTGGCCGGGGTTCGGCTGTCTGGTGTCGATGTCGAAAAACGCCTTGCGTTCTTTACATTCGAGACACCCGAGGCCGCAGGTCTTCTGGATCGCGAATCCAAGGGCATCGGATTTTTTGAAATGGATCGCCGCCTTCGCGCGTATCTTTGCGCGCTGTTTGGTGTGCACCCCGTGATCCGTGAGGCGCCCCCGGGTCGTCATGACGGCTCTGGGCGTAGGTCGAGCTTTGGCGAAGGCTTCATTCAGATGCCGGGGCATTATCGAGGGGTGCGCGGTCCGGAGGCGGAAATGCTCTTTCGCGCCGCACTTGCCCATATCGGCGCCCATATGCGCTTTGGTCAGGGTCGGTTCGTGTTGGGGCAGCTCAAACCTCTTCAGGTTGCTGTCGTGTCTTTGATCGAGGACGCCCGGGTTGAGCATTTGGCAATGGCGGAAATGCCCGGGCTGCGCCGGTTGTGGACCGCATTTCATGTGGCCGAGGCGAGCGGTGCCCTGACCGCAGAAAGCCGGTTCGCGCGGCTTTCCCGCGCGCTGATCGATCCTGAATTTGAGGATATCGATGGCTGGGTCCGCAAGGGTCGCGATCTGTTTTTTGCCGCGCGTGACCAATGGGATGACCCACAAATCAGCCGCTCCATTGGCAACCTCTTGGGCAATGACTTGGGCCAGCTGCGCATTCAGTTCAACGCCAAGACGTATGCGGTTCAACCCCTTTACCGCGACGACAATCTGGGTCTTTGGGCGTTTCCCGAGGATGGCGCGCCAGAAGACCGGTCAGAGATCCTTTTGGACGCGGCACGTATGACACCAAACGATGGCACAAACCCGCCTGACACCACCCGAAATGAACCTGAAACGGATCAGAACACAGAGCGCGTGAGGCCGCGTGCACCGGACAATCCCGAAGGCGGCGTTATGGTCGCTCGGCATGTCGAATATGACTATGAAGCGCGGGTTGAACGTCCGGATTGGGTGACAATACAGGCTGTGCCGCCACATGCGGGACCAAGTGGATATGTATCCGAGGTTACGCAGCGCTATCAACCGTTGATTGCCCGCATCACAGCCCTTGTGAACGCAGCCCGCGTTGGCCGACCGGAGAGGATCAGAAAACAGCAGGACGGCGAAACACTGGATCTCGATGCCTGTATCGAGGCCGTTCGCGACATGCGTAGCGGCATCATGCCGGATCTGCGGGTCTATCAAGCGCGCAGGCGTCAACACCGCGATCTCTCGGTCAGTGTTCTGCTTGATATCTCGGCCTCAACCGGGGACCCTGTCGGCGATGTGGGCGTCGCGATCATTGACGTGCTGCGCGACGCCACGGTTGTCTTGGCCCATGCCATGGCCGAACTGCGCGATCCCTTCAGTATCGCGACCTTCCACTCCAATGGGCGCGATGAGGTGCGCTATACACAGATCAAACAGTTTGACGAGCCCATGGGGCGCGGTGTCACCGCTGCCTTGGCAGGGGTTAAGCCTGGTCTTTCGACCCGATTGGGCGCGGCCCTGCGCGAAAGCGGCGCGCGGCTGGCGCAACAACCGACCCACCGGCGCCTCATCCTGCTCATCAGCGACGGTGAGCCCAGCGACATCGACTGCCCTGATCCGAGATACCTGATCGAGGATGCCCGCCGCGCAGTGCAGGGCTTGGCCAGCCAGGGCATCAACGTGTTCTGCGTCCAAGTGGGCCAACGCAATCGTGAGACGGAGGAACGCGTCTTTGGTCGCCGCAACATCGTCCATATCGCGTCAATCGCGGAGCTGCCGGAAAAGCTGTCGATCCTCTATCTCCGGCTCACCGCATGAGGCGACACGCATCCGCGCGGCTTTCTCTAAGACAAAAAAGGATCCTGCCATGACATGGAAAACTGCCCATCGTTCCTTCTACTATGCGACCGCAGAGGACCCTGCCGATATCGCTTTGGATCCAAAGAAAACGGCCCTTTTGGTGATCGATATCCAAAACACATACCTCGAGGACAAGGACACTCCAGAGGAAACCGCGCGGTGGCAACCGTTCTTTCAGCGCATGCACAAGACCGTCATTCCGAACACAGCCGCCTTGATCGAAGATGCGCGCGCCCGCGGTGTAGAAGTCATCTTTGCCCGCATTGCGTGTCTGAAAGAAGATGGCAGAGACCGCTCACTCAGCCAGAAAAAACCGGGTTTCAATTACCTGCTTTTGCCTAAGGACCGTGAAGACAGTCTTGTCGTGCCCGAGCTTGCCCCCAAGGACGACGAAATCACTGTGCTCAAGACAACCGACTCCGCGTTGACGGGCACCAACCTGCGACTGATCCTGCACAACATGGGTATAACGTGTGTGGTCTGCGCAGGTATTTTCACGGATCAATGCGTGTCTTCAACGGTGCGAAGTCTTGCCGACGAAAGTTTCGATGTCTTGGTTGTCGAAGACTGCTGTGCGGCAGCGACACAAGAGCTACACCTGCATGAATTGGCGGTCATCAACATGATTTACTGCCACGTTGTCACGTCAGCAGAGCTCGGAGACATGTACCTTCCCTGACCTATCCGGCATTTGGCAATGTCCGCAGGAACCTGACTTGAGCTGAATAGGAGGCCTGCAGAGCTTACTGTCGTGATCATGCCTCGCTGTTTGCCATACCGCGACCGGCCCAGAGATCTTCCAAACAGCTTTTCTAAATGTACAACTAGGTTCCGCTCTCGATTGCCAATTCGGAAGACTTGTTTGAGGAATGTGGCATTGGTTTCAATCATGAAATTGAAAAGTTCTGAGAGAAACTGTTTGGCCACATGTGTCTAGGCAGTGGGACTGACGCGTCAGGCGATTGGGTGAGCTCTTCAGGGGCAAAGAACGGTTCACTGTCTCCGATGGCACGCACATTGTGCATAGCGAGATTGTGGCGCTGCGCTACGGGAAAGTGCCAATAGCTTCCACTGCAAAGCCTTCGCCATTGATCATCCCCGCCGGGCTGTTGGGGCAAAATGACCTGCGCTTTTTTGGCCAAAAAGGCAAATTGACTTTGCACGCGTTTTTTGATCTCCATTGGCCTAGCAGCCAGCAGCCTTCTCCGGGACAAGCCAGTGTTACACTGTCGGGTCATGCATGCGGTTAGCAGAGCGCAACTGCAAACGGCCCCAACACTGTGAGATTAAGACCTTTTGGGTTCATACGCATTGCGTTCTATGGGCCTTAGAGATCAACTAAATGTCAAAAAAACAAAGGAAACCCTCCATGAAATCCCTTTATCTTGCAACGAGCATCTTCGCGCTTGGCCTTAGTTCCGCAGTTATGGCGGACGGGCACGGCGAAAAACTCGGTGTGCTCGGCACCTATGCCGACATTGCCGAGGCCAACTACACCGACAGTCTGGTCACGGCGCAGCGCCTGCAAGCCGCGGTGGATGCGCTTTTGGCCGCACCCTCGGCAGAGGCGCTGGAGGCGGCCAAAACCGCGTGGCTGGCGGCGCGGGTGCCTTACCAGCAAACCGAAGTCTACCGCTTTGGCAATGCCATCGTGGATGACTGGGAAGGTAAAGTGAATGCCTGGCCGCTCGATGAAGGCCTGATTGATTACGTTGATGCCTCTTATGGCGGGCCAACAGATGAAAACGAGGCCGCAGCGTTGAACGTGATCGCGAATGCCAGCTTTACGCTGTCTGGCGAAACTGTGGATGCGACCGCGATTACGCCCGCGCTTCTGGAAGACACGCTGCAAGAGGCGGACGGGGTCGAGGCCAACGTCGCGACCGGATATCACGCGGTCGAGTTTCTGCTCTGGGGGCAGGATCTGAACGGCCACGGCGCGGGTGCGGGCAACCGTCCCTGGACGGACTACGCCTCGGGGGATGCCTGCACCGGTGGCAATTGTGACCGACGTGGCGAATTCCTGAAAGCTGCGACCGATCTGCTGGTTTCCGATCTGGAATGGATCGTGGCGCAATGGTCCGAAGGAGGTGATGCCCGCGCCTCCGTTCTAGCGGATGCCGATGCCGGGATCGCGGCGATGCTCACCGGGATGGGGTCGCTCTCCTACGGCGAAACCGCGGGGGAACGGATGCGGTTGGGTGTGATGCTCAATGACCCCGAAGAAGAGCATTCCTGCTTTGCCGACAACACCCATAACGATCACTTCTACAATGGCGTGGGCATCCAGTCGGTCTATCTGGGCAGCTACACTGGCATCGACGGACGCCTGGTCGAAGGCCCGTCCCTGTCGGATCTGGTGGCCGAGATTGACCCGGCACTAGACATGGAAATGCAGATGAAACTGTCGGCGGCCGTACAGGCCCTGGGCCGCATCAAGACGGCTGCGGAATCCGGGTTCACCTATGACATGATGCTGGAGCGCGGCAATGCCGCCGGTGAGGCGTTGATCATGGGCGGGGTGAACGGCCTTATTGCCCAGACCCGCAGCATCGAACGCGTGGTCGCGGCCCTTGGTACCTCTATTGAGGTGGAAGGATCTGACAGCCTCGACAACCCCGATGCGGTGTTCCAGTAAATCCAAACCCCAAGGTGACGCGGCAATATGCGCCGCGTCACCCTTTGGCTCAGGTGAAACCAAACCCGCATGATCCAGCTCAGCCGTTACGCCAAGCTTTGCGCCCTGTGCCTTCCTACGGCCAGCATGGCGGGCCCTTTGGTTGAGCCACATCTCAACATTGTCCCCCGGACCGCAGATGAAGCATCGCGGATCGCCTCTGTGACCGCCATCGCCTCCCAGTTTGACAAACCGCAAGCCTTTGAGGCGAACTCCGCCGGGGCAGCAACGGTGCGGGCGGCGGGGAATGCCAATGCATTTTCCTTCCCCTCGGGCAATATCGCCTTTGCGGACAAGCTGACCTTCAACGTGGGCAATGGCCTCTTCCGCAAACTGTGGGTGTCCTCGCCGTCGTCCACGCTGGCCTCTGACGGGTTGGGGCCGATCTACAATGCGCGGTCCTGCCAGCGCTGCCACATAAAAGACGGGCGCGGCCATCCGCCCGAGGAGCTGGACGACAACGCCATCTCACTGTTCCTACGCGTCTCGATCCCCGGTGAGCTGACAGCGAAGAAGGCTGAGATCGAGGATTACATCGCCACAGCCCCCGAACCCACCTATGGTCTGCAGCTGCAGGATTTCAGCACCGCCGGGGTTGCGGCGGAATACAAGCTTCAGATTGACTATGAAGAGGTGGAGGTGAAGCTGTCCGGGGGGGACGTGGCGCGTTTGCGCAAACCGACCTACACCGCTGCCAACCTGGCCTATGGCCCGCTGCACCCCAAGGCTATGCTGAGCCCCCGCGTTGCGCCGCAGATGATCGGTTTGGGTTTGCTCGAGGCGATCCCCGCCGCAGACATCCTGGCGCTCGCGGACCCCGAGGATGCTGATGGAGACGGCATATCCGGGCGCGCCAATGTGGTCTGGTCCAAGGAGTTTGACCAACCCATGCTGGGCCGTTTCGGGTTGAAGGCCGGTAACCCCACAGTCTTTCAACAGTCAGCAGAGGCCTTTGTGGGCGATATCGGCATCTCGAGCTCGCTCTTCCCGCGGGGTTGGGGGGAGTGCACGCAGGCGCAAACCGCCTGCCGCAATGCCCCCCACGGCGACGGCGATGACCGGGTGTTTGAGATTGACGATGAAATCCTCCACCTCGTCACCTATTACAGCCGCAATCTCGGTGTCCCTGCCCGGCGTGATGTGGACGACCCGCAGGTGCTGCGCGGCAAGGAGGTGTTCTACACCACCGGATGCACAGCCTGCCATCAGCCGTCTTTCGTCACCCATCGGTTGGAGGATCAACCTGAGCAAAGCTTCCAACTGATCTGGCCCTACACCGATATGCTGCTGCACGACATGGGGCCGGGGCTGGCGGATAACCGGCCAGAGGCGCGCGCCAATGGCTCCGAATGGCGCACACCGCCGCTTTGGGGGATTGGGCTGACGCAGAGGGTCTCGGGCCACACCTATTTTCTTCACGACGGGCGCGCGCGGTCGCTCTTGGAGGCGGTGCTGTGGCATGGCGGAGAGGCTCAAACCCAGCGCGATGCGGTCGTTGAGATGCCCCCTGAGGATCGCGCTGCCCTGATCCGATTTCTGGAAAGTCTGTGATGCGGTATTGTCTTGCCCTTCTCTGTTGCCTCGTCGCGCCGCTGGCCCACGCCCAGGATCTGCGCGCCATTGTCGAGGATCACATCACCCCGCGCTATGTCGCCTTGGCAGATCGCACAGCCACCCTCGCGGATCAGGCGCAAGAGGATTGCACGCCCGACGCCCCGCCCTTGATCGCGGCCTATCACGACGCGTTTGATGCATGGATCGGCGTCAGCCACCTGCGCTTTGGCCCGTCCGAAGTAGAAGACCGAGCCTTCGCGCTGTCCTTCTGGCCCGATCCTCGCGGGGCCACGCCCACGGCCCTTGGCACGCTCATTCGCGATGAAGACCCGGTTGCTTTTGACGCCGATGCATTTGCGACCGTATCCATCGCCGCGCGTGGTTTTTATGCCTTGGAGTTTCTGCTGTTTGACCCTCAGTTTGCAGGCGGCGATTACCCCTGCGCGCTGATCCGCGCTGTGACAGGTGACATCTCCCGCAACGCGGCGGCCATTCTGGACGGGTGGCAGGGGGGCTATGGCGCTCTGATCTCGCAACCCGGAAATGACACGTATCGGACAAAGCCAGAGGCCGCGCGGCAGATTTTCACCGCGCTGACCACGGGCCTCGAGTTTACCTCTGACGTTCGCCTTGGCCGCCCGATGGGGACCATCGATCGCCCCCGCCCAAAACGGGCCGAGGCGCGGAGGTCGGGGCGTTCATTGCGCCACGTGGTGCTGTCGCTTGAGGCCACGCGAGAGTTGGGTCAGCTTATCTCCAGCGGAGATGCCGGTTTGGATGGGGCATTTGCCTCCGCGCTGGATCGTGCCTCGGCTCTGGACGATCCGGTCTTCGCGGGTGTCTCCGAGCCGCAAGGGCGGCTGCGCGTTGAGGCGCTGCAGCAAAGTATCAACACCATCCGAACCATCCTCGACGCTCAGATCGGCCCGTCGCTTGGCATCGCTGCCGGGTTCAACTCTCTAGATGGCGATTGATGGCAACACGGCGATCCTTCCTCACTTCCCTGCTGGCCGCCAGCTTGCTTGCCCGCCCGACCTGGGCGGATGCGGGATGTCCCGCCTTCCTTTCGGCCGCGATGCGCCACGACGGGCAATATGTGCTTTGCGGTCTGAGCGCCTCTGCTCAGATCACCTTCGAAATCCCTCTTCCTGCCCGCGGACATGCCGCCGCCGCGCATCCATTGCGGCCTGAGGCCGTCGCCTTTGCCCGCCGCCCCGGCACCTTTGCCATCGTTCTGGACTGCAGTTCGGGGCACCAAAAGGCCAGCCTCGCCGCCCCTGCGGGCCGCCATTTCTGCGGCCATGGGGCGTTCTCGGCTGAGGGTGATCTGCTCTTCACCACAGAGAATGATTACGACGCCGCCCGGGGCATGATCGGCGTTTGGGATGCGCGTCAAAACTATGTGCGGGTTGGTGAGTTCCCCTCTGGCGGGGTGGGCCCCCATGATATCAAGCGCCTTCCCGGTGAAGAGGTTCTGGTGGTGGCAAATGGCGGGATTGAGACCCACCCTAGTACAGGCCGCGCCAAGCTAAACCTGCCTACAATGCGCGCCAATCTCAGATATCTGGATTTCAGTGGCAATCGGCTATCCAAAATGGAGCTAGACGCCGATCATCAACGCAATTCCATCCGCCATTTGGCCGTTTCGGCGGATGGGGGCGTCGGGTTTGCCATGCAGTGGCAAGGCGATGCCATCAACGATCTGCCCTTGCTTGGCATTCACTGGCGACAGATGGACGAAACCGTCTTGTTCGACGAAGCATCTGTCAGAAACATGCACGGCTATCTCGGCAGCATTGCCTTTGCAAATGATGGCGCCTCCCTGGCCACAACATCTCCGAGGCGTGGGATGTTGCAGGTCTTCAAAGCCGGGCACTTGTCGGAAGAGGTCGCAATCGCGGATGTCTGCGGTGTCGCAACGCTGGGTGACGCGTTTGTCGTCACCTCTGGCACAGGTTCAGTTCAGCTGCCCAATGCAACGGTCAGAACGCACAACTTGGCATGGGACAACCATCTTATCCCTGTGTCTTGAGACCCGCTGCATTGAACCAACCTGCCTGCTGTTGCATATCGTCTGCAGAAGATCGCTCTATAACATCTGCATTTCAGGTAAGATCTGGGCCTGCGATTGGCCTGCCGTTGTACTCGACCCAGCCCTTAGCCCAGTAGAAGCGACCCCTCTTGTAGATTTGGAGCGGCATGCCTGGCCTCCTTCAAATATCTTGTCGATCTGCGCGGGCGTGATCAGCATGGTTCGCCCATGCGCGCGCGTCTTGGGGTTTTACGGAGAAACGAAAACGATGGGCCTGAGGGAACAACGATTGATGGCGTGACAGGCAGGATTTCCAGTTGAGCCTTTGGTGCAAGGTTGGCGCCGCTTAGACTCATTGTTTGACTTTGAGAAGCCATTATCCTGGATGCCCGCATTGACCGTCATCTGTCAAACCTCGCGGGTGGAATGTTGGACCGGGAGGGTACTATGAGAGTATTAATCTGTGGCGGACGTGAAGTTGATCAGAGTGTTCTGACAGCCGTGCGTGAATGGGTGGCTGCGAACTGTTCCCCTGGAGACGTCGTTATCCACGGGGCCGCACGTGGCGTAGATACCGAAGCTATGCACGCCGCCGAGGCGAAGCCTGGTGTACTGCATTCAGCTTTTCACGCGGATTGGGAAGGCTTGGGACGTGCGGCCGGTCCTATCCGCAACAAACAGATGCTCGATGAGGGTTGCCCGGACCTTGTTGTAGCTTTCCCAGGCGGTCGCGGCACGGCGAACATGGTGAAGCAGGCACAGGCGGCCGGGGTCGAGGTTTTGGATAAGCGAGAGGATTGAAATCTCGGATCATTACCGGACATGCAAAAGCCGGCAGATGTTCATTAGTTCAATGATAGACCATGGAGAATTCGAGAGTGCTGCCCGAGAAGCGTGCAAGGAGTTTAACAAGATGGCCGCAGGCAAGACCATATCTGATTGAAAAACAATCATTTAGATGTAAGTTGCGTTTCAATTCTGCACTGGCCAACGCCGTCCTTAGAGAGGCTTACGTGCGCGCGCGCGAGGATCACTTCCATTTTGAACAGCAATCCTTCAGGAAAGTAGCCCGTTTCCTAGACATGACCGTCGCGCAAATTGTGGTTTTAGTTTTGCTAGTTGCTCCAAGACAGCTCCGTTTCGGGGTCGCCCCACCATGGTGCAGTAAACCAACGTTTTAGAGTTGCTCTTGTTTGGCGGCGTTCGTTTGGCGCTTACAAGCCGGTACTTCCTTACAAAAATATTTCCTGGGGGACGAATTGGGGGATATAAGCGATATAAATTTTAAAAAATTACTTTATTTCAATTATTTGTGAAAATCAGATGGCGACCCCGGCAGGATTCGAACCTGCAACCTGCCCCTTAGGAGGGGGCTGCTCTATCCAGTTGAGCCACGGGGCC
>ERZ1740068.447-NODE-447-length-20517-cov-9.794741_pt1 | contig 20517 bp, 14 predicted proteins | sample MGYA00581735_ERZ1740068 | MGnify/ENA primary metagenome ERZ1740068 (study PRJEB43018, sample SAMN04849740) | marine metagenome | isolation source: floating plastic debris | place: Pacific Ocean | collected 2008-08-30 | study: EMG produced TPA metagenomics assembly...
AGCGTACCTGCTTTGGGAGCAGGGGGTCGCAGGTTCGAATCCTGCCTCCCCGACAAGCAAAAACCCTTCATACGTGATGTATGAAGGGTTTTTTGCTTTTAAAAGGCTCTCGGTGTAGTGAAATGGTGTAGTGAAACTCATTTTTTTCTGCAAAAAATCAAAAAACGCAAATTGCATTATTCTTTGATTACACCTGTAGAAACTATTCCACCTAAAACAAGAACCATTCCCAAAAAAACTCCCAAAATAGCCTTCAAGGAGTTATTTCAACTGATTTTTAACAAATTCCTTCCTGGGTGATAAATGTACTAAACACAGTTTTGACGGAATATCTCACATCACTTTAACGTTGAAAAACCTTCCAAAAGCATGGCGAATTAAAACAGAGAATATCTGCTGAAATACTAGAAAGAATTGCTTCTTTTCGTTCAAAATTCAAGCATTTGATACGGTAAATCTCGGGGTGACTCAATCTCTTACCTGTCACCCCGACAGCACAAAACTGTGTTTATTACTCTGAATGGGCATTTTGATATTGAGTATACTAATCCACTAAGTGAAAATACTAAGTGAAAGTTTGTTTTTGGCAAGATTTTTCTGTGTGAGTTCATTCGGTTTTAATCTATATCAGGTCCAACAAGAGATCGGCCAGGAACAAATTAAAATACATTTTTATTGCACTATCCAAGGATTATGGTAGAGCATCATCTTTTGACCCCACCAATAACATTCCTTTCATCGTAAGAATCGAGACTTTGGCCAGACTTAAATTGAAACTAGCCCCGACATAGCCATTGTGTTTCTAATAGGTTTGCGACATGGCTATGTCTTACTCAGGAATCCCCAGGAACTTTGACAGAATACAGGAGGCACAGGTAGCGTCATTCAGATAGGGTGATAGACCGGAATCTTCGCCTCGTGAACAGCCATTACAATACATGTGGCCATTCCGCCCAGCTCATGAAAACAGAAAGACCTGTTACAAACAGTGTTTCAGGACGCAACCCCAATCAGCGTGCTCAGTGGGAGACGCTGATTGAAATTTGCTAATCACTTATATTCGTTAACAACTGTATTCTGCTTCAAAAATCAGACTATTTTCCTTCGTTCAATTGTTTTTCAATAGCAAGCAAGCGGTCATTCAGTGCACTGAATGCTTCGTTTTCTTTTTCAAGTTTTTCAATCTTCTTTTCCTGTTGAATGGTATATAATGTTAGTTCTTCTATCTTTTGAAGCAATTGAATTTGAAACTTTGCCAGGTCTACTCCATCTTTCAGCATTTCATCTGCTGAGGCGATCTCAGGCAAGTGTTTGTGCTGTTTGATATGGCCTTCGATGTCTGTCAGAGAAGGGAGATCGTAATCTTCTTCAAAAACAAAGTCTGCTCCATTGACTGCTGAAACTTTGATCTCGCTGGTTTCAATTTTTCCTTTCGCGACAATGTTGGCCACCCCAATGCTGGTAAAAGGTGTTCCGCTATCGGAGTTCCAGAAATTGACTACTTTTTTATTCCCATCATAGAAGATCTTGGCATAGGAGCCATCATCATATGCGGAACTAAAGGCTTTTAAATTGAAATAGCTTTTGGTATGCGTTAAAATGCCTGACACAGGAGTTACCTGACCGTGAACTTCAAGTCCTATGAAGGCCAGTAATAGTGTTACTATGAGATATTTTTTCATTTTTTAATTGATTTATAGTGTTAAATTTTAATTGTCCAGCGAAGGCTGGTGATGTTTGTTTTTTTTTAGAAAAATGAGTCTGCGAGTTCTACAAAGAGAGGTACACACTTCTCTTTTTTTTACAAGTTTGCATTGAAAAGAATCAAAAGAACCTACCGTTCAGACAACAGGTCATTTTGTGTTAAGGAAATGCCAGAATGTACTAAAGCAATGGATAAAGCGGTACATGAGGTGCCTTTGTGATGAATCAATATATTACTGTACCAGAGTCCCTAACCAAGACTCTGGCGTGGAGTGATGGTACCTAGAAACTTCCAGTTACAAATGGGAAGGATTAAGGGTAGGTTTCTTTCTTTATGTACATTATAGGGAGCAAAATGCTCGTACTAGTTAGAGATTTATTTCTCTTCAACTACTTGAAAATAATTATCTATGACAAAATGGGTTTCATCTTTTCTAAAAAACCAATTTGTATCAAAATCATAATTTTTTCCTAAATCACAAAATACATTAAGGGAAAAAGTGTCTTCAAAAGTGATTTTCAAGTCATTGAGATCATTAAGGTTTATTGATGTAACTTTTAATCCTTTCAATGCATCTAAACCTTGAAGCATAGGCCCACTTTTGTGATTTGAATCTTTCCAAGTTGTAATAATGGATGATTCCTTAGCTATTCTCCAAGAACAGTAAATCATGATAGAATAATCTCCTTGTTCAAATACATGGTTGGCATGTGATACTTCCTTGAGTGCTTGCCCAAACTCAAAATTGATAATTGACCCACTACCATCACCTGCTGTCAATTTAAGTAATTTCAATCCAATTATTTCTTCTAAAGAACTTTTAAAATTGCTTCTAGTTTCCATTATCTCTATTTTTAATAAAATCTTCAACTACTTCTCTAATTTGTTCCCTATTATATCCTTTTCCAGTTATAAGGTTATGAATTGCTCTTTGATCTTTTCTATTAGTCAACCCATATTCTTTAAGAAGAGAAGTGACTTCTTCATTTTTAGCTTGGTTATTTCCTTGAGGCATTTTTTGAAAACCTATCGGCCCGTCTTCATAGTCTGCCCTTGGGTTTCCCCTCGGATATTTTTCATCTTCTAGGTCTGCTAATTCCTGCTCTTCAGCTATAGATAATCCATCACCGTGATTTTTCTTATTCAAAAGATGATAATAGCGAGTTTCATCTTCATCTGACAGCATTCTGAAAAACACATCATCAGTACCCGTACTAGTAGGGATTAACATAGCTCCGACAAAAGCAAATATACCCCCAAGTGTAGCTCCAGTAAATGTTACGCCAGCTTCAACCACAGTCTCCACTGTTTTTGCTGCAACACCTATCTCAAGAAGATCATCCCCACCAACAAAAGCCTCTTTCTCTTTATTTTCTTCTTTATTATCACATGGAGGATTAGGGCAATCGCAACCACAACTAGCATTTTTTAAAGCACTGAAAAGAGCCTGCGCATCTGCACCAGTAAAGCGATACCCTCCATTTATTGCTTCTACTGACCTACCATCGGGATCAATATATTTAATTGGATTATTAAGTGTATAATTATATGGAGAATATTTGGTATACCTCTCGGCTAATGGATCAATATTAAACCAACGACCTAATTCAGGCGAATGCATCCTTGCCCCGAAGTCTATCCAACCAGTTTCAGATTGATACTCCTTACCATTGTAAGTGTAATTATTCTTAGGAGGAGCATTTCTCCAGCTATTGAAAGTTAGGCCAAAAGGATAAAAATCATCCCGCTGCACCACTGCACCACTTTCATCAACTGTAGCCCTTACATTGCCCAGATGGTCGGTCAAATGGTATTCATAGTCGAAAGAATTCCCGTTTTTAACCGCACGACCTTCATTATGTCGCAAAAATTCAAGCACACCATCTTTGTAGTGGATTCCTGATACATAATCGCTGATGGTGGTTCCTGCACCAGTCCTCGCAATCTTCCGTAGTTTCATTCCTGCCGCATCATAGACGTAGTTTACCTCATCGCCATTTTCAAAACTAATCCTCTCAGGGAGGTTGAGGTAATTATAAGTAATGTGCTGGATCGACTTGTTGTAATCAGAAATCATATTGCCATTGGCGTCATAATAATATTCCTGCACACCTGTGGCAGAATTTTTGTCTTCGAATCCATTGGCATCATCCCCACTGTCTTCTACGCGAGTGAGCTGATTTCCCTGATAATCATAGGTAAGCAGATCGAGATTTGAATTGTTTTTCATGCGATTGAGGGTCAATATGTTGCCATTGGCATCATAGGAAATCCCACTCACATTGAAAGACTGATTCTTACCCACACTCAGGTGGGTGGCGTCTGTCAACCTGCTCATGGGATCGTAGGAATATTGATAGGTTTGCGCATTGTCGTTGGTGCCACTTCCGCCTGCTGTCCGCCATGACATTTCGCCTATGTTCCCATTGAACTGTCCGACTGCGTCATATTTCAACTCCATCCCAAATTGATCGCTCCCCGAAAACGCCGTTCCATCATTGATCTTTGTCAGCCACCCTCTCATGTTGTATTGGTAATCAATCTGCTGGATGTTTCCATGCAATTGCTTCGCTGCCAACTGTGAACGTTCGTTGTAAGTATTTTGAACCAAAAGAATCGCAGGCTGGTCATTGATTTGATGCTCAGTGGAGATTAACCGATCCTTGTGGTCATAGGTATACGTTTCTGTGATGACCACTGGGCCGTTTTCAAGTTCATTATTGTGAGTCAAGATGGTTCTTTGGACAAGTCCTGACACCTTATTCCTGTAAATGCTCTCCAGCACATCCTTACCATTGAGGTGATTGTCAGACACTGTTTTCACTGGCCGCATACGGTCATCATAGAACATGACCATCGTCAGCCATTGATCCTGTCCTAGTACCCTTGTTTGAGTGCCCACAACCTGACCGTTGGCCATGGTGGCAGCATCAGCAGGGACAGGCTCATCGGTGAAATCATATCGGTCATAGTAGGTAACTGTCAGCAGGTCTTTCTCTTCGATAGCAGTAGGAAATGAGACATTGCTATATCCCCCAAACAGGTTATTTTGTCCGGAAGAAGGATTAAACTTTTCAAACATGGCTGTCTGTGAGTCAATCAGATCCTGCAGCGCCTGCCTGGTCAGGTTGGTACGGTAAATTCCTGTCATGACTGGTCGGTTGAAGTGATCATACTTGGTAAATATCCAAGCGCCGCTTACCGGCGGCACATTTTCTGTAACGGTAAATGTTTTGTCTCCACCTGATCCGTTAAAATAAAACTCTCCTTTAATTGTGAGACTACTTCCAGGGGCGAGTTCATAGGAATATCCATTGTAGGATAATCTTTCCTGGTGACCACTGATCTCCATAAACCTTTCTCCCCTTTGGTTGCCATCTTGCGTCAAAACCAGTCGGTCTCTACGGTCATAGATCATGTACATCCAGTCAGCACCAGGGACACGTTTAGCTGTCATTCTCCCCCTTTGATCATATTGGTAGCAGAATAGCCACTTGGCCTGAAAAGCATTGTTGTTGAGCAAACTCCAGTCGTTCCCATCTGCCATGATTTCGGCAACAGCTGCAGGTGGCACCACATACCGTAGTCTGTCAAAATCATCGTAGATATAATAGGTTCTGAAATAATTAGCATCACTTTCTTTCACTTCCCTGAGTACTACGCGCCCTCTTTTATCGGCAAACTCTCTGGAGGCTCCCTGTTGCGCTCCGGTGTTTTCATCTCCGGATTCATTGCCCCACAAATCACCTGCTACATAATTGCCCCCGATAAGGATATCGTTACCAGCTACAGCTAAGATTTTTACTGCGTCAGCAACAGTATTGGGCCGATAATCAAAATCGATTGTATGCTCGCCGTTCATTTGCCAGGTCTGCCCGGGGGCCGCTTGCTTCAACACCCTGGAGAGTGGTGATGCCTCCAATGCCTTTTGGCTAAAAGCGAAGTCTCCTGAAGTCCCGCCATAAAACTGATCATAGAACCTGTTTTGGCCCTGAATGGCAAGAGGCCTGAAGTTTCCTGATCGATTCACAGCAGTGGATGCATCAGAACTGGTATAGGGTAAATACTCCTTGACAATCCTGCCAAATTGATCATAGACTACAGGATTGATTACATCATTACCGGATGGTGCCCCCCATCGGATCACTGATTGCTTGGTTCGCCCGATGCCATCCAGGTATTCAATGGATTCCTGCACATAGTCTTTATTTCCAATGGTAGCAAGTCCACCAGTGTGCTCTTCTCTGGCAACGTAGGTTTTGACGTAGTTTTCCGTCTGCTGTTGTGCTGTTAGTGGAACTATACCGCTGATGACACACAGTAAAAGTATGAGATTTTTTTTCATGGCAAAGATGATTTGTTGTTAATTTCCGTAGTGGTATTCGTATTCCTGAAGTGTATGACCGTCCTGGTCTTTTTGCTGAATCAGCCTGCCTAAATCATCATAGATATAGTATTGCGAAATACCATTTGGATCAGTGACAGAACTGATACCATAACCATATCGATGAGTATAGGTAGTCATTAGAGTGCCTTTTCTGTAAGCCCGGATTTCGTCAAGTGCCTCTCCTTTGTTGATAAGGTTTTGAAAAGGCACTTCACCACTGAACTCCCATTGATTGTCTTCCAGATACCAGTAAGACATGACAAATTCCGTACTTGAAGGCAGCGAAAAATCACCTTGCGTAGCAAAGTTGAAGGTGCCGTAGTTATGATATCTGTCTCCTGTCCTGGCTGCCCCTGTTGTTGCACTGGTCACTTCTTCGAATCCCTCATAAAACACTTCACCTTGTTGGGCCCCGGTAATGGTAGCAATTGGGAAATTCCTGGAATCATAGAGGTAGCTCGTCCTGACTCCGTCACTGACATGGTCTTTGACATTTTTCTGTGCATCCCAGGACAGGACTATCTCAGGTTCCTGGTGATACAAACTGTTTTTTCTCCCCTGATTGTCTATGGCTAGCAGAAAGTCAGCAACAGGTATTTTGCCAACACCTTTATAGGTATAAACGGCCTTTAAATTGAGTAAATGATCGAAATCATAGTAGACAGCTCCTATAACATATTCCTGCCCTGCCTCTTCTACCACATTTACGATCTCAATAGGGATACTGCTCATATGGTATTCATTCATCTGTCTGATGCCTGCATGCACGGGATTGATGACATCCTGTGCATAAAAAGACCATGCTTTCCGTATTTTTCCATTGACAAACTGTTTTTGTTCGATGACATTTTGCAGCAACTCATCGTAGACTGTCTCAGACCTGCTTTCCTGGTGATTTACACCATTCAGATCAAATCTTTTAGTGGTTACAGACTGCTGCTGAGCATGACCAAGTAGTGTAAAATGAAGACCTTTGTCAAAATTTTTATCTTGTGACTGTCCTCCTTTGTGATTGACTTTGAGTGCACGAATCAGCTGAGAAGTAACCTTGTAGTCATGTGATGACTCTTCTACAAGTTCGTTGTTGTCATTAAAGACTTCTACTTTTGTGAGTAAACCACTTCTATAACTTCTGTCTACTGATGGAGGGAAGGGCGGTTCGTCAAAAATCGTGGGATATGCTACTGTATAATATTTAATGGTCTTACCTGTAGTACCATCTCCTGCTGTAGAGGTTATGCTTTGATACCCAAAGTGATTTCCCTGGGTGGCCCCGAGATCAGATCTACTCGAAGACAATGCAATGATAAATCTGCAAGGTACGTCAACAGCACATGGAAGTGTTGTCCCTTGTGCACAACGAAAATTGGTCGTACGATAGGTATATTTTGGTTCAGAAAATATAACCCCTGTAGACAACCCATCTGATGTGCTATAATCGTATTGAATAGACATGAGTATGTCTCCATTGGCATCCTTTTTTTCAATTTTTGATACTCTGACACCCCCGGTGTCTTTTTTCTTTTTGAGGGTTGTTAGTTTATTGTCAAATTCTACCTTGATATAAGCCCGGTCTCTAAAGTTCTTACTTCCATCATTTGTGACCTGTTTCCAGGTAGCCTGAGTTTCTAAGGTGTAATCGCCAGGTGCTAACGTCAATAGTCTTTTTTGTGCTTCCCCAAGCCTGATCCCGTCAAACTTCACATTGCCTTCGCTGTCTAAAATCCTCGCTTTAGGCGCAAGGCCAGCGCCAAAATAACTTTCAGAATATACATCCAAATGAAAAGATACATCTACAATTGCCTTGTACTGAGGGTTTCCTTGTTCAGGGTTAATAGTGAAAAGCCTCGTATTGACGTCTGTTTGCTGTGCTCCTCCAAATGTGCCAACTTCGGTATTTCCATTAGAGGCAATATGATAAGATTCTTTTTGAGTTTCATATTCGTGGATCTGTTGACTACCAATATAACTATAGTCGTTGAGCTCATAAGTATAGTGGTCAGATCCACCAGTAGGGTACTCTATTTTATATAGCACACCACTTCTTGATCCTTTAAAATCAGGATCGCGATTTGCCGATCCAAAAGCCTGTAAACCTGTAGAGTGAGGGATGAAATATCGTGGAAAATGATCCATTGAGCCACTATTGTTATAATAACCCCAGCGGTCTTTCGCATTTGTTGCTCTATCTGGCAATCTATCGTGGTAATAAAATTTGTACGCCGGTACGGAGGTTGAATTCGCTATTTCCTGCAGTGAATTGAGCGTTAGTCTCCCTGTACTTTGATCATGCAAAAGCTCGAATGACTTAAAAACACGTCCATGCTTTCTCATTTCAATACTACTCAGCTCGTATAAGTCCTCTCCAGACAGATCGGTCCTCACACTACCGGGCTGCAATACTACTTCTATCGGCGAATTACTGGAATAGACTCTTTTGAGCCTTTTTCCTTTAATGGTGATTAATGTATTTGATATAGAGGTTGTACCCACAAAGGAACCACCGCAAGATTTACTTTGACCGGGTAGTGAATGTCTTCTACTTGCCGAAAAGTTCACCTCATAGTCTCGGATGGTATAGTCTTCATAGTCAAATCTGATAAACCTTCTGTCACTGGCTGAGGTATTGGCATTGTAGACCGACGTTAAAAACCATGACGAGTTGTACCTGGTAAAAGGGGAAATATAACAATTAGATCCATCTGCAATCAATTCTGTATTTTCCGCTGCCGTAAATACCATGGTAACACCGTTGGGTGCTTTGACCTCCCACCCATTCAATGTGGAGTTGAAGCCATTGGACCAAATTGGTTTGACTGTTATGGGGAATTTGGAATCAACTATTAAGTTTCCATCCCAGTCAAACTGAAACTTCCCGGAGTAACCCAATGCATTGAAATAAAATATATCTGGTTGAGCATCATAACATCCTGCACTGATACCTTTCAGGTATTCTTCTTTTACTGGATCATTAAGTGCCTCCCTGATTAAATAATCAAAGCTTGTTCTTTGTGAAAAGGCCAGAAAGCCTTCATTCAAATTGTCCTTAATGTTGTTGTCAGGTTTGCCCCTCATAGATCTGGTCACCACGCCACCAGCATTCAAAGACCACCCCAGCCCCACCCAGGAAGCAGATTCCTGCACCTGAAAACCACCAGAGCGATAAGACAACCCAATAGGCACACTCAAATCACCTTCTTTAAAATCATAGATAGGGATATTGATTTCTGTTTGTCCGGTAGATTCCGCAATTTGATAATCTACGAACCTGGCCAGACTGGCAGCTTCAGGAGACGGAGGTATGACTTGAGGAAGATAATTATCGTCTTGTCCATAACCATGGATAGATATGGTTAAATAAATCATTAAAAATACGGCCCATTTTAAGGAGGCGATGAGTTTAGTCATGATAAATAAATTTTGATTTTATAACTTTTAATTTTATCTGACAAAGCATGAATTACTCCTACTTTGCCAAGTTGGCTTAGATGCCTCGGTTTGTGCCTGCCTTTGTCGGCAGACAGGTGACACAAATCGATGGTAGACGTTCGCCGCCGGCACCCGTGGTCCGGCACCCGTGGTCCGGCACCCGGTGAGGACATAGAACGTCGGCGAATGAGTAACGCACCTGTAAGGTGAAGTAGGATTACCCCCTCACTAGAGTAAGTTGCCAGAGGGCTTGCATATTTTGGATTATGAGACCGTATTGTTTTTTTCATTGGCGCAAGTCGATTTTAGTAGAGTTAATTTGATATTATGGATCGTTTTTGAGAATGCCCATAACTTTATCCTTTACAAGTTTGCGCCGAAATAAATTTAAAATCCCTACCATTCGGACAATAGGTCATTTTGTGTCAAGGAAATGCCAGAATGCACCAAAAGTTCACCAATTTCCCTACAAGAAGCGTAAATCACTCTTCTCATATTTTACCAGCCCCTTTTTGGCGGGGTAGAATTTTTTCTTCAGCCAACACTTCATGGCATCCTTGCCTGAGTGCTGAGGATTGGCTTTCATAAAAGCATCTACATAAGCGTTCAAGACATTGTGATCAGATTTATCAATCATGATACCCTTCTTTTTGTCTGCCATGATCTCCGGATATTTTGTAATGGCATCTTCCACTGTTTTTCCAGCATTCTTCTTTACCCAATCCATAAACTCCGCACTGCACACAAAGCCCGTTATATGCTTTTTCAGAAATCCTCTAAAATTGGTGCCAAAGGTGACTGAATCAGTCAATATCGTTTCCAGTGTGATGGTCTCTCTGGCCCAATCAAAATGAGATTGCGGTTTTTTCACCGTTTTTACTGTGATTTCAACTCCATTCATTTGATCCATGATCCGTTGACGAAGCTCATTTTTACTCCCACTGTAGGGAATACCAGATGCTTTGCAAAAAGCAACCAGCTCCTCTTTCATCCAATACCAGTTGTCAAAGTCTTCGGCATCTGTGAGTTCTTCAAATAGTGGCCGGGTTTTCATCTTGGGTTATATTTCATAGTGCTAATACTTCAATCGCTGCAGTGGAATGTTTACATGGATGCCCGAATTTGGTAGCACTAGGTTGATGTAATTTCCGGCACAATAATGAGCAAGACTCCCTCCTATCTCCACTCCCTTAATGACTATTTCCCGATTTTTCTGCAAAATAGCGACCAAATCGGTACTAACCGAAAGTGTGTATTTATCTACAAGTAGCTCAACTTCTCCTGTAAACTGATCCGCTTTTGGAAGAATCAGAGGAAGTAATGCTTCTTTGAAAAAATATGCTCCTCCTACTTCCTCTATGAGTTGTCTGGCATCATCAGACTCATAGAACTCAACAAGCGCTTTGTTGGAGATGAATTCCTTTGTAGGAAATGTGTCGGATAAGACCTGAATTTCACTGTAATATTTAAAAGGTTGGTCAATCAAATAACTTAAAAGAATGGCCGCTGGTCCGCTTTTCCCACCTTTATTGCCCCGTAAATCAATGATCAGTCGTTTACTTTTTGCTGCAATTAATGCCTTCATGGACTGACCAATGAATTTCCCCAGATCAGATACTTGCTCCATTTCAGTTAAATTCTGATTAAAAGACCCTGCTGTTTCGTCTTCCCAATCAGGAATCTTGAGCAGTGCACTATCGCCTAAAATCTGAAAGGTTGGGGCAACTACTTTTGGTCTCAAACCTTTCATAAAGTAAGACTTTCCCTGCATGGTTTTCATCTCCTCATTTTCAAAGACTATCTCAAAGGCAGAAGCCTTGTCCAGGAACGTGAAGTACTTTAATGGGAATTCCATCTCTACGAACGCATTTTTGTAAGGAATGGTACTGCCGTCGCTATTGGCGAATAACTGAAGCCTGCTAAGGATTCTGGCTTCAGAGTGGCCATTGACAGACCTGACTCTTCTACCTTCTATGAAAATTTGATTACCATCAATCTTAGGGATCAGTGGAAACAGTAGCTCCTCTTGTAAAACTTTCTGATAATATGGATGCATCACATAAGTATGTGCATCACTCACCGCAGCAATCAACTGACTTGCAAGCAGGTACTCATCCATCACACTTTTTGCCGAGGCCGCCTGCGTCATAAGAGACTTGAATATCGTACTAAAATCATCCTTTGTCTGATAGTCGTAGAGACCAGGGTGATTGCTGAGCAATGTTTGATGGAGAATTTGTAAGTCCTCCTCTATCTGCTGTCGAGATAATTTTTCATCGTAAGTACCCATTTGCGTCAATTCCATCCCACAGGTAGGACAAGGACCATCATGATTGAATTTTGTAATGTCACAAGACTGATCGCAGGGTGGGCACATAAATGTGGCTGCGATCTCAGTACTACAGCCCGTTAATATGGCAACCAACAGGCAAAGTATGTATTTATTCATTTTTTATTGGTTTAAAAGAAGGTTTGACAAATTGCTAATCAAACACTGGTGTGGCATTGTCTGAACGGCCGGTAAAAAGCAATCGCTGTATTATCCGATCTAAGTACTCACCGTTGCCATTGTTTGTCAACAGAACATATCCATAGTTTTTTTCTAAATTTATCGCCAGCCGGGATTCAAAATCTCCGTTACTTCCATCGTGATGATGGAACCTTCCGTAGGGAGAGTCTTCTACTTCAAAGCCCAGGGACCAATATTGCTTATCCCCTCCATAGTTAAATACCCAGTGATCGATTTCCACTTGCGGGGTTAACATTTGATTAAATTGATTTTGAGATAAACCTTTTCTACGGAGTAAGCCCAGAGCAAACCTGGAAAGGTCTAAAGCGGTAGCATACATACTACCAGCCACCCAGGGATCTTCATGTACATTCCAATACATAGGTAAATTGTGCAGATGACCTACCGCAATGTGATGTCTAAAGGATGCTTTGGCAGTATAGCCACTTTCATTCATTCCAAAGACTGCATATACTTCTTCTTCAATGACCTTTTCTATCGTTTTTCCGGTGATTTCCTCCACTACGCGCATCAGGTATTCGTACATTTCTCCTGAGTAGAAAAAACCCGATTCCGGGTCGCCAATGAATTCCCCCTTTTCTCCATTTTCCCAATCTCTGGGTCGATTCCAGAGCCAGTTGGGCATGCCTGTCTGATGCGATAAAACCAAGCCGGCGGTGAGCAATTTGTGACGCGGATCATGACTTATACTTTTGAATTCTTTGTATTCGTGTAGCGGTTTTTCCAGATCAATGACACCCCTGTCAGCAAGCCGATGAACGGCATATGCAAAAATGGGTTTAGATACTGATGCAATCTCAAAGCGGGTAGATGCCGATAAAGGTTGATTCGTGGTGGTATTACTGGTCCCGTATTGTTTCTCATATACTAGCTTACCATTCTGAATAACTGCAAGGCTAACTCCGGGGATTTGACAATAGTCTTTGAATGCCTGAACAACCACGTCTACAGCTTCTTTATCAAAGGGATGATCGCTATTCAACATGCCTTTTACCGGAATCAAATAGTCCGGTTTCTTCGATAAAGCCATGGTGTAGGCAGGTAGTTCATTTTCTACTCCACTTTTAACAGCAAAGAAAATTCCTTTGGCTTTGTTTATCCGTTCTATGTCCCATTGGTTTGCTGTGGTAGCTGTTTTGACGAGCGGAAAGATTCTATAGAACCCAGATGGTAGTTTTTTTGTAAACCTTCCGGCAGAGTCCAGTTCAACAGTGGTCCACATTAATTCATAGTCATCAGATTGAATGACTACCTTGGTGGGGAGTACCCGGTCTTTCTTTTGATCTTCCCACCCCATCTGGCCGGAAACTTTTCCAAAGTCATGGTCTGCAGGTAGCAGCATCACATCCCCAAGCCTGAATGGCAAACGGTCCTTAAAACCTCCTGTTCCCCATTCATAGTAATCGGGTTCATCAGATCGGTTGTCCAGGTCATGAACATAGTGATCGATACCCAAACTTAAAAAGGGTCTCAATGCAATGGGCGCATCAATACTCCACTCATAGGTCGTTACCTTTCCTACACGTTTGATCACTACGTTCACATCATCTTCTGTCACTGCATGATGAAATGGGTCCCAATTATTGGGCGCATACTCTAAAGTACCGCCATTTTGATCGCCAAAAAGGGTGATGACGCCCGATCCCCGATGCAGGCTATGATCAAAATCAAGGAATAGGATGTGTCTGTCTTCTTTTCGGTCCCAATTTCTAACACTATTTTGCGCTTTCAAATGAATATCATCGGTCACCGCCATCGCTACATAAAGCGTCTGCTCATTGTAGTTCACCATAAAGTACGCTTGAAAGTCAGTACCACCAGCCCTTTGGATATTATATTGTCCGGCTTGTGGCCAATCGGTTAAATTTCGATCTATGCTGATAGGACTTTGAGCAAAATGAGCATAGCATGTTTTCCCACTATGCGCTTCAACGTTCAAAAACAACAGCCCCAAAATCATTACAAGAAGCAGTTTTACGATCATACTAACAGTAGACAGACGTTGTTCATTTTTCTGATGAGTGGACATGGTGCTTTTGTTCATTGGTCTAAGTAAGTATTAGCTGGTATAACTTGATATAGAGAATTGTTTTTGATCATGTCTTGCAGGACAGCAACATGCACCTGGCCAACAATCAAAACGATCCTTTTAGCATTCGTTTTTAATTGCCGGTTTAAGATGTTGGAATAAATCTTCAGATTTCTTTCATAGAACAGCGATATGAATTCTGCACCTATTTGTGTGGTGTCTATTTCGTCTTGTAGCCCCCGATACCGGGCAAATGTTCCATTTTGCACATAGGCTGGAGTACTGTAAAAAAGTTCATGTGACATGGCAATATTTTCAGGTTTGTTTAATGCTACCAGAAATTCCCGTATGGTCATTTCCCCTGATAGAAAGTGTTGCGTGATTTTCTTTCCTACATTTCTAAAATCATGAAGTTCCTGATGAAACTTATCGATGTGATCACCAGATACAAGTAAGTTTTGTGAGACACTTTCATAATAGTCAACTCCATGAACCCTACGCAGTTTTGATCTCCTGGCAAGCCGAAATCCAATTTGATAGGCTTCACTTAAGCCCCCTTCCTCAGTGGTAACTAGTCGAATAGGCATATCATATAAACTATCTAACTTCCTCTGCATCTTTGGTTCTCTCTCTATGAAAACAGCATCAGGATTGAATGAGATCAGTGCCTCCACTACCTCATCAAATTCATTTTGCCGTCGCTCACTTGCAAAGTCTGTCTCTGGATTACTACTATTCTGAAATTGCTGGAAGTGTAATGTCCCAAGTAGCAAAATTTGAGTCTTATCCCCCTCTATTTGCTGAGCACAGGAGGAGAGCAGCATACAGAGGAATAGAAAAAGCGATAGCTGTTTATGTAGATATTTTCTTTCCATCCAATTGATCAATCAAAATTTCGCTGGTGAACTGAAATGAAGCCCCTAACTTATCTTCTGTTTTATCCACTGAAAAGGACATACCAAGAGGTTCCACTGCTTCATCTTCACTACCAGAGGTTAAGAAGATGCAAAGCATCGCTATCGATATATATTGTCTAATGGTATGCATTGGTTAACATTCTTATTTTGATGTTATGAGATATTAAGCGCTGATTTCATTGTCCTTTGAAAAACCGGATGTGAAATTATCACCGACTCATTCAATACAGGAAATAGACCTATGAAATGAATTGGATTGTGCTAAAAAAGTATCAATATGAACAAAGACCTCATGTGATCGCAATTTCATCATTTGGGATTTGCACAAAAATCTGAGAAGGGCCTCACATAGCCTCAAGCCAGCGATTCTCCTCCGGGATACTATGCCAACTTACCTTTATTCATCGTAGCACTGGGTGGCCGATGCCATTCCATTGCATAAACTAGTGTTAAGTGAAACTAAAACCTACGCATACTTTGGGATATCTTTTGTCCCGGGGGAACCGCTTGATCTAAGTCAAAATCTATGGTCATAGTGTGCCTCATTTCAACGTTAACTTAACACCAGGGTAAATCACCCTACTTTTCCCACAGGATGAAGTGGAAAACTCAGTTTTTCGCCAAAACCGACTTTTGGTATTCTCCAGGGTTCAAGCCAAAAGTTTTTTTGAAGTTTTTTGTGAAATAGGAAAGACTGGTATATCCTACCTCGTAGGCAACCTGCGATATCTGTTCTCCTTTAGCCAGCAGGGATTTCGCATGCCACATTCGTAATTCCACAAGGTATTCATAGGGGCTTTTTTGGAAGGTGCTTTTGAATTTTTTGCGAAATTTAGACTCACTCATTGATGTTCTATCTGCCAGCATTTTCACATCCATTTTACTCAAAAAATTTGCGTGGATGTATTCTTTACATGCCAACAGTTCCAGAATATCTCTTTTGTTGGCCGAGTAAGCCGGTTGATTCGTTTCTTCACCGAAGGAAGCAAAGAACATGGAGAGTATTTTGAGTGTTTGCCCACTTATGTATAAATGGTCCAACTCTTCAGGGTCAGTATTCAATGCATATTGATGTAGGTCATTGATTTCGTTGGCCAGCAATAACTCAAGCTCGTTGTAAATGAAGAAATTTTCATTTTCTTCTAAAAACCTTGTCACGAAGGGGCGCCTGGCAAATGAGTCCAATACCCAATTACGGTCCATGACAAAGGCTATCTGTTTATTGATATCATCATTGCAGAAATCTGCAAAGGATTCGATGTTGCTACTCGCAAAATATGACCCAAAAATCAGATTTTTTAATCTTTTATCTTTGGCTAACTCCAGAGTCACCTTTTCCGAGACATGAAAGTCCAATATCACCAGATTTTCACTCCTGGTCCCTGTTCTTCTTACTCTAAATCGGTTTTTTGAAGTAAATGCACTCACCATACATGAAACTGACTCATTGATTTGCGAAGCCTGAATATCGCCTGCCAGCAAAGGGGTATTGTATACATACCTACCTCCTTTTAGCATTCCTCCTATCTTCGCCTTCAATTGATCAACGATCACTGCTGCATGATCAATTGCATACCTTACCTCAAACATATCCTCCTGCGGTTACAAATCATTTACTTAAATCAACCTTTGTGTCATTTTGAAAACGAATATCCTCCATTAACCGGGTAAATTTAGTACCAGATCATATTAATGGCATCTCGAATAACTCTCTATTGAGCTCTGATCACATCTTTTTCTCTGATCCAGCGTTACCAAAATACTCGGCTGCGCGCCCCGATTTAGCGTTGCTAAACTCCATTTTTGGTGTCCCGGCGAGGTACCGCTTGTCTCAGACAAAAAATCTCGCAACCATATTCTTAAACTTAGTTAATATTGGTTCCCTAAAGATATAAGCTGGCGGGTCAGATGTATAACAAGACCACCAGCTATCTCCCTGACTTTTAATTCAACGGAATAAACATATTTACCTGAAATAACTTCTCAGGGTGTTGACTACCATCATTGAGGTACATTTCGTAGAAGAAGCTGTTTGGTAGTATTGTAAGCTCTTTATCCTGAATATAGGCCAGCATGCTGTCCCACGCCCTTTGAAAGTCCTCTTTGGGTATCTCAAAATTTGCAACCAAACATTTTCCCCGCGCGATGGTAAGTTGTTCCACGTTATCGGAAAGGTGTACTTCTTGATCAACCGTTATACCGGCATATGATATCAGCTTTTCCTCATCGGTGATCTGTGGACTCGTCAAATATACAGAGGTCATCTTCGTCTCGGGAAAATTGAGTAATCCTCTGGGGCCTGCCCAGTAGAGTAATTTTTCATAAGACTGACCAATTTCTCCAAAATCCCCTTCATGACGTAGATACAATAACTGTGTTTCAGGAACACTTTTAACTTCAATAGACTTTGCCTTCATTTTTATCCAATTTGTTAATGATTCGATGGAGCTAAGGTATTGATTGAAAGTGAGTCTGATTTTACCGTTCTTGCTCTGTGTTTTACAAATCTTGCTAAAGAAGTCAGTATTCATTTTTGCCCTAAACTCTGTGGGACTTAATCCATACCACTTGTGAAACACCCGAGAGAAATTTGCCTGACTATTGAACCCCATCGCGTTGGCGATGTGTGAAAACGTTAATTGCGGACCATATTTGATCATGACAGCTGCTCCTTCTATCCGCAATCTGGTTATGTACTCACCAGGTGTTTCTCCGGTAGCCATGTGAAATAAGCGATGAAAGTGAAAAGGAGACGTATAAACTGCCTCAGCGATGGTATTTAAGGGTAATGCTTGTGCTAAATTCCCCTCTATGTAGGAAAGCGCAGCTTGTATTTTTTGGTGGTTTAGTTGTTTCTGAGTGAGTGCTGGAGGTATCATCATATAAAGTAAACCTAGCTTTCAATCAAGTTGTTATCTTTATGAATTGGTGTTTACAATCAGAATGATACATCAATCAACAGGTCAATTGCCGGCTATTTCTCATTTACCTATTATCTGTAAATGGATAATGAAGCAGACATGATTAGCATCTTCTCTAAAATAGCATTTATATATTGATGGTTTTTCTTGAAAACATAGACCAAAAAACTCATTCCTTAAGGAAGCGCATATTTAAATAGCCGTTAAATGTTCTTCAGGATTGAACTATCAAATAAATAACTAATTACTGATTACATCAGACGGTCACTTCAATGATTTAGAAACCTCAATCCATCAGCATTCACAATCTACTAAGTGAAATAACTAAGTGATTTTCCGGGATTTTCTCACTTTTTCACTTAGTGCCCGTTTTTAGAACAGTTCTGATAAATCTCTAATTATGGCCCTCAGGCTCTTGAAAGGGCGTTTTTTTTTTGAATTTGAGTTAAAAGTTAAACCCTCAAAATCTCGTGGTGAATAGGTTCGAATCCTGCCTCCCCGACAAGCAAAAACCCTTCATACGTAACGTATGGAGGGTTTTTCGCTTTTAAAAGCACCTCGGTGTAGTGAAATGGTGTAGTGAAACTCATTTTTTTCTGCAAAAAATCAAAAATCGCAAATTGTATTATTCCGAGACAACTCCTTGTAATATCTCTTGCTCTTCAAACTCCTGAAGGGGCCATTTGAGTAGATGAAATGCAGTTCATAATCAGCAATCAAATTGGATTATTCCTTGATTGCATTTTCTGGAATTATGTCTTTGAACTCTGAACCAAACATTGAAGCAGCTGCAAGCTGACTATTCATATAGTGAATCCGCTCGGTATCTCCCTTGGTGTGCTTTTTAAAATATTGGGCTTTATCACCGGACAAAATGTTTGATAGGGTAATATTTGTTGATCTCAAAGATTTCCATTTGACTTTAGGATTCAAACCTGCTACTTCTCTCCAGTACCATCTCCAGGCTTTACCTAAGAAATTCCGAATAGTAGCACGACTCTCTATATCCGGTGCGATTACATATTCCGAAGTACCTAGTTTACTTTCCAACCCTAACCTTAAAAGAATCTGATAGGTCTTATCAAACATGGGAATAATGTTGTCATCAGCATCTTCAACTTTATGGTCCCTAAGTTCGATCCAATACGCCCGTTTACCATCTTCGTACTCTCCGGATTTTACTTCATTCCATTGAAAGTTGACTATCTCATCTCCTCTTCCTCCCAGTAAAAGACTTAACCAATAGGCATCCTGCAACCACGGCCTGTAGTAGTTTTTCTTCTTTGGAACTCTCCTACCGGAAACCAATGTCTTATAACCATCAGTTCCCTTACCATTTTCAGGAGTGATGAGATCGACCATTTTCACGAAGTCCTTAATAGTAGTCACAGTTTTATCACCTTTCTTACTGGTTGCTGTCCTACGTCTGATCTTACCTGCAATTCTATCTACGCACCATTTCAAAAAAGTATTGACATCATTGATATAGGCTGCCGTAGCATCATTAGATAGTCCTTTTGAATACACTTCATTTGCCCAGCAAATTTTATGTACCTCATTTACTTGTAAAATAGCTATTCTCTCAGGCGAATACTTGTTTTTCACCATGCACGCATGAAATGCATTTAATGACCTTTGGTAGTTAGTAATGGTTTTCTTCGCGTAAACTTTACTCTCCCATTTTGCCCTATGTTTTCCTTTCAACCACTCATTGTAAAATATCATGGCACCTTCGAGAGATGTGTCTTTATTGATAGAGCTAAAATCTCCATCAGCTCTCTGAACCTCTGACTTTTTAGCATCTACTCGTTTAGGCTCTTGATTCTTCTGATTCGACTTTAAACCTTCAATAATGGCCATTGCCTCTTTGCGTTTGCCTAGCCTGTAATTCAACTTTATCTCATCAGACAAAGCAATTAATTCCATATGCTTTTTCTTAAATTCCATAAAATCCCGAGTGCTATGCCTAACAGCAATGTCAGTTCTCTGAGAAAATGGATTGTACAAAAAAGACGTGTAGACCTGGCTTAACTTATTTGGACAAGACTCAATATGCATCTTGTTTTTTTTACATTTCCATTGCGTACTGCCTTTCTTACCCTTCGCTGCACATACGGTTTTGCACACATAACACCAGATTGTTTGTCCTGGCAATCGTTCTCTAGTAGGAATATGTAAGCTCTCCATATTAGCTAAGTTTAAATGGTTTTGTTCTTTTTACTGAAGACTGAATTGTAATTGATTCTTCATCTTTTTTAGGGATCAGCGCATCAAAAAACTCTTTCGTCTTAATCATATCATAGATATGTATCGTCACCTTTAGTTCTTTTAATCGTTTCCTAACGGTTTTGTAGGATTTTGCACCTACTAACTTATCCTCCACAATAGTTGACACATTTATGACAGGTGGATATTCTTTAATTTTTATCATTCAATGGCAACAGAGGTAACAACCATCAAGCTGTTGGCTTGTGAAGTTGTTGGTCTGCAATGCCTTGATGTTTGATCAATAGCTTTCATTTCAACTAATTTTAATTTTTACTGTACGATTGATGTGGGATATTTTACCCCCGTAATTCTTGATTTCAATGGTTTGGTG